>Ga0335075_10011841_pt1 | contig 13183 bp, 10 predicted proteins | sample Lox_Sample_24_FD_206723 | JGI IMG/M metagenome (GOLD analysis project Ga0335075, IMG submission 206723) | Soil microbial communities from Loxahatchee National Wildlife Refuge, Florida, United States - Lox_Sample_2.4 | ecosystem: Environmental > Terrestrial > Soil > Wetlands | place: USA... | reverse complement strand
TGTGCAGGCGCCCGGAATCGAGCGCCGCCACCACCGCCGGATCCTCGACGATGCCGCTGCGCGAGAAGTTGAGCAGCACGCCGCTTCTTTTCATCAGCCGCAGGCGCGGCTCGTTGACCAGCTTGCGGGTCTGGTCGTTGAGCGGCACGTGCACGGTGATCACATCGGAGCGGGCGAAGAGATCATCGAGGGACAGCGCCTGCTCGACGCTGGAGGACAGCTGCCAGGCGCGCTGCACGGTGATCTGCGGATCGTAGCCGAGCACGCTCATGCCGAGCGCCTCGGCGGAGTTGGCCACTTCGACGCCGACCGCGCCGAGGCCGACGACGCCGAGCGTGCGCCCGGGAAGCTCGAAGCCGACGAACGCCTTCTTGCCCTTCTCGACCGCCTCGTCGATCGCCTGGTCGTCGCCGCTCAGGGAGCGGGCGAACGCCCACGCCTGGCAGACGTTGCGCACCGCGAGGAAGAGGCTCGCGAGCACCAGCTCCTTGACCGCGTTGGCGTTGGCGCCGGGCGCGTTGAAGACCGGAATGCCGCGGCGGCTGAGGTCCGCGACCGGAATGTTGTTGACGCCCGCCCCGGCGCGGCCGACCGCCCGCACGGTGTCGGGAATCGCGGTGCCATGCATGTCGGCGGAACGGACCAGGATGGCGTCCGGGCGCTCCAGCCCGGAGGCGACCTCATAGCGGTCGCGCGGCAGCCGCTCGAGCCCGCGCGGGCTGATGTTGTTGAGAGTCAGGATGCGATACTTCATGGCGGGACGCTTTCAGCCGTGGCGGCGCTGGAAATCCTTCATGAAGGCGACCAGCGCCTGCACGCCCTCGAGCGGCATGGCGTTGTAGAGGCTGGCGCGCATGCCGCCCACGGAGCGGTGGCCCTCGAGGCTCACCAGTCCCGCGGCTTTCGCCTCGGAGATGAAGGTCGGGTCGAGCTCCGGCCGCGCCAGCGTGAAGGGCACGTTCATCCAGGAGCGGCAGGGCTTGGCCACCGGATTGCGGTAAAACCCGGACTCGTCGATGGTACGGTACAGCAGCTCCGCCTTGGCGCGGTTGCGTGCGCCCATCGCCTCGACACCCCCCTGCGCCTCGAGCCACTTGAGTACGAGCCCGGCGATGTACCAGCCGAAGGTCGGCGGCGTGTTGAGCATCGAGCCTTCCGCGGCCATCGCCTGGTAGTCCCATACGGCCGGGGTTCCCGGACGAGCCTTGCCGAGCAGATCCTCACGCACGATCACGACGCAAAGACCCGACGGTCCGATGTTCTTCTGCGCGCCGGCGTAGATGAGACCGAACTGCGAGACATCGATCGGCCTGGAGAGGATGGTGGATGACATGTCCGCCACGAGCGGCACGCCATTGGTCTGCGGCACGTAGGGATACTCCACGCCACCGATCGTCTCATTGGGGGTGTAGTGAAAGTACGCCGCACCGGCCGTCAGCTTCAGGCTAGCCTGATCCGGCACCGTGGTGTAGTTGGATGCGGCCTCGTCACCGGCGACGTTGACCTTGACCTGCAGCCGCTTCGCCTCGCCGATGGCCTTCTTCGACCAGGAGCCGGTATTCACGTAGTCGGCGACATCGCCGGCCGCGGTGAGATTCATCGGGATGGCGGCGAACTGGCCGGTCGCGCCTCCCTGGAGGAACAGCACCTTGTAGCCCGCCGGCACCGCGAGGAGCGAGCGCATCAGCGCCTCCGCCTCCTCGGCCACGGCGATGAACGCCTTGCTGCGATGGCTGACTTCCATGACCGACATGCCGCTGCCGCGCCAGTCGGTCATCTCCGCACGAGCCTGCTCGAGAACTTCCAGTGGCAGTGCCGCTGGTCCCGCGGCGAAATTGAATACGCGCACGATGCCCTTCCGGGTTCGGTAAGAGAACTAGGGAGCTGCGGATACTACCAAGCGCGGGTTGCTCATGGGCGGAAATCGTCGCGACGATGTCCACGAGCCGACACGTTTCGCCGCGGGCCGGGGACCGGCCTGGCCCGCTATGGCGTCATAACTTTTGGATATATCGCCCGTGCCCGGGCGGCTTCAGCCGGCGGGCGGCCGATCGCTCGCCGTGGGTTCGCTTTCTTCCGCGGACTCGCCCTCGAGACTCTCGATGCGCTCGATGCCCACCAGGCGCTCGCCCTCGGAGAGGCGGATGAGCCGCACCCCCTGGGTGTTGCGCCCGAGCACCGAGACCTCGTCCACCGGCGTGCGCACCAGCGTTCCGGTCGAGCTGATCAGCATGATTTCCTGGCCCGGCAGCACCTGCAGCGCCGCCACCGTCGTGCCGTTGCGATCGGAGGTCTGCATGGCGATGACGCCCTGGCCGCCGCGGCCGTGCATGGGGAAATCCTCGACGGGCGTGCGCTTGCCATAGCCGGACGCCGAGGCGGTGAGGATGCTGCGGCTGCCATCGACAGGGCTCTCGTCCTCGCCGACCACGATGAGCGCGATGACTTCCTGGGCATCGCCGAGCTTGATGCCGCGCACTCCGGCGGCCTCGCGCCCCATGGGGCGCACTTCACTCTCGGCGAAGCGGATGGCCTTGCCGCCGCTCGAGACCAACATGATCTGGCGCTCGCCATCGGTGATGGCAACACCGACGAGCCGGTCGTCATCGTGCAGATCGACGGCAATGATGCCGCTGGGACGCGGGCGCGAGAACGCGGTGAGCGGTGTCTTCTTCACCGTCCCCTGGCTGGTCGCCATGAAGACGAAGTGCTGCTCGTCATATTGCTTCACGGGCAGCAGCGCGTTGATCTTCTCTCCGGGCTCGAGCGGCAGGAGGTTGACCATGGGCTTGCCGAGGGAGCTGCGCCCGGCCTGCGGCAGCTCGTAGACCTTCAGCCAGTACACCTTGCCGCGGCTGGAGAAGCAGAGCACGGTGTCGTGGGTGTGGGCGACGAAGAGCTTCTCGACGAAGTCCTCGTCCTTGACGGCGGTGGCCGCCTTGCCGCGGCCGCCGCGCCGCTGCGTCTGGTATTCCGAAAGCGGCTGTGACTTGGCATAGCCGGCATGCGAGAGGGTCACGACCACGTCCTGCGGCTCGATGAGATCCTCGGTGCTGAGGTCGAGATGCTCGCGATTGATCTCGGTGCGGCGGGCGTCGCCGTAGCTGTCCCGGATCTCGATGAGCTCCGCGCGGATCACCTCCGTCAGGCGTTCCGGACGCGCCAGGATATCGCCCAGGTCCGCGATGCTCGCGAGCAGCTCCTGGTATTCGGCGATGATCTTGTCCTGCTCGAGCCCGGTGAGGCGGTTCAGGCGCATGTCGAGGATGGCCTGCGCCTGCGCCTCCGACAGATGATACTGGCCCGCGACGAGCCCCACGCCCGCCGCCAGGCCGTTGGGTCGCGTGGACACCGCGCCGGCGCGTTCCAGGAGCGAGGTCACCGCACCCGGGCGCCAGCCGCGTCCCATGAGGGCCGTGCGCGCCTCGGCGGGCGCGGGCGCCGCCTTGATGAGCGCGATGACCTCGTCGATGTTGGCGAGTGCCACGGCCAGACCCTCGAGGATGTGCGCGCGCTCGCGCGCCTTGGCGAGATCGAAGATGGTGCGGCGCGTGACCACTTCGCGCCGGTGGCGGATGAAGGCATCGAGCATTTCCTTCAGCGCCATCAGCCGCGGCTGGCCGTCCTGCAGCGCCACCATGTTGATGCCGAACACCGTTTCCATCGGCGTCTGCGCATACAGGTTGTTGAGGACGATCTCGCTGACCTCGCCGCGCTTCAATTCGATGACGATGCGCATGCCGTCCTTGTCCGACTCATCGCGCAGGCCGTCGCCGGCGATCCCTTCGATCTGCTTCTCGCGCACCAGCTCGGCGATGCGCTCGATGAGGCGCGCCTTGTTGACCTGGTACGGCAGCTCCGTGACGATGATGGCCTGGCGGTCGCCCCGGCCGACCTCCTCGATGGTCACGCGGGCGCGCACCGACAGCCGGCCGCGGCCGGTGCGATAGGCGGTGGCGATCTCCTGCGCGCCGTTGATGATCCCGCCGGTCGGGAAATCCGGCCCGGGCACGTGCTGCATCAGCGCCGCGAGCGGCAGCGCCGGATCATCGAGCAACGCCAGGCACGCGTTGACGATCTCCGTCAGGTTGTGCGGCGGGATGTTGGTCGCCATGCCGACCGCGATGCCGGTCTGGCCGTTGACCAATAGATGCGGAATCCGGGTCGGCAGGACGGAGGGCTCCAGCTCCGACTCGTCGTAGTTCGGCGTGAAATCGACCGTCTCCTTGTCGATGTCGGCGAGCAGCTCACTCGCGATGCGCGACATGCGCACTTCCGTGTAGCGCATGGCCGCCGGCATATCGCCGTCCACGGAGCCGAAATTGCCCTGGCCGTCGACCAGCAGGTAGCGCATCGAGAACGGCTGCGCCATGCGTACGATGGTGTCGTACACCGCCGTATCGCCGTGCGGATGGTATTTGCCGATCACGTCGCCGACGACGCGCGCGGATTTCTTGTACGCCTTGTTCCAGTCGTTGCCGAGCTCCCGCATGGCGAAGAGCACGCGGCGGTGCACGGGTTTCAGGCCATCGCGGACGTCGGGCAGCGCACGCCCGACGATGACGCTCATGGCGTAGTCGAGGTAGGACTGCCGCATCTCGTCTTCGAGGCTGACCGGCAGGATTTCTCGGGCGATCTCGGACATCCGGGAATGTTAGCATATGGGGATGATGCGCACGTCCGCCGAGCTGCCGCCCAATGCCGACCGCGGCGAGCTGTCGAAATTCGACGCGCTTGCCGCTCGTTTCTGGGACCCGCGCGGGGAGTTTCGCCCGCTGCATCTGCTGAATCCCGTGCGCCTCGGGTTCGTCGCCGAGCACGCGCGCCTCGCCGGCGCGCGAGCTCTCGATGTCGGCTGCGGCGGCGGCCTGCTGAGCGAGGCCCTGGCGCGCAAAGGCGCCACCGTCACCGGAATCGATCTCGCCCCGGGCATGGTCGAGGTGGCGCGCCTGCATGCGGCCGAGGAAGGCCTGCAAGTGGACTATCGGGTGGCGGCGGCGGAAGAGCTCGCCGCGGGGCTCGCGACGAGCTTCGATGTCGTCACCTGCATGGAAATGCTGGAGCACGTGCCGCAGCCGCAGCGCATGCTCGCAACCCTCGCCACACTCGTGCGCCCCGGCGGCGCGCTGTTCGTCTCGACGCTCAACCGCAATCTCAAGGCCTTCCTGCTCGCCATCGTCGGCGCCGAGTACGTGCTCAAGCTCCTGCCCCGCGGCACGCACGAATACGAGCGGCTCATCCGTCCCTCCGAGCTGGCGCGCTGGGCGCGCAGCGCGGGCCTCGCGCCACGCGCCATCGCCGGGATCGAGCTCAATCCCTACACCGAGACCTGCCGGCTGACGAGCGACCCCGCGGTCAACTATCTCATGCACCTCGAGCGGGTGCGGGCGTAGGCCGATGCCGATCCTGCTGACTGCGTTGGCCTCGCTCATCATCGGCGTGGCGCTCGGCTTCCTCCTCGGGCAGCTGCGTGCCGTGCGACGCGTGGAGAACCTGCGCGTCGAGCTCGAAGCCGCGCGTGTGCGCCTGGAGGCGGCAGCGCGTCAAGAGGCCGACCGCATCGCTTTTCTCGAGCAATCGGAGGCGCGCCTGCGCGCCTCATTCGATTCCCTGGCCGGCGAGACGCTGCGCGCCAACAGCGAGCTTTTCCTGCGGCTCGCGCGCGAAGCGCTCGGGCGCGACCAGGCGCTCGCGCAGAGCACCCTGAAGGAGCGCGAAGCCGCGATCGCGCAGCTCGTCGAGCCGCTGCGCGCGGCGATCGATCGCACCGAGCAGCAGGCCCAGGCGCTCGAGCGCGAGCGGCACGAGGCCTACACCGCGCTGCGCACGCAGATCGAGTCGCTGGCCAGCGGCCAGAGCCTGCTGCAGCGCGAGACCCGCAACCTCGTCACCGCGCTGCGCCGCCCGGAAGTGCGCGGCCGCTGGGGCGAGCTGACGCTGCGGCGGCTGGTGGAGCTCGCCGGACTCACCGAGCACTGCGACTTCACCGAGCAGCTCCATCTCTTCGGCCAGGATGGCGCGCTGCGTCCGGACCTGGTCGTGCACATGCCGGACTCTCGCGACCTGGTCGTCGATGTGAAGACGCCCCTCGATGCGTATCTCGAAGCCCTCGAGGCACCCACCGACGAGGCGAGACAGCAAGCGCTGAAGAAGCATGCGCAACAGGTTGAAACGCGCGTGCGGCAGCTCGCCTCGAAGGCTTATTGGGCGCAGTTCGAGCACAGCCCGGAGTTCGCGGTGCTGTTCCTGCCGGGCGACCAGTTCCTGTCGGCGGCGCTCGCCGAGCGGCCGGAGCTGCTCGAGGGAGCGCTGAAGCAAAGCGTCATCATCGCCACTCCCTCCACCCTGATCGCGCTGCTGAAGACCGTAGCCTACGGCTGGCGGCAGACAGCGGTGACGGAGAACGCCAAGTTGATCCGCGAGCTCGGCCAGGAGCTCTATCGCAGGCTCGGGGCCTTCACCGGCCATCTGGAGCGGCTCGGCGCCCGGCTCGGCGCCGCGGTGGACGCCTACAACGCCGCCGTCGGCTCGCTCGAGCGCCAGGTGTTGCCGCAGGCGCGCCGCTTCCCCGACCTGGGCGTCACCGCCGATGCGGCGCTGCCCGAGCTCGGTGCCATCGAGCAGCCGCTGCGCCCCGTCGCCGCCGCCGAGCCGAGCGATGTCAGAGACACCTGAGGCCGGTAGTCCCCGCTTTCTCGCCTGGCTCTACTCGACGCCCTCCCAACAGCCGGTGCTCGCCTCGTTGTGCAGCATCGAGCGGGAGATCGACGCCAGCGTCAGGCCGGGCGTTGATCATCACGTGGCGCACTCTCGCCTCGAATGGTGGCGGGAGGAATGCGCCCGCTGCGCCGCCGGCGAGCCCGTGCATCCGCTGACACGCGAGCTCCTGACCCACCTGCGGCAACTCGCTCCTGCGACGGCGGCCAGCTCCGCGCTCGCGGGGCTCTCGGGGCTGGTGGACGCCGCCATCTGGGATCTCGCCAGCGCCACCTTCGAGCGCCGTCAGGAGTTGACCGCGTACTGCCGGCGCTGGGCGGCGGCGATGATCGGCCCGCTCGCGGCCGCCGCGGCCGGACCCGCCGGCGATCTGATCGAGCTCGGAGTCGCGCTCCATGAGTTGGAGCTGCTCGGCCGTCTCGCAGCCGATGCGGCCTTGGGCCGGGTGCGCATTCCTCTCGATGAGCTGGCGCAGGCCGCGGTGTCGCCGCAGGCGCTCGCCACACCGCCCTGGGCGCCTGAGTTGGTGGCGATCCTGCACGCGCGTCACCAGGCGTTGCGGCAGCAGTTGGCGAAGGGCGTGGCGAGCCTGGCAAGCGAGCTGCAACGGAGCGCCCGCGGAATCCTCGTCTGGGCCGCGCTCGCCGCGCAGGCATCGGTACGCGCAGAGCGGGCCCTGCCGCGCCCCGCCAATGCCTCAGTCGCGGGGGCGGCCGCGGCCAACTGGCGAGCGTGGCGGGCGGCGCGAGCGGCGGCGGCCGGCAGGTTGCGGTTGTCGTGAGGGGACGGTCTCAGCCAACAGCGCCTGCACCTGCTCGTGTGTCAGCTCGCGAAAATGCCCGCGCGCGAGCGCGCGATCGAGCGCGATCGACCCCAGTCGGGTGCGCAGCACGCGGCTGACGAGTGCGGCCTGGCGCTCGAAGAGCTGCCGCACTTCCTTGCCGCTCGCCCCGCGCGCGGTAATCGCATACCAGCGGTTGGCGCCCTCTCCGCCCGCGGCCTCGCAGCTCAGCACCGCCACCTTCTCGCCACTGTCGAGCACGCCGCCCAGGACGCCCGCGAGCTGCTGCTCGGTGAGCTCACCCCGCACCCTGACGCTCAGCTCGCTCGCCAGGCTGCGCACCGAGCGCTGCAGGCGGGCCGCGAGCTCGCCGTCGCCGCAGAGGAGCTCGAGTCCGCCGTCGACGCGCGGCATCGGGCTCACGACCACGAATCGCCTGCCGGCGCGCTTCGGCAGGCGGGCGAGGAGCGGCAGGGCGTCCGGCGCATCAGCCGGCGGTGCATCCAGGCTCTCGCCGGGCGAGCGGTGATAGATGTAGGTGCTGCCCGTCGATTGCGGACCGCGCTGGCGGATCAGACGGCCGTCGAGCCGCACCTCATCCTCGGGAGTCACCCGGACCCCGAGCGAGGCCGCCTGCCCGTTGACCGTCAGGCGGCCGGACCTGATCCAATCCTCGGCTTCCCGGCGGGAGGCAAGTCCGGCGCGCGCGAGAACCTTCTGCAGCCGCTCGGGCTCGCCGCGCTGCTTGTGCACGGCGGCGATCAGTCGTCGCCGTCGCGCGGCGCAGCGACGAGCTCGTGCGAGCCGCCGCTTTCGGCGGACAGCTCGCCTCCCTCATCCGCGTCGTCCTCATCCGCTTCGGAGCTCGGCACCGCCGGCCCCGCCTCGCCGTCGGCTTCCGCTGACTTGGCGTCGCCTTGCAGGTCGAGCTGCAGATTGATGTCGCCCATGGCCTTCAGCTCCGCGAGCGGCGGCAGCTCATCGAGGCTCTTCAGGCCGAAGTAGTCGAGAAAATCCTTCGTCGTGCCGAGGAGCTCCGGTCGCCCCGGCACGTCACGCTGTCCGACCACGCGCACCCAGTTGCGCTCCAGCAGCGTCTTGATGATGTTGGGATTGACCGTGACACCGCGCACCCCTTCGATCTCGCCGCGGGTGATCGGCTGGCGATAGGCGATGAGCGCGAGAGTCTCGAGGAGCGCGCGCGAGTAGCGCGGCGGACGCTCCGGCCAGAGGCGCGAGACCTCGCCGGCCAGCTCGCGGCGCACCTGGATGCGAATGCCGCCGGCCGTCTCCTTGAGCTCGATGCCCCGCCCGCCATACTCGGCGGCGAGCGCATCGAGCGCGGCACGCATCTGTTCCGCCGTCGGGCGCGCACTCTCATCGAAGAGTTGGATCAGCTCGGCCGTTTGCAGCGGCCGGCCGGCGGCGAGCAGCGCCGCCTCGATCACGTTGCGCAGGTAGTGCTCGTTCATTGGCTTGTTTCGTCCTCCTCGCCTGAATCCGTCCCAGGAGCGCTCTGTGCGAGCGGCGCCTCGCCCTGCGGCTCGGCCACCGGCTCCTCGCTCGAGCGCGGCTCCTCGTTGTCCGCGACCACCCGCAGCCGTCGCGCCGGGGTGGCGCCCCGCACGTGCAGCGGCGCATAGGGTTCCGCCTGCACGATGTCGATCAACCCCTCGCGCACGAGCTCGAGGATGGCCATGAAGGTGACCGTCACGCCCATGCGCCCTTCCTCCGGCCGGAAGAGGTGCACGAACTCGACGAAGCTCGCGCGCTCGAGGCTGGAGAGAATATCGCCCATCCGCTCGCGCACGGAAAGCCGCTCGCGCTGAATGTGATGGTGCGCAAACATCTCGGCGCGCGCCACGACCTCCTGGAAGGCGACCAGCATCTCCTGCAGCGTGATCTGCGGCAGCGTGCGGGTCACCTGCCGATCCTTGAGCTCCACCGAGGTGGCCCAGACGTCACGCTCGAGACGCGGCAGCGCATCGATGCCTTCGGCGGCGCGCTTGAAGCGCTCGTACTCCTGCAGGCGCCGGACCAGCTCCGCGCGCGGGTCTTCCTCCACTCCGTCGGCGGAGAGCTTCGGCCGCGGCAGCAGCATCCGCGATTTGATCTCCGCGAGCGTGGCCGCCATCACCAGGTACTCGCCGGCGAGCTCGAGCTGCAGGTCCTGCATGAGCTCGATGTAGCGCATGTACTGCTTGGTGATCTCGGCCAGCGGGATGTCGAGGATGTCGAGGTTCTGCCGCCTGATGAGGTAGAGCAGCAGATCGAGCGGCCCCTCGAAGGCCTCGAGGAACACCTCGAGCGCCTGTGGCGGGATGTAGAGGTCCCGCGGCAGCTCGGTCACCGGCTCGCCGTTCACCACGGCGAAGGGCATCTCCACCTGCTCGGGCGCCGGCTCGCTCAGATGCGGCTCGGGGCTGGGATTGGAAACTACGATGGTCAATTCCGGCTTCGCCATATGTCTCTTCAGTCCGCGCGCAGATGCATCGCGCGGCGTACTTCATCCAGGGTCGCGCGCGCCGCCTCGCGCGCCTTCTCCGCGCCTTCGGCGACGATGTCGCGCAGCAGGTCCGGGTTCTCGACGTATTCCTGTCCGCGCCGGCGCATCTCGGTCACCTCGGTGACGATCTTGTCGATCACCGGCTGCTTGCAGTCGAGACAGCCGATGCCGGCCGAGCGGCAGCCTTCCGCCGCCCATTTGCGGGTGGTGTCGTCGGAGTAGATCTTGTGCAGGTCCCACACCGGGCACTTGTCCGGATCGCCCGGGTCGGTGCGCCGCACCCGCGCCGGATCGGTCTGCATGGCGCGCAGCTTGCGGGTCACCGACTCCGGCTCCTCGCGCAGCTCGATGGTGTTGCCGTAGGACTTGGACATCTTGCGGCCGTCCAGCCCCGGGACCTTCGGCGTCTGCGTGAGCAGCACCTGCGGCTCCGGCAGGATGGTGACGCCGGTGCCCTCCAGGTATCCGAGCAGCCGCTCACGGTCGGCCACGGTGATGCGGTTGTTGCTCTGCACCAGCGCGCGGGCGCGCTCCAACGCCTCGCGCTCGCCGGTTTCCTGGAAGCGCCGCCGCAGCTGCCGGTAGAGGGTCGTGTTGCGCCCGCCCAGGCTCTTGACGGCGCGCTCCGCCTTCTCCTCGAAGTCCGGCTCGCGGCCGTAGACATGGTTGAAGCGGCGCGCCGCCTCGCGTGTCAGCTCCACGTGTGCGACCTGATCCTCGCCCACGGGCACGTGCGCGGCGCGATAGACGAGGATGTCGGCGGCCTGCAGCAGCGGGTAACCGAGAAAGCCGTAGGTGGCCAGATCCTTCTCCTTGAGCTGCTCCTGCTGATCCTTGTAGCTCGGGACGCGCTCCAGCCAGCCGAGCGGGGTGATCATGGAGAGGAGCAGATGCAGCTCGGCATGCTCCGGAACGTGCGACTGGATGAAGAGCGTCGCGACGCCGGGATTGAGGCCCGCCGCCAGCCAGTCGATCAACACCTCGCGCACGAACTCCGGCAGCCGCGCGGTGTCCTCGTAACCGGTGGTCAGCATGTGCCAGTCGGCGACGAAGAAGAAGCACTCGTAGTGGTACTGCAACTGTACCCAGTTGTGCAGCGCGCCGTGGTAGTTGCCGAGGTGCAGCCGCCCCGTCGGCCGCATGCCCGAGAGCACGCGTCCCCCCGTAGCCGTGGCGCTCATCGCCAGGTTGGAATCTATCGACACTTTTTCTCGGCCATCCTCAAATGATCAGTATAGTTTTCCCGGGGCACTTACTCTAGCGTTACCGCGCCTCAGGGGGGCCGATATCCGACGAGAGGATAAAGCGGGCCGCGGCCCTCGCGCACCACCACCGGCGGCGTAACCGACAAGTCCACGACGGTCGTCGGCACGATGCCACAGTCGCCGCCGTCCAGCACCGCGTCGATCTCATGGCCGAGGCGCGCGCGGATCTCCGGCCCCGAGGTCAGCGGCAGGTGCGCTCCCTCATCGGGCAGGATGAGTGTCGAGCTCATGAGCGGCTCGCCGAGCTCGCGCAGCAACATCTGCGGCACCGGGTGGGCGGGGACACGCACGCCGATGGTGCGCCGCTTCTCGTGCTGCAGCCGGCGCGGGGTCTCGCGCGAGGCCCTGAGGAGAAAGGTATAGGGGCCGGGCACGCAGGCCTTGAGCAGTCGGAATTGCCAGGTCTCCAGCCGCGCGAACCGCCCTACCTCGGCCAGATCCGCGCAGACCAGGGTGAAATGGTGGTGGCGGTCGGCCTGGCGGATGCGGCGCACGCGCTCGAGCGCGGTCTTGTCGCCGATATGCCACCCGAGCGCATAGCAGGAATCGGTCGGATAGGCGATGACGCCCCCGGCGCGCAATATGTCCACCGCCTGGCGGATGAGGCGTACCTGGGGGTTGACCGGATGCAGCTCGAGGTAATCGCTCATAGTTGATTGGCGCAAATCGCTCCCGGCGATTCGCGCGAGCGCGCTGCCCTTGGCTTTCCGACCTCGCGGCCCAGGGAGCGGCCCTGGGCCGCTTGATGAATCGCTTTCGGGCTTCTTTGCGCGGGAAACGCTATGATACGCGACCTTTTGAACCAGCCAGGTAGCCTGTACGCGTAAACCCACCGTCGGCGAGATCCGTGCCGCTCTCGAGCAGGCGCTCGCGCCGCAATCCATCGAGGTGGTCGATGACAGCGCCCACCATGCGGGTCATGCGGGTGCGCGGGAGGGCGGCCACTATCGGGTGACCCTGGTGGCGCCGTCCTTTGCCGGACGACCGCAACTCGAGCGTCATCGGATGGTCTATTCGGCGGTCGCACCGCTGATGGGCCAGGGCATCCACGCACTCAGCATCATCGCACACGCGCCCGGCGAGTAGGCGCGGCAGATTCAGTCGCACTTTCCGTTTCTTAAACCAACGAGAGCCCCATGAAGCATCCCAGGATCCTCTGCCTCACTGTCGCCCTGGTGGCGCTGGCCGCCTGCCAGCAGAAGTCCCCCTCGGGCACCGCCAGCGAGAGCAGCTCCACCGCCGCCCCCACGGCCTCACCGACGGTCGCAACCGTCGACGGCACGCCCATCAGCCGTGATTTCTACGAGTTCTACATCCACGGAATCACCGGCAAGACCTCGAGCGATCTCTCGCCCGAGCAGCGCGACCAGGCGCTCGACAATCTCATCCGGGCGCAGCTGATCGCCGATGAGGCGAAGAAGGAAGGGCTGGCGAAGCAGCCGGATACGGCGCAGCTCATCAAGATGGAGCGTCTCAACATCCTGGAGCAGGCGCTCGAGCAGAAGTATCTGGGCGGCAAGGCGCCGACGGACGATGACCTGAAGGCGGAATACGACGCCGAAGTCGCAAGACTGCCGAAGACGGAGTATCACGCGAGGCACATCCTCGTCGCGACGCAGCCTTTCGCGCAGAAGATCATCGAGCGCCTGAAGAAAGGCGAGAAGTTCGAGGACCTCGCCAAGGCGGAGTCGATGGACTCGTCCAAGACCAACGGTGGCGATCTCGGCTGGTTCACCCTGGATCACATGGTGAAGCCGTTCGCCGATGCGGTCGGCAACCTGAAGGTCGGTCAGTACACGACGGAGCCGGTGCAGACGCAGTACGGCTGGCACGTGATCCAGCTGCTCGGCACGCGGCCGGTGACCCCGCCGCCCTTCGATCAGGTGAAGCAGCGGCTGTTGCAGGTCGTGCAGG
>Ga0335075_10011840_pt1 | contig 13183 bp, 13 predicted proteins | sample Lox_Sample_24_FD_206723 | JGI IMG/M metagenome (GOLD analysis project Ga0335075, IMG submission 206723) | Soil microbial communities from Loxahatchee National Wildlife Refuge, Florida, United States - Lox_Sample_2.4 | ecosystem: Environmental > Terrestrial > Soil > Wetlands | place: USA... | reverse complement strand
ACGACGCGACAGTTCTTGTCGCGCGCCTTGGCTGTTCGCAGGCTGTTGCGGACCTTCATGGCACGGGCGTCCCGGGTGGCGGCGGAAAAGAGCGGCGGTGGATAGGGGAGCGGCTCTGCCGTGTCAATGCAGCGGCTGGGCGATGACCGCCCAGCCGCGCTGGCGACCTTTGCGCGGACGCACTGACAAACGCACCGTAGGGCGACTTGCCTATAATGCAAGTCTGCATTACTTCCTGGTCCCAGATTTTAAGGAGTCAGGCCATGACCACTTTGACCGTCACGGCGCGGGGCCAGGTCACCTTCAGGAAGGAGGTGCTGACGCACCTGGGCGTTCGGCCTGGCGATAAGATCAGGCTCGATTTGCTGCCCGATGGTCGGGCCGAGCTGAGGGCCGAACGGCCGCAGGGTTCGTGGCGCGAATTCCGAGGTTTCCTCAAGGGAAAGACCAACAGGGCACGGCTGTCGATCGAGGAAATCAACGATGCGATCGCCGAGGCCGGTGCGGCGGCCGGAATGGGCCGGAAGTGAAAATCACGGTCGATACGAACGTGCTGCTGCGCGCGGCGTTGGGTGATGACGAGGCCCAACAGAAAGTGGCGATCGAGACGCTGGAAAGCGCCGATATGGTCGCGATCAGCGTGCAATCCCTCTGCGAGTTCGCATGGGTACTGGATCGTGGATACAAGACGGCGCGTGCGGACATCGCTGCTGCGATCCGCCGTCTGCTCGACATGCGCAACGTCGTGGTCAACCGTCCGGCGGTCGAGGCGGGCCTTGGCGTGCTGGATGCCGGCGGCGACTTTGCGGATGGAATCATCACCTATGATGGCAACTGGTTGGGTGGTGACACCTTTGTCTCTTTTGACAAAAAGGCTGTCTCACTCATCGCGGAGCAAGGACAACGGGCCCGCTTGCTGGCCTCCCCATAAGTGAGGGTCGCGACTTATTTCCTTCATGTCGCAAGTACTAGTCGTGGATGTCCGGCCGCCGCCGGCCACGACGGTGGTGGGCCGCGTCTTTCCGAGCACGTCCCGCCCGTCGCATGATCCGCTCCCGGATCACGGAGCCCCGATATGGAGCACGACCTCGTCATCGCGCTGGCCAAAGCCGCCGGGCTGGAGAAGGCACTGACGGACTACCCGGACGACGTCGCGGCCGCGGCAGCCCAGGCGGCGGAAACCGGCGGGGCGATCCGCGTCCCGACCGACCCCGCCATTGAGCCCTGGCCGCCGATGCGCGCCGGGACCGGCCGATGAGCGAGCTGCATTGGCTCTCGATCGCCGAGATGGCAGCGGCATTTGCTGCCCGCCGGCTCTCGCCGGTGGAGGTGCTGTCGGCACTGCTGGCCCGGATCGAGCGGCTCGATACGCGGCTGCACACCTTCGTCCGCCTGGACGCGGACGTTGCCATGGACGCCGCCCGCGCGGCCGAACGCGACATCGCCGCCGGACGGAGCCGCGGGAAGTTGCACGGCATTGCCGTGGGGCTGAAAGACATCATCGACGTGGCCGGGCTGCCGACCACGTGCCACTCGAAAATCCTACTCGATAACGTCGCCCGCGCCGACGCCACGGTGACCGCGAAGTTGCGCCAGGCCGGCGCGGTGATCCTGGGCAAGCTGGCGACCCACGAATTCGCCATCGGCGGCCCGAGCTTCGACCTGCCGTTTCCGCCGGCGCGCAATCCGTGGAACCCGGACCATCATCCAGGCGGCTCGTCGTCCGGTGCGGGCGCCGGTGTTGCTGCCGGCCTGTTCCCCGCAGGCATCGGCTCCGACACCGGCGGTTCGGTGCGGAATCCGGCGAGCTGCTGCGGGATTGTCGGGCTGAAGCCGACGTACGGGCTGGTGTCGCGGCGCGGTGTCTTTCCGCTTTCCTATACGCTCGACCATGTTGGGCCGCTGGGCCGCACGGTTGCCGATATCGCGCTGCTGCTGGATGCGATCGCCGGGCATGACGCGGCCGATCCGGGCAGTGCGCCCTCCGGCGCGCGGGATTTCGGCCGCGAGCTTGACCGCGGGGTGCGCGATTTGCGCATCGGTTTCATCCGTCATTTCCACGAAACCGACATGCCGGCAACGCCAGAAATGACCGCCGCGATCGCGGACGCCGCACGCGTGCTGGAATCCGAGGGCGCGCTGGTCCGCACGGTGACGCTGCCGTCGCTGAACGAATTTGCTGCCGTCAACCGGGTGATCCTGGCCAGCGAGGCCTGGTCGGTGCACGCGCCGTGGCTGCGGACCCGACCTGGCGACTATGGCCAACTCGCGCGGCGGCGGCTGATGCCGGGTGCCTTCATCGCCGCCGGCGACTATGTGGGCGCGCAACGGCGGCGGGCGCAGATGATCGCCGCGGTGGAAGACGCGTTTCGCGACGTCGATGTGCTGCTGTGCGCCAGCTCGATGGATCCGGCAAGCCGCATCGAGGACTCGGCCGAGACCGCGCGCACCTATCCGCGGCAGGCGCGCACGCCGTTCAACGTCACCGGCCATCCGGCGCTGGCGATGATGTCGGGGCTATCTGACAATGGGCTGCCGTTATCCGTGCAGTTCGCCGGGCGCTACTTCCAGGACGCGACGGTGCTTCGCGTGGCCGCTGCCTACGAGCGCGCCACCGAGTGGCACACCCGCCGCCCGCCGATCGGCTGAGCGATGCATCCGATGCTGCCCGGCCCGACCTCGCGCGTGTGGTTCTCGGAGCGACTGCGCCTGCACTACGTCGATTGGGGCAACCCCGATGGGCCGCCGCTGTTGCTGCTGCACGGCGGACGCGACCATTGCCGCAACTGGGACTGGGTCGCGGCGGCACTGCGCGATGGATGGCACGTCATTGCACCCGACCTGCGCGGGCATGGTGACAGCGCCTGGTCGCTGTCGGGCCATTATACGATGGCCAATTACATCTACGACCTGGCGCAGCTTATCCATCAGCAGCAGCTTGCACCGGTGTCGATCGTGGCGCATTCGCTCGGCGGCAACATCGCGCTGCGCTACAGCGGCATCTATCCCGAGACGGTGCGCCGGCTGGTGGCGATCGAGGGACTTGGCCCCGGCCCGCGCTCGGCGGCGCAGCGCGACACTCAGCCGATTGCGGCGCGCATGCGCGACTGGGTCGTTGAGCAACGCGCGATGGCGGGCCGGCTGCCGCGCCGCTATGCCTCGATCGAGGAGGCACTGAAGCGCATGCAGGAGGCGAACCGGCGACTGACGGCAGAGCAGGCGCGGCACCTGACGCAGCACGCGGTGAACCAGAACGAGGATGGCACGTATAGCTGGAAGTTCGATCCGTATGTGCGGATTTGGCCGCCGTACGACATGACGCGCGAGGAGATCGCCTTGCTGTGGTCGAACATCGCGTGTCCGACCCTGCTGGTGTGGGGGAAAGAGAGCTGGGCGAGTGATCCGGCCGCGGACGGGCGGGCGGAGTACTTCCGGGATGCGCGTGTGCTTGGTATCGATGGCGCCGGACATTGGGTGCATCACGACCGGCTGGAGCTGTTCGTGGGCGAGGTGTCGGGGTTTCTGGCAGGGTGATGGCTATGCCGCTATGCATCCGGCTGCCACCGCGAGCAGCGGGTAGCGCATCGCGCCAAGTGTCAGCAGCTCCAGCTCCCATGTGCCGTCCAGGCCCGCGAAGAAAGCAACCGGCAACAGGGCGCTGCCCTCGGTCCAGCGCAGATCCTCGGCCGCTTCGAACTCGTGGAACCCTTCGGCCAGCGCCGGATCCGACGCCTCGATCACCCGCAACTGCGGGCCTCGCCACAGCCTGACCTGTCGCACGGCCACGCCCAGCACCCGCGGATCGCGTGCGAACCCGAGCTCCGCCGGCGAGCCTGCGCACGAAACGAGGCGCACCTCGCGCGGAGAGTGCGGCAGTTGGAACGTGTAATGCCCGCCGCACCGCGTCAACGCATCCACTCGGTTGCCATCTACCAACAGATGCAAATCCGGTTCATCCGTGAGTGGCACACCCGGCTGGGGACCAGTGCGCTGCAGCACGCGCCGCCATACCGCATCGACGATCGGCCCCCCGGTCACCACGGGAGCGCAGGGCAGCTTCGGCGGCTGGTGCCGGCCGCTGTTGGCGTTCTGAAACAACCAGCGGTTGCCATCGTCACGATAGCTTTCGGCCGGTGCGCCGTCGGCCAGCAGCACGTCGTGGGTGGCAAGTTCAATATGGTAGAATTCGACCACCTGCGCATGGTCGTCCCACACGATCGAGCGATGGTTGACCAGGAACTCCGCCGGGATCAGCACGCCGTCCAAAAACAGCGAATGGCCCTTGGTGATGCGCAGGTCGCGATGCGGCACGTCGTTGGCGAGTGCCCCCTGCCGCACGATGATCGGCGTGGCGGCGCACCGGCGCCCGCGCGCGACCAGCACGCGCCCGGTACCGATCCAGACGATGGGACTCTCCTCCCCTGATAGCGTGACGATGCGATCGCCGACCGCCAGGGTCTCCACCGGCACCTCGCCACGATCGGTACAGATGAGTGTGCCGCGGCAGAAGCATGGCGTCTGGTCTGTGCCGATAATGGTCGTGCCATCAACGACCGAGAACTGCAGGTCGGCGGGATCGGCGCCCGGGACGTTGAGCGTGACCGGCCCGCCTGCTCCATCGAGCGTCAGTACGCCGCCGGTGTAACTTTCGTGAGTGAAGGCGAAGGTGGTGATCTCGATGCTATCGCCGGCAACGAAATTCTCGATCGGGTTACTTGGCGCGGTGCTCGGGGAGAATTCCAGCACGCCGGGATCGAAGCGGATTGGCCCGCCGCCGGCCGCTCCGGCCTGTGCGAGATCGAGCGTGCCGGACTCGACAACGATCCCTCCCACGAAGGTGTTCTCGGCGTCGAGCTTCACCGTGCCGGACCCGTTGATGACGACAGCGCCGGTGCCCGCGGTCACCCCCTTACCCCCCGAGCCGGTCTGGTCGGCAATGACGCCGCTCACATCCAGTGTGGTGCCAACCGGCGCGCCGAGGGTAATGGTCTCGTTGCCCTGGATAAAAATCCCCGAGCCGTACGCCCCGCCGTCTTGCGCGCCAGTGCCGCCGGTGACGGTGCCGCTCGACAACAGCCCGCCATCGACTGTGAGCGTCCCGCCTTGGGCAACGAAAATGTCCCCGCCCGCGCCAAGGCCACCGCCGCCGGCGCCGCCGGCACCATGCGAGTTCCCCGCGCCGCCTGCGCCGCCGCCGAAATTGCCGAGCTGGCCCTGGCCGCCCTGGCCGGTGGCGCCGACCACCGTATGGGCGCTGCTGCTCAGTGCTTTTGCCCCGTTGCTGCCGCCCGGTCCGCCGCCACCGCCACCACCGCCGAACCCGCCTGGACCGCCGGTGCCTCCGGTTCCACCGGTGCTGCTCCGGCCGGGGACTAGCCTGACACTTCCCTTGAGCGTATCGCCGAGACCGGCGGCGCCGCCCTTGCCACCGCCACCACCACCACCGCCGAACCCGCCGGCGCCGCCTGCCGCGCCCCGCCCGCCGGGGCCACCGTCGCCGTTGAAATTACTCCCTACGCCGCTGGTATTCGCATTGTTGCCGTTGCCCCCATCCCCGCCGGCCCCGCCCGCGCCACCGCCACCGCCGAATCCCCCCGTGGCACCGTGACCGCCATTGCCGCCGGCGCCACCGCTGCCGCCATTGCCGCCCACACCCGGAAATGCCAGGGCCAGTCCGCCGGTTCCGCCCTCGCCGCCAGCGCCTCCATCGCCCCCGCCGCCGCCGGCTGCCCCGATGCCACCAACTCCGCCGCCCGCGCCGGCACCTCCGTCACCGCCGCGTCCCCCGGTGCCGGCGTTCCCCCCATTGGTGCTCCCGGTCTTGCCTCGGCCACCGTGGCCCCCCTCTCCGCCCTCGCCGCCGTCCCCGCCGGGATGGCCAAACCCGCCCGCGCCGCCCGTTTGTCCGGATCCACCAGGACCGCCGTCGCCGCCAACTGGTCCAAACTCACCCGGGTCTCCGTCGCTGCCATTCGCTCCAGCCGGGCCGAGAGCCGGCACGATCAAGCTCGAGTCGCCTCCTGCCCCGCCGCCCTGCGTGCCGCCGGGACCGCCGGTTCCTCCCTTGGCAGTATCCGTGCGGAACGACACATTACTGAGCGCCACCGACGCTGTCGGGCCGACGAACAGACCTCCACCCAGACCTGCGCCGCCGCCGGAGTCTTCGCTCCCCGCTCCGCCCTTGGCGATCGCGTCCTCGATCGTCAGATCCTGGATGGTCACCTTGCCCCTGATCACGGCAAGGCCGCCGTCCTTCCCCGCCCCGTTCAGCGCGAATCCGCCGCCGTCGATCGTGACCGTCACACCGCTCGCGACATCGATTGCGTAAATCCCGGCCGGCTGACCCGCCTGCCCCTCGGTGATGTCGCTCGTGATGTTGATCGTGTAGGAACCCGGGGAGACGCCCGCGTCGAGCGTTTCGATGGCGGCGTTCAGCTCGGCTTGCGTCGTAACCGTAAATGTATTTGTGCCGGACACATCACGCCTCCCGTTACGCTTGCAGGCATGATAAGTGTGTCGTTTGTTCCGAGCAACAGAATCCGTTGGACGGAACAGCTAAGCCGAACGTTACCCACATTTTGGGCTAGGTAGGTTTCCCCGCTACGACTGGCTGCACCACCACTGAGGCCTACAGCGCTGCCAAGCTCAACTGATGCGGCTCTCCTACAAATGTCGTTACACGCTCAGGTAGCGGGTACGGCACCATTCGAGTCGCCGTAACTCGTTGGCAGTTTCGGAGCAAGTGATTGGCTACAAAATCTGCAAGTATCGAGTCGTTTCAGCGGCTTGGGCGAAAAAGCGGGTAAAGTTCGGACTACGGCGAGGCCTCGAGCCCGTCGAACTATGACCGGCGCCAAGCTACGCGAGAGAAGAGTGATCCCATGCCCCCCTTGAAGGTCGGCATCGCCAGCTTCCAGGAGATGGACGGCGCGTACCACGGCCAAGGCGCACGCCGCACGTCGCGTCTCGCCCGACGAGCCCAAAGTCTGGTTCACCTCGAACGAGTCTCGCCAAGGTTCTGTCCGCCGGCAACCGCACTGCGGAGCGCTGCCTCTGGACGATTGGGGTAATATCGTCGCCGAAACACGCTTGATCCTGTCAGCGCTCTCCGCGCATCGCGATCAACTCGCCGGCTTGGCATTCCTCAGAACAAGTGCGGCCGGCGTCCGTGTATCACGTCATGAAGCCAGATACGCTCCCGCCACCGGCTCGGGCGCGCGGATGGCTTCGCTAAACGTTCGCAGTTCTGTTCCGAACTGGCGTCCCGTGCGGGATTCGAACCCGCGTTGCCGCCGTGAGAGGGCGGTGTCCTGGGCCTCTAGACGAACGGGACCGTGGCCGGCCCGGCTTCTACGCCACACGCGATCCGAGTTCAAGCGAGGCTGCCATCCATTCCGGCCATTCGCCAGGCGCGATGCGCGTCCCCGAGCCGGCATCACGTCCCGCCGGCAATCAACCCCGCTGCCTCCAGCTCGGCGATCAGCGGCGCGAGCTCGGCTTCGTAGCGCCGCCAACGGCCGAGCCCGCGCGCGTTGATCGGGGTGCGGACCTGCTGCGCCGAAGCGGTCCGGATGCGCCGGCCCTGTGCGTAGAAGCGCTCGCAGGCGGGGTCGTACGGCAGATCGAGGAAGGTCAGCACCCGCATCAGCGTACCGGCGAAATCCTCGACCCAATCGGTCAGCGCCACATCGAGCATCGGCAGCGGCAACGCCTCCCGCCAGTGCGCCATCAGCCGCGCGTGCTCGGCGATGGTCCAGCCGAGGTCGGTCAGATCATGCGCGTAGGGGTGGTAGCCAAAGAAACGAAGCTGATAGATCGACAGCCCGATATCGCGCGGATCGCGCGTGCAATGGATGATCCTGGCGCCCGGCAGGAGCGCGGCGATGAACCCGAGATGATGCGCGTTGTCCGGCATCTTGTCGATGACGCGGCGCGCGTCGGGCGCCAGCGCGTGCAACTGCTCGAGGAACCCGTCGGCCTCGCGGGTCAGCGTGTCGGCATCCGACGCGGCCAGCGCGCGCACCATCGCGGCTTCGTCGTCGCCTGGCGCGAGGCGGCGTAGCAGCGCATGGATCGCCGGCCGCTCGCCGGCGCCGTGCACATCGGCGTGTGCGGAAAGGATCTGCTCGCACAGCGTAGTGCCCGAGCGCGGCATGCCAACCACGAAGACCGGCGCCGGATCGGCGTTGCCCGCACGCGGGCCAGAGTGCAGTCGCGCGCGATCGAAGCAGGCGATCGACGCATCGATAAAGGCGCCGTACGCCGCGCGCGAAAACGGCTGGATCGCGGCCAGCAGGCGATGGCCGCGATGCCAGTGCTGAAACGCGGTCGCGGTCTGGTTGCGGGCGTCATGAAAGCGCGCGAGTTCGAAATGGCCGATGATGCGATGCTCGAGCAGCGCCGCCGTGGCGTCCTCGGCAAGCTCCGCCATCCGCGCGGCCATCGCCTGGGCTGCCGTTTCGTCGCCGTCGTGTCGGGCGAGATGGATGCGCCGCCACAGGATCAGGATCTCCGCATCATAAGGCTCGCCGATCGCATCCAGCTCGGCACGTGCCTGTTCGGGGCGGCCGAGCAGCAGCAGCGCCAGCGCGCGGTGCGCGCGCCAGTGCGCACCGTCGCGGCCCGGCGGCGGCGTGCCTGGCAGCACCTCGAGTGCGGCCTTCGCCTCGCGATCGAGCAGCAGCGCATTGGCGAGATTGAGCCGCGCGGCCACGCAGCCGGGATCGCGCTCGAGCACGGCGCGCAGCCGCGCCAGCGCCTCGTCGGTCTCACCGCGGAGAATCTGGAACGCGGCGAGATTGGCCTCGGCGATGCCATGGCCGGGCACCGCACGCAGCGCCTCCTGCATCGCCAGCAGCGTGCCCCGCACGTCGCCCAGCCGGTAGCAGGCCAGGCCAAGATTGACCCAGGCATCGGCAAAGCCGGGCCGCGCCTTGGCGGCGGCGAGGAAGGCGGCACGGGCGCCCGTGGGATTGCCGGCGGCGCTCTCGGCCTGGCCGAGCGCATACAGCGCATCCGCATCGGCCGGGGCGCGGGCGAGGGCTCGCCGTGCCGCCGCGCGGGCGGCTTTCGGCCGGCCGAGCGCGATGAGCGCGGCGGAGAAGTTGATCCAGGTCGCCGGATTGTCGGGCGCCAACGTGGCGGCGCGCCGGAACAGGGCCGCGGCGCGCGCCGGCTGGCCAGCTTGCAGCAGTGCGATGCCGTAATGCAAGTGGGCGAGCGGCTCGGCAAAATCCAGCCGGCGCGCACGGGCGAGCAAAGGCAGCGCCTCTGCGGTGTGCCCGGCACGCGTCAGCGCGAGACCGCGGAGGCGAAGCGCCGTCGGATCGTCCGGCGTCTGCTGGAGCAGCGCCGAGAACAGCTCGGCCGCCTCGTCGTACTGGCCCGCCTGATATCGCGCGATGGCAGCCGCGAGATCACCGCCCGCGCCCGGCGCGCCGTGCTCGGCCGCACTACTCATCGTCGAAGGCTGCCCCCAGTTCCCGCAACTTACGCTCCCGAAATTCATCACAATCAGATGTTTTTGTCTCGCCACGAGAAGGATTCCGTTGAGTGATCCGAATGCGTCATAATAACCTCCGTTGGGCGCGTCGGTGGAGAAACGTGCGATGGCAGATATAGCGGCCGGGCAGACTTTTACCGTCTCGACCCAAGCGCAGTTCAACGCCACCATCCAGACAATCGACGCTGGCCTCTCGCCCGGCACCTAACGACTTCTGACAGTCGGGCGCGAAGGGCCGACCTGCCTGGTGGCTTGACCGACATGTTGGGCGTCCGATATCTACCAGTTGATAGACACCACCTGCCTGAGGGTTCGGATGAGCGCGAAGGCCAAGCTCTTCCAACACGGCCGCAGCCAAGCCGTGCGGCTGCCCAAGGAATTCCGGCTGCCTGGGCATGAAGTGCTGGTGAGCAAAGTGGGCAACAAGGTCATCCTAGAACCGATCGATGCTGCGCCGTTCGACGTGGCGGCTTGGCGTGCTCGTCTCGATGCTCTCGGCGCGGCAGATTTCTTTCCTGACGGGCCGCCGGATGATCTTCCGGTCCCACCGGACGACTCGATCGTGTTTGATTGACGCAGGACATGTTCTGCCTCGACACGAACATCGTCATCTACGCGGTGAACCGGCGCCGCCCGACTGCGGCGGCACGATTGGAAGCGGCGTTGGCCGGCGGGATGCGGTTGTGGATCTCGGCTGTTACTTTGTTCGAGCTCGAATTCGGGATTGCCAAGAGCCAACATGCCGAGCGATCGATGGCCGTGCTAGCCGAATTCCTGGCCGCCGGGATCGAGGTCGTGCCTTTCGATGCGGCGGATGCACGCCACGCCGGCGCCATAGGCGCTCACCTTGAGCGCGTCGGCACACCAATCGGTGCCTATGATTTGCTGATCGCGGCCCAGGCGCGACGACGCGGCGCTGCCCTGGCGACTGGGAATGCGCGCGAGTTCGCACGGGTGCCGGGGTTGCTCGTCGAGGACTGGGCGGCGTGAACCACTGCCCGTTGCGCCCTGCCCGGCGGGCGATTAGTTTCCGCCGCCCGCTAGGAAAGCGCCTATGATTACTGCCATTTACCACCTGCTGAATTACGCCCTCACTATATTGTGGTGGGCGATCATCCTGGCCGCCGTGTTCAGCATCCTGACCGCGTTCGGCGTGCTCGACGGACGCAACCGGCTAGTGTGGACGATCGGCGACTTCCTGTACCGCTTCACCGATCCGGTGCTGCGCCCGATCCGCAATGTATTGCCGAATTTCGGGGGCATCGATGTCAGCCCTTGGGTGGCCATAATCCTCATCTCAGTGATTCAGAGTGTCCTCCTACCGAAGCTGTTCGTGGCCATAATGTCCGGATCATGGCAAGCGCTGGTGTTCTGATCGCCCTCGCATGACCGCCCAGATCATCGACGGCAAAGCGATCGCGGCAACCCTGCGAGCAAAGGTGGCCGAGCAGACGGCGGCCCTTCCCTACCGCCCCGGCCTCGCTGTCGTGCTGGTCGGCGACAACCCGGCGAGCGCCACATATGTCCGCAGCAAGGACCGGGCCGCCCACGCGTGCGGCATAGCCGTGCGCACCATTAGCCTGCCCGCCGACACGACCGAGGCTTGGCTGCTGGCGGAAATTGGCGGGCTCAACGCCGATCCGGCGGTCGATGGGATCCTTGTTCAGCTTCCGCTGCCGGCGCAGATCGACGCGCAGACGGTGGTTGAGGCGGTCGATCCGGCAAAGGACGTGGATGGATTTCACCCGGTCAATGTCGGCTTGCTGGCGGCGGGGCGGCCCAATCTGGTGCCCTGCACCCCGCTGGGGATCATGATGCTGCTGCAAGCGGCCGGGACCGTACTGTCCGGCGCGCGGGCGCTGGTGCTGGGGCGCTCGGCGATTGTCGGCCGCCCGACGGCCGCTCTGCTGCTGGCCGCCAACGCCACCGTCACCGTCGCTCATTCGCGTACGACCGACCTGCCGGCGGAATGCCGACGGGCGGATATCCTGGTGGCCGCCATCGGCCAGCCCAGGATGGTGCGAGGTGACTGGATCGCTCCGGGGGCAACAGTGATCGACGTGGGGATCAACCGGTTAGCGGACGGCAGCCTGGTTGGCGACGTCGCCTATGACGAGGCGCTGGAGCGGTCGGGTGCGATCACGCCGGTGCCCGGGGGAGTGGGACCGATGACGATCGCCTGCCTGCTGGAGAACACGCTCCGCGCCGCGATCCGCCGACGCGGTGGCGCGTCGGATGGAGGAAAACGATGCGCTACCTGACAAGTCTGCTTCCGGTTTGCGCGCTGCTGTTGCTGCCGGGAATCTCATTCGCAGCAGGCACGCAGCGCTTCGAGGGCACGTGGCAGACGACCGTCTCGTGCGCGGCGGCGAGGGATGCTCTTGGCTATTCCTTTCGATTCATCAGCACGGTGACGGGCGGCGTCCTGCACGGACTGCACGGCATCGCGGGTCAACCAAGCTCGTTGCAAATCGATAGAACCATCGAAGCCGATGGTACCGGCAAGCTATATGCGAAAGGATTCACCGGTTCGAAAGAATACGTCCCCGGCCGTGACACGCCGAGAGGCACCGAGTACGATTACAACATCGATGCCCGGTTCGAGAGCCCGACAGGGACCGGGACCCGTGTCGAGGGCCGCCCGTGCTCGTACCGATTCGTCAAGCAGTAGGCCGCATCGCGTCATTGCCGGCGTTGTGCCGGCCATCTCCTTCCCGTCCGGCGGTCCATCCCGATAGCGGAGATCATTCGGATGCTCATCATCGCAGCCGTCGTCTGGATCGCTCTGCATATCGGTGTCGCCGGTAGCCGCCTGCGTGATCGGGTGGTGCGAGGCATCGGCGAGGGAGCCTTCCGCGGCGCCTTCGCGGCTTTGTCGATCGCCGTTCTGGTCTGGTTGAGCCTGTCCTACAACGCTGCCGCCACGACGCCGGCATGGCGCGCTCCTGCCTGGCTTCTCGCCCTGCTCGTGCTGGCGATGTTGCCGGCCTGTGTGTTGTTTGTGGGCTCCGTCACCACACCGAATCCCACAGCGATCGGGGGGGAAGGCACGGCCGCGCAGCCGTGCGGTATTCAGCGCGTCACCCGCCATCCGATGCTGTGGTCGTTCGCCATCTGGGCCGCGGTGCACGTGATCGGCAACGGCGATACAGCATCGCTTGTCTTCTTCGGCGCGTTCCTGATCACAGCACTCGCCGGCATGCCGTCGATCGACGCCAAGCTGGCCCGCCGCGACCCCGCCGCATGGTCCCCGCTGGAAGCCGGCACCTCAATCGTGCCCTTCGCCGCAATCGTCGGGGGCCGCAACCGGCTCGTATGGAACGAGATCGGCTGGTGGCGTCTTGGGCTCGGGCTGATCTTCTGGGGGCTGCTTCTTTACCTTCATCCGCTTGTTATTGGGGTCAGCCCCCTGCCGCGGTAGGGTGAGCGCCTCGCACCCTGCACCCTCACCCGGTTCGCTTCGCGAACCGACCTCTCCCGCAGAGCGGGAGAGGTGGATGTGTCACGCGGCTTCTATGATGTCGGCGGCGATTTTCTCCGCGGCCATCATGGTCGGGAAGTTGGTGTTGGCGCAGGGGATCGCGGGGAAGATCGAGGCATCGACCACGCGCAGCCCTTGCACACCGCGTACCAGGCCGGACGGGTTCGTCACTGCCATCGGGTCGTCCTCGGCCCCCATTC
>Ga0335075_10011838_pt1 | contig 13184 bp, 6 predicted proteins | sample Lox_Sample_24_FD_206723 | JGI IMG/M metagenome (GOLD analysis project Ga0335075, IMG submission 206723) | Soil microbial communities from Loxahatchee National Wildlife Refuge, Florida, United States - Lox_Sample_2.4 | ecosystem: Environmental > Terrestrial > Soil > Wetlands | place: USA: Florida... | reverse complement strand
TTGATGTAGATCAAGCCCGCGAACTCAATTTCAACCTCGCCCCCGCGAGTGTCTCCAGTACGATCACGGTTGCCGGTAACGCGGTTGCCGTCGAGACAGCCAATGCCTCTCTCGGTCAGGTCATCACCTCGCAGCAAGTTTCGCAGTTGCCCTTGAATGGCCGCGACTTCGTGCAACTCGCAACACTCACAGCGGGCGCCACGGCAGAGACCAACCCCAACAGCTTTTTCACCTCCGCAGCCAGTAGTGAGGTGGCTGCGCGGGGCTCCTTCTCTTTGTCGGTTGGTGGATCGCGCCCGAACAGTACGGATTGGTTGCTGGACAACGTCGACAACAACGAATTGACGGCGGGCGGTATCGCCATCTTCTCTTCGATCGATGACATTCAGGAGTTCAAGGTTCTCACCTACACCTACTCTGCCGAGTATGGAACCCGCGCCGGCCCCACCGTCCTCGTGACCACGAAGTCGGGATCCAACGACTTCCACGGATCGTTATTCGAGTTCTTCCGCAATACGTCACTCAACGCGAAGAGTTACTTCGCCACCAGCGCCCAGAAGTTCAACCTGAACCAGTTCGGAGGTTCGATCGGCGGCCCCATTCGGAAAAACAAGACATTCTTCTTCATCGACGGTGAACAGAAGTATCAGCGCGAAGGCATCGTCTTTACAGGCCTGGTTCCCTCTCTGGCTATGCGCACGGGTGACTTCTCGGCTGATTCGTTCGGCAATCCGGTTAGCGGACTTGCCATCGTAAACCCGAACATGATCGGAGCCTCAACCGATCCCACCGTCTATCCGAATGTCTATTTCCAGTGTAACGGGGCAGGCCAGCCCCTGCCTTCCAATCCTGACGGAAGCCAGGCGCAGGGAACTCCGTGCAACAAGATTCCATCCGGCCTGTTCAACAACATTGGACAGGCGATGATTAACCTGTACCCGGCGCCGAACGCGAACAACGCCGCCGCGGGATACAACTTTCTCAACGTCCCCACCCGCCAGCTCGATGACACGAGATTTGATGCTCGCGTCGACCATAACTTCTCCGCCGCCGATTCTCTCTTCGGCCGCTTCAGCTACGAACAGGCCTTCTCCTACGTGCCGGGCGGATCGGATCCGCCAGCCTTTGCTTCAGCAAACGCCTTCGGCACCAATCAGCGCATCATCAATCATGCTCGCAATGCCGCCATCGGCGAGACTCATGTCTTCTCGGCCTCGATGGTCAACCAGGCCACCTTCGGCTACAACCGCATCTTCGACTACATCACCTCACAAGGCACAGGCACCTGCGCCTCGGCAACGATCGTTCCCGGCGGAATTCCTAATGCCAACCTCGGATGCCCCGACGGCTCCTCGAAATGCTTGAACTTCTATAGCTGCGGCCTGGTCTCTACTGAATTTCAGGGTGGGGGTGTTGGCTACTGGGCGCTCGGAGATCGCGGGTACTCTCCTTTTCAGGGCGGAACAAATATCTACTCATTCCGGGACTCACTCGACCTCATCCGTGGCAAACACAACTTTCACTTCGGACTGGATTTCCGGGCCAATCAGATGAACGTCGGCACAGAGGCCTTTCAGGACGGCTTCTGGATCATCAGCGCCTTTGGTAACTTCACCGGTCTCAGCAGCGCGAACGTTCCCGGCAATACCGAGGCGGATTTTCTCCTCGGCATACCCGGCGTGGCCATTCACGATCAGACCTTCAATGGCCCGGTCACCGGTCGCCGCTGGAAGATCTACCGTCCCTTTGCGGAGGACGAGTGGAGGATCACTCCTTCCCTCACCCTCAATCTCGGCCTTGCCTGGGACATGACCACTCCGATCTCTGAGCAACACGGACGGCTCGCCAACTATATTCCCAGCACCGAACAGCTTCTTGTGGCCAATCAAAACGGCGTCAGTTCGTCGGCCGGAGTGAACATGGATTGGACAGCTCTCGAGCCCCGCATCGGCGCCGCGTGGAAACTTTTCGGCAGCGATAACACCGTGTTTCGCGCCGGCTTCGCGATCTTTCACGATTCGGCGTGGAGCCAGGGGGCGCAGGGTCTCTGGCAAAACCCGCCGTTCCTCGGCGAATCCGACGCCTTCCCCGCCACCTTCTCCACGGGTTGCGCCTTCGCTACCTCGTACTGCGCTACCGTCCTGGGACAGACGCCCGAGAACGTCAGCCTTTCCAACGGATTTCAGGCCATTCCTTCGCCGCCCACTGTCGACACATTCACCGGCTCGTTTTATACACAGCCCACAAACTTCAAGCTCGGCAGGGTGCGTCAATACAACTTCAACGTTGAACAGGCATTGCCCGGCAACGTTGTGCTCACCATGGGCTACGCTGGCTCGCGCGGCAACCATATCCTGGTCGCGGGCAATAACCTCAATACCGACAGCCCAAGCGCTTGCGGCGCGGTTCCTGGGTACACGCTCGGTTGCCTGGCGAACGGACAACCCTACGTCTACCCTTACAATCCGCCAAACTTGAACGCCGTCCTGCTCTTCGGCGACGTGGGCGATACCAGTTATGACTCGCTGCAGGTTAAAGCTGAGACCAAGACGGCGAGACACGGTCTCTATGCCCTGATCGCTTATTCCTGGTCCCATACCTTTGACAACGGCTTATCCGATGGACTGGGCTCAGAGCTGAGCGCGCCATATTTTCCGCTTCCTAACTGGCGGAAGCTGGATTGGTCCTTGTCTCAGATCAATCTCGCCAACAGCTTTACGGGCAGCGTGATTTACGATCTTCCTTTCGGCAGGGGCAAGGCGTTCGGCAGCGATTGGACCAACCTCACCAACACTCTTCTCGGCGGCTACCAGGTCACCGTCATCGAAAGGATCTCTTCGGGTTTCCCGGATCCCCTGATCAATAGCTTCAACCAATCCGGCACCACCTTCAACACCGGCGGCAATGACAACAACTGGAATCGCCCCGATCAGGTCGCAGGATGCAATGTCCGCGGAGCCCAAAACAGCCGAATCCAGTTCATTAATCCTGCGTGCTTCGTTGCGGCTCCCGTTGGAGAACTCGGAAATGCAGCGCGTGTCCCGGTCACCGGTCCCGACTTCGTCAACACAGACTTCTCCATCATCAAGCAATTTCCGCTGCCAAGGGAGATGGGCTTGAACTTCCGTGCAGAGTTCTTCAACCTCTGGAATCACGCACAGTTCGGTCTGCCGATCAACGATATAAACGCTGTCGGCTTCGGCGCTGTGAACTCAACCGTGAACAATCCGCGCCTGGTGCAATTCGCGCTGAAGCTAATGTTTTGAATCGCGCCCGCCGGAATCGCGGATGAGACGTTCTCCACAGGAACGAGAAGAACAAGCTTCCGGAGACAATAGTCCTGCCAGTTCGATCGTTGAGCGTGTGTACGACGGAGAGTTCGACGATGCGAAGACCGTACGGACTCCGGCGCACACTCGAGCTGGTCGCGGGCCTCCGCTCCCAAGCTCAAATTGGTGGTGCCATGATGAACCGTGCGGGCGAAGCCGATTCGTGCGTTGCTCATGTCTGCATTCACTCAAACGAAGCAATGGCCGCTTCGTCCGTGTCGAAGACCGCAAATAGCGGAAGCAGCTGGCACATATTTAGCGTTTGGGCGACAACCTTTGGCAACTGCGTCAGCCTCGTGTCGCCGCCGGACTCCTTGGAAGCCCGGAGAGCCCAGACAAGAACTCCAATGCCACTGGAGTCCAGCCTGTCCACTCCGGCGAGATTCAGCACAAGCTTGTTTTCTCCATGCTGCATGAGATTCCCGAGCGTCTGTTTCACACTGTCAACTGGCGGCCCGAGGACGATCCCCCCCTGCAGCGTGACAGCCGATACGTCGCCGTGCTTCAGGTAACCAATTTCCAGCGGCCTCATACGGGCTCCTTCCAGTTCGGGCTCCAGGGGCCCCGGTGCGGAGCAGTTTCCATGTTGCGCCCGCAACCCGCGCAGCCATGTAGTGCCAACCTTCAGAACGGAGCGACGAACCTGCGCGGTCCTAAAAAGGCTCGCCATCTGAAGCAGCGGCAGGATACCATACCACCAATTTCCCCCAAGGCCCTGTCCCGGAGATCTTGCGATTGAGCGAGTCGGCGGTAGCTTTTCCGATAGCGGAAATCTCGGCAGCGCTCATGGCACAGCTGGAGATCGGCCCCAGAGCGCGCATTATCGCGCGAAGCGTGCAGGAGGCGCTTCCGGATTCGGCCGTCGCTGTCTTCACAGTCGAAAACGCGGAAACGCCCTGTTGGGCGATCAAGGCTGTGGCTGGGGAACTCTCGGTCGACAGCGAACCGATTGCTCTGGAATCGGGGACCATCGGCGCCGTCGCACAGCAGCGCATGATCCTGCAATTTCGCGCAGCCGATCTGGGTCGCGAAGACTACGCACATCTTGACGTTCGCCAGAGCGTCACCGGTCTCTCATACATCCCGCTCCTTGTGGATAACCATCTGCTCGGCTGCATCGAGGTCGTGAGCTTCTCTGATTTGCCGGGCGAGGCCACGCTGGAGAGCCTCTCTGAGTTTGCCGCGATTGCCACCTTTGCCGTGGCCGGAGCGATAGCTTATGCGGCAGAGCGTGATGCGGGACTGGCTTCTGTGATGCGGCTGACGCAGCTGTACGACATCGAAAAGGTCTTTGCCGCAAATCTTGAGATGGAGGCACTCCTGCCGGTTATCTGCGAAAAGGTAGCCGATCTTATCAAAGCGCAGGCGGTCAATCTCTGGATGGTCGATCAGCACGACCTGGTCCTGATGGAGCAAGTGGGAACCGATGCGGCGACGAGCGGCGATCGGCAGGCTGCCGGCGGTGGCGTGGTCGGCGATGTTAGCGAGAGCGGCGAAGCCGTGCTGCTGCAGGCAGACGATGCGGCGCTCGTTGCACGGAACGCCTCGGCTGAGGTAGCGCCGGCGGCATCGCTGATGGCCGCGCCATTGCTCGACGGCGAAAGCCTGGTCGGCGTTCTGGAGGTGATCGGTTCCAGCGATGATCCGGGCTTTACCGACGAAGACCTGTTCATGCTGACCCAGGTGGCGGGATCGGCTGCCCAGGCGCTGCACAACTCTTCGCTGTTGCAGGCGGAGCGGAAGATCGAGATCCTGCAAACGCTGGTGAGCGTAGGCCAGGAGATCGGCTCGACGCTCAATCAGGAACGGGTGTTGCAGGCAATTGTGAATCAGCCGCAGCTGGTGATCCCGTACGATCGCGCGGCGATCGCGCTCGAGCAGCGCAATCGGCTCACCATCCAGGCAGTCTCCGGCGTCACGAAGCTGGACACGTCAGAGCCCTCGGTCGAGAAGCTGCAGGACGTGCTGCGCTGGGCATCGGGCCTTGATGCCGAGATCCACGTGTCGATGCGCGATGACGAGATCAGCGACGAGCGGCCGGAGACGCGGGAGAAATTCCGCAGGTACTTCGAAGCGACGGGCTCACGCGGATTCTACGCCACGCCGCTGGCCGACGATGAGGGGCGGTTGGGGATGCTCTCCTTCGAGAGCACGGATCCGGATTTCCTGACGGGCCTGCATATCGAGGTGATCAAAATTCTGGCCAGCCAGGCCACGCTGGCCTTGCGCAATGCCTCGCTCTATAAGGAAGTCCCCTTTATCGGAATTCTGGAGCCACTGTTTGAGAAGAAGCGGCGCTTTATGGCGATCAACAAGAAGCGTCGAATGCTGTGGGTTGCGGGAGTTGCGTCTCTGGTGTTGTTCCTGGTGATAGTGCCTGTTCCGCTGAGGATATCAGGCAATGCAATGGTGGCAGCTGGGCAAACGCAGTCTGTGCGCGCGGAAGAAGATGGCGTGATCGAACGCGTGCTGGTGCAGGAGGGTCAGAAGGTCGAGCCGGGGATGCCCCTGCTACAGATGGCCGATTGGAGCGAGCGCGCCAGTCTCGCCGGCGCTCAGGCCCGCTACAACACTGCCATGGCACAAATGGCACAGGATCTGGTGGGTAACGACGCAACCGCGGCCGGGCAGCGCCAGTTGGAAGCGGACTATCTGCGCGGCGAAGTGACCCGCAGCACGGAGCAACTATCGAGGACGACAGTGCGCTCGGAAATCGAGGGTATCGTGTCCACACCGCACGTCGAGGACCTGGCCGGGCGGAAAGTGACGGCCGGTGACCCGATGATCGACCTGATTCGCACCGCACAGAGTACCGTCGATGTCGAGGTGCCTACGTCGGACGTGAGTTTGGTGCGCGCGGGCAATCGGGCCAGCATCAAGCTGGAATCGTTTCCGTCGCAAACCTTCCACGGAACCGTGAGGGTAGTGAGCCCATCGGGGCAAGTAGTGGGCGACAACCGCGTCTTCTTTGCCCGGATCGCGGTTGCGAATCCGGACGGCAACCTACGGCCGGGGATGCAGGGGTTCGGGAAGGTTCGAACAGGTCTGCGGCCGCTTGGCTATGTGTTGCTTCGCGATCCCACCGTATGGATATGGGAGAAACTGTGGGGCTGGTTCGGATGGTAGACAAAAACCTGAAAGGAATTTTCGTCGCGATGTTGGCAGGCCTTGCCACGATGGCGGCTGTTGGATGCTCTGGTGGCAGCGCACCCCGCAGCGGCGCGACGGTGGCTGCGGCCTCCTCGCCTGCACCCGCCGCCCCACAGAACGAGAAGGTGCAGCCGGCGGCGCAGCAGCCCGTTCAGCAGGCGTACCTGATCGTCACCGGACCGGTGATCGTGGAGCAGCAACTCGACGTAGTGGCGTTGCGCAACGGCGTCCTCACAGCGCTGAACGCGGACGTGGACACGACTGTCCGAAGTGGACAAGTACTGGCTCAGCTCGATGATCGCGAGCTCGCGGCAGACCGGAGCGCTGCCGAATTCAAGGCGCAAAGCCTCGCCGCGGATCTGAAGAACTGGGAATCGGAGGTCGACGTGCGCCAGACCGATCTGAAGCGCGCCGAGGAGATGCGGAAGGACGGCATTAACACTGAGGAAGCGCTGGACCACACTCGCTACGACCTGACCGCGACGCAGTTTGAGGTGGATCGGCAGCGCGGGGAGATGCAAAGCGCGCAGGCCGCAGTGAAGTCGCTCGATCTGGAACTGGAGAAGACGAAGATCGCCGCGCCCTTCGATGGCGTGGTGTCGCAACGATACGTGCGGCAGGGGGAATACGTACACGTTGGTGACCGGCTGTTTCAGGTAACGGGCGATTCGCCGCTGGAGATCCGTTTCACGCTGCCCGCCCGCGACGGGTTGGCGTTGGAGCGCGGCGACGAGGTGAGCGTTTCTCCAACGCCCGATTTTCGGGTTGCAGCGACCGCCACGGTCACGCACATCAGCCCTGTGGTCGATCCGGGAAGCGGAACGATTGAAGTCACCGCCGTGCTGAGCCGCAAAATACCCGGGCTTCTGCCGGGAATTGTGGCCTCGGTCCGCGTGCCCCGCAAACCATGAACCTTGCCGAGGCGTTGAATGCCGCTTTGCCGGAGCTCCCTGCGCGCCGGGCGCGCGTCGGTTATCCGCGGCTGGATCCTGCGCTAATCGCCCGGGAGCAAATCGAAGACGGCAAGCCGACCGTGGTCGCCATCATTCGCGGCCGCGACAGTTTCTTTCGCTTTGCGCCGGACCAGTGGAAGATCATCGAGCTGTTCGATGGAACGCGCTCGTGGGAAGACGTGGCCGCGTTACTGGCTGAGTCGACGGGCGTACGTTACGACCCCAGTGATTTGCGGGAGTTCACCGACGGGCTCGACGAGGTCAACTTCTGGTATCGGACGCCGCTCGAGAAAAACATTGCCCTGCAGCAGAAGCTCCAGGAGAGCCGTCACCAGCACGCGCATCGCCGCTCGAAATGGGGCGATGTGGCACACATGCAGTTTTCCGCGTGGGACCCGGACAAATACTTCGACCTGATTTACCCGTGGCTGAAGTGGATCTACACGAAGTGGTTTGCAGTGGTCTGCGTGGTGCTGTTCGGGTTGATGGCCTGCATCTACGTCGCAAACTGGGGACAGATTGGGCGGGACACGCTGCTCTTTTACAGCTTTACGCAAAAGACGGCGGGGGACCTTCTGGAGTTCTGGGTCCTGTTTTTTGTGCTGGCTTTTTTTCACGAGTCAGCGCACGGGCTCACGTGCAAGCACTACGGCGGTCAGGTGCATGCCATGGGATTCCATTTGATCTACCTTACGCCGGCGTTTTTTGTCGACGTGAGCGAATCGCTGGTCTACGCGAATCGGTGGGAGCGCCTCATCACCATTCTGGCCGGAATCGGAGTGGAGATGATTTTCTGCGCTGTTGCGACGATAGTGTGGTGGGGGACGCCGCCGGGCAGCCCATCGCACGATCTGGCTTACAAGATCATGCTGATCACCGGGGTTGCGGTGGTGGTGGTTAATATGAATCCGCTGATCAAGCTGGACGGCTACTACGCGTTCACCGAGATCATTGGATTCTCGGACATTAAGGAGAAATCGACGGCGTACCTGTCGGGCCTGGTGAAGACGAAGCTCTTCCGGTTGCCGGGCGAAGTGGATTTTGTGCCGAAGCGCCGGCGTCTGGGATACCTGACTTACGCAGTACTTTCCGGGACATACAGTTATCTTTTGCTCATCACGGTGGTGCGCTTCTGTCACAATGTTAGCGCGAAGTACAGCCCCCAATGGGCCTTAGTTCCAGCTCTTGCTTTGGCGGCGCTGGTTTTCCGCGCCCGTATCCGAACCCTGCTGAGATTTATGCGAACCGTCTATCTGGACAAACGCGATCGTATTCAGTCGATGCTGTCGGTGCCGCGGCTGGCTGCGGCGTCGGCCGTGCTCCTGCTAGTGGTATTTCTGCCGCTCTGGCACCAGACGATAACTGCGCGATTCCTGCTGGAACCCGCGCAATTCGCCATGGTGCGCGCGACAGTGGCGGGGCGCGTGACGAACGTGCTGGCCGAAGAGGGCAAAGAGGTGCGGGCGGGCGACGCGTTGTTGACCATGGTAAATCCGCATCTCGAATCGGCGAGCGACGAGTCCCGTAAGCGGCTGGCGTTGGCCGGGACGCAGCGAGCGCACACGCTGCTGATCCACGGCGATCTTGGAATCGCTGCGCAGGAGAACCGCCTGGCGGGAACAGACGCCGCCATTGCTGGCGAAGTGGCCGAGCAACTGGTGCCGCGCGCTCCCTTTGACGGCGTGGTGACGGCGCCGCATTTGAGCGATCTGAAGGGAAGCTATCTCGGCGCCGGTTCCGCGATTACCGGCATCGCGGACATGCGGACGATGCGGGTATTAATTTATGTTCCGGAGTTTGCCGTGGGCGATGTGCGTCTGGGCGCTCACGTGAGCCTGCAACTGGATGGGAGCTTTATTGCCAAACCAACGACGGTGGAGCGGGTTGAAGCGGCGGCGCGGGACGTTCCTCCCGCGGTTGAGACCATCAAGCAGATTCAGGGAGGGGGGAGCCTGCAAGATTATGTGGTGGTCGCGTTCGTCACCAATGACGGTTCACTTTACGATGGCATGACCGGTACGGCGAAGATTGCCGTGCGCCGGACCAGCCTGGCCGCTATGGCCTGGCGGGAGATTCGCGACTTCGTCGACGGCAAACTCTGGTAAGGACAAATGCGAAAGGGAAGAGCTGGCTCTTCCCTTGAAAAAATTGAGCCTTCCTGCGGACCTTGGTCGACGCTGATTGCAGGGAGGAACGCAATGACCCCTTAGATCATCTTTTTCGACAGCACCGGCATCTTGGACAGGACTGGGGCCTTTGACAGGACTGGGGCCTTTGACAGGACTGGGGCCTTCGACAAGACTGGGGCCTTTGACAGGACTGGGCTCTTGGACAGGACTGGAGCCTTCGACAGCACTGGGGCCTTCGAAAGGGTCATCTTGTTGCTGGTGCTTTTGGCGATGGCGGCGCGGCCCGACTGAACGGGAGGAGCCGACTTCTTGGTGGAACTGCCGATCAGGGACTTTTTCTGAATAGCCATTAAGGATTCTCCTCAATCTAAGGTCGGCTTCCTGGATTGCTCCATTCGGCTCTCGCTGTCACCTATTGCGATTCAAAGGCCAATCTCGAAACAGGCAGAAAAATCGACAAATGGCGGTTTAAGGTGCGAGAAGGATCAAATTCGACGGTCTTTTGTCATCGTGACCGCCGCGTGGGGTTAAAATCTTACCCCATGAGGGTTAGATTTTAACCCGTACGTGGAGTACCGCGATCGCATGACGCCTAGATACCGTGCTTGCGACAGAGGTACTTCATCTTCTGAATGGGGATGCCAAGGACAGCGGCTGCGCCTCTCTTGCTGCCAGCACGGCGAATCGCTGCGTGCAGATAAGCGAGCTCGATGCGGGTCAGCTCGTCGTCGAGTTGGACGCCCTCGGGCGGAATCAGGATCTGATCCTGGCCGGTGGCGCTCTCAAAGAGTAGTTTCTCGGGAAGGTGTTCCGCCCCGATGAGGTCTCCGTCGACCATCAGTGTGAGGCGCTGCGCCAGGTTTTCCAGCTCGCGCACGTTGCCCGGCCAGCTGCTCTCCTCCAGCACCTGCATGGCCTCCCGTGTGAACCGCTTGACGGAAAGACCGCTGGCCAGGCAATACATGCGCATGTAGTGATCCAGCAGCAGAGGCACATCGCCCGTCCGCTCGCGCAGGGGCGGAAGCGAGATCGGGATGACGCAGATGCGGTAGTAAAGATCTTCGCGGAACTGGCCGGCTTTGACCATCTGTTCCAGGTTGTCGTTGGTAGCCGTGATCAGACGAAAGTCGATCTTGCGCGGGGCCTTGCCTCCAATACGCTGCACAGATCGGTCCTGCAGCACGCGGAGAAGCTTGCTCTGCAGGGCGAGTCCCAGCGAGCCTATCTCGTCGAGGAAAAGGGTTCCTGTATCGGCAAGCTCAGCCTGTCCGGGCCGCGCCGCGTGGGCACCGGTGAATGCGCCTTTCTCATGTCCGAAGAGTTCCGATTCCATCAGGGCTTCCGGCAGCGCAGCGCAGTTGACACTGACAAAAGGCCGGTCGTGGCGCGGACTGAGCGCAACAATCGCACGCGCAGCCAGATCCTTGCCGGTCCCACTCTCGCCGCGCAGCATCACCGTCGTGGCGCTGGGTGCGACGCGCCGCAATGCCTCATACACGCGCTGCATCGGCTCGCTGCCGCCGATCAGGCCGCAGAACGAGCTCCTGCGGGCTGCTTCATCGCGAAAAGCCCGCGCCTCGATTTCCTTTTGCCGCAGGGCGCCGGCCTCGAGGAGGTATTCGCGCAACTCGCCGAAATCCACCGGAGCCAGAAGAAATTCGTCTGCGCCGGCTTTCTTCGTCCGTTGCCGCGCTTTGCTCAGCGGGGTACGGCAGATTACCACGAGCAGGGTGGACGGTGCGGCTTCGCGGACAGCGGCAACTCGGATAAAGACGTCCGCGTCTCCCGAAAAGATCGTGTCGAGATCGATCACCACGATCTCCGGGGCGTACTCATCGAGGCTGTGCATCAGGGCAGCCGCATCCTGGGCCAGGCTGATAAAGAAAGCCGGTGCCAGTTCCTGCCCGATATCCGTGAGCGCTGCCTCGTCGCTGGTGGCGAACACCAGCCGTAGCCGTTCGTGGTGACCTGAGGTCACCCCGGGTGCGTCCATCCTGCGGTCCTTGAACGACGCGATTTTAGGGATTATACGCAGGACGTCGAGCTCTGGCTCAAACATCAGGATTTCGTTGGTAGTTGTGCTGGGGTTGGTCCAGCTGCCGCACTTCCTTATCAGATTATGGATAGGTGGCCCGTTATTGAAGGTGACCCCTGCGAAAGCCTTGCTTCTCAAGAATGGCAAGCAGATAACGAAAGTAGCGAAATTCGGCCCAATCATACATAGCGCAATGGTGAACGGCGGAGAGAGAAGTTTCACTGCGTTACTAAGTTTGGACAGCAAAGGGCGAGTCGCTACGTTCTTGTGACTTTCTTGTGGAAATCTTGGCAGCAAGTTGGAGGCGATGCAACCCAAACAGTGCATTTGGCCAAATTTACCTTTAGCCATTCCGTGGATTTCGGTCCGCAACTACGCTTAGGTAACAGTCTTCCCAGGAAATAGTCCGGGCAGGGCCTCCTCGCTGAGCGAGTCCCGGCCGTCCAGGTCGTTGTGCAGAGGACGGCGCACCCATGTTTGGGACATAGATCATGTCACCCGCGCCTCCCGTTGGCCCGGCTGTTAGTTCTCCTGATGCTGTAGAGGAGGAGATCTCCTTAGAGTTCGCCGAGACGACAGATGTAGCAGCCACGGCGCCCGCGCTCACTTTCAGAAAGTCCCGTCGAGTCGTATTCATCTCTACGCCTCTAACTCAACTTATCTTTCCAGAAATCCCATTGGGTTCACTGAGCCTAACATATTGACACTTGTGCCAGGACCTCAACAACCCGCTCGGAATGACCAGGCCGCCCAATCAAATTAAACACATATGGCAAGAGATTTCGTACGAGCCGCATACACCAAAAAGGAAACCGTAGCGCTACCCGGAAGCAATCCCCGTAGTGCATGCAAAGTCCGCTTGGAGGCGCTGCACTCCAAGGCAGATCTTGATCGCAAAATGGATCGAGTTGTGCCGCGCTTACCATGACGATAGCCTGTTGGTGGCCCAGGGCCTTGCGCTCGATGCTGGCAGCGAAGAGGGGCATCTCGCGGCGGTTGCGGCTCCGCCATCGCGCTGGCGCGGCTGCCTCTTCGAAGCTCATGTTGTGCCGGGCCATAGAGTCCGATCTGATTCCGAGAACGAAAGGTTAAGATGATGAGCGATCATGGAGACGAAAAATCCCTACTTGACCACCCCTCGCGGCGCAATTTTCTGGGCCTGGGTTCGGTGGCTATCGCGACTGCTGCATTCGCTGGTCTGACTGCGAATGCTCAGGAGAAGTCAAGCACCCAGAAAGCAGAGCACGACCACTCGTCAAGCGATCCGGGGCAAGAAAACCGCGGCCTTCTTGCTTTGAATCCAAACTCGAACACTCCTCCGCCGACCGACCACGGCGACGTTGTACCCCTTTGGTACTCCTTCGATCTGGTGAAGAAGCGTGTCGAAGAAGGCGGCTGGACACACCAGGTCACGCAACGCGAATTGCCTTCTTCACGCGATATCGCGGGCGTGAATATGCGTCTGACCGCAGGAAGCTACCGTGAGTTGCACTGGCATACCGCTGATGAATGGGCGTATGTGTTATACGGCAATGCGCGCGTCACCGTAATGAATCCCGATGGGACGATGTTCATCGGGGACGTGGGC
>Ga0335075_10011837_pt1 | contig 13184 bp, 8 predicted proteins | sample Lox_Sample_24_FD_206723 | JGI IMG/M metagenome (GOLD analysis project Ga0335075, IMG submission 206723) | Soil microbial communities from Loxahatchee National Wildlife Refuge, Florida, United States - Lox_Sample_2.4 | ecosystem: Environmental > Terrestrial > Soil > Wetlands | place: USA: Florida... | reverse complement strand
GGCGGCCTGCTGGCTCTGCTCGTTCCGGCCGGGTTCGCCCCGCCCGCCGGGGCCCGTGGCAGAGGAGCCCGCGGCGGAGGGGCCCGCGGCAGAGGGGCCCGCGGCAGAGGGGCCCGCGGCAGAGGGCCCGGCGGCAGAGAGGCCCGCGATGGAGGGCGGAGCGCTGACGGGCGGAGCGCTGACGGGCGCTTGGTCGAGTGGCAGGGTGGCCGCGACCAGAAAGCCGCCCGAGTCCCGCGGGCCGATGTCGATCGTGCCGCCGGCCGCCGCGGCGCGCTCGCGCATGCCGCGCAGCCCGTGCCCCACCATGCTTGCCGTGCCCGTGCCTGCCGTGCCCGTGCCCGTGGCCGTGCTTGGCGTACCCGTGCCCGTGCTTGCCGTGCCCGTGCTTGGCGTACCGGTGCGCGGCGGCGCGGCGGCCGGGTCGCGGCCGGCGGCGACCGGTGCCGCGAAGGGGAAGCCACGGTCGACGACCAGCGCCTTGTAGGCGGCCTGGGCGGCGGCGTTCGTGCGGCCGTGGCCCGTGTCGGTGACCGCCAGGCGCAGGCAGTCCGGTTCGTAGCGCAGGGTAACGGCCGCGGTGGCGGGGCCCGCGTGGCGGAGGGTGTTGGTGAGCGCCTCCTGGATGATGCGGAACGCGGACAGGTCGGTGACCGCGGGCAGGTCGCGCCGCGTCCCCGCCACGGTCACGGTCACCGGCAGGCCCGCCGCGCGCACGCCGCTGACGAGGTCGTCAAGCCTGCTCAGGCCGGGGGCTGGCTGCGTGGGATCGGCGGGCTCGTCGGCACCGTCGGCCGCGGTGCGCAGCACCTCAAGTATCGCGCGCAACTCGCGCAGCCCGTCCTTGCTCGCGGCGCGGATCGCCTTCAGCGACTCGGCCGCGTCGTCCGGGCGGTCGCGCAGCAGTTGCGTCGCCGCGGCGGCCTGCACGGTGATCGTGGCCATCGTGTGCGCCACCACGTCGTGCAGTTCGCGGGCGATGCGCAACCGCTCTTCCTCAACGCGGCGCTGCGCGTCGAGCGCGGCCTGCCGCGCCGCCTGCATGCGGGCGGAATGCACGTAGGTCCGGTTGGCGATGGCGATGCCGACGAACAGGGCCACCGCGTTGTTGGCCGGGATGATCCAGAACCCGCCGTTGTACCGGCCGAGCGGGTTGTCCGCCGCCGTCGCCGCCATGAGCACGATCGTGACGGCGATCGCCCAGGACACCGACTGGCGGACGGGGAACTTGGTCGCGACCGTCACCAGGCCGATCGCGGGCAGCAGCAGCACCACGCCGTTCACGTAGCCGGGGAGGCTGTAGGCGACGGTGGCCGCCGTCGCGGCGCAGACCACGAGGCGCGGGTAGCGCTGCCGCCAGGCCAGGACCGCGCCGCCGAGCACCACGAGCAGCAGCGCCGCGGCCGGCGTGTAGGGCACGTGGTGGCCGTCGGTGAAGTAGGCGTCCGGCGTGGTCGGGTGCGCTTCGCCATAGGCGGCGAGGACCGCGATCACGGTGATCACCGCCGCGATCGCGGTCTCGCGGGTGGCGGGTCGCCAGTCACCGCCGGGCTCGTTCCAGGCGCGGCGCAGCCAGCCGGGCCGCGCCGGGAGCCAGTTCCTGCTCCGGGCCGCCCGGTGACGTGTCGCCGGTGCCGTTCCCATGTGACGCAGCGTAGGCCGTTTTGCCGCCGCTCACCATCCGCCGGGGATGTAGCCGCCTACTCCCCGTGGAGTACGCCGGCCCCGGTCGCGGTCCCGGGTACCCGGCGGGTTATCCCGGCAGCGGGGCGGTCGGTGGCTTCGTCGTCGGGCTATCCGCGCCGTTGGCCGTGGCGTGCGGATCGGTCGCGCAATTCTCCGCCGTGATCCACGCGTCGATGCGCTGCCACCAGTCGTACAGCCAGGTGAGCTGGGCCTCGCGGGTGACCGCGCGGGGGACGCTGGGCGCGGGGACATGCCACCAGCGGGCCCTGACTTCCATGTCGGCCCGCAGGCTGCGCCAGACGTCGGTGACGCTGACCAGGCGGTCAAGGCCCGTGTGGGCCACGAAGATCACGTCAGCGGCCGGGCAGGCCTCGATCGCGGCGAGGGCGCCGCTGGCGTGCGGCGGGAGGACGTTGGGCATCGCGGCCGCGCGTTCCGCCAGGTCGGGGCGGCCGCCCCGGCGGAGGCGGTCGATGGCCCGGCGCCAGCGGTGCGGTGTCCAGTTGCCTCCCTCCGGGAAGATGGCCAAGGCGCTGCCCCCGTCGAGGCTGACCGCGAGCCGGCGGATCTGATCGGCGTGGTGCGAGCCAGCCGCACCCGTTCGGAATCCCGATTTCGTCCTTGGCCCCGCTTCTCCCGATTTCGCCTTGGCTCGGTGCAAGAACGCGTTGGGCACGCGGTTGGCCAGGATGTCCATGCTCGGGTCGAGTTGCAGCGTGGCCTTCATGACGACGCGCGGGCGCCGCTCGCACACGCTGAGCAGGTAGTGGATGAGGAGCAGGGAGTCACCGGGGCCGGCGTGGCGGCTGAGCACGATGAGCGGGCGGCCGTCGCATGGGGCCGCGTCGGGCGGGCCGGTCACCGTCACGCTCAGCCCGCACGCGCGGCGGGCCACCCGGTAGATCAGGTCAAGGAACCATTTGATCACCCCGTAGTTGCGGGCCTGGTACGGCTCGGTGTCCAGCCGCCCGCCGAAGCCGCTCACCAGCCACAAGCAGAAGGAAACGGTCATCGCCGCGGTCTCGCCCGCCGACCAGGCCAGCCCGAGCCACGTGACCCGCAGGAGCCGCGAATGGCGCGGGCGCCCGGGCCTGGCCCGCCTGCTGATGAGGTTGAACGCGACGGTGAGCAGGGCGACCGCGGGGGTCAGGGCCGCCAGCGCGGCGGCGATCACGATGACCAGCGGCACCAGGAGCAGGCGGCGGACGGGCGTCGGCGGCAACATCGGCGGCTCCCCCTTGTCGGTCAGCGGGGCCGGGCTTCGCCCACCTGGGCCAGGTAGCTCGCCGACGCCGCGTAAGAGCGTTCCATGCTGCTACTTACCTGTTTTCTGCCGCGGTAACGGAATTGGCGCAAACCGGGGGCGGGCAGTTCGGCCCCCGCCGGCAGCACGTGGACCCGCACGCCGGGCGGCAAGGCCGACATTTCCTCATGAAAGCGGTGCCTGCGCGCGATCTCGAACGCGACCAGGCCCACTTCCCATGGCCGGGCGGGAACCGGCAGCGGGCTCTCGATCCGGCCGACGTGCAGCACGTAGACGGTGCTGGCGCCGAGCGCGACCGCGCGGCCGACCGGGATCGAGTGGACGAGGCCGCCGTCGAAATAGTGGGCACCGTCGATCTCGACCGGGGGCAGCAGGCCCGGCACCGCGCACGACGCCATGACGGCGGGGATGAGCGGGCCGCTGCTGAACCAGCGCGCCGTCGCGTTCTCGATGCTGGCCGCGACGCAGTGGAACGGCAGCGCCAGGTCCGTGAAGTCCCTGGCCGGGAGCGTGTCGGCCAGCAGCTTGTGCAGCGGCTCGATCGCGTGCAGGTGGGTACCTGAGCGCACCAGCCGTACCGCCCGGCCAAGCACGGTCTCGCTGAACACGAGGCCGAGCGACTCACCGCCCCACAGGTCGGCCAGCCGCTCCGCCGCCCGGTCCGGGTCGGCGGCGACGAACGCGCCGTTGACCGCCCCGATGGAGGTCCCGACGACGATGTCGGGCCGCACGCCCGCTTCTGACAGCGCCCGCAGCATGCCGACTTCGTGCGCGCCGAGCAGACCGCCGCCACCGAGTACGTATGCAGTCGTCACCTACCGCAGGCTAACCCCTGCCGGGCGCCCCCGCCCGGAGCGGCTAGGGGACTTGCGCCACGCCGACGATCATCTCGCCCTCGCGCTTGGGCGGCACCGACACCACTGGCCAGCCGGGACGCCAGGACCGCGCGTCCGCGAGGCCGGGCGGGAGCAGCGGCAGGTCGCCGAAGAACGACGCGAACTCCTCCGCCGTGTGCTTGTACAGCGGCGCCGGGCCCTTGGTGTACATCTCGAAGAAGCGGTCCGCCGCCGGGCCGTCGGCCAGGCCCATGGTGAGCACCACGTAGCTGCCGGGCGCGAGGGCCGCGGCGTACCGCGCCACCAGCTCACGGCCGGTCTCGGCCGGGAAGAAGTGCAGCAGCGCGGCCATGATCAAGCAGGTGGGCGCGGACCGGTCGAGTCCCTCCGCCAGGCCGGCGAGCACCGCGTCGACGTCACGGACGTCGCCGTCGACCACCGTCAGGCCGGCCTGCTCCGTGGCCGGCAGGCCGCGCAGGTGGCTGAGCACGATCGGGTCGACGTCGACGTAGACGACGCGCGCGTCCGGGTTCTGCATCCGGGCCGAGCCGTGCGTGCTCGGCGTCGTCGGCAGGCCGCAGCCGATGTCGGCGAACTGGCCGATGCCCTCTCCCGCCAGCCAGTTGACGGCGCGGTCGAGGAACTGCTTATTCTCCCTGACCGTCACGGGAATGGGCGGAAAGACGTCGATAAGACGTTGCGCCAACTCCCGGTCCGCCGCGAAGTTGTCCCTGCCACCGAGGAAGTAGTCGTAGACCCGGGCGATCGACGGCGTAGTCGGATCGAAGTCGGCCACACACGATATGTTACCCGCCCGCCAGTGCATTGCCAGACAGTGCATTGCCAGCCGGCGCAATTGCGATCGATGAATGGTTATATATCATAACGTAACCAGTCATATACGGCAATGCGACACCTTTTTGGATTTTGCCATATTTCACCACATTCGCCGGCGCCCGTGTTACGGTGACAATCCATACGAGCAATACGTATCGATGGATGGTCACGCCGGGGGGTCTCGGTAACCGCCGGGCCAGGGGTGCGGGGTAACTCGACGCATGATTTGATTTCGCATGCCTCTGCGACGGACGGGCGGACGCCTCCCCCGTGCTCGTCATCTGTGAGGGGTTATGGCGATTATCCGGCGTCCTATCCGCTCCCGGCCGATCCGGCTGTTCCTGATCACCATGTTCGCCGTTCCCCTTGTCTCGCTGATCGGCCTGTGGGCCTTCGCGGCGAGCGTCACGGCCCCGGAGGCGATCAGCGACCATAACTACAACGTCAGCGGCCTGGCCACGACCAGCCCGGACGTCGCCACGCTGACGGTCGAGCTGCCCGCCGAGCAGCACCAGACCTACCTCTGGCTGCTCGGCGGCCGCCGGGCTTCGAAGTCCTCGCTGCTCGCCACCCGGGCGGCCATCGACCGGGTGCTTCCCGGCGCCGAGGCCACGCTGATGTCCGGGGACAACCAGCTGTCCGCCGCCTCCAAAGCGGACTTGGACACGCTGGAAGGCGACCTGCGGCAGATCGCCGCCATCAGGCGGTCGGTCGACGCCGGAGCGCTGACCCCCGCCGCCGCTTTCCAGGCGTACAGCAACATCACCGACGCCCAGTTCCAGTTCTATTACGCCGAGACGCTTGACCAGGGCACCTCGATGCAGGCGATCGGCGTCGGCGCCATCGACGCGGCGCTCGAGCTCGAGATGGTCAGCCGCGAAGCGGCGCTGCTTGACGGCGCGCTGACCGTCGAGCACGGCCAGTTCAACGCGGCGGCGCGGCAGCTGTTCACCAGCACCGCGACCAGCAGGCAGTTCCTCATGAACCAGGCGCTCGCGCTGCTCACCCCCAGCCTCGGCGCCGGGTACAGAAACATCACCCGCTCGGCGACCTACCAGCAGTTCCAGGCGATGGAGAGCCGGATCACGGCCGGCGCTGGCAGCGGGCCGGTCGCGGTGAACGCGAACGCGTGGACCGCGGACTCCGGCATCGTTCTCGGCGACATGCTGACCGCGGAGGCGGGCATCAGCGCGCAGCTCTCGTCGATCAGCGGGTCGGCGAGCAGCTGGCTGTACACCAAGGCCATCCTCGCGGGCGGCCTCGGGCTGCTCGCCGTCATCGTGTCCGTCTTCCTGCTCGTCTGGTTCGGCCGCAAGGTCACCCGCGACCTCACCGGGCTGCACACCAGCGTCCGCGGCATGGCCGAGGAGCGGCTGCCGCGCGTGGTCGAGCGGCTGCGGCGCGGCGACGACGTGGACGTGCTGGCGGAGTCCCCGCCGCCCGGCACCAGCGACATCGGGGAGATCTCCCAGATCGCGCGGTCGTTCGGCATCGTGCAGGAGGCCGCCGTCGCGGCCGCGGTCGAGCAGGCGCGGCTGCGCAAGGGGGTCAACCAGGTCTTCCTGAACATCTCCATGCGCAACCAGTCGCTGCTGCACCGTCAGCTCAGCATGCTGGACTCGATGGAGCGGCGGACCAGCGAGCCGGGCGCGCTCGCCGACCTCTTCCGCCTCGACCACCTCACGACCCGCATGCGCAGGCACGCCGAGGGCCTGATCATCCTGTCGGGGTCGACGCCCGGCCGCGGCTGGCGCGACCCCGTCCCGGTCGTCGACGTGCTCCGCGCCGCGGTCGCCGAGGTCGAGGACTACGTCCGGGTCGACGTGCTCAGCGAGTCACGCGACCTGGTCGCGGGCAACGCCGTCAACGACGTCATCCACCTCGTCGCCGAGCTCGTGGAGAACGCCACGGTCTTCTCCCCGCCGAACACGAGGATCGAGGTCAGGGCGGACCGGGCGGGCACCGGCCTGGTCACGGAGATCGAGGACCGCGGCCTCGGGCTGAGCGAGGAGGAACTCGCCGGCATTAACCTGCGGCTGGCCAGCCCGCCCGAGTTCGACCTCGCGAACAGCGAGCAGCTCGGCCTGTTCGTCGTCAGCAGGCTGGCCGCCAGGCACTCCATCAAGGTGTCGCTGCGCCAGTCGGTGTACGGGGGCACGACGGCCATCCTGCTGCTGCCCTTCGGCGTGATCGTGCGCGAGGAAGAGGCCGGGCCGCCCGTCATCGACACGAGCCGGCCAAGCACCGCCGTTTCCGGGCCGATGCCGGCCTTCAGCATGACCGGGAGGCACCGGCTGCCCGCGGCCGCGACGGGGCGGCGGGCCGGCACCGGGGAAGCGGAGCCCGACGAGGAAGAGCCGTCCTGGGTAGCGCCCGCCCTCCCGCGCGCGCCGTGGGAGTACGTGCAGGACGAGCCGCCGGCTCCGGCGGTCATCGTGCCGCCGCCCGTGGTCCCGTCAGCCGTCCCGTCAGCCGCGTCGGTCGGGCCGGCCGAGGAGCCGCCATGGGACGCGGAAACGGTTCCGTCCTGGTTCGACGCGTTCAGCCCGCCCGCGGGCAGGCGCCGCCCTGACGCCCCCGGCGACGACGGGCCCACCGACCACGGGCCGGCCCCGGCACCCGAGGCCCCGGCGCTCGAGGCGCCGGCGCTCGAGGCGCCGGCATCCGGGGCGCCGCTCGCCCAGCGGCCGGTCGGCGTGGCGTCGGCGGGCAGCCACCTCGGGATGCCGATCCGGGTACCGCAGGCGAGCCTGGCGCCGCAGTTGCGCGCCCACCCCGGCGACGGCCAGCAGCCGCCGGAGGGCCAGGCCCAGGCAAGCGGCGGGCCCGACGCCGGCGCGCGCTCGCCCGAGGCGACCCGCAGCTTGATGATCTTGATGCAGCAGGGCTGGGAGCGCGGCCGCGTCGACGACCTCGACGACCCGGCCGGCATCGCGGACAACGGAACTGAGCGATAGCGAGGCGGGGGTCATGGCACAGACTGACACGACGGCACAGCTGAGCTGGCTGCTCGACAACCTGGTGGGCCAGGTCGAGCACATACAGCAGGCCGTCATCTTGTCCAGGGACGGCCTGGTGGTGGCGGCGTCGCGGGGGCTGACCAGAGAGGACGGCGAGCACCTGTCCGCCCTGGCGGCGGGCGTGCAGAGCCTGGCCCGCGGGGCCGGGCGGCACTTCCGCGGCGGCGAGGTCCGGCAGACGATCATCGAGATGGAGCACGGGTTCCTCTTCGTCATCGCGGCCGGGAGAGGCTCCTGCCTGGCGGTGCTCACCGCCGCCGAGGCGAACGTGGGCCTCATCGCCTACGAGATGGCGATGCTGGTCCGCCGCATGGGCAAGTACCTGGCCGCCGAGCCCCGATTCCCTGAGCACGAGATAGCGCCGGAATGACACCGCCCGACGGTCGCGGTGAACGCTGGTTCGACCACGAGGCCGGCCCGGTGGTCCGTCCCTACGCCGTGACCAAGGGGCGGACCCTGCCCCACGGCGGCGCGTCGTTCGGCCTCATCGACGTCGTGGTCGCCACCGGCGACCGGCCGCCCGAGTACTTCCGGCCGGGACCAGAGCACCGGCGGATTCTCGGCGTGTGCCGCCGTCCCGTGCCGGTCGTCGACCTGACCTCCGAGATTGACCTGCCCCTCGGGGTGGTGCGCGTCCTGCTCGGCGACCTCATGAGCGAGGGGATGGTGCGAATCGTCTCCGCCCAGCGACAGCACGTGCCCGACCAGCGCCTACTGAGGATGGTGCTTGATGGACTCGAATCACTGTGACGGCCCCGCGGTGGACGAGGCCGGCGTGCCCTCGACCGCCAAGATCCTCATCGCCGGCGGGTTCGGCGTCGGTAAGACCACGCTGGTCGGGGCGATCAGCGAGATACGGCCGCTGCGCACCGAGGAGCCGCTGAGCAACCGCGGCGTGGGCGTCGACGACGTCCAGGGCGTCGGCGCCAAGACCACCACGACCGTGGCCATGGACTTCGGCCGGATCAGCTTCGCCTCCCAGCTGGTGCTCTACCTCTTCGGCACGCCCGGCCAGGAGCGGTTCTGGTTCATGTGGGACGACCTGTCGATCGGCGCGATCGGGGCCGTGGTGATGGCCGACACCCGGCGGATCGGCGACTGCTTCGCCTCGATCGACTACTTCGAGCGAAACGGCACGCCGTTCGTGATCGCGGTCAACTGCTTCGACGGCGCTCCCCGGTTCGAGCCGGAGGACATCAGGATCGCCCTCGCGCTCAAGCCCGACGTGCCGATCGTGCTGTGCGACGCGCGGCGCCGCGACTCGGTGAAGCGGGTCCTGGTCAGCCTGGTCCGTTACGTGATGAGCAGGAACCAGGCGGGCCAGGTCGCGTCCGCCTGAACGGGCGATGACGGCCGCCGCCCGTGGAGTCAGCACAAGTCGTTCGGGATAATCCCTGGTTCATTCGTTGCCGGAATCGGGCTTCCTCGCCAGGTCGGTGATGAGGCGGTCGGCGACGGATTCCTCGTAGACGGCGCGGCCGTGCGAGGTCATCGCGTCGGCCAGGGCCGGGTCCCATGGCGTGGGCCGCGGGTCTCCCGCGAGGCGGACGTAGTCGGTAGTCTTCTTCACCGCGGCCTCGTACTCGGCGGCGTTGAGTCGCCACGGGCGCGCGTTGTGCCTGGTGATGACGCCGTTGGCGATCGCGATGCCGGGCCAGTCGAAGTCGCCGTGGTAGGCGAGGCGCCCGCCGGCCCGCGCGACGGCGGCGGCGAGCCGGTGGAACGCGGTGGACGGCTGGCCCTCGGTGCAGATGAGCGGCTCGGCGTCCGCGCCGAGTTGCCCCGCGGCCCGGCGCAGCACCGACGGGTTCTGACAGGCGCGGACGAACTGGCGCGGCCGCACCGTGACCGGCATCGTGACCAGCTGGTTGAGCGTGACGTAGAACGGTGCGCCGTGCGCCTTCGCCGAGGTGAGCCATTCCCCGAGCCCGCCGCCCTCGGCCGGCAGGTTGAGCACGAGGACGCGGCTGGCGAGGTCGTCGACGATCACCCCGTTGCGGTCCCACAGGTCGCGGCGCTCCTCGGTCGTGGCCGGGCGCTGCGCGCCCAGGCGGAACGCGAGCGCGCGGAGCACGAGCGCCGCGAGGACCGCGCCGTGGTCGAGCGCCTTCGTGTCGCCGGTGATCGTCGCCGCCAGCTCGGCGAGCTGGGTGGGCGCGGCCCGCAGTTGCGTCCGCCGCTCGATCCACTCGAGAACGCGGGTCGCCTGCCGCATCTGGCCGGCCTCGCCGGTGTTGACGAGCCTGGTCAGCGACCCGTCCGCGGCCAGCTCCGCGAGCCACGCCTCGTACCAGCCCTGCGCGGCGAGAAACGAGTTTTCTGAGGAACGGATTGCGGCTTGGCGTCCGTCGGTCAGCCGCTGCCGCTCGGCGGGGCGGTCCTTGAGCGGCGGGCCGAGGCGCTCGAGCAGCTCGGCAAGGCCCTGGCCGACGGCCTCGCGGACGGCCTGGTCGAGGTCGGCGAGGCGCACGGCGAGCAGGCCGACCCCTTCCGGGCGGTACTGGCCGGTGATCCCGATGATCGCCCGGCGTTCCCTGTCATCCGGGGTCTTGACCGTGACCGTGCGGCTCAGGTCGCCGCCGGTGCGCTCAAGCGAGCGGCGGGCGGCGTCGAGGAGGCGCTTGTACTCGGGGCCGGCGTACCTCGCGGCTCCGGTGTCCTTCGACGCGTCCTCGTTCGGCATCTGCGGTGGGGCCCCCGTAACCCCGGCACTGCGCTTACTGACCACGGCGTTCCCGGCCGCCGCGCCTGCTGAGATTGCACTTTACAGAAGCAGGGCCCGCCTGCCGCCCTTCCGACGCGGGGCGTCGGCCAGCAGTAGTCAGAAGTAGGCGCGCTCGTGGGCGATGGCAAGCGCCCCCGCCAGGTCCCTGGCGGCCCGCGCGGGGTCTTCCGCATCCCAGGAATCGCAGGCGGTGACGAGTGCGGCGGTCAGGTCATCGGGGAGCAGTTGCTGCGACGGGTGGATGATCAGCCGGGCGGCGGCGACCGCCTCCGCCGTCGCCCCCGCGGCTAGCCGGACGGCGAGCACCGGGAACAGGTAGGTCCACCCGTGCATCGCGGCCGAACCGACATTCGTCAGGTCAAGCGACTCGATCTCGGCGGCGAGCCTCAGGACCTCGTCCGGGCGACCGTCCTGCCAGGCGAGCCAGGCTCCGACGGCCTTGTTGGCCGCGATGCGGCCGTCAAATTTCGCGCCAACCTCCCTGGTCGCCTCGATCGCCCGCGGGAGCAGGGCGCGCACCGCCTCGGTGTCATGCCGGCGCATGGCGATCAAGGTGAGGGTCATCAGGGCAAGGTCCCGCAGCACGGTCTCGCCAATGCGCTCGGCCAAGTTCAGCGCCCTGGTCTCCACGTCAGCGGCGGCGGCCACATCACCGCGCAGCCACAGCGCCCAGCCGAGGAAGTCCGTCGAGTACCCGACGTCCTTGTCCCTGTCCTCGCCGGAATGCTCGGCCGCTTCGATGGCGGCCCGCAGGTTCGCGAGGTCCTCCTCGTCGACGCGCAAGCGGTTGCGCAGCAGCTTCTGCAGCGTACAGAAGCGAAGGAAGGCCGTCTTCCTGGCCGGCGACCCGTGCGCCTCAAGGATCGGCCTGGCAGCCTCGAGCACGGCCAGGGCGAGGTCAAGGTCGAGGCACCACAAGTGCATGCTGGCCCAGCCGTCGATCATGAGCTCAAGCCACTGGTCGGTGGCCGCGTCATCGGTCGTGTCGGGTCCGCTCGCGCCGGCGCCAAGCAGTTTCCCCGCGGCGTCGAAGGCGGCGGCGGCCTCGGCGAAGCGCTTCTCGTGCATCTCCAGTCGGCCAAGGCGGGTGTGCAGGTGCGCCCACGGCACCGGGTCGAGCGGACGCGGGCCCGCGCGCGCCAGGCGCAGCGCCGCGTGAAACGCGTCCCTGGCCTCATCCCGGCGCGCGGTGCGCCACAGGACGTTGGCGAGCTTGGCGTTCAGCCGAACGGCGGCGGCCGCACGCTCAGGGCCCGCGCGTTCCGTCACGGCCAGGGCCTCCCGGTACGAGGCGACCGCCTCGTCGTTGGCGAACGCGTCGGTCGCGTGGTCGCCCGCGAGCTCCAGGTAGTACAGGGCGCGATCGGCGTCTTCCGCCATCGCGTAGTGCCTGCCGAGGATCGCGGCGACTTCCGGCAGCCGCCCGGCGGCGGCGGCCTCGATCGCCCGGGCGGCGCGGGCATGCAGGTCACGGCGCTCGGCGCGGAGCAGGGCCAGGTAGGTGGCCTCCTGGATCAGCGCGTGGCGAAACAGGAAGGAGGACCGCGAGCCCTCCGCGTGGTGCACCAGGTCGCTCTCGGTCAGCTCGGTGAGGACCGGCTCGAGCGCGGCTTGGGTGGTGCCAAGCATCGCGGCCAGCCTCCCGGCGGTGAACGTGGCGCCGAGCACCGCGGCGGCCCTGATCGCGTCGACGGCGGGCGGGCTGAGCCGGTCGACCCGCGACCTGACCAGCCGCTCAAGCAACTGCGGCAACGGCGGGTTGGCCGGCTCGCGCAGCCGCCAGGTGCCCCGGTCTTCGACCAGGGTCCCGGCCTCGAGCATCTCGGCCAGCCGTTCCTCGAGGAACAGCGGGTTGCCGTCCGCGCTCGCCAGCGCGGCGGTGAGCACCTGCGGGCCGCCGACCTTGCCGAGCAGCGACGTCGCCAGCTCCTGGGCCGCGTCGACCGCGAGCGGGCGCAGCCGGATCTCGTGGGCCTGCGGCAGCACCCGCGTGCCCGGCCTGCTGCTGGTGATGAGCAGCAGCGACCGTTCCTTGACGAGCACCGCGAGCTCGGCGGTGAGGCGCAGCGACGTCGGGTCGGCCCAGTGCAGGTCCTCGAGCACGAGCACGGTGGGCGCCACGGCGGCGAACCTGGCCACCAGGGCGCGCACGGCGGTGAAGGCCTGCCGCTGCATCTCCTCCGGTGTCACTCGTGCCTGCGGACCCCGCGGTGGGATGCCCATCAGCGATGAGAGCGGCGCGAGCAGGTTGGCGTTGCCGAGCAGGCGGGTGAGCGCGTCCGCCAGGGCCGCGCGGATCCGGTCCGGCGGCTGGTCAAGCGCCACGCCGATCCAGCCAGCGATGAGCTGACGGTAGAGGCCGTAAGGGGTCGCGGACGCGTACGACGCGCAGCGCGCCTCGAGCCAGATCGGGCGCCGGCCGCTGCCCGCGCCGACCCAGGCGATGAACCGCTTGCGTGACTCCTGCATCAGCCGGGTCTTGCCGATGCCAGGCTCGCCGGTCAGCGCGATCACCTGGCCGTGGCCGGCGACCGCCGCGCGCAGCGCGATGTCGAGCATGCGCAGCTCGCCTTGGCGGCCGACGAGCGGCGCCCGCCCGCCAAGGCGCGGCCGCCGGTCCGCGGCCGTGGCCAGGGGCGCGTCCAGGTACGCGGCGGCCAGCGGGGCGGTGCCCGGCGCGAGCGTCACCGCTTCCGCGCTCCCCCAGCTGAACAAGTGCGCGGCGGCCGCCCTGGTGACCGGGCCGACGAGGACGGATCCCGGCCGGGCGGCGGACTGCAGCGCCGCCGAGACGCTCACCACGTCACCGAAGGCGG
>Ga0335075_10011836_pt1 | contig 13184 bp, 11 predicted proteins | sample Lox_Sample_24_FD_206723 | JGI IMG/M metagenome (GOLD analysis project Ga0335075, IMG submission 206723) | Soil microbial communities from Loxahatchee National Wildlife Refuge, Florida, United States - Lox_Sample_2.4 | ecosystem: Environmental > Terrestrial > Soil > Wetlands | place: USA... | reverse complement strand
AGGCACTTATTAGCGACCCGAGTGTTTGTGCCTAAATGACTGTCAAATAGGCAGTTAGAAAGGGCCAGTCAGGGGCGACACCAGCGTTCGATCGTTACATCTTCATTATAGCGAAGTGCAGACGTTCCTCAATCGCTGTCCGAGAGCCTGAAGCGTAAGCGAAGAAACCCTTCTCTTCGCTTAGAGCCAGCGGACAAAACGCTGAGCGGGGGGCGTCAGCCCCCTGAGTTTCGCTTGTCTCAGGGGGCTGACGCCCCCCGCTCAGGAAGTTTCGCTTGTCTCAGGGGGCTGACGCCCCCCGCTCAGGAAGTTTCGCTTGTCTCAGGGGACTGACGCCCCCCGCTCAGGAAGTTTTGTCCGCTAGCTCTTACGTTTCAGGCTCGGACGAAAAACGGTTTGGTACGTTGGTCTTTAGCTCGCGGCGTGAACGGCGGTCCCGGCCAGCTCCTCGATCAGCGGCGCTAGACCGTCGGCGTGATTGACGAGAACGCTGGCGCCCACGAAGCTCGCCAGCTCTCGATTGAGCGGGCTGACATCGTCGCTGACAAGAATCACGCGGACAAATGGTTGTTCGCGTGTCAATTTGTCGCAGGTGAGCCAGCCGCTTTCTTCCGGCAGATCGGCATGAAGGATCACCACGTCGGCCTCGAGCATGCGCGCCAGCCGCCGCGCTTCCGGGCCGCTGCGGGTCAGGTACACGTCCCAGCCCAGTCGCCGGAACGCCCGTGCCAGCAGAGCTTCATAATTCACATGGGGATGAGCCAGGATCAGGCAAGGCGAAAATACAGTGTCTGTCTTGTTCCGTTCCAGCATGGGCAGCTCCTTCACGCAGCCTTACGTCCCATAGGGGACGCACTCGGTTGGGCTACCGGGTACGGCGACGTACCTTTTCTGGTTCCTGTAATTGAGACGGCTCACCCTATCAATTAGTTCGTTCCAGCCCTCGATTTCTTTCATCGTTCGTGTCGATTTCACGCTTTCTTTCGGATCCTTTATCAGTTTGTTCTTGCCAGCGGGCGTGCGGCGCGCTTTAATCAGGCCACGGCATCGAGCGACCGACAGCCTCTCCATCGTTGGTGATTTTCATCATTCAGCTGTCGTCGCGGCCCATCAGGAGTGTTCTTCGCATGGCGAAAAAAAGTTCCACTGCAACAAAGACGAAACAACCGGAGGCTCCTCACAAGGCCGAGGCCGCACTGGTGCGGCAGACGCTGGAGTCCGGGGAAGGGATTGTACGGTTGGCCCCGACGTGGGTGCCGCGGTCCTTCCTGATGCCGGGACGGCGCATCAAGCTGGCCCCGCAAGATGTGTACGCTCTGGGCGCCCATCGCGGCGGCATCGACGAGCGCTGGTTCGCCTCAACGACGCATGCCGCCAATGACGGAGCCTCCGCGGACGAAGGGCTGAGCTACGTGGTCTACGAAGGCAAGCGCGCCTTCACCCTTCGCGACGCCGTCGCCCTGGAAGGAGCGAAGCTCGTCGGCGGACCCATTTGGCACCGCTACCAACGTTGGCCCGTCTACAGCAAGTTCTTCGACAATCTGGGGCCGATTCCGCACCACATGCACCAGAGCGACGCTCAGGCGGCCAAGGTCGGCCAACAAGGTAAACCGGAATCGTATTATTTTCCACCCCAGCTGAATGCCCTGGGCAACAACTTCCCCTACACCTTCTTCGGCCTTGAGCCTGGTACCACCAAGGACGACATCCGCCGTTGCCTCGAGCGCTGGAACGAGGGTGATAACCTCATTCTCAACCACTCCAAGGCGTATCGCCTTCAGCCCGGCACCGGCTGGCTGGTGCCGCCATGTCTCCTGCACGCCCCCGGCTCGCTCGTCACCTATGAGCCGCAGTGGGGCTCCGACGTGTTCGCCATGTACCAATCGATGGTCGAGGGCCGGCCGGTCCCCTGGAGCCTGTTGGTCAAGGACATGCCCAAGGACAAGCACCAGGATCTCGATTACCTCGTCGACCAGCTCGACTGGGAGGCCAACGTCAATCCCAACTTCAAGGATGGCCATTATCTTGAACCGATCCCGGTCGCCGACACCGCCACGGAAGGCTACGTCGATCGTTGGATCGTTTACGGCAAGGTCCAGGACGAGCAGCTGTTTAGCGCCAAGGAATTGACGGTCGATCCCGGCGTGAAGGTGGTCATCAAGGACAATGGCGCGTACGGCCTCATCACGGTGCAGGGCAGCGGACGCGTCGGTACGCTGCCGCTGCAAACACCGGCCATGATCCGTTTCGGCGAGCTGACCGAAGACGAGGTGTTCGTCACGCACGATGCGGCGCGGGCGGGAGTCGTGTTCGAGAACACCGGCCGCGAGCCGCTGGTCACGCTGCGTTACTTCGGTCCCCACACCAATCCCGATGCGCCCAACGTCGGCGATCACAAGAAGACGGCACGATGAGCCTTCTTTGACGGAGGCGAACGGCCGGAGGATCCCGGCCGTTCGCCGGAGATGGGGAAAACAAGTCAAGATGGCGAACGATTCGAGCCGATCCATTCTCAAGGGGCGCCGTCCTCCCCACTTGCGCAAGCTCCTTGCGGTCACGGAGGATCAGGATGCGCACCTTTTGGTTCTGCGTCCGCACGTCGAGGCCATTTCTCGGCCTGATTCCGTTGTTCGTTACGATGGTTTGCGCGCCGGCTCAGCCTCCTTCCACACCGCTTGCGGATCGTCCGCTGCGGCTGGCGGATTGTCTGGCCATTAGCGAGGAGCGGCAGCCCTCGTTGGCGGTGGGGCGAGCGCGGCTCGCCGCGGCGCAAAGCCGGCTCGCTTCCCTGGAAAGCATCAAGGGACCTGCCGCCCGACTCCGCAATGACCTTATCATCCGCAAGCAACAGGCCCGCCTCGGTGTAGAAACCGAGCAGCTCAATCTGACGCGTTTGCAGATCGAGAACCGCTATGTCGTCACGCGCTCCTATCTCTCGGTGCTGTACGCCCGCGCCCAGCGCAAGATCCTGGACAATCTCATCGAAGAGCTAACGTTTCTGCGTGAGCGTGTCCGTGTCTCCGTGAAGAACAAGGAACGGCCGGAGTGGTCAGCGGCGACGGTCGATTTGATCACGCTTTACCTGAAACGCGCCGAGGCTCGCCGCGCCGAAGCGGAGCGGGGAGCCGCCATGGCCCTGGCTTCGGTCCGAGAAGGGCTTGCCCTGGAGCCTGCCGTTTGTTTGAACATCGCGGACGAACCGATACCGCAGCCGCGGGTTCATGTCTGTCGTGAGGAGATTCTGGCGACGGCGCTGGCACGGCGCAGCGAAGTCATCGGCTCCAGCCTGGTCTCTCAGTCAGCGGCCCTGGAAACGGAGGCGCAGGACGCCTACTGCCGGCGCAACGTCTTTCACACCTTCGCCGCCGGCTCCGATTTACATGCCCATCCTGTGCCGCAGCCCATCTACGGCGACAATTTCCGTCCGGGCGGCATTCCCTTGGCCATGCCGGCCATCCTCGCCGGTCCGCGGCCCGGCCGCGTCGAAACGGCTCAGAACCACAGCATCGAGGCGAGGGCCGTCGCCGAGAAGACGCGCAATCTCGTCCTGTTGGAAGCGGAAGAAGCGTACTATGGCTGGGAGGAGTGGTCGAAGAAGGTCGGCTACCTGGCCGAGGCCCAGAAAATCGGCACCCGTCTAGCGAGTGAGCTGCACGCGGAGTATCGCGGCTCGCTCAAGCGGCTAATCGACGCATTGTTGCCGGAGAGCTTGCTCGCGGCGCAGGCGTACACGGACTACAATGAGGCGTTGTTTCGTCAGGCCGTCGCTCTCGCCGCCCTGGAGCGCGTCACCGCCGGCGGGTTCTGTGCCGCTCTCGCGAACGCGCCCGATCCGCTCAAACCCTGATCCTCTCAAGGCGTTGCCGGCTTCTTCCAGCATCCCTATAATCCGTGCGGTCTCGCAAATCTCATCCTTGTGGAGAGCGATCCATGATGCGCACCGTCGCACGCCGCGATTTTCTCAAAAGTTCCCTTGGACTGGCCGCGGGATTCGGACCCGGCACCGCCGCCCTCTCGCTTCACGCCGACGAATCGAAGAAGAAACCGTTATTTCTCATTTCGCTCGCCCAGTGGTCGCTACACCGGGCCTTTTTCGCCAAGAAGCTCGATCCCCTTGAGTTCGCCGTCATCTCCAAAAAAGAGTACGACATCGACGCCGTCGAGTACGTCAATCAGTTTTACAAGGGCAAGGCCAAGGACAAGAAATACGCCGCCGAGCTGAAAAAGCGCGCGGACGATAACGGCGTCAAAAGCGTCCTCATCATGTGCGACGGCGAAGGCGCCCTGGGCGATCCCGAAGAGAAGAAGCGCCAGCAAGCCGTCGAGAATCATTACAAGTGGGTGGAGCTGGCCAAGTACCTCGGCTGCCACTCCATCCGCGTCAACGCCCACAGCGGCGGAACTCCCCAGGAGCAGATGGAGCGCGCCGCCGACGGTCTGCGCAAGCTGACCGAGTTCGGCGCCAAGCACGAAATCAACGTCATTGTCGAGAACCACGGCGGTCTGTCGTCCAACGGCGAATGGCTGACCGGCGTCATGCGCAAGGTCGATCATCCCCGCTGCGGTACGCTCCCGGATTTCGGCAATTTCGGCAAGTTCGATCGTTACGAGGGCGTTAAGCTGATGATGCCATTCGCCAAGGGCGTCAGCGCTAAATCGCACGACTTCGACAACAAGGGCCACGAAACGCACACCGATTACCGTCGCATGATGAAGATCGTCCTCGACGCAGGCTATCATGGCCGCGTCGGCATCGAGTATGAGGGCGGCAAGCTCAGCGAGCCGGAGGGCATTCGCGCCACCAAGCGCCTGCTCGAGCGCGTCCGAGGCGAGCTGGGTGGCTGATGCGCTTCACCGCTTGCGGCTTAGCGACCGAGGGAGGAACATGAAAAGACGCGGCTGTGGTGCAATCAGCAACAATGACAGTAGCATTTCCTGGCGGGTGTGGGCGCCGCGGGCCGAGCGCGTGGAGCTGGTGCTGCTCAACGGCTCGCAGCGCCGCACTCAGCCGATGCAGCGAGAAGAGCACGGTTTTTTCCGCTGCCATCTTCCCGACATACCCGAAGGACAGCGCTACGCCTATCGCTTGAACAACGGTCCCGAGCGTCCCGATCCCTGCTCGCTGTGGCAGCCCGACGGCGTTCACAATCCCTCGGCCGTCGTCCGTCCCGAGCGCTTCTCCTGGTCCGATGCGAGCTGGAAGGGGGTACCGCGCGAGGATCTCATTTTCTACGAATTGCACGTCGGCACCTTCACGCCGGAGGGCACTTTCGAGTCCATCATTCCACGTTTGTCGGCCCTGCGCGAGCTGGGCGTGACCGCTGTCGAGCTTATGCCGGTCGCTCAGTTTCCCGGCCCGCGTAACTGGGGCTACGACGGCGTTCATCTCTCCGCAGCGCAGAACACCTACGGCGGTCCCTATGGTTTGCAAAAACTGGTGGATGCCTGCCACGCCGCCGGTCTGGCGATCTTTCTCGATGTCGTTTACAACCATCTCGGCCCCGAAGGCAACTACCTCGGCGAGTTCGGGCCGTACTTCACCGACCGCTATCGCACCTCCTGGGGACCGGCCCCCAACTACGACGGTCCCGGCTCCGACGCCGTGCGCGATTTCATTCTCGATAACGTCCGCTTGTGGATCGAGGATTTCCACTTCGACGGCCTACGCCTCGATGCAGCTCACGCCATTTTCGATTCACGGCCCCGGCACATTCTCCGCGAGATCAAGGAAGTCGCCGACGAGGCCGGCGCCGGCCGCCGCGTCCACGTCATCGCCGAAAGTCTCGTCAACGATGTCCGCATGGTCCGCGACCCCGAGCGCGGCGGCTACGGCCTCGATGCCGAGTGGAACGAGGATTTCCATCACGCTCTGCACTGCTATCTCACCGGCGAGCGGCACGGCAAGTACAGCGATTTTGTCGAGATACGCAGTCTCGCTCGGACGCTGGCGCAAACGTTTCATCTGGACGGCAGCGTTTACAGCGCCTATCGCGGTCGGCACTGGGGCGCTCCCGATGAGGGCTTGCCCGGCGATCGCTTCGTCATCGGCGTGCAGAATCACGATCACGTCGGCAACCGGCCGCGCGGCGATCGTCTGGCCGCATTGGTCAGCCCTCCCAAGCAGCGTCTCGCCGCCAGTTTGATGCTCCTGTCGCCGTATTTGCCGTTGTTGTTCATGGGCGAGGAGTACGGCGAGGACAATCCGTTTCCGTTCTTCTGCTCGTTCCACAATCGCAGCCTGATCGAGAATGTACGGCAAGGCCGGCGGCGCGATTACCGCTTTGCACCTGGTGTTGAGATGCTGGATCCGCAGTCGGAAGCAACGTTCGCCGCGGCGCGGCTGAGCTGGACATGGCCGCAAGGTTCGCATCGCGCCGGACTGCGGCGTCTGCATGCGGATCTGTTGGCGGCAAGACGACAATGGCCGGCGCTGCGCGATTTCACGCATCGCATGGTTCGCTTGCTCCCGGACGAACAAGCGCCGTCACTGTTGCATCTGGTGCGCGGCAGGGAAGGCGAAATGCATGCGTACTTCAATCTGACAGAGCAAACACAACAGCTGCCCAATGGGGCGAGCGAAGGCCGTGTGGTGCTATTCAGCTCCGAGTCACGGAGTTATCAGGGCGGGCGCTCGTCCGGAGTATTGGGAGAGCAATTACGGCCCTATGAGTGCGTTACCTTCGGCCCCGCTGGCTGGCAGTGCTCAAAAGTGTTCGAGTCGTAAATGGTCGGCAGAATCGTCTGGGCAGCTGGCCGGCTCAAGTGGTTTGTGTCCAACCCAATGCTCACTTCGACCAGTCTTCAATGCGCAGGCCAGGAACTTGCTGGAAATCGCGCAGGTTGCGTGTCACCAGAATCGCATTCCGCGCGAGCACCGTCGCGGCGATGCGGAGGTCATTGGTACTGATCTTGACTTTGCTTGTCTTCAGCGCCTCGTAATGCTGGAAGGCCGCTTCCTCGAAATCGACAATCTGGACGCGGGACAGAAAGCGAGCGGTGGCTGCCAGCCGTCGATAGGCCCAGAGCAAACGCTCCGGTTGCTTCGCCTGTCGCAGCAGAGCATACCATCCCGATAACTGTTCTTCCACGGTGAGAACGGAAATAGTCAGACCGGATTTCCTCGTTTGTTAGCCCATACAGCTCGTAAACCAGTAGGTCAATTCGGCGTGGTCAAACAAGTCGATGGGGCACATCGGCACATTTTCCATGTACTGGTAGATGAGCCGACATTGTTCGTTTCGCCCTGACCCAAAGGGGGCGCGAGCTCGCGCTCCCTTTGGGCCGCAGCTATACGCATCACGGACGCGGTTCGCTCGCCGGCAATCCCGCCGCCCAATGGATTGCGTTGCTCAACAAGCGATTGAACGCCGCTTCCTTGAAATCATCGGGATGTCCCAGCGAGGTATAAACGACGCGGCCGCCGGCTTGCGTCGTGTTCGTCCACAAGACCGGTTCCGCCGGCTTGTCCGGAATCGAGCCGATGAGCAGCGGTTTCGTCGATGTCGACAGCACAGAGACCTTGTAAAGTGAACCGTTGCCACGCAGCTCCGACAGCTTGACACCCGCCAGGATGGGATGCTTGGCCTCCCCCTCCGACAGCCTGATCTCGACCACCAGCCGCTCCCCATGATGGCCGGTGTAGTTGCCGCCGAACACTTCCGGATCGAATTTTTCCCACGTAGCACAACCCTCCGGCGGTTTCTTGCCATGGAGCGAGAACGCATGGCTGGCCGTGCGGATGCCGACGATGGGTTTGCCTCCGGCCACGAATTTGCGAACAATGTCCATCTGCTTGGACGGCAAAGCCCGGCGGCGCACGCTGATAAGAGCGAGGTCGGCTTGCTTGAGGACATCCAGTCCGGGCAGATCGTGCGGATCGGTTTCACTGCCGTACACGATGCTCACGCGGAAGTCCTTACCCAGGTGTTTGCCGGCGAACTTCGGCAGCGTCCGCGGCGTCTGATACTCCGGCTCGGCCAGAATGAGGACCAGGTGCGGCCGTTTGTCGCCTGAGAACCGGAAAGGCTTGCCGCCGAGGATCTGATCGCTGGTGATCGTCGGGCAAACCCATTTCTCGATGTGCTCGACAATTAGATCGGTGCCGGTGAAATGGCTGACGAACGGAGAGCGTGCGGGGTTGTACATGGTGTCCGTCATGTCGCGCATCAGCACGACGTTCTTGCCGTTCTTGGCCATCTGCCGCAGACCGAACGGACGGCCCAGAACGCACATATTCGTATGCACGCCTAGCAAAATGACATTAGTAATTCCGCGCTGCTCCAGTACACTCCAAATTTCCTCGCCTTTGTCGCTAATGATGTCGCGGTCGTCGATTTTCAGGACATCGATCTCCGATTTCCACGGCGCGCGGGGATTGCGGCCCATCTTTTCCAGCTTCTCGGCCCAGGCGCGATGCTCGGCGGGATCGTCGTCCTCGCTGTCGCTCTGATCGATGGGATAAACGCCTTTCTCCTCCGCGGGAATGTGTCTGCACCAGCTGCCGATGTCCTTCGGTAAGTTTTTGGAACGCGGAGTTTTCAGGGCGTTCAGTCGGGCAGGGTGGTCCTTGTAGGCCGCCATGCACTCGCTCGGCGCGTGGATGATGAGGGCCCCGCGATTACGGCCCTCATTCAATACCTGGTTCATGCGCGGGGCCATCTCCTTGACGCGGCCAACGGCATTCAGACAATGGTGCGCGTCCCACATATCGCAGACGATAATTGCGGTCTTCTTTACGTCCCATTGTGCGGGCTGGGTGATCGTGTGAAACTGACCGCTGCCGGGACGGGTCTCGACGCGCTTCCGCAGAGACAGCGAGAGCGTTCCGCCGTCCTCCGCCGCGATCGCGGGGACCGCCAGACCGAACAAGCTTGCCAGCAGGATCAGTAAGTTTTGCGTCAATCGGAAGGATCTCATGGGTACTCCGTGGGTATCAATCGAACATGGATCGTTGCTCCGGCGGCCGTTCCGCGAACGGCGCTACCACCGGCAACGTCGGCGTCTGCTCTTCGATCAGCTCGCGCAGCCGCCGCGCATTGGAAACCGCCTGACCGCGATACCAGTTGTTGAACAGGAACAACACCTCCTCGGTCTGCTCCCGCACCGCGTTCATCAGCTCCACCCATTCGTTCAGCTCGCGATCATTGTAGTCGTAATCATAACGTTCAAGGGAAAGAAGCGACAGTAATAGGGAAGCATCTGGCTGGAGCGCGTTCCGCGAGGATAATAGTCGCCAACCCAGCTCGGATACGAATAACCCGAGGTGCCGATCCACACATTCATGACAACCTCCTTCCTTCGCGGCTCGACCCTGCTTCCATTTTTGACGATATGACGGAAAAGGGAAGTAAGAAACTTCACCGTCAAAAATGATCTGGCTTCCCTCGCATTTCTCCGTATGATTCGGAGCCGCCGGCACGGTGAAGCCGGACAAGGCGCAATCTCAGGAGGGCAATTGGGATGACTGAGGCAAGCTGGAAAAGCCGGACGTTCCGCAAGATGGTCCTTGGCTCGACGGCCCTGTTGTTCCTGGCACTGGGCGGGCTGTGGCTGGCCGATCCGGACGCCTTTCCACCGATGGCCCCGTTTACCACGGCAGAAGAACCGGACTCGTCAGAGGCGGCCGACGCGGGGACCGCCTCCACGACGCCGGCGGAAGCCGTAGCACGCCTTCAGCGCTCCGTCGAGGCGCAACGCAAGTACCTCGAAGATCTCAACGCGCAGCTCCACGATCCCAAGAGCGAATTCAAGAGGGCCGAGAAGCGTTTTCAGCAGGTCGATGACGAGCGCGAATCCGCCCGAGCCGCGATCACGGAGCTAAAGGCCGCGGGCAAGGCCGCCGAGGCGGCGGTGCGCGAGGCCGCGCTGAAGGAAATCGACGTTCGCTGGCAACAGAGCCGCGAGCGCTTCGATCTGGCCCTCAAGGAGCGAAAGGCGATCGAGCAAAGCAAAGCCGCCACACAACGGCAGCTTCAGCTCGATGAACAAGCGCTCGCCCGTGTCTCCGGAGACTCCTCCGACGATCCTCCTTCGGCTTCTACGGCTAAGCAGCCTGACAAGGACTCCGGCAGCTCGGCCCCCTCCGCCACTACAGCGACAAAGCCGTCGCCGTCCGCCCCGGCAGCGCCCTCGAAGCCATCCGCGCCGGTATCGCCCTTGACCCTTGCCGCCTCAGCTACCGGAGCTGCCCCAGCTTCGGCTTCTAGCTCGCCAGCGACCCCGCCGTCAGACCGTGTCTCCCGCGAAGTCGAGCGCGCCCGCCAGGTAGCCAAGGCCAAGGAGGAAGACGCCAAAAAGGCCGAGAACAAGGCGAAGAACATCACCGAGCGCATGGAGGAGCTGAACAAGAACATCGTGCTGGCGAAAAAACTCCTGGAGACCACACGGGAACGCGCTGACAATGAGCAGAAGACCAAGGCGGAGCTGGAAGGAGAATTGCGACAAAAAAGAGCAGCCAAGGCACCCGAAGCCGAATTGCATGAGCTCACGGCCCGTATCGACGCTTCTCAGAGGAGATTTCAACAAGCGCTCGGCGAGGTTCGCTCCGCCACGGATCATCTGCATGAATTGCAGACCGAATTGAGTCATGTGCAAGCCGCGCAAATTCGCGCCCTGCGCGACGCCGAGGCCAAGAAGCACGACGCCGAGGAAGCGGAAGAAAGAATAACCTATCTGCAAAACCCCTTCCGGCCGCGCAACATGGTGCATTGGCTGCTGCACCACGGCCCGCGCCTGTTGCTCATCGCCGCGGGCATGTTCCTCTTCTACCGTCTTTCGTGCGTTTTCAGCCGCCGAATCATGCAGCTCATGGCTCAGGGCACCAGCAAACGCGGCACGCATCAGGACCGCGAGAACCGGGCGCAAACGCTGGCTGGCGTCTTCAACAGTGCCCTGTCGATGCTGGTCCTCGGCGGCGGCTCTCTGATGATACTCGATGAGGTCGGCATCCCCATCGTCCCCTTGATGGGCGGCGCCGCCGTCATCGGCCTGGCTGTCGCCTTCGGCGCCCAAAACCTTATCAAGGACTATTTCTCCGGCTTCATGGTGCTGCTGGAAGACCAGTACGGCATCAACGACGTTGTCACCATCGGCTCGATCTCCGGCCTGGTCGAGCACATCTCGCTCCGCACCACCGTGCTGCGCGACCTGGAAGGGATCGTCCACTTTATCCCGCACGGAACCATTACCACGGTCAGCAATCAAACGCACGGCTGGTCGCGGGCATTGTTCAATGTCGATATCGACTACAAGGAAAACGTCGATCAGGTGATGCAGGTGCTGCTGGAGCTGGGTCGCGAGCTGCGCCGCGATCCCGTGTTCGGCGAGCTGATCCTTGACGATCCCGAAATGCTCGGCGTCGATCAGTTTTCCGATTCGTCAGTGGTCATCAAATTCTTCGTGAAGACGCGGCCGCTCCAGCAATGGACGGTCAAGCGCGAGATGCTGCGGCGCATCAAAAAACGCTTCGATGAGCTGGGCATCGAGATTCCCTATCCACACCAGACGGTGCATCACCGCTACGATTCGCCGCCGCCCGTCGGGATGCCGGAATCGCCGGAAGCGCCGTACCGTCGCCGTGTAGCATGAACGCGGCTTCTCCGCCGGCGTGTCCCTGAACCCTTTCGGGAAGGGCCGTGTCCATCGTCTACCACCTTCCGGTCTGGCGTGGTAGCATCCGGGAAGGGAGACATCGGACACCCGGCGGAGGAACGGACATGGCCAAGGACATCTTTCGCGGACCGCTGGAGCAGGTCGATGCCTGCTGCTGGCGCATCCCCAAGAGCTACAAGCAAGGCATGCGCGTCGATGGCCTGATCTTCACCAGCGAGCGCTTGCTGGAACAGCTCAAGCAGGATCAAGCGCCGGATCAGGTGGCCAATGTCGCTTTCTTGCCGGGCATTCAGCACGCCAGTCTGGCCATGCCGGACATTCACTGGGGCTACGGCTTCTGCATCGGCGGCGTCTGCGCGACCGATCCGGAGCAGGGCGGCGTCATTTCTCCCGGCGGGGTGGGCTATGATATAAACTGCGGCGTCCGCCTGGTGCGCTCGAACCTTTTCTATCGGGAAGTCAAGCCGCACCTGCGCACGCTCGTGGACGAGCTGTTCCGGAACATCCCTACTGGAGTCGGTCGATCCGGTCGCTACAAGTTCGACCACAAGGAGCTTCGCAAGCTTCTTACCGAAGGTTCCCCGTATCTTCAGAGTCGCGGTCTGGCGACGGCTGGAGATATCGAGCACACGGAGGCGCGGGGACGGTTGGCGGGCGCCGAGCCGGACAACGTCAGCGATCACGCCCTTAACCGCGGCGCGGAGCAGTGCGGCACGCTCGGCTCCGGCAATCACTTTCTGGAGGTGCAGCTCGTCGATCACATTTTCGACGAGGAGGCGGCGCGGATCATGGGACTGGAGAAGGACATGATTTGCGTGATGATCCACAGCGGCTCACGCGGCCTGGGTTATCAAGTGTGCGACGACGCCTTGTCCATGCTCCGCAACGCACCGAAGAAGTACGGTATCGAGCTTCCGGATCGACAGCTTGCCTGCGCTCCCATCGACAGCTCGGAAGGGCAGCACTACATCGGGACCATGCGTGCGGCGGCAAATTTCGCCTGGTGCAATCGCCAGCTACTTATGCAGCAGGCCCGCGAGGTGTTCGCGTCCGTGTTCGGCCGATCGTGGCAGGAATTGCAGATGAACCTTGTCTACGATGTCTGCCATAACATCGCCAAGTTCGAGGAACACACCATCGACGGCAAGCGCAAGAAGGTTTGGGTGCATCGCAAGGGTGCGACGCGCGCTTTTCCGCCGGATCATCCGGAGATACCGGGAATCTATCGCAAGATTGGCCAGCCGGTCATCATTCCCGGCGACATGGGTCGGGCCAGCTGGGTTCTGGTTGGTCAGCCGGGCAGCATGGAGAAGACGTTCGGCACCACCTGCCACGGCGCGGGACGTGCCATGAGCCGCACCGCCTCGGTCAAGGAAGCCGCCGGCCGCCGCATCGATAAGGAATTGGAGGCGCGCGGCATCATCGCGCGGGCACAGAGCCGCAAGGGACTAGCGGAGGAGCAGCCCAAGGCGTACAAGAACGTCGATGATGTGGTCGAGGTCGTTGATCAGGCTGGGATATCGAAGAAGGTGGCACGAATGCGACCAATTGGGGTCATCAAGGGCTAATTGGTT
>Ga0335075_10011835_pt1 | contig 13184 bp, 12 predicted proteins | sample Lox_Sample_24_FD_206723 | JGI IMG/M metagenome (GOLD analysis project Ga0335075, IMG submission 206723) | Soil microbial communities from Loxahatchee National Wildlife Refuge, Florida, United States - Lox_Sample_2.4 | ecosystem: Environmental > Terrestrial > Soil > Wetlands | place: USA... | reverse complement strand
CCGAGCGCAAGTCGCTGGAGGACGTCGCCACGCCGCTGTCGGTCCTCGCCCGGCCGGGCCGGGGCAACGCGCGACCGGAGGACCAGGCACCCGGCGCGCCGGCCTAGCCTCGCCAGCCGGTGTGCCTCGCGCTAGCCGGACTCCTCGATCGCGCCGCTGCCCGTCTCAGGCCGCGCGGCGCCCTGCCTCCGCGCACGATAGGCCGCGACGTGGAGGCGGTTGCCGCAGGTGCGGCTGTTGCAGTAACGGCGCGACCGGTTCCTGGAGAAGTCCACGAACACCTCGTGGCACGACGGCGACTCGCAGCTCCGGATGCGGCCGGCCTCGCCCGCGACGACGAGCCAGGCCAGTCCCATCGCGAAGTGCGCCGCCATCCGGTCAGCCAGCGGGAACTCGGGCCTCGACACGTGCAGATGCGGGCCCCGGCCGTCGTGCGCGGCAATCTGCGGGCTCGCTCCTGTTTGTGACAGCAGGTCGTTGATCTGAGCGACGGCGGCTGCCTCGTCGCCTTCCTCGCAGGCAATCACGACCGAGTCGAGCCGCGCCCGGTACTCCCGCGCTCGCGGCAGGTCGGCAGGCCTGCCCCGGCGGCCGGCGAAGGCGTACCGGTCCGCCATCTCCTGCAGGTCAGCAAGCTCGCGCAGGCCGTCGCCTCCGGCCGACCGGCCGGTGTTGATGAGCTCGACGCAGCCGGTCATTGCCTCTAGCTGGTCAGCATCAAAATGGCTTTGACTCCTGTCGACCGAGCCCGGTAGCGTACGTGGCATGTCAGCAGCGTACGACGGTACGGTCATTACCGCTACTGACGCGTCCGCCGGGACAGAGCCGCTGACTCACGGGCCGCTGACTCGCAGGCCGCTGACTCACGGGCCGCTGACTCGCAGGTCGCTGACCCGCAGGCCGGTAGTGGCCGCCGCGCTCGGCGCAGCATGCATCTCAAGCTCGGCGATCCTGGTGTCGCTGGCACATGTCGGGCCGGTTGCAGCTGCCTTCTACCGGTGCCTGCTCGCACTGCCGGTACTGGTGCCGCTCGGCCTGCTGGAGGAGCGGCGTCTCGGACTGCGCCCGCTTGCGAGCCGGGTGGCTGCCGTAGCGGCTGGCCTCGTTCTCTCCATCGACCTGGTGCTCTGGAATCACGCGATTGCCGATGTCGGCGCCGGCGTGGCAACCGTGCTCGGGAACCTGCAGGTGCTGTTTGTCGGCGCCTTTGCCTGGCTCGTGCTGCGTGAACGGCCAGACCGGCGCGTGCTGGTCGTGGTTCCGGTCGTCCTGGCCGGCGTGGTGCTCGTCTCTGGCATGCTGGGCGGTCACGCCGCCGGTATGCAGCCGCTCGCCGGCATCGGCTTCGGATTCGGCACCTCGGCTGCTTACGCGTGCTTCCTGCTGATCCTCCGCGCCACCGCCGGGCAATCGCGGCACATTGCCGGCCAGCTCGCGGACGCCACGATCGGCGCGGCCATCGGAGCGGTCATCCTCGGCCTGCTGTTCGGCGGGCTGCAGCTGGAAATACCGTGGCGCGCCTTCGGCTGGCTGCTGGCACTGGCGCTGATCAGCCAGACTGTCGGCTGGCTTCTCATCACGTCCTCGCTGCCGGGCCTGCCCGCCGCAGTGTCGTCGCTGCTGCTGCTCCTGCAGCCCGCAGGCTCGCTCGTGCTGGCCGACATCGTGCTCGGCGAGCGGCCCACGATCGTGCAGGTGGCCGGCGCGCTGCTAGTGTGCGGCGGCGTGCTGGCGGTGGCCCGAGCTCCGGGTGCCGCGGCTGGCAGTCCTCAGCCGCGGACCGCGAACAGCACGTAGCCGTAGCTGAGCCCGGTCGCCGCCGGGTGACGGCGAAGCCAGCTGTCGGCTACCTCAGCCGGGAACTCGATGTGAAGAACAGCCGACAGGTCAGCCCGGCTTGCGAACCGAAGTTCCGAGCGGACCTCGTGCCGGACGGCGCGCCGGTCGCGCCACCAGGCGTCGACCGTGGCTGCCGTCTGGCGCGGCGGCCGCGTAGCCGACGCCGCGAGCAACGAGGCGAACTCACCCCAGCGGTAGTCGTTATCGACGACCACGAGGTGGCCGCCAGGTCGCAGCACGCGCAGCACTTCGGCCAGCCCTGCGTCGGTTCCCGGCGGAAAGAAGTACGCGAACCTGGCATGCACAACGTCGGCACTGTGGTCGGGGAGGGGCAGGTGCTCGGCCGACCCGGCCACCACGTCGGCTGCGCAGAGATCGGTGGTGGCGCGGCCCACGGCCGTTTGTCCGGCCACGGCCCGGTCGGCCACGGCCCGGTCGGCCACGGCCCGGCCGGCCACAGCGCGCAGGGCTGGGTCAGGCTCGACGCCGACCACCCTGGAGGCGCTCGTTGCGTACCGGGCCAGCCAGTAGCCCGTACCGCAGCCCAGGTCCACGATGACCCGGCCGTCCCACGGAGCGATCGCGCGCATAGCGGCGAGCACGTGCCCGGCCCGGTCCACGGCCCTGTTCTCGATCTCATAACTCTGCGGATGGCCGCCGATGTTCGGCGCGAAGCGCCAGTCAGGGAACGCAGGAGGCAGCACCCGGGCCATAACTGACGTCCCGCCTGTCGTGGCCATGGCTGCAGAGTCTACGTCCCGACGCATCTGCGACCTGGCTCCGCCGAGTGCGGCTCAGCTCGCTAGCTGCTCGTGCTGGCGTTGGCCAGCTCGCGGTTGATGACCCCGGCAACATCCTCGATGGTGGTGATCCCGTAACCCTCGCTCTGCTGCGGATCCGATCCACTACTGGGCGCGGTGAGCACCACGATCTGATAGCCGATGTCCTTTCCGGTGAATGCGCCGATGCTGTTGATGTGCCAGTCGGTCGCGCTCAGGTTCGTGTCCGGGTAGGGCAGCCAGCCGTTCTTGATATGCACCGTGACGTTCGAGGGCGCTCCGGCGGACACACCCCAGGCCTGCGATGGAACGACGTCCGCCATCAACCCCAGCACATAGTTCCGGGAGTTCTTGCCGAGGACCTTGTTCGCGGTCGTCAGGACGTGCAGCAGCGTGATCTCGTCGTCGGCGGTCAGGTCGGTGAGACCCCAGGCGTCGTTCAGGATGGTATGCCGCATCGCGGCCTTGTCGAGGAACGTCTGCATGCCGGATATCCCCACCTCGTTCCACAGGGTGTTGGCAGCGTTGTCATCCGACTCCGTGATCATCTGCCATGCCAGGTTCCGCTGCGCCGCCGTCAGGCGGGACGGGCCGCCTTCCTTCAGCAGCAGCGCGCTGATGATGGTGACCTTGATGACGCTGGCCGCGATGAAATGCTCGCGGGCATGCAGGACGCAGCTGAGGTCCTCCGCCTTATCCGAGATGGCCAGTCCTACCGACGAGTTGGGTCGCTTGGCCAGCTCGGCGGTGACGTACTTCGATATCCGCGCGGCTAGCTTTGCGTGCTTGGCCGAGCTGCAGATTCCGGTGGCAATGCGCGCGGCGGACCGCCCGGCGGCGGGCCGGCCTGCGGTGGCCAGCGCCGGGCCGAAGGCGGTCGCGGCGACCACCGCCGCGGTGGCTGCAATGGCGGCCGCAGCCACCAGGGTCCGTCCTGCGCGGCTCATGCCGACCCTCCTGTTGCGTGCTGCTTTCCCCGACGTGCGGCTTTCCTGACATGCGACAGCACGTGGATGCCGTGCCGCACTACTGCAAGTGACGAAGACCCGGCCCGTGCCGATGCCTTTCAGCGGGTTAAGTTCTGATCACGGACTGGCCGGATGCTAACGCCCGCAGCCAGCAGGGAACCTGAGCGTCCGCTGCGAGACGCCTCGGGGTGAGCGACTTAGCCAGGCGCGAGCGGGAGCCAGGCGGCTAATTCTGTTCCGGGCGATGTCGAAATCCGCTGCCGGCCGTTCGTAGCACTAACCGAGAGGGCGCCAGCCGGGCACCCAGGCGACTTGCAGGAGGTAGCTCCGATGAAGTACGTAATGCTCATCCTGGACACCGAAGAAGCGGCCAAGCTGACACCTGAGCAGCAGCAGGCGTGGGGCAGCGAGATCATGGCCTGGTACGAGAAGATGAGCACCAGCGGGAAGCTGCCAGATGGCGGCGCTCAGCTTCAGCCGCCGGTCACCGCGAAGACGATCAGGGTCAGCGGCGTGACCGACGGCCCGTTCATCGAGAGCAAGGAGGTGCTCGGCGGTTACTCCGTGCTGCAGACCGACACCTTCGACGAGGCGGTCGAGATCGCCAAGACATGGCCGGGCGTGGACCGGGGCCTTATCACTCTGGAACTACGACCAGTGGTCGAGTTCTGAGTTCGCTGAGCGGGGCGGTCGGCCATACCGGCCGGCCGCCGGGGCGGGCGCGGGGCGCGGGCGGGCCGGAGTCAGACAGTGAGCCGGCGTGCGATGAGCTCGCGCTCGGCTGGATTCGCGGCCAGCTTGAGCGCTCGCTCGTTCGCCGCTCTCGCGTCTTCTGTCCGGCCGAGAGCCGTGAGCAGCTCTGCTCTGACGGCGTGGAACAGGCGGTAGTCATCGAGATCGGCCGCCAGCGCGTCGACCTCGGCCAGAGCTGGCTCAGGTCCAAGTACGTATCTTGTGGCGACAGCGCCGTTCAGCCGGACGACCGGAGACGGCGTCATGATGTCCAGCCGTCCGTAGAGCAGCCGGATCTGCTCCCAGTCGGTCTGGTGGTAGTCCGGCGCCGCCGCGTGCAGCGCGGCGATGGCGGCTTGCACCTGGTAAGGGCCGGCCTGCCGTAGCGCGATCGCCCGGTCGAGCAGGCCAGTTGCCTCGGCCGCCAGGTCGCGGTCCCACCGGCTGCGATCCTGCTCGGCCAGGCGGATCAGCCGGCCCCAGCCGTCGAACCGCGCGGCGGCGCGAGACTCGTGCAGTAGCAGCAGCGACAGCAGCCCGAGCGCCTCCGGCTCGCGCGGCATCAGCCGGTGCAGCAGCCTGGCCAGCGAGATCGCCTGAGCGGCCAGGTCACGCCGCGCTGGCGTCCGTCCCGCGCTGGCCAGGTAGCCCTCGTCGAAGACCAGGTAGACGACCGCGAGCACCGTGGCCAGCCGCTCGCCGAGCTGATCGGGATCGGGTACGCGCACGGTAACCCCCTCCTCCCGCAGCGACCGTTTCGCCCGCGACAACCGTTGTCCCATCGCCTGTTCTGAGACCAGGAACGCAGCCGCTATCTCCGCAGTCGTCAGTCCGCATACGGCCCGGAGAGTGAGCGCGACCTGCGAATCCGCTGGCAGCGCCGGATCGCAGCAGGCGAAGATCAGGCTCAGCATGTCCTCGTCGTCAGCGGACTCGACAGCAGCGGCCGCAGGCGCCCCGGCGCGATCCTCGCTGATCGCGAGCAGCGCGAGCTTTTCCCGGCCGACCTTCGCCCGGCGCTGGCGGTCCAGCGCCTTCCGCCATGCCGTTGTGGTCAGCCAGCCGCCCGGATTGGCGGGGACGCCGTCGGCTTCCCAGTGCTCAAGTGCCTCGACGAACGCGTCCTGGACAAGCTCCTCGGCAAGAGCGACGTCGCCGAGCCGTCGCGCCAGGGTCGCGCGCAGCCGCGTCGCCTCGGCCCGATATGCCCGCTCGAGTTCGCCGGTGTCCACATGCGCCAGTCTGGCACCCACCACTGACAGGCACGTCTCAAGACGACTGACCGGCTGAGCCGGCTTCTTTTCATTCGATAGGCGGGGACAAAACCGGCGAACCGGGCTGCGGATGCCACCTAACGAATGAAAGGTGGAGTGTAAGCGCTTCCGCTGGGTGCGGCCGACGCAGCTCAGGCGGGAGTCAGCCGCGGCCGGCGCAGCTCAGGCGGGAGCGCCACCGCGGCCGGCGCCGCCGCGGAACCGGGATACGCCCTTCACGACGGCGGGATCGGCGAGCGTCGCAACCCCGACGGCAAACTCGTTCGCCATCGCGTCGGTGAAGCCGAGTGACAGCGAGTCCAGGGCTGATGCCCGGTCGCTGCGCAGGCACGCCTGCGGGAATGCGGCCAGCTGGCTGGCCAGCCGCTCGGCTTCCTCGCGTGCCGCACCGGTCCGCACGACCCGGGAGATCAGGCCCATCTGCAGCGCCTCTGCAGCCGGGACACCCCGGCCGGTGAGGATCAGGTCCAGTGCCCGGCCGACGCCGACGATCTGCGGCAGCCTGACGGTGCCGCCGTCGATGAGCGGCACACCCCAGCGCCGGCAGAACACACCGAAGACAGCGTCCTCCTCCGCCACCCGCAGGTCGCACCACAGCGCCAGCTCGAGGCCGCCAGCCACCGCGTGGCCCGCGACGGCCGCGATCACGGGCTTGGACAGCCGCATCCGGGTAGGCCCCATGGGCCCGGTGCCCTCAGCCTCGACTCGGTTGCCGCGAGGGCTGCCGAAGGCTTTGAGGTCGGCACCTGCGCAGAAGGTGCCGCCCGCGCCGAACAGCACCGCGACCGCGGCATCGTCATCGGCGTCGAAGTCGGCGAACGCCTCAGCCAGGGCAGTGGCGGTCGGAGCATCGACAGCGTTGCGTACCTCAGGCCGGTCCAGGATGACGGTGGTGACCGGCCCGGACCGCTCTACCCGGATGTCCGTCCGGGCCGCTGGCAACTAGCCGACCTGCCAGGTGTCCGCGCCGGCCAGCAGGTCGGCCAGGTCACCGTCGCCCTGGCGCTCGCGGGCGGCGTCGATCTGAGCGGACATGAGCTCGTCGTAACTGGGCCGGGCTACGTCGCGGAACACCCCGATCGGCGTGTGCGCGAAGTCTGCACTGTCCAGCCTCGACAGCGCGAACGCGTAAGACGGGTCAGGCGCAGCGGCGTCGTGCACCAGCAGCGAATCCGGGTCAGCGTCGGCGACCGGCACGGCCTCCAGCCCGCCGAGGTTGCCGAACCGCAGGCCCTGACTGCCGTCCGGGCCGAACCTGATCGGCTGGCCGGGCTCAAGCCGGATCAGCCGCTGATCCCGCTCGCCTGGCTCGGTCACCGGGAGGAACGCGTCGTCGTTGTAGATCGGGCAGTTCTGGTAGATCTCGACGAACGCGGTGCCCTTGTGGTCGGCGGCCGCTCGCAGCACGCTGGTCAGGTGCTTCCGGTCGGAGTCGATCGTCCTGGCAACGAAACCAGCCTCTGCGCCGAGCGCCAGCGACACCGGGTTGAACGGCGTGTCCAGCGAACCGAACGGCGTCGACTTCGTGACCTTGCCCTGCTCGGATGTCGGCGAGTACTGGCCCTTGGTCAGCCCGTAGATCCGGTTGTTGAACAGCAGGATCTTGATGTTGACGTTACGACGCAGCGCGTGGATCAGGTGGTTGCCGCCGATGGACAGCGCGTCGCCGTCGCCGGTGATCACCCAGACCGACAGGTCGGGCCGCGAGGACGCCAGGCCGCTCGCGATCGCCGGGGCACGGCCATGGATCGAGTGCATGCCATAGCTGTTCACGTAGTACGGCAGCCGGGACGAGCAGCCGATGCCCGAGACGATAACGAGGTTCTCCCGCGGGATCTCCAGCTCAGGCAGGAAGCCCTGGAAGGCGGCGAGGATGGCGTAGTCACCGCAGCCGGGGCACCAGCGCACTTCCTGGTCCGACTTGAAGTCCTTGGTCGCGAGCTTCGTGTCGGCCTTGGGCACCAGCGTCAGCGAGCCGAACCGGTGCTGTGGCTCGGGGAACTCCAGCTCAGACATTCGCGATCACATCCTGGATGACATCGGCCAGCTCGGCAGCGCGGAACGGCAGGCCGCGGACCCGGTTGTACGAGACCACGTCGGCCATGTACCGGCCGCGCAGCAGCAGTGCTAGCTGGCCCAGGTTGATCTCCGGTACGAGCACCTTGTCGTAGGACCGCAGCACCTCGCCGAGGTTGGCCGGGAACGGGGACAGGTGCCGCAGGTGCGCCTGCGCGATTGAGCCGCCGGCCAGTCGTACCCGGCGGACCGCAGCGCCGATCGAGCCGTAGGTCGAGCCCCAGCCGAGTACCAGCACCCTGGCGCCGTCCGGGTCGTCCACCTCGACTGGCGGGATGTCGGCCGCGATCCCGTCGATCTTGGCCTGGCGCAGCCGCACCATCTTGTCGTGGTTATCTGGGTCGTAGGAGATGGCGCCGGTTCCGTCGGCCTTCTCGATGCCGCCGATCCGGTGCTCGAGCCCCGGCGTACCGGGGACTGCCCACGGCCGGGCAAGGGTCTTCGGATCGCGCTGGAACGGCAGGAACGGGGGTCCGGCAGCCCCGTCGACGGCCACGTTCCCGCTCGCGAATTTAAACTCATCCCGCAGCTTCGGCAGGCCGTCGACCTGCGGGATCCGCCACGGCTCAGATCCGTTGGCCAGGTAGCCGTCGGACAGAATGATCACCGGGGTCCGGTACTTGACCGCGATCCGCACCGCCTCGAGGGCGATGTCGAAGCAGTCAGCCGGGGTGGCCGGCGCGACGACCGCAACCGGCGACTCGCCGTTGCGGCCGAACAGGGCCATCAGCAGATCGGCCTGCTCGGTCTTGGTCGGCATGCCGGTGGACGGGCCGGCCCGCTGGATGTCGCAGATGATCAGCGGCAGCTCAACCGAGGCGGCGAGGCCGATCGTCTCCTGCTTCAGGCACATGCCAGGGCCCGAGGTGCTCGTCACGCCGAGACCGCCGCCGAATGACGCGCCGAGCGCGGCGCCGACACCGCTGATCTCGTCCTCGGCCTGCATGGTGCGCACGCCGAACCGCTTGAGCTTGGACAGCTCGTGCAGGATGTCGGACGCCGGGGTGATCGGGTACGAGCCGAGGAACAACGGCAGGCCGGACCGGCGGGATGCCGCGACGAGCCCGTACGCCAGCGCGCTGTTGCCGGTGATGTTCCGGTAGGTGCCTGCCTTGAGCGGGGCCGGCTTGATCTCGTACTGGACGGAGAACGCCTCGGTCGTCTCGCCGTAGTTCCAGCCTGCCTGGAAGGCGGCCTTGTTCGCGGCGAGAATCTCCGGCTTGGTAGCGAACCGGGAGTCGAGGTACTTGAACGTGCCCTCGACCGGCCGGTTGTAGAGCCAGGAGAGCATTCCGAGGGCGAACATGTTCTTCGCTCGCTCGGCGTCCTTCCGGCTGATGTCGTAGCCCTCGAGCGCCTTGACCGTGACGGAGGTCAGCGGGATGGCGTGGACCTGGTAGGCCTCGAGCGAGCCGTCCTCGAGCGGGTTCGCCTCGTAGCCGACCTTCGCCAGGTTGCGCTTGGTGAACTCGTCGGTGTTAGCGATGATGTCGGCGCCGCGCGGCAGGTCGTCAAGGTTGGCCCGCAGCGCGGCCGGGTTCATCGCGACCAGCACGTCCGGCGCATCACCCGGAGTGAGGATGTCGTGATCGGCAAAATGCAGCTGGAAGCTCGACACGCCGGGCAGTGTGCCGGCCGGCGCGCGGATCTCTGCAGGGAAATTCGGCAGCGTCGAAAGGTCGTTGCCGAAGGTAGCGGTCTCCTGGGTGAACCTGTCGCCAGCGAGCTGCATGCCATCGCCGGAGTCACCGGCAAACCTGATGATGACACGGTCAAGCTGCTGGACCTGCTTGGTCACAGTGTTTCGGCCTCCTTCACGCGCCGAGGCCGTGAAGGACGCGGTGACGGCGTGCATCTATGCGTGATGTTGTGTCTTGGCCTGCCGTCGCGCCGAGGCACGCGTCCCACGCGACCCTCCTGCCTACGGCTGAAATCAGATTCTAGTACAGAACACACGTCGGGCATGTTCTGTCTCGGTCATTACGACGTGCTGTGCAGTATCCCGGTTCACGACACCCATCCAGTCATCAGGCGCATCGCACCTGGTCATGGCATCAGCGAGGAGGGGCTGCCAGCGACATGTCGCACGGTAGCGATTGTAGCGAGGCGGCTCACGCATCGTGATCGGGCGTTAGCTCTGCGGATACGGTGCCGGATTCTGCGGACACGCTGACGGTCAGCTCGACAAGCTGGGCGAGGGTATCGAGCCGGGCTGTCCGGTCGCCGGTCAGCTTGGCCTGCAGCGTGGTGACGCCGGCGTCACGATAGAGCCGGAGCCGCTGCCCGATCATCGCGGGCGTGCCGACGAGATTGGTCCGGAGGCCAAGCTCGACCGGCACCCGGTCGGCGGCCTCTTCTCGGCGCCCGGCCAGCCAGAGCTCCTGCACGGCCGAGACGTCCTCGCCGTATCCCTGCCGGGTGAACGCCGCGTTGTAGAAGTTCTGCTGACGCGAGCCCATCGCACCGATCGTGAATGCGTAGCCGCGCGCGTGTCGCCTGCCGGCCTCCTGCGCCGCGTCCTCGTCGGCGGTGATTTCCACGGCGACGGGAATGACGAGGTCGAGCTCAGACAGCGTTCGCCCGGCCCGTTCCGCGCCCGCCCGCAGCGCCTCAAGGAACACGTCCGCGTGCTCAGGTATGAAGGTGTTGCCGATCCAGCCGTCGGCCAGCTCACCGGTCAGCTCAAGGTTGCGCGGGCCGAGCGCGGCGACGTAGACCGGGACCGGCGTCGGCGGCAGTATCGACCGGATCGCGCGGCCCTGGCCGTCAGGCAGCGGCAGCTGGTAGACGCGGCCCTCGTGCTGCAGGCGCTGGCCGGCCGCCACGGCTCTGACGATCTCGATGGTCTCGCGGGTCAGGGCGAGCGGAGCGGCGAACCTGACCCCGTGCCAGCCCTCCATGACCTGCGGGCCGCTGGTGCCGATACCGAGCCGGAACCGGCCACCCGACAAGAGCTGCAGCGACATCGCGGACATGGCGAGCATGGCCGGAGTCCTTGCCCCGAGCTGGGCGATGGCCGAGCCAAGAGCGATCCGCTCGGTCCGTGCGGCCAGATACGCCAGCGGCGTCAGCGCGTCCTGTCCCCAGGCCTCGGCGACCCACACCGATGTTGCTCCGAGCCGCTCGGCGTCACGGACATAATCCGCGTCCCGCTGCCCGGTCACCTGCGCGCCGATGCCGATCTGCATGCCCTACATTCTTGCGGGAACGAGGCGGCCCGGAGCCGGTGCCCCAGCACGCGCGCGGCCGCAGGGGCCAGCGAGACGGTGGTGCGATGCCAGGCCCTCGCCGTAGCATGCAGCCGTGGAGGCTGAAGAGCTACGGTATGCCGACTGCCCGACGACGGAAGCCGCACAGGTCATCGATGCGTCCCCAGCCGTCGTCTGGGCGCTCGTCTGCGACATAGACCTGCCGGCCAGGTTCAGCTCGGAGTTCCGCGGCGGTCAGTGGCTGGGCGGCGTCACCCGGCCTGCGCTCGGCGCGCAGTTCCGCGGCCGCAATCATCACGACGCGGTCGGGGACTGGGAGACCGTCTCCACCATCTGCGAGTTCGAGCCGGAGCGAGTCCTCGGCTGGGCGGTCGGCGACCCGGAGAATCCGTCAGCTGTGTGGCGGTTCACTGTGAGCCCGGCCGACGGCGGCACCCGGCTGACCCAGTGGGCGCAGCTTGGTCCGGGACCGAGCGGCATCAGCGACGCCATCGAGCGGATGCCGGACAAGGAACATCGCATCCTGCGCCGGCGGCTAGCCGAGCACCAGGCCAACATGGCGGCCACGGTGGCCGGGATCAAGACGCTGGCCGAGGCCGGCTAGCGCCCGCGCGGGCTGGCGGCCGCGCGGTGCTGGGGGCCGCGCGGTGCTGGGGGCCGCGCGGTGCCGCTGACGGCTACCAGGCGGCCCCGATCGCGTCAGCCGGCCAGTGGAGCGGCGTGTATGTGCCGCCGCTGTAAACGCCGACCGCGTGGCCGGGGGCGGCGTCCGCGACGATGACTTTGCTGCCGTTGTAGCTAGTCCACAGGATGGTGTCAGCGATTTGCGGGCCGCTATTGGAGTAGCCGCCCGCGTGGCCGCCTTCCAGGATCAGCGGCAGGGTGTTGATCCTCGTGACCCGGCCGGTGGCGACCGAGTACCGCATCAGGCTGGCGTTGACGGCGGGACGCGGCAGGCTGCCACGTGTGAAGTTGAAGCTGACGAAGACACTCTTGCCGTCAGGTGTCATCACCGCCTGGTTCCACGCGGCCACCGGCGAGTGGATGTCGAAGGGGGTGCTATCTGGCTGGACGTTGTCTCCGGGCGCGCCCAGATGGAGGAGCCGCAGCTGAGTCGGGCCGATGGCTACGCCGATCATGAAGGCCAGCGTCTTGCCGTTGGACGCCCACGACAAGGTGGCCACGTCGGGGTTCTCGATGGCGTAGGTGAGATCGTCTGGCCGGCAGCCAGCGCATTTCCTGATCCAGGTCCGGGTAGTGCCGGTCGCGAGGTTGTAGAGGTACAAGAGATCCGCCCCGTTCACCGTCAGGATCGCCGCCAGTGAAGTGCCGCTCGGCGAGAGCGACATCGTGTCGACCTGGTTGGGCGGGGCACTGCCAGCGGTGTCACCGCCAGGGATGTCGTCGGCAGGCAGCGCTGCCAGCCGGACGCGCGCGGCGACTGATGTTGCGGTGGGGTCGATATGCAGCAGGAAGAACCGCTCCGGTGTCACCTGCGTGAACGGATCGGTTGGCCCCATGGCCAGCAGCGCGAAGGTCCGGTCGTCGGCTGCCCCGCTCACCGCGACGAAGCTGTTGTACGGGCTCGGCGGCTTGATGCGCGCCAGCACCGCGCCGGTGGCCGTCTCCCGCACGGTGGCGTACGCCACTGGTTCCGGATACGACGACGGCGGGCGATTGCTGTCCAGTGCCACGTAGTACCGGGGGATGCTCATCTGGATCGGCGCCGCGGGCACTGTCCGGGGCGCGCTGCTAGCTGCGAAGAGGCCGGCGACCAGGCCGAGCACGGCGGCTGCGGCCGCCGCAGGAGCGAGCCAGCGCTTACGGATGAGCGGCCCGACCCTGTCCGCGCCCCTGCGGAGGACAGAGTCGGTACCGACCCGATGCGGCAATTCGAGTGGCGGAGCAACGGCCGGGATGTCGTCTGCGCGGGTTCGGAAGGCCGTGCGGAGCCTGTCCTCGAGCTCAGTCATGACCTCTCCTTCAGTGTGCGTGCCAGAGCCAGCAGCGCGCGATGTGCGGTCGACCTGACGGTGCTCTGGCCGACGGCCATCAGCCTGGCTATCTCGTCGTCCGGCAAGTCGAGGTAGTAGCGGAGAACGAGCGTCTCGCGCTGGCGGGTAGGCAGTAGTTCGACGGCCCGGAGCAGCTCGTCGCGCTCCTCGTCCGTCAGCACCGCGGCCTCGGCCGAGGGCGCGGGTAGTTCGTACAGCACCCGGCGGCCGCGAACGGCGCGGCGGCGGAGCACCGACCGGCAGCCGTTCAGCACGGAGGCCCGGACGTAGAACTCGGCGCCGTCGACCCGTG
>Ga0335075_10011834_pt1 | contig 13185 bp, 8 predicted proteins | sample Lox_Sample_24_FD_206723 | JGI IMG/M metagenome (GOLD analysis project Ga0335075, IMG submission 206723) | Soil microbial communities from Loxahatchee National Wildlife Refuge, Florida, United States - Lox_Sample_2.4 | ecosystem: Environmental > Terrestrial > Soil > Wetlands | place: USA: Florida... | reverse complement strand
CGGCGGCGAGGGCCGCGGAGTTGGCGACGGCGATGTGTCCATCGACACGGATGAAGAAGGCCGGATGCGCGCCGGTGACGGCATCGAGGTCGGCCTTCGCGGGCAGGGTCTTCGTCGCCCACAGGGTGTGATCCCAGCCTCCGCCGGTCAGCCAGGTCGACGGGGCGGCGTCTTCGGCCGCCTCGCGAATGCGCGACTGCATCTCGGCCAGCGATTTCGATCCCGTCAGGTCGACCGAGAGCTTGATCTGCCCGGCCATCCCCAGGTGCACGTGCGCGTCGTTGAAGCCGGGCATCACGAACGCTCCGTGAAGGTCGACGACCTGCGTTGCCGGCCCCTTGAACCCGGCTTCGATGGTCTTATCGTCTCCCGCTCCGGCGATCAGCCCTCTGGCGACGGCGATGGCTTGCACCCGCTGCGGGTGCGCACCGGTGAGATCAACGCCGGTGAGGATATTGCCGTGGATGTAGATGGCATCGGCCGGGGTGTGCGTCTGTGCGGAGGTCGGGAACACGGAGATCAGGAGCAGGGAAGAGAGAAGAGAAAGAGCGGAGGCCTTCACAGCAGAAGTCTATCAATTGGAGCAATTGCCGCGTGCGGGAACGAGCCGGCCTCAGGAGGCCATGGCCAGCAGCAGGAGCAGCACGCGCCGCAGCCCCAGCTCGCGGCCTCGCGCGTCATACCACTCGCCGCGGGTGTGGATGCCGCCGCCCTCGCCGCCCGCGCCCAGGCTGACCGCCTCCACGCCGAGCGCCATAGGAATATTGGCGTCGGTTGAGGCGACACGCGGCTCGGTGCGGATGCTCAAGTGGCGATCGACGGCGCGCAGCGCCTCATAGAGCGCAGATTCGCGGGCGAGCTGCGCGGCGGGCCTCGATCCGATCTTTTCGATCGAGAACTCAAGGCCCTGTTTGCGCTTGCCGCCGTTCGCAAATGTCCTGTTGGCCGCGATCACCGCATCTTCGACCGCGCGGTGCAGCTCCACCTCCAGCCGGATGAGCTGCTCGGGATCGGTGGAGCGAAAGTCGAAGCGCGCCGATGCCTGCTCGGGGATGGCGTTGATCGCCGTGCCGCCCTCGATGGTTCCCACATTGAACGTGGTGCGGGGAACGCCGGCCACGTCCAGCTCGGCGATGCGGGCAATGGCCTGGCTCAGAGCGACGATGGGATTGGGCCGGCCGGCGTCGGTCCATGAATGACCGCCGGGGCCGCGGAGGGTCACCAGGTAGCGCTGGCTGCCCAGGGCGTCGGTGATCGCGACCTCGTGGCCGGCGCCATCCAGCACCAGGTGGGCGCGAATCCGGTCCCGCCATGCGGCGTGCTCGTAGAGGTAGCGCATCCCGCGCAGGTCGCCTTCTCCCTCCTCGCCCACGTTACCGGCGAAATAGATGTCGCATTCCGGCGCGATGCCGGCATGTTGAAACGCCGCCGCCAGAGCCAGCAGGCAGACGACGCCCGCGCCGTTATCGCAGGCTCCGGGGGCGTAGAGCCGGGTGCCGTCCAGGCGGGGCTCGATGGGCGTCTCGGCGGGGAAGACGGTGTCGATATGCGCGGAAAGGAGCAGGCAGTGCTCCGATTGCCCGGCGGCTTTGAGCATGCCGATGGCGTTGCCGACCCCGTCCAGGTGCACGCCGGAGAGGCCGGAGTCGCGGAAGCGTTCGCACAGCCACTCCGCCCGGGTCCGCTCGCCAAAGGGCGGCGCGGGCACCGAAACCAGCTCGGTCTGCCAGCGGAGAATCTGCTGCTCCTGCAAATGCAGCCACTGGAAGGCCAGGTGCACGCGCCGGTCCGCGGCAAGCTGCGTGATGCGGGCAAAGGCCGAGATGGGTGCGGTTGAAACCATGAATCACCAGCGTAGCAGCAGGACTGGCCGTTCCGCCGCTCGAGCCTGGCTCGGAAGCTGACTCTAGTACTCCACGCTCTCCAGGAAGAGACCGCGAGCGGGAGCGGTAGGGCCGGCGGCGGTCCGCGATTTCATCCCTAGAATTCCGGGGATGGACTCCGGTCCAATCTGGTCCCGGCCAACATCGAGAAAGGTACCGACCAGGTTGCGAACCATGTGATGCAGAAAGCCGGTCCCGCGCACCCGGTAAACCAGGAGCTCCCCGGCATCGGAGGCCTGCAGGGAGAAGCCGGAGCTGAAGATGCGGCGCACATTGCCCGGCCCGTCTTCTTCGTTCTCGATCTCGGCCTGGCGCGTCGACAGGTCAGGGTCGGTGGCGGCGAAGGAGGTGAAGTCGTGCTCGCCGACCACCGCCAGCGCGGCATGCCGCATCGGTTCGATCTCCAGGGGCCAGTTGAGCGCGTAGACGTATCGAGCCAGCCAGGGCGGGCAGATCTCTCCCCGGAAGATGCGGTATTCATAGGTCTTGGCGGTGACGCTGTGACGGGCGTGGAAGCCGGGCGGGGCATGCTCGGCGCTGAGAATCCGGATCGATGCCGGGAGGGTGCGGTTGAGGGCCCGCTGCAGATTCGGCGGCGGAATGGGCGCCTCCAGCGAAACCGATGCGACCTGCGCAAGCGCATGGACGCCGGTGTCTGTCCGTCCGCTGCCCTGGGGCAGCGCAACCTCTCCGGTGACGCGGGCGATCGCCTTCGCAAGCTCACCCTGGACGGTCGGCGGACCGGGCTGAATCTGCCAGCCGTGGAAATCGGTGCCATCGTAGGCGAGCTTAAGTTTCCAATTCATAGGGCAAGCACGCATTTTCGCAGATTCAGAAGAAGTTCTGGGTCTTTTGCGCCACCCCGATCATCTGATTGCCTACGATATACTCGGTCTTTCTTTTCAGTGACGGATCCACTCGCTGCCAGCGAGGCACCTTACGGGCCTGTCCACGCGGGACCGGGAGTACAACCGGGGAACGAAGCCAACGCGTTTCGCGTATAGGACTTTGGCCAAAACCGAGCCGGTATTGAGGAGCGGTCTGCCTTGCGGGCAGGCGGGCTCTGAAGATGAATAAGCAGATAGCGCAGGGTCTGAGCGGACCATGCGCCGAGTTGAATTTGGAGAGGGTGAATGCAATTTTTCGCGAAACGGCAAGAAGTGGGGAGCAAGAAGCAGGCTCCCAGCTTGTTCCTGAAGTTGAAGGCGGGTGCGGCGGTCAGCTGCCTGCTGCTCGGCACGGCTCCCAGCTACGGTTTTGCCGGTTTTGGCTTCCAGGCGGCGCCGCCCAACCAGGCCCAGCCAAATGCCGCCGGCCAGGCTGCCAGCCCAGGGCTGCCGGCAGCTCCGGCGCCCAACTACACCCAGCCCCTCTTCATGCGGCCCAGTACGCGGGACTTCACCAGGGAGCGCGGATATTATCCGAACCCCATCGCCCCGTATGAACCGACCTCCGCGCCTCCGGCCAACTTCACCAACTCCGTGCGCCTGGAAGACCTGGTCAAGAACGGCAAGATCTATCTGAGCCTGAGCGACGCCATCCTGCTCGCGCTCGAGAACAACTACGACATCGCTATCCAGCGCTATAACCTGGACATTGCCGACACCGATATCCTGCGCACCAAGGCCGGATCGGTCTTTCTGGGCGTGAATACGGGCCTGGTGACGGGCACGCTGGGGAGCTCGGGCCAGACGGTGACCAGCGGCGGAGGACCCGGCGGGACGAGCCAGAGCGCGGGCGGCGCGGCCTCGGGCAGCGGCGGCCTGGCGCTTACCACCAACGGCGGCGGACCCACCCCGGAGAATCTGGACCCGGTGCTGACCGGCACGGTGGAATTGCAGCGCCAGCAGACGCCGCAGAGCAATATCCTGTTCAGCGGCGGCCTGGCAGCGCTCAACACCAACACCGATCAATACAACTTCACCTACAACCAGGGATTCGTGACCGGCACCGCCCTGCAGGTATCGTTCCAGAACAGCCGGATCACCAGCAACAACCCCTTCAACTCCTATAGCCCGACGCTGCAGACCACGATGAATGCGCAGCTTACGCAGCACCTGCTACAGGGCTTCGGATGGGGCATTAACCGGCGCTTCATGGTGCAGGCGAAGAACAACCGCCGCGTCGCCGATTCCGCCTTCCGCCAGCAGCTGCTCTACACCATCAACCAGGTGGAGAACATCTATTGGGGGCTGGTGAGCGCCTACGAGGATGTGCAGGCCAAGCAGCGCTCGCTGGCCCAATCCTCCAACCTGCTCGAAGACGACAAGAAGTCGTTGGCGATCGGCACCATGGCTCCGCTCGATGTGGTGAGCGCCAACAGCTCGGTAGAAACCGACCGCCAGGCGCTGATCAATTCGCAAAGCAATCTTGAGTACCAGCAACTGCTCATGAAGCAGGCCATTGCGCGCAGCCTGGAAGACCCGACACTGGCCAACGCGCCGGTGATTCCGACCGACCGCGTGAGCCTGATCGAGATGCCCGAGGAGCGGGAGTCTGCGGACGATCTGGTGCGCCAGGCCGACGCCAACAGCCCGGCCATCGAGCAGGCGATCCTGACACTGAAGAATGACGAGATCACCCTGAAGGGCGAAAAGAACGGACTGCTGCCGACCGTCGATGCCTTCGCATTCTATGGATCGTCGGCACTCGGCGGCGCCCAGAGCCCGGATTGCGTGAACTTCTTCTCGACTCCTACCGGACCCTGCGCACCGAACACGTATCCCACGGTGAGCTACGCCAACGCTTTCCAGAATCTGTTCAACAGCAGCGCCCCCAACAAGGGCGCGGGTGTGAACATCACGATTCCCATCCGCAACCGTGTGGCGCAGTCCGCGCAGGCCCGCTCGGAGCTCGAATATCGCCAGGCGCAGATGCGGCTGCAGCAGCTCTATGTGCAGACGCGGATGAACGTGATCAACGCGCAGTTTGCGCTTACCAACGATCGCGCGTCGGTGCAGTCGGCCAACGCCACCCGCGACTACGATCAGCAGAGCCTGGATGCGGAGGTGAAAAAGCTGCACCTGGGCGCATCGACGACGGCGAACGTGCTGCAGCAGCAGCGCGCGCTGGCGATTGCCGAGAACAGCGTGATCTCGAGCACGGCGAAATACGCGATCGACCGGGCGGCGCTCGATCAGATCCTGGCCAGCACACTCGACCGCTACGGCATCTCGATTGCGGACGCCGTCTCCGGGAAGGTGACCACGGCGCCCACGATTCCGGGCCTCGAGCCGGCGCGCAAGGAGCCGGAGGTCACGGTTCCGGGGCAGCAGCAGAACCTGCAGCAGCAGGAACAGCAGGGGCCGCCCCAGCCGCAGCCGATACCGCCGCAGCCACCGACTTCCCCCCAGCCGCAGTAGCAGCGCCTGCCGAGCGATCCCCGGCCAAACAGCCGGGGATTTCTCGTTTGTGAAAAACTTTGCCGCGGCGTGCGACGGCGCCGGCCGGGCCGCGTCGCGCAGCGAAGATTCGCGCTCGCGGTGTGGCGCCCAAGCACGTATGCCGGGAGCGCGAAGCCTGATAGAATCGATTGAATCCACTCATTGGAGAAGCGATGCAGGCAATCCTTGCGCTCGAAGACGGGCGCATCTTCCGCGGTGAGGGCTATGGCGCCAAGGGCGAGTGTTATGGCGAAGTCGTTTTTAATACATCACTGACCGGCTACCAGGAAATCTTTACTGACCCGTCCTATGCGGGACAGATTGTGATTCTCACCAATCCGCAGGTGGGGAACTACGGCACCAATGCCGCCGACAACGAAGCCAACAAGCCTTACATTGAAGGCCTCGTCACGCGCGAATTTTCCCCTGTCTCTTCCAACTGGCGCTCGCAGCAGGTAGCCGATGAGTATCTCGAGCGCTTTCAGGTTCCGGTAATTTCCGAGATCGACACGCGCGCCCTGGTGCGTCACTTGCGCACGCACGGCGTGATGCGGGGAGTCATTTCGTCGATTGAGACCAACACCGACGCGCTGGTGGCGAAGGCGCGTTCGATTCGCAAAATGGATGGCACCGACCTCGCCAAAGTTGTCTCCACCAAAGCCCGCTACGAGTGGGAAGAAGACAGCTCCGATCCACTGCACCAGGACGAGGCGCGGGTGATCGAGCCGCGTCCGAATCTGCACGTGGTGGCCTACGATTACGGCATTAAGAAAAACATCCTCCGCATGCTGGCACAGGAGGGCTGCCGGGTCACGGTGGTTCCTGCGGAGACGTCGGCCGAAGATGTGCTGGCGATGAATCCGGACGGCGTCTTTTTGTCCAACGGCCCCGGCGATCCCGAGCCGGTAACCTATGCCCAGGAGAATATCCGCAAGCTGGCCGGACGCACGCCGATCTTCGGCATCTGCCTCGGTCATCAGCTTATCGGACTCGCGCTCGGCGGCAAGACCTACAAGCTCAAGTTCGGACATCACGGCGGGAATCATCCGGTGAAGCAGATGGACTCGGGGAAGGTCGAGATCACCTGCCACAATCACAACTTCGCCGTCGATCCCGATTCGATCAACACCAGCGAGGTCGACCTCACGCACATCGACCTGAACGACAACACGCTGGAGGGGCTGCGCCACAAGAGCATGCCGCTCTTCAGCGTGCAGTATCACCCCGAAGCAAGCCCAGGCCCCCACGACTCCAACTATCTCTTCAAGGATTTCCGGAAGATGATGGAGGAGTGGAAGGGGTGAAGCGGCCTCAGGCGTCAGAAGGTCTGCTTTTGATGGGTACGGGCTTCAGCCCGTACGTCGAGGATTGTAAAGCTGGGGGGCTTTAGCCCCCGGGGGATTGCGGTGCGGCCAAAGCGAGAGACAATAAGGAGCAGCGGACAAAGCTACTTCGTGAGCTCGCAGGCCATTCAGCGCAGGCCGTTCTTTCGTCACGAGCGCTGGGCGAGGCTTCTCGAAGAAGTTCTCGGGCACTATCAAGGCAGCGCGTATCTGCTGCACGCTTACGTCGTGATGCCGGATCATTTTCACCTGCTTCTCACTCCGCTCGGAAGTCTCGAGCGCGCGATGCAGAATATCAAGGGCGGCTTCTCCTTTCGCGCGAAGCGCGCCTTCGACTGGAAACACGAGATATGGCAGCCCGGATTCTCCGATCATCGCATACGTGACCAAGAGGACTGGGAGCGGCATATCGACTACATCCGGCGCAACCCTGTTCGCAGCAGGCTCTGCAGCCAGCCGGACGAGTATCCATACCTGAGGAGCAGCCTTGACCCGATTCCTCAGCGGCTAAAGCCGCTCGGAACGGCGAGGATGGACGGCGGGGCTGAAGCCCCGCCCCTTCAGGAGCCACGGCACCTTGATGGGGTTGAAGCCCTGGTCCTTCAAGAGCCACGGCATCTTGACGGGGTTGAAGCCCTGGTCCTTCAAGAGCCACGGCATCTTGATGGGGCTGAAACTCTGGCCCTTCAGGAGCCGCAGCATCCTGGCGGGGCTGAGGCTCTGGTCCTTCAGGAGCCACGGCATCTTGATGGGGCTGAATCCCTGCTACTTCAGGAACCACAGCACGCAGTATTGCTTTCTCATAAGAATCGAGTAGAAAACTAGATGCCACGCAGGAATGACATCACCAAGATTCTCGTGATCGGCTCGGGGCCGATCGTGATTGGCCAGTCGGCGGAGTTCGATTATTCGGGCACGCAGGCGTGCAAGGCGCTCAAGTCGGAAGGCTATGAGGTGGTGCTGGTGAACTCCAATCCAGCCACCATCATGACCGATCCCGAGCTGGCCGACCGCACCTACATCGAGCCGCTGACGGTCGAATACGTCGAAGAGATCATCCGCACGGAAGCGGCGATGCTGAAGCGCGACGCGCGCGGCGGCAAGTTCGCGCTGCTGCCCACGGTAGGCGGACAGACGGCGCTGAACCTGGCCGTCGATCTCTCCGACGCCGGCATTCTCGACAAGTACGATGTCGAGTTGATCGGAGCCAAGCTCGAAGCCATCAAGAAGGCCGAAGACCGTCTGCTGTTCAAAGATGCGATGACCCGCATCGGCCTGGACATGCCGCGTTCGGCGCTGGTCAACAATCTGCGCGATGGCGTGGAGTTCGCGGGCAAGATCGGTTTCCCGGTCATCATCCGGCCATCGTTCACCCTCGGCGGCTCCGGCGGCGGCATCGCCTACAACCGCGAAGAGCTGATGGAGATTCTCTCCCGCGGCCTCGATCTTTCGCCGGTGCACGAGTGCCTCATCGAAGAGTCGGTGCTGGGCTGGAAGGAGTACGAGCTCGAGGTGATGCGCGATCTCGCCGACAACGTCATCATCATCTGCTCGATCGAGAACATGGACCCCATGGGCGTGCACACCGGTGATTCGATCACCATCGCTCCGGCGCAGACACTCACCGACCGCGAATACCAGGCCATGCGCGATGCCGCGATCCGGGTAATGCGCGAGATAGGCGTCGAAACCGGCGGCTCGAATGTGCAGTTCGCGGTGCATCCTAACACCGGGCGGATGACGGTGATCGAGATGAATCCGCGCGTCTCGCGGTCTTCGGCGCTGGCCTCGAAGGCGACCGGATTTCCCATCGCCAAGATTGCGGCGAAGCTCGCGGTTGGCTACACGCTGGATGAAATTCCCAACGACATCACCAAGATGACGCCGGCCTGCTTCGAGCCGACGATCGATTACGTCGTTACCAAGATTCCCAAGTGGCAGTTCGAGAAGTTTCCGGGTGCGGATGAAAACCTGGGCCCGCAGATGAAGTCGGTGGGCGAGGTGATGGCCATCGGCCGCACCTTCAAGGAATCGCTGATGAAAGCGTTGCGCTCGCTCGAGACGGGCAAGAAGATCGGCGCCGAAGTGCTGGAGCCGCGCCGCCTGACGCAGCGGCTGGTTACGCCGCAGCCGGAGCGGCTGAGCTACATCCGCTACGCCTTCCGCCAGGGCCTCTCGGTGCGCGAGGTCGCGCGCATGACCTCCATGGATCCGTGGTTCCTCTATCACATCAAGGAGGTCACCGACACCATTGCCAGGGTGGGCGAGCAGACTGCGGAGAATATGTCACCGGAGCTGTTACGTAAAGCCAAGCGCATGGGCGTTTCCGACGAGCGCATCGCCGAGGTGTGGAGCATACCCACCAACGACGGGGTGGCGAAGGTGCGAGAGCTGCGCCGCCACCACGGCATCAAGCCGGTCTTCAAGCTGGTGGACACCTGCGCGGCCGAATTCGAGAGCATGACGCCGTATCTTTACTCGACCTACGACGAAGAGGATGAGGCTGCGCCGACGGCCAGGCGCAAGGTCATCATCCTGGGCAGCGGTCCCAATCGCATCGGGCAGGGGATCGAGTTCGACTACTGCTGCTGCCACGCGGCGTTTGCGCTCAAGGAAAACGACTACGAGACCATCATGGTCAACTGCAACCCGGAGACGGTCTCGACCGACTACGATACCAGCGACCGGCTGTATTTCGAGCCTCTGACGCTTGAAGACGTGCTTGCGGTCTACGAGCATGAGGCATCGAGCGGCGCGGAGATCGGCATGATTGTGCAGTTCGGCGGACAGACTCCGCTGAATCTCGCCCTTCGCCTCAAGGCCGCCGGCGTGCCCATTCTCGGCACGTCGCCGGAGTCGATCGATCTTGCGGAGGACCGCAAGCGCTTCGGCAAGCTGCTCGAAGACCTGGATATCCCGCAGCCGCCCGGAGTGATGGCGACCAGCGTGGAAGAAGCGCTGGCGGGCGCGGAGAAGATCGGCTATCCGGTGCTGGTGCGGCCCTCCTATGTGCTCGGTGGACGCGCTATGGTGATTGCCTACGATGCCGACGCCGTCTCGCGCTACATGAAGGAGGCGGTCGAGTATTCGCAGGAACGGCCGATCCTTGTCGACCACTTCCTCGAAGATGCGGTCGAAGTCGATGTCGATGCGCTCTGCGACAAGACCGATGTGGTGATTGCCGGCATCATGCAGCACATCGAAGAGGCCGGGATTCACTCCGGCGACTCGTCCTGCGTGCTGCCCGCGGTCGATCTCGCGGCCTCGACGCTCGAGACCATCCGTACCTACACGCGCAAGCTGGCCCTGGCGCTCAACGTCGTGGGCCTCGTCAACCTGCAGTTTGCCATCCAGCGCAAGGCGGGGCAGCCGGACAAGGTCTACGTCATCGAGGTGAATCCCCGCGCCTCGCGCACCGTGCCGTACGTTTCGAAGGCCACGGGCGTGCCGCTGGCGAAGATCGCATCGCGGCTCATGACCGGCCGCAAGCTGCGCGAGCTGCTCCCGGAACAGGTTGCGTCGGGCAAGGACCTCGAAACCGGCACGCACTACTACGTCAAGTCGCCGGTGTTTCCGTGGAACAAATTCCCCGGCGTCGACACGGTGCTGGGCCCGGAGATGAAATCGACCGGCGAGGTGATGGGTGTGGCCGACAACTTCGGCGAAGCCTTCGCCAAGGCGCAGCTCTCGGCCGGGCAGCGGCTGCCGCTCAAGGGGACGGTCTTCTTCAGCGTCAACGACCGCGACAAAACGCAGATCGTCGATCTGGCGCGCCAGTACATCGAACTGGGCTTCAACATCGTCGCCACCGAGGGCACGGCCAACGTGCTGCAGCGCAACGGAATGATCGTCGAGCGGGTGTACAAGGTGAAGGAGGGACGGCCCAACGTGGTTGACCTGATCAAGGGCGAGCGCATCCACCTCATCGTGAACACGCCGCACGGGCAGGACCCGTTCTTCGACGAGAAGGCGATCCGCCGCGCTGCGGTGCTGCAGCGCATCCCGACCATCACCACCATCGCCGCAGCCCGGGCCGCGGCCGAGGGTATCGAAGCACTGCAGGAGCACCAGACCAACGTCAACCCGCTGCAGCATCTTCACGCCGCAAGGGCGGCGGCGAAATAGGTCTGCTGTCAGAGCACGAACGGGATGAGGGCGCGCACGTGCTGGCGATAGTCGGCATAGCGCGTGCCGAACTGCTGCAGCATGAACTGCTCTTCGATCTGCAGCTTCAGCCAGTATCCCAGTGCGACAAAGGGAATGCCGACGAAGCACCGGGTAATCCCGTAGACGAATGCCGTGCCTAACATGGCAACGAGTATGCCGGTGTAAATGGGATGGCGCACGACCTGGTAGGGGCCGCGCAGGATCAGTTCATGATCCTGCTTGATGGTCACCGTGCTGCTCCAGTTTCCTCCCAGGATGAGCCGGGCCCAGATGGCGAAGAGCAGCCCGGCCACGGTGAGCACCGCCCCGGCAAGCACCACCGGCGTGGTCTCCGGCGTCAGCCTCACGGTAAGCCATCCGCGCACCAGCCAACGGCCGATGTTGAAGATCAGCGCCACGCCGATGAAGACCAGGAGGGTCTGGAGAAGGCGCGAGCCGCTCTGCTGAAACTGTACCGACCGCTTGGCAGTGAAGGCGGCCAGAAGCCACAGGATGCCGAAGGCGGCCCACAAGGCTACTACCCAGTGTTCGATGAAGGGAACCATGCTACCTCCGCCGTCTACCCGGGAGATACGAAGCCGGCGCCCGGGAAGTTCACCGCTGCGTCGAGCTACAGCATTTCTTCTGCCGCTGGGTCCGATGTTACCGGGCCATCCGATATTGCCGGGCCAGATGAGAGCATGATCCGCAGGTCGCGAAGATTGTTGCCCGTGGGGCCGGTCACGATGGTGTCTCCCAGAGCGGTGAACAAAGGGCAGGTATCGAATCGCGCGAGCGTGGCCGCGGGATCGAAGCCGAATTCCCGGGCCCGCTTCACCGTGGTGGGATCGGCGATTGCGCCGGCGGCGGGGCTGTTGCCATCGATGCCGTCGGAGCCCGCGCTCAACACCACCAGCGGCTCGCGCTCGTAGCCCGCGAGCTCGAGGGCGCTCGCCAGCGCGAACTGCTGGTTGCGGCCGCCGCAGCCTGAGGGGCCGTCGATCGCGACGGTCACCTCGCCGCTGGACAAGAGGCAGAGGCGGGGAAACTCCCGCCGCAGCTCGTGAAAGCGCTTCAACAGATACGCCGATGCATCGCGATAATCCCAGTCGTCGCAGCTGTTGTCGATCATCACCTTGTATCCCAGCGACTGGGCGTGATCGCGGGCCGCATTCACAAAATCGTGATTCGACAAGAGCGTGTCGAACTGGGCGTTCGCGAAGGCGCGCTGCTCCTCGGGTGTTTCGGCGTGCGCTTTGGGAGAGTCGAGATGAAGTCCTTCGAAGTATTCGCGCACCGCCTGGGGAAATTTCTCCAGCAGATGGAAGCGGCGCAGCACCTCGAGGCATTCCTGCGGTGTCGTGCGGTCGGGCAGCGTGGGCGAGGAGGCGACGGCGGCCAGGTCCTTGAGCGGAACGTCGGCGAGAAGAAGGGTGAGCTTGCCGGCGTCGGGCGCGGCCATGGCCAGCCGTCCCGCTTTTACCGCGGAGAAATATTTGCGCACCGTGTTGATTTCGGTGATGCTCGCGCCCGATGCGATCAGCGTCTCGTGAAAGGCGATGGCGTCGTCGAGCGATATCTCGGGGTCGCTGGGCAGCTCCATCATGGCCGAGCCGCCGCCGCTGATCAGAAAGAAGATGAACGTATCTTTGCCCGCATGCTTGAGCACCTTCAGCGCCTCGCGCGCCGCGGCGAAGGACGCCTCGTTGGGCAGCGGATGGCCGCCGGCGAAATAGCGAATCCTCCAGTTGCGCTTCTTGGGAAGCACGGGCGCGGAGCAGACACCGCGATGGAGCATTTTGGGCGGCAGGCGCTCGAGCAGCGCGTCGAGCATGGTGAGCGCCGCCTTGCCCAGCGAGATCACAACGATCCGCTTGTATTTCTCGAGTGCGATCGGGACCGGCTTGACCAGCGGAGAGGGGGAGCGCAGCAGCGTTTTGCCTTCGAAGTGAAGATGGCGGTCAAACGCGCCGGGGATATCGCAGGTCTTCAACGCGTGGTTGAAGATGGAGGCCGCATCGGCGTGCAGTTGTTCGAGCTGGGCAAGCTGAGTGTGATTCATCTCACGGCTACGCTTAGGAAATTCGCACTGCACCAGCCGGAGATGGCGCGCTGCACCTCGTCCAGGCGGCCCACAAAAAAATGGTCGCCTCCGTCCACCCACACCATCTGCGCGGGTGGAGCAGCATGCGCCACCACCGATTCTACCTGCGCCCGGGGTCCGTACTGATCGCGCGTGCCGCTGATGAAGAGTTTCGGGATGCCGCAGCCGGAGAGAAACTTGAACTCGTAGTCGCGGCCCTCCGCATGAACGGGAAGACCGAGCACGACCGCTCCTTTCACTCTCGGGTCGGAGCAGCACACCTGCATGCCCACGTAGGAACCGAAGGAGAAACCCGCGAAGAGAACCGGCAGATGAAGATGACCGTC
>Ga0335075_10011833_pt1 | contig 13185 bp, 5 predicted proteins | sample Lox_Sample_24_FD_206723 | JGI IMG/M metagenome (GOLD analysis project Ga0335075, IMG submission 206723) | Soil microbial communities from Loxahatchee National Wildlife Refuge, Florida, United States - Lox_Sample_2.4 | ecosystem: Environmental > Terrestrial > Soil > Wetlands | place: USA: Florida... | reverse complement strand
GCCGGCGGCCGCGCCGACGTCGGCGCGGGTGTGGATCCCGAGCGCGACCAGCAGCAGCCAGCAGGACAGCCACTGCAACGACCACGCGCCGAGCTGTGCGCCCAGCGCGACGATCGCGTGCCGTGGCTTGGCGAACACGCGCAGACCGTCACGCAGCCGAAGCAGCGAGCGCCGCGCGGCGACGAGCAGGCCGTGCGCGCGGCGCCAGCGCGACAGCGCTGCCGGCGGGACGAGCACGGGCGCGAGCGCGAGCGCGAGCAGCCCCGCAAGCGGCGCGAGCGCGACCAGCAGCAGCGCGCGGTCGTGCCCGTCGAGGACGCTGACGCTCGACAGCGTGACACCGCCAAGGATCAGCAGGGCGAGCAGGTTGAGCAGCGTCTGCGAGACGATCGTGCCGAGCACCAGCGGCAGCGTCTCGCGCGCGCGGCCGAGACGCCGCGCGACGACGAGCGCGCGCGAGGGCTCGCCGAGACGAGCGGGCAGCGTGGCGGACATGAGCACCCCGATGAACGTGCCCTGCATCGCGTCGCGGCGTTTTGCGCGCCGCCAGATCGGCGCCGCCCCTAGGATCGCGTGCCAGGCGATCGCGCGCGAGAACATCGCAGCGCACATCAGGCCGAGGCCGGCCGCCACCAGACCAGGCTTGGACGCGAGCAGCGACGCGAGAACGCGGGCGAGGCCGACGCGCTGCAGCGCGAGCGCGCCGATCGCGCCGCCTGCGAGCGTGCTGAGCGCCAGCCCGACGCGGCGCAGGGCATGCAGGCGGCGCGGCCTGCCTACGAGCGGCGGTCCCTGGGGCAGCAGCGAGGGCAGGCGCTCGGGCGGCACGCGCGGAAGCAGATCGGCGGGGGCGAACCCGTGACGCAGCGCGACGGCATGCACGCGACCGCGTTCCTGCCGGCGGGCGGACGCGGCGAGGCTGACGGCGTGCTCGTAGCAGTCGAGCACTTCGGTGGCCACGTGCCGCCACGCGAAGCGCTCGGCACGCTCGCGCGCGGCGAACGCCATGCGTGCGCGTCGAGGGGGATCGAGCGCCAGCGTGCGCAGCGCCTCGGCAAGCGCGAGCGCATCGCCGGGGGGCACGAGCAGGCCGTCGGAGTCGTGCCGCAGCACGTCGCGATAGCCGGGGATCTCGGAGGCGACCACCGGAGTGGCCGCGGCGAACGCCTCGGTCAGCACCATGCCGAAGCTCTCGCCGCCCAACGAGGGCGCGCACAGCACCTCGGCACGCGCCAGCTCGGCGCGCTTGCGCTCCTCGGAGACCTTGCCCAGCGCGTGCACGCCGCGGTCGTCGAGCATCATGTGCGCGACCTCCTCGCGGCTGGCGCCCACCAGCGTGAGCGTCGCCGGGATCTGGTCGCGCAGCGCCTCGAAGGCCTGGAGCAGGATCGGCAGGCCCTTGCGCTCGACGGCCTGGCCGATGAACAGGATCCGCAGCCGTGGCTGGGGGGCGCTCGGCTCTGCGGCGTCAGGGAGACGCACCGCGTCGGAAAGACGCACCCCGTTGGGGATGATGCGGTAGCGCCCGCCGTAGAAGCGCCGCGCGGTCCACGCCGCGGCCTCGGACACGGCGATGCGCACGTGCAGGCGGTTCATGCGCCGGCGCGCGCCCAGCGGGCCGGCGGCGAAGCCGTTGGTGAGCGCGTTCTCCGAGTAGGTGTGGAAGGTGCCGACGAGCGCCAGGTCGCTTGCGCTGCAGAGCGCGTCCCAGCCGAGCAGCGGCACGACCGGCTCGTGGATGTGAAGCACGTCATAACGGCCGCTGCGCAGCTCCTCGCGCAGCGCCCACACCGAACGCGGGAACGGCGCGAGGTTGGAGACGGCGCCGTTGGCGGGGAAGCCGGCGGTGCGTCCGAGGGCGACGAAGTCATCCGGCGGTGCCAGCGTCTGCGGGCGCGCGCCCCTGTGCAGGCGTCGTGAGACCTCGTCGTCGGGGTCGTAGGGGGCGAGGATGCGCGCGTCGTGCCCGCTCGCCTGAAGCTCGGTGGCGAGCGCCTGAACGTGGCGTGTGACGCCACCGGGATAGGTCCACGAGTACGGCGACAGGAGCGCGATCCGCACGGGCTCCTACTCTATCCCGCGGACCTGCAGGAGGCGGCGCCGGTGCGATAATCGAGACGTGAGCGCCCGCCACTTCGTGAAGTACACGTTCCTCAAGCTCGACCCGGCGTGGCGGCGCCTTGACGAGGGCGCGCGTGCGCGCCACAAGCGCGAGTTCGCGGCCGCGTGCGAGGACTTCGCGGACGGCCACCTGCTGCAGAGCTTCTCGCTGGTGGGCACGCGCGGGGACGCAGAGCTGCTGCTGATCTCAGAGGCGGAGAACCTCGATCGCGTCCACGAGTTCCACGTGGTGCTCGCGCAGAGCGGCCTGATGCAGTGGGCGCAGATCCCGCACTCGTTCCTGGGGATGCGCAAGAGCTCGGAGTACTCCGAAGACGAGCGCGTCATCCCGCGCGGCTTCAAAGGCCGCTACGTGTTCGTGTACCCGTTCGTGAAGTCGCGCGAGTGGTACGCGCTGCCGGCGGAGGAGCGCTGGCGCATCATGCAGGGCCACATCCAGGTCGGACGCGAATACCCGGGCGTGGACAACCACACCACGTACTCGTTCGGCCTGGACGACCAGGAGTTCGTGGTGGCGTTCGACACCGACGACGTGGGCACGTTCCTCGACCTGGTCCAGCGCCTGCGCACGACCGAGGCATCGCGCTTCACCGTCCGCGACACGCCCAGCTTCACCTGCCTGGCGATGTCGCTGGAGCGCGCGCTGAACGCGCTCGACGGCGAGCCGGTGTCCCTCGAAGCGCTGCCGGCCGCGTAGGCGCGGCGCCGTGCCCAAGCGCGCATCGGCTTCCTCCAGGCGAGCCATCAAGCCAGAGCAGGCGCCAACGCCCAGGCGCGCGCCCGCGTCACGGGGCGCGGCGTCGTCCCGGCGCGCGCTCGCGCACTTGCGCGACGCCGATCCCGTGTTGGCGAGGTTGATCGACGCTGCGGGTCGACTGCCCGACGCTCGCCATGGGCGCCCCGAGCGCGAGGACCACTACGGCGCGCTCGTGCGCTCGATCACCGGGCAGCAGCTGTCGGTGCTCGCCGCGCGCGCGATCTACGGGCGGCTGATCGCACGCTTCGGCGGGCGCCCGCCGACGCCCGCGGAGATCCTGGCCGACGACCCAGAGGAGCTGCGCGCGGCGGCGGGGCTGTCACGCGCGAAGGTCAGCTACCTGCGCTCGCTGGCCGAGCACGTGATATCCGGGGAGCTGGAGCTGGAGCGCCTGGACGACCTCCCCGACGAGCAGGTGATCGCGGAGCTGGTGGCGGTCAAGGGACTGGGCGTGTGGACGGCGCACATGTTCTTGATGTTCCACCTCGAGCGGCCGGACGTGCTGGCGGTCGGCGATCTCGGCATCCGCCGGGCGATCGAACGCGCGTACAGGCTCGATGGCCTGCCGGACGCCGCGACAATCGAGACGATCGCCGAGCCGTGGCGCCCATACCGGACCTTGGCGTGCCGCTATCTCTGGCGCTCGCTGCAGAACGAGCCGGCCTGACGCGGGCGCCTGCGTGCGCTCCTAGCGCTTTACGACCGAGGACTTCTTCGCGCCCTTCTTCGAGGGCTTCTTCTTGTGGTGGACCGGCCCGTATTTCTTGCGGGCCTGCTTTTCGCACGCGATCCGCTTGGCCTTCTTCTTCTTGTATTTCTTTCTGCAAGCCTTCAGCGCCTTTGCGAGCTTCTGCTTGCGCGTCAGCTTCTTCACTTTGGAGCTCTTGACTTCGCCGCATCCGATCAGCGAGATCTTCGTGGTCTGCGAGATGAACGCGTTGTTCTGGCCGGTTATTTCGGTGGGCATCGTGAGCCTGCTGGCGCTGTTGCACAGGCTGAAGTCTTCCTTTTCCGGCACGTACGTGGTCAGCGCCGAGTGGGGGCCCGCGGGGAAGATGGATTCGAAGGTCGTGAACGGCGCGTCTGGCGACGTTTCGAATTTCGAGTAGGTGATGCCTTTTTTGATGTCGGTTTTACCGTCGAGGACCACGGTCACGCCTTCGCCCTGGAGCACGAACTCCACGTCGGGGAAGGCGGCCGCGCCGTGCGAGACGAGGTACGCGGGGCCGCGCAGCGGGTTCTTGAACACGGGCGTCTGCACGATGCCTTCGCCGATCAGCGAGCCTTCGTCGCAGCTGGCGGGGTTGGCGTTGAACACCGCTTCCACACACGCTTTTTCGATCGTGCTCTGGCGTGAGGGCAAGACTTCGGGCAGCGTCAGGTCGACCTTGTGGATGTTCGCCTGGCCGATCCCCGCCGATTCGACCTTGACGTCGAACCTGACGCCGTCCGGTTTGCTGCCGTGGCCGCTCACGGTGGCCGTGAGCTTCGGCGCGAACGGGAGCGCGCCGCAGTTGCTCACCTGGAACGGCCAGGACACGCCCTCGCTCGTGCCTTCGTAGCCGGTGAGCGAGCCCGTGACGGACATCGCTTCGCAGTTGGTCGGGTTGAACTGGAAGTTCGCGCGGTTGACCGTGACTTCGAGCGCTTTGACCTGCGACGGCACGCCCTTGAGCCGTTCTGGCAAGCCCGCGAATTCAGTCTGTTCGCCGGGGAGCGGTGCAACCGGGACGAATTGCTTTTCCGCGGCGAACACGCTGGGGACGAGCATGCCGGGCACGAATTTGGCTGCTTCCGTGTTGATCGTGGCCGCAGCGGTGTAGGGGTTGACATAGATGCCAGAGCGCACGACGACCCTGCCGAGCTCGAACGGTCCCGCCGCCGCTTCCGTCACCGAGGACAGCCCGAACGGCGCGCCGTTGTAGGGACCGGTCAGGTAGACCGTGCCCGGCAGGCGGTAAGGCGTTCCACCGAGCCCCGACAGCGCGACCGATTCGCCGATCGCGCTTCCGGAGGGGCACGTGCCCTGCGAGGCCTGCGGTTCGGGGCACAGCGGCACCGACGCCAGCACGGCCGCGAGCCCGGGCGGGAGCTGCATGTCGATGGTCCTCAGCGCGGCGTCGCCGTCCGGAACCGCGATCCTGAGCCTGAACGGCGTGTACGCGCCGGCGTTGCCGTTCGTGCTTTCCGTCTGGAAGCTCGGCTGGAAGGGCAGCGTCGCTCCCGGGCACGCGCCGCCGCCCGGTCCCGAGGTGACCTGGAAAGTTGATTCCGGGGCAGTCGGCGCGATGCCTTCCGATTCGGTTTGGAATTCGGAATGCGTGGTGTAGGCCCCACAGCGCGAGGGCGTGGCCTGCGAGGCGCGTCCTCCGCTCCACAGGTGCAGCTTCAGCGTTTCGAACGGCGACTGCGGGGTTTTCTTGAAGTCTGAGACGAGCTGGCCGTTGGTCGGGTTGATCGTGACTTCGCCGGCGAGCTTGACGACCACCTTGGAGGTGTCTTCTTCGCCGGGCGCTTTGTCGGTAGCGATGATGTAAAGCACCAGCGGCGAGGCGAACGGGTTGGTGTCCTGCTGGGCGAGATAGACGCCGCCCACGAGTTCGCGTTCGAGCAGCGGCGTCTTGATGTTGACGGTGCCGATCTTCGAGGAGCTCAGGCACGGGGGTTCCGGCAGCGCTTCGGTGGGTGCCGGCAGCGTCGGTGTGAAGTCGTTGTTTTCGGTCTGCGCGGCTTCGCCGAGTTCCGCTTCGTAGTGGCCGTTCCCGGGCTCGTTGAAGCCGAGGCTCGAGGCCGGGCACGCGGTCAGGCCGTTGGCCGCGCCGGCGCTCGTCTGCAGGCCGACCGGCAGTTCGACCTTGGTCGAGGACACGGCGGCCTCGGGCGTGTTGGTGTAGCTCGGTTCCATAGTGCCCGACTGGGGCACGCTGACGTTGACGTTGAGGCCGGTGGGCGTGCTCGCTTCGTGCCTTTCGGGTTCGACTTCCAGCGACGGGTTGAACCCGAGCGTGTTGCAGCCGGTCAGTTGGGTGGGGGATTCGTTTTCAGTGCTCAGGGTCTGTTCGCCGTTCTTGTTCACGCCCACGAGGCGCGCTCCGTTCCACGCTTCGCCTTCCACGCTCGTTTCGAGCGCCCCGCACTGGGTAGGCAGCATCAGATACGGTTCGAGCGGCTGCGACGGCGTTTCCGGGGTGCCGCACGGTTCCTGCGCTTCGTCCTTGGCGATCGCGTGCAGGCATACCCACCCGCGCGACGCGTTGTGGCGTTTGTCGCCCGGGATCCCCCAGAACGTCACTTTGCTGCCGAGCACCTGCACCGTCTGGGGGGCGTAGTGGACGCTCACGGTCACGCCATAGTCTTCTCCGGTGCGAAGCGACGTGTCCAAGACCACCGGCACGTGGAGAATCGAGAAGCCGAACCGCGCGGGTTCGCCGGGCGCGGGTTCCAGGTTGTAGACGGGCACGACGAAGGTGGCGAAGTTGAGTTCGCCGGCTCCGGCCGGGTTGTACGCCAGAACCTCGGCGACGCCGATCGCCGTGTCGTTGGGGCAGGCGTTGTTTTTGGCTTCGCCCTGCGAGCCGAATTGAGTTCCCGAGCATTGCTTGACGGCGTTCACGTCCCCGATCAGGCCCGCGGGCAACCTGAACGACAGTTCCTTCTCGAGCGCCAGCGCGGCCGGGTATTTCTGTTCCTCGGCGTTCACATCGGCTACGAAGCCCTGGTTGAGGTTGAACGTGGTGGTCAGCTGGAACGGGTGCGACCCGGCCTGGTGGTCCGGTTCGAAGTTTTCGTTTTCCGGAGTCATTTCAAAGGATTCGACCCCGAATGAGGGTGTCCCGCCCACTTTCACAAGCCGTTCGAGCGGCTGTGGAGACGGGGCGCCGCCGCCCGTCACGCTCACCCTGTTGTCTGCCGACGTGGCGGTGCCTTCAACCTTCACCAGGATTTTGAGTTGCAGGATTTCGTAGGGATAGAGCTTGCCGGTGTAAGTGCATTCGATCGGAGCTTTGGGCGCGGGGTGTTCCGGACAGACGAAGTCTTTTTCGCGTTCTTCGTGAAGCGTCTGGTTTTGCTCGTCTCCGATCGAGTTCGACGTTGCGCCAACGTGCGTGGCGACGACGTGCGCTGGCAGCGTGTCGGTGATTCGGATGGTGTTGAGCCCTTCCCCGTTCGCTTCTGCGTCGCCGAGGTTGGTCGCTGTCGCGATGATCATGCCTTCGCCGCCGGGCGTCAGGTACTCCGGCGCGACGCGCGATTCCAGACTCCAATGCGGATGCGTTTCGGACGGCAGCGCTTCCGCTGCCGCGCGCGTGGCGGTCGCGAGCGCGGCGAGCAAGATGATGGCTACTGCGACCAGAAGCTGCATTGAGCGCCGCGGCTGCCAGGTCATCGCGCGCCCTCCGCCGACGTGCCGGACTTCTTGGCCTTTTTCTTGACCGGCCCATATTTCTTCCTCGCCTGCTTTTCACACGCAAGGCGCTTGCTCTTCTTCTTGTCCTTGCGGCAGGCTTTGAGCGCTTTCTTGAGCCTTTGCGCACGGGTCAGCCGTTTTTTGACTGGCGCCGCCGATTTTTTTTCGGGGAGCACAGCGTGGCTGGGCAGCACGAGGTTGCCGGCGCCGGAGAAGATGGAGCTGCCCGACGGTGGCGGCGGCGGACCAGGTTCGTACTGGGCGGCCGAGCCCTGGCATTCTTCGCTTTCGCCGCATTTGCTTTCGTGTTTTTCCGGCGGTTTCGTGCACGGCGAGGCAGGTTCGCAGACGTGCGCGTCGTAGATGTCGAAGTTCGCGTCGACGTCCTGCGGCGTGAGTGGCTGCGCGGTCAGGAAGAACACGTCGCTGCCACCTTCGCTCGCGTCGACGAACGCCGATTCGTGTTCGGATTCCCCGGAGGAGATGAGCCCCAGGCAGCCGCCGGGCGTCCCGCACAGGCTGCTCGGCTCGTACTCATAGACGTTCTCGACCCCGACCTCCTGCGTCACGCCTTCCACCGTCTCCCTCCTGTAAGGCGTCTTGAGCGGCATCAGCGCGTCGGCGCTGTTGAAGAACAGGCGCCCGTTGTTGGAGAGGTAGCGCGACTGGTAGGGAGCCGACTGGCGCGAGAGCGAGGTCCAGCCGGGGATGTTGCCGGCGAGCCAGGCATCGCGACCGCCCGTGCCCAGGCCATCTTCGAAGCCCGACCATATTTCCGGGCGATCCACGACCAGGCCGAGGCCTTCGGAGGTTCCGCCGAGGCTCGTCCCTGCATCGAAGACGCCCGTCGGGCGCGCCCCGCTGGGGTTGCAGGAGACGCACACGAGGCTTTCGGCTTCGCCGGGCGGTTCGCCTTCGCCGGCGACATGGTAGAGGAAGACCTCCTCGTCCATGCGTTCGCCGGGCGACTTGCTGCTCACGTCTTCGTTGTCGTAGCCGGTGAGGCTGCGGTCCGACATGAACGCCAGGTAGTGGCCGTCGGGCGAGACGCCCGAGGTCATGTACGTGAAGTCGCCCGCCAGGTCGCTACCCCAGTCGGGAGCGTCTTCGGAGGAGAGGACGGCGACGAGCTTCGTCGGTTCCCACGCTTCGCTCGTTTCGTTGTAGTGGCGAACATAGAGGTTGCAGGTGGTGCCAGGTGGTCGCGGTTCGGTGGTGGCGCCTTTGGTTTCGGACGGGCAATATCCGCGGGGCGCTTCCGGCGTGAGCGCTCCGTTGGCCACGAAGTAGACGTAGGAGCCGTCTTCGCTGGCGCCGATGACGCCTCCGCCTTGGTCGGCTTGACCGGCCTGGATTAGCAGCACGTCGCCCGCTTCGTCGCGAAGCGCGGTGAGGTCCGTGAGGCTCTTGAGCTTCAAGACGCCGCCTTCGATCTCCAGTTCCGCGACGTACAGGTCAGGGCGCCCTTTGATCGCGCCGGAGTCGCGGGTCAGGCGCTGCCCATCGGTGAAGAACACCTTCGATCCGTTGGCGCTCGCCGTCTGGAACACGGCGTTGGGCACCCCCGTTTCGGCCATCCCCGCTTCCACTTTGTCCAGCTGGAGCGTCTGCGGCTCGGGCGTTTCCCCTGTCTCGCGCACCTCCAGGTGCATGGGTTCTCCCCCACCCGCCTGATAGGTCCAGAAGACGCGGTCGCCGTTTTCGGAGACGGCGTGCCTGACGTCCGTCGGTTCTTCTCCCTCCAGTGAAGATCCGGCGTAGGCTTCGCTGACCGTTCCGGGCTTGACCGGCGAGCCGTTTTCGAGCACGCTGATCAACTGGTTGTGCTGTTCGCCCCACTCGTACAGGCCCGGGTTGACCGATTCGGAGCGGTAGACGACATGGCTCAGGTCGGGGCTGGCGGCCTCGGGGGCGATCCCCGATTTCTGCACGCCTGCTTCGCGTCCGAAGCCGGCGCCCGGGCCGTTGAGTTCGGTGACCAGCGCCAAGTAGCCGGCGTTGCCCATTTTTTCGCCGTCTTCCAGCGCGTGTTTATAGGTTTCTATTTCGGATGCTTCTGGCGCTATCGGGCGGTCGTCGCGCAGATAGATCGTGTTTTCCTGCGGTGCGCCGGCCTTTTCGGCTTCGCTGACCGGAGGCGAAAGCGGCGGCTGCGCCACTTTCCCTCGTTCGCTGCGGAACGGATCGACGAGCGAGAGCGCCAGGTTCCTCGAGAACAGCTGGTACTCCCAGCGCGTCTCCGGGGCCAAGCCCGCTCCGTTCGTGTTGGGCGTCGTGATGTCCTGGGAGGACCATCCTTCGCTGCCGCGCACCGACAGCACCTGCGTCGGTTCGGGGACGCGGTTGCCTTCCGGCGAGACTCCGGCGGGCATCGGGCCGTCCGCGGCGTAGGTGATGGCGTTGCCGCTCGGCGAGGCCTCGACCAAGCCGCCTTCTTTCCTGATCGCTTCGGGTTCTGCGCCGCCCTTGTCCGGCGGCGAGACCATTTCCCACGCGCGACCGTCTGGCAGCACGCCGAGGGAGGCGAGGATCGTGAAGGCCTGTTCGCCGCTCTCAACTTTTCCGTGCGCGTTTTCCGCGAGAACGCGGTAGGAGTACGCGCCCGGCGCCAGGCCGGGCAGAGACACGCTCGCAAGCTGGCCGGCGAAGCCGTCGAGTTCGCCCGCGGAGGTGCGAGCGCACGACGAGCTGGCAACGCAGCCGCTGGGACCGTATTCGAAGTAGTAGTGCGTGCTCGCGCCGCCGGGGTCGACCGTCGCGCTGAGCGTCTCCGTCCCCGACAGCGTGGGGGAGCTTTCGGCCGATAGCCCTTCCACAGCGGGGCGAGCTGGGGCCTCGAGCTGGAACAGGTCGACGTCGCCGGAACCTGCATCGGCCACGAACACCGCTCCCGTCGCGGGGTCCACCGTGATCGCGTCGCCGGCCACCAGACTCGGCGCGCCAAAGCGCTGGATCAGATGGCCGGCTTCGTGTTCGCCTTCCTCGGGAGCGAACTGCGCGACCGTGCTCGACTTGTCCAGGCCGTAGCCGTTCACGTTCACGACGTACACGTCGTTTTGTTCGTCGACCGCGTTGGCGGCGATGTCCTCGGGGTTCACCGCTATGGCGCTCGAGAATTCGTCGTCGAGCGCCCGTGTCAACAGCTTGCTGGCTTCTGGCGCGAGCTTGGCGGCGACAGTGTAGGGGAGCGCTTCGCTTTCTTCCGGCCCTTCTTCTCCCGACGCTTTCCGGTACGCGTAGAATTCTTGTGCGAGTTCTTTGAGCAGCTCGCCTTGTGGCGTTTTCACTCCTGTTTTTTCGGCGACGCCAAGATACAGGTCGTCGTTGGAATCGACCGCGAAGCCGGGCCGCGTGAGGTTTTCTTCGACCGGGAACGCGCCGGCGGCCGACAGTTCGGCTTCGCTGTTGTTCGATTCGGCGTCACCGAACCGGTAGATGAGCCCACCGGACTCGTGCACAAACAGGTGGCCGCTCGCGTCGACCGCGATGCCCTCGATGCCAGCCAGTTTCTTGCTCTTGCCTCCCCCGGTCTGAAAGGCCTGGATGGTTGCGATCGGTTTCCCTTCGGGTCCGGGTCCGAGCTTTTCGATCGCGTGCCCGCCGCTCACCACATACACGTCGCCGCGTGAGGGGTCTTCGCCTTCCGTCGAGTTGTCCACGGCGATCGCCCCGGGCGCGCCAACCTTGATTTCCCTGAGGTATTTCTCGTTGACGACCCTTTCGCCTTCGACCACCGGTTCGAACTGCTGCACCCGTTTGTGCGACAGATCAGAGACATAGACATCGCCCGTTGTGGCGCTCACTCCCACGCCGGCCGGGTCGGCGAACGAGCCGAAGGCGAAGCTGAATTCGTGTCCGCGCTGGCTGATCGCGAGCGCGGGAGCGCTGAGCAGCAGGGACGCAGCGAGCAGCACGACGAGCGCCGCCACCGCACGCGATGCAGCATGGCCGCCTCCCCAGCTACCTGCTCTCATACCCGCTCCATCTCCCTGCTCCGTTCTCGGTTCGCAGCCCGTCCATGGAACTCTCCTCAACGTCTCTGACGAAAGTGTATCCGCTCGCATATGCCTGTCAAGCGAGAGGCGCGCACGGTCCCGAGCATGCACGTCCTGTCGGCCGTCGCGCGCACGTTTCGCCGACGGCGAAACGAAGAGCGTGCGCGAGACCAACCAAGGTCCCGCGCACGCTCTGAACTGCGAGGCTCTAACTGGCAGCCCGGGGTCTACCTACGACCCTTGGCTACGTGGCTAGGCCCTGACTTCGATCGCTGATTCGTTGGTGATCGACGCAACGCCAGCTTCCTCGATCGACGGGGCCGGCCCAATCCAGCCTTCGCCGGTGTTCACTTCGGTCAGCAGGCCGTCGGCGCCTTTACCGGCCTCGAACGCAGCTTCCTGCGATTTGCTCATGGTGCCGATGATTTTCAGAACACCCGTGTCCTGACCCTTGGTACGAAGGTGCACGACACCGCCGCATTCGAATTCGGACGAGTACGGTTCGTGTTCGGAGCTCTTGAGTTCCTCCCACACTTCGCCGACCGCGGGACCCTTGGTTTCTTCTGTGTTGGTTTCCGCGTTCAGGAAGGTGATCGTTTCGGGGTTGTCCACGAGCCGGCTGTCGAGCAGGTTCGTGATGATCACGCCGGCTTCGTGTGACGGCGTGCTGTTTTCACCCGCGCTCTGGCACGGCAGGCCTTCGAACGAGCAGCCCGTGAACGTCACCCTGTCGGTGTCGGTCTTGCCCGTGTTGCCCGTGTATTCACCTTTGTCGGTGTTCGCGGTGCAGATGACCTTGCCCGAACCGAAGGCCGGGGTCGAGAGTTCGGCTTTACCGCCGACCGAGGTGTAGCCACGGCCTTTGGTCTTTTCGAATTTGCCCTTGCCTTTCTTGGCGGCTTTGGTGGTGCAGGCGCTGTTCGTGTATTCGCCCTTCTTCACCGCTTCGCACGCCTGCACGATTTTCTTTTCGAATTTGCCCTTGCCTTTCTTGGCGGCTTTGGTGGTGCAGGTGCTGTTGGTGTATTCACCCTTCTTCACGGCGCGGCACCAGTACGACGTGCCCGCCGAGGCGCTCGACGCCACCATCGCGCTGAGCGCGAACGCGGCAACGAGGCAGAGCCCCACGATGCTAATGCGTTTCATGTGTCCACTGCTCCTTTTCCCTCTTAGGAATAGATCGGCCGGCCCAAGAGCGCCCCCTCTTCAGGACGAGCACGCCCGAAGCCAGTCGTGATCGTCAGCTAACCCTCAGCCAACTGGACTGTAGATATGACCCTCTCAGAAACCATCTCCTAAGTCAAGGTCAAGCCACAACCGCGTCGCGGCGTCCAGCCGCCTGCCCCCTGACGGGGACTCGGACCTTGCCGGACACCCGGGTGATCCGCACCCCTCTGCGACGCTTGACATCATGTCGCCGCGACCGTACCACAGACGCGGCCCTACCGTCAAGCCTTGCGAGACCGCCCCGTGCGGCGCACCGTGACGGTGCGGTCGGCCTCCTGCACCAGCTCCCAGCCAGGGGTGCCCTCACCGCGGAACCGCCTGCTGACGAGCGCCGTCGGACCGGGCAGGCCGCGCCCGCCCGGCTGGTCGGCGCGCGCGTCGTGAAAGACCATCCGCCCACCGGGGCCGAGGAAGCGACTCCAGCGGAGCCAGTCGACCTCGCACGCCGCTTCGGAGTGGTCGCCGTCGACGAACACCAGGTCCACTTCCTCGGACCAGCCCTCGACGACCTCCTCGGAGCGGGCGATGTGCCAGCACAGGCGTGGAGCGTGCCCTCCGCGCCGGCGCGCGGCGCGGGCGACCACGCGTCGCGTCGCCCACTCACTCGCCCCCCAACCGCCAGGCAGCGCGTCGGGATGGGTGCCGAACGGGTCGATCAGGTGCAATTCGGCGTCCGC
>Ga0335075_10011832_pt1 | contig 13186 bp, 10 predicted proteins | sample Lox_Sample_24_FD_206723 | JGI IMG/M metagenome (GOLD analysis project Ga0335075, IMG submission 206723) | Soil microbial communities from Loxahatchee National Wildlife Refuge, Florida, United States - Lox_Sample_2.4 | ecosystem: Environmental > Terrestrial > Soil > Wetlands | place: USA... | reverse complement strand
GGCCGGACGCTTTCTTTCGGTCGCTGGCCGGACAGCGTCGATGACCATGCCGCCTATCGTTACGAGGAAGACGGCGGACTGCTCGTGCGCGACGGCAAGATCGCGGCGGCGGGCAGCTATGCCGACGTGGCGAAAAAGGCCGCTGCCGGCACGAAGACGATAGACCATCGGCCGCATCTGCTGCTGCCGGGCTTCATCGACGCCCATGTGCATTTTCCGCAGATGCAGGTGATCGCGTCCTACGGCGCCGAGCTACTCGTCTGGCTGAACACATACACATTCCCCGAAGAGACGAAGTTCCGCAATTCGCAGCATGGGCGGCGGATCGCGCGGCTGTTCCTCGACGAGATGATCCGCCACGGCACGACGAGTGTCGCGGCGTACTGCTCGGTGCACAAGGAGTCGGCGGAAGCCTTCTTCGCGGAATCGCATGACCGCAACATGCTGAACATCGCCGGCAAGGTGATGATGGACCGCAATGCGCCCGACGGCGTGCTCGACACGCCGCAGTCGGGGTATGACGATACCAAGGCGCTGATCGCCGAATGGCACGGCAAGGGCCGGCAGCATTATGCGGTGACGCCGCGTTTCGCCATCACCTCGTCGCCGGAGCAGCTCGAGATGTCCGGGCAGTTGATGCGCGAGCATCCGGACCTGCACATGCAGACGCATCTGTCGGAAAACCACGCCGAGATCAAATTCACCTGCGAGCTCTACCCGGAGGCGAAAGACTATACCGACGTCTATGCGCGTTATGGCCTGCTCGGCCGCAAGGCGCTGTTCGGCCACTGCATCCATCTGTCGGAGCGTGAGGCGGATGTCATGTCGGAGAGCGGGTCGGTCGCGGTGTTCTGCCCGACCTCGAACCTTTTCCTTGGCTCCGGCCTGTTCGACTATCAGCGCCTTCGGCAGCGGGCGAAGCCGCTCAGGATCGCGGCAGCAACCGATGTCGGCGGCGGCACCAACTATTCCATGCTGCGCACCATGGACGAGGGCTACAAGGTGATCGCGCTGAACGGCGAGAAGCTGAACCCGTTCCAGTCCTACTGGCAGATCACGCGCGGTAATGCCGAGGCGCTGTCGCTCGGCCAGAAGATCGGCACGCTGGAGGTCGGCACGGACGCGGATATCACGGTGCTTGATTCAAGCGCCACGCCGGCCATGCGGCTTCGCATGGAAACGGTCGGCTCGCTGGCCGAAGAACTGTTCCTGCTGCAGACGCTGGGCGACGACCGGGCCATCGCTGAAGTTTATGTCGCCGGCAGGCCGGCGAAGAGCACGCTCCTTGCGCAGCCTGCGTGAATCTGTAGGTTCGCGCGGGGCACGAGGAAAGAATATGACCGTCGCAAGCGACATCAAGAAGATCGCCGAGCAGGAAGCGACGCTGATGCTTGAGAGCTTTGACGAGGCAGTCGCGTTTCAGCTCGGCACGGCGCTGCGCGAGCGGGCACTGAAGGACAGGCTGCCGATCTGCATCGACATCCGCACCTTCGACCGTCCGCTGTTTTATGCCGCGCTGCCGGGGTCGAACGCGTCGAATCCGGACTGGGCGCGGCGCAAGTTCAATGCGCTGACCCGCTGGCTGAAGAGCACCTATCGCCTGGCGCTCGAAAAGAAGAATATCGACGGCATTGCCGATCCGCGCGAGGGGCTTTCGGGCGAGGATTATGTGTTTGCCGGCGGGGCGTTTCCGATCCGGGTCAGGAATGCCGGCGTGATCGGCGCGATCATTGTTTCGGGCCTGCCGCAGCGCGAGGACCATGGGGTGGTTGTCGATACGCTGTGCGACCATCTCGGCATCGACCGGAAGAAGATGGCGCTGCCGAAGGCAGCGTCGAAATAGCCACATGGCCGTCAATCCCAAGACGTTCCTCACCTCGATCTTCGACGCGGCGGTTGCGGCGGCGGATCCCGAGCGTACGATCAAAAATCACCTGCCGCCGAAACCGAAGGGCCGCACCATAGTCATCGGTGCCGGAAAAGGCTCGGCGCAGATGGCGGCCGCACTTGAGAAGGTGTGGGACGGCCCGCTCGAAGGGCTGATCGTCACGCGCTACGGTTATGGCTGCAAGACCGAACGGATCGAGGTGATTGAGGCGGCGCATCCCGTGCCGGATGCGGCGGGGCTCAAAGGGTCGAAGCGGCTGCTGGAGACGGTGGCCGGGTTCTCGAAGGACGATCTGGTCATTGCGCTGATTTCCGGCGGCGGGTCGGCATTGCTGCCGTCACCGGCCGGGAGCTTGACGCTTGCGGACGAGATCGCCGTCAACGAAGCGCTGCTGGCGTCCGGTGCGCCCATCGCGGCGATGAACACGATCCGCAAACATGTCTCGACCATCAAGGGCGGCAGGTTGGCCGCCGCCGCGCATCCCGCGAAGGTCGTGTCGCTGATCGTGTCGGACATCCCGGGCGACAATCCGGCGCTCGTAGCGTCTGGTCCGACCGTGCCGGACGCGAGCACGCGGCAGGATGCGCTGGGGTTTGTCGAGGCGTGGCGTATGAAACTGCCGGATGTGGTGATGGCGCATCTCAATTCGCCGGCAGCGGATGCGCCGCGCGCCGACGATCCCCGCTTTGCCGGCAATGAGGTTCACATCATCGCGTCGGCGGCGGTGTCGCTGGAGGCCGCGGCGGCCGAAGCGAAACGGCAAGGAATCGAAGCGGTTATCCTGTCCGACGCGATCGAGGGCGAGGCGCGCGAGGTCGGCGCGGTGCATGCCGCGATCGCGCGCGAGGTCGCGACGCGCAACCAGCCGTTCAGGAAGCCGGTGCTGATCCTGTCCGGCGGCGAGACGACCGTGACGCTGCGCGCGAAAGGCAAGGGCGGCCGCAACAGCGAGTTCCTGCTGGCCTTCGCTATCGGCATTCAGGACCTCGACGGCATCGACGCGCTGGCCGCGGATACGGACGGGATCGACGGTTCGGAAGACAATGCCGGAGCCCTTGCCGATGGCGCGAGCGTTGCGCGGATGCGCGCTGCGGGCGTCGACGCCAAGGCGATGCTCACCGGCAACAATGCCTGGACGGCATTCAATTCGATCGGCGACCTATTCGTGCCCGGCCCGACCGGCACGAACGTCAATGATTTGAGAGCAATCCTGATCAGGTGAGCTTGCACGGGGTGAGGTGATGGCGACCGACAAGCCGATCCTTGATGATCTGTTGCGCCCCCGGCTGAAAGCAGTTTTTTGCGGAATGGCGGCAGGAAAACGTTCAGCGGAGCTCCGCATTTACTATGCCGGACCTGGAAACAAATTCTGGCGAATCCTGCACACGATTGGACTTACTCCTGGTTCGGCGCCGTTACGGCCGAACGAATGGTCGAGGCTTGATGAATTCGACATCGGTTTGACCGATCTGGTCAAAACGCACTCCGGCTCAGACGCGTCGCTTCCAAGCTTGGCCTGTGATCCCAACCGGCTTCACGATGTCATTCTGCAGTACGCTCCGACCGTCCTGGCCTTTAATGGCAAGAAGGCAGCTCAGGTCTTTTTTGATCGGCCCGTCAGTTACGGAAGAAATGGGACTATCGGGAGAACCGAGATGTGGGTTCTCCCATCCACGTCAGGTGCCGCGAATGGATTCTGGGACGATAGCCATTGGCATGAATTGGCGCGTAAGCTCCAGGAGCTGCCACACCAGTAGCGTCCGGGATCAGGTGAGCTTGCCGCGCGCAGCGACCGGCAGCACATCGACAACCGCATCGCCGGAGACCAGATAGACCTCATCGAAGAGGTTGGAGACGACGCAGGCGTGGTTCGGGATCAAGCGCACGCGCTGCCCGACGGCGAGCGGCGCCCCGGCCTGCACCGTCACCACACCATGCTCTTCGCTGAGCCTTGTGACGCGCACTGCGTGATTGCCCATCAGTTCGCCGAAATCGGTCATGCCGAAGGTGTCGCTCGACAGCGCCTTGGATCCCGCATCGAGCACGGCGCGTGTCGGTGAAGGATGGCTGACGACGGTCGCCAGCACCGTCAGCGCGCAGTCATCCCAATTCGCCGCGCCACGCGCGACCTGCGAGCGGTCCATGTAGATGTAGGTGCCCGGCCGGTATTCGGTGACGACGCCGTCCTGCGTGCGCCACATGTCGGGCGTGCCACCGCTGGAGATGCGTTCGCACGCAATGCCCGATGCGGCCAAAAGATCGCGCGTCTGGCGCAGCCAGTTCTCCGCGTGGTCGGCCTTGCCCACCGCCGGATATGTCATCAGCCCGCCGAAGGCGAGCCCGGGCGCGGCGCCGATCTGTTTCGCAAGGGCGAGTGCCTCTTCCGGCGTCTCGACGCCGCAACGCTGCATGCCGGTCTCGCATTCGACGAGCACAACGAGCTTTCGCGCCGGATCGGTAAAGGTCGTGGCCAAGCCGTCCACCGTCGTCGCGCTGTCAACCGTGACGGCGAGCGTGACGCGCCGATGGAGTGCGAGCAGGCGCGAGAGCTTGGCATCGCCGAGGATGTTGTAGGGCAGGAAGACGTCGGAGATGCCGGCATCGGCCATCACCTCGGCCTCGCCGATCTTCTGGCAGGTGATGCCGATCGCGCCCGCCGCGAGCTGCTTCTTCGCCCAGTAGGGAAGCTTGTGCGTCTTGATGTGCGGGCGAAGTTTTGTGCCGACCTTGTCGGCATGCGCCTGTGCCTTCGCGATGTTCCTCTCGGCGCGATCGACGTCGATCAGGACTGCCGGCGTTTCGATGTCGGCGATGGTCCTTGGTTTTGCGGGCACGCCTTAGCGCCCCTTCCACACCGGATCGCGCTTCTCGGCAAACGCCTTGAAGCCTTCGAGATTGTCCTCGGAGCCGTAGAGGACATCGACGGTCGGGAGCTGGCGTTTGGTGACGCGGTTCATGATGTCCTGGAATTTCTCGCTCTCCGCTTCACGTGCGGTCTCCTTGATCGCGGCGAAGACGAGCGGCGGGCCGCCGGCGAGCAGCCGTGCGATCTCCCAGACGCGATCTTCGAGCCTGTCCTTCGGCAGGACTTCGTTGACGAGGCCCCAGCGGTGGGCCTCGGCGACGTCCATCCAGCGGCCGGTGAGCAGCAGGTCCATCGCGACATGATAGGGGATGCGCTTCGGCAGCTTGATCGTCGCTGCGTCGGCCAGTGTGCCGGCGCGAATTTCCGGCAGCGCGAAGGACGAGTGGTCCGAGGCGTAGATCAGGTCGCAGGAGAGCGCGAGCTCGAAGCCGCCGCCGACCGCCATGCCGTTGACGCAGGCGATGACCGGCTTGTTCAGGTCGCGCAGCTCCTGCAGGCCGGCGAAACCGCCAACGCCGTAGTCGCCATCGACCGCGTCGCCGCCGGCTGCTGCCTTCAGGTCCCAGCCGGCGCAGAAGAATTTGTCGCCGGCGGTCTTCACGATGGCAACGCGCAGCTCCGGATCGTCTCGGAACGCCTTGAACGTTTCGCCCATCAGGCGCGAGGTCTTCAGGTCGATGGCGTTGGCTTTTGGCCGGTCGAGCGTGACTTCGAGGATGGCGCCGTCGCGGCGGGTGGTGATGACTTCAGACATGGATTTTCTCCTCGGGCGCGGTGCCTTCTCCCTCCCCCTTGCGGGGAGGGTGGACAATCGCCGAAGGCGATTGGTCGGGTGGGGTAAGTGCGGAAGTGCTCGACGTAGTGGCGGTGCCTTCTGAGGTTACCCCCTCCGGTCGCTTCGCGACCACCTCCCCCGCAAGGGGGGAGGAAAGAACGAGCAGTGCATCGGCGATCCAGGCGCCTTGCCCTTCGGCGCAGACCATCAGCGGGTTGATGTCGAGTTCGAGCAGCGTGTCGCGCTGTTCGCCGGCGAAGGCGGCGATCTTCACGATGGCGTCGATCGCGGCGGCGAGGTCGGCCCTGGTGCGACCGCGATAACCGTCGAGCAGCGGGAAGAGCAGCAGCGAGCGCAGCGCCGCTTCGATTTCGCCGCGTGAGGAAGGCAGGAGCAGCGTGCGGCTGTCTTTCAGCAGCTCGACCAGCACGCCGCCGGAGCCGACGGTCATCACCGGTCCGAACAATGGATCACGCGTGATGCCGACGATGAGTTCGGCGACCGCGCCTGATACCATGCGCTCGACAAACAGGCCGGTGCCGAGGCCTTTGAGCGAATCCGCTGCGGCGCGCACGGCGCCTTCGTCCTTGAGATTGAGCTTCACCGCGCCAGCTTCGGATTTGTGAGCGATGCCGAGTGCTTTCAGCGCGGTGGGGAAGCCGAGCGCCTTCGCGGTGGCGACGGCTTCGTCGGCGTTTGATGCGCGCTTGCCTTCGGGCACCGGAAGGCCGGCCTTGCGCAGGAGCGCCTTGGCGTCGGCTTCGTCGGGGATATCGCGTGGTGCGGCGTCGTTACCCCCACCCGCGCCTTCGGCGCGACCTCCCCACAAGGGGGAGGTGGGCTGCCGCGCCCATGCCTTGCCGATGGCGGCGCCGGCTTCGATTGCGTCCATGGCTTCCGGGATGCCGTAGAGCGGCACGATCCCGCGCTTGATCAGACCGGCGCAGTATTCCTCCGGCAGGTTTTCCGGCATCGACACGACGATGCCGCCCTTGGCCTTGTTGGTTTTCAGCGCGAACTCGTAAGCGTTGATCGTCGCCCACCAGTCGGCGTCCGAGCAGCGGTCGTTGCGCGGGAAGTCGATGACCAGCATGTTGAAGTCGTAACCGCCCGACACCATCGCGGTGAAGGTCGCGGTCATTGCCGGTTCGTTGTTCCAGATGAAGGTGTGGTAGTCGAGCGGATTGGCGACGGCGACCAGCGGCCCGAGCGTTTCCTTGACGCGCCGCCAGTGCGCTTCCTTCACCGACGGGAAGAACACCTTCCGCCCCTCGGCGGTGTCGGCCATGACCGACGCCTCACCGCCGGAGCAGCTCATCGACGACATGCTGTAGCCGTTCAGCGCGCCAGCCGCGTGAACGAGTTTCAGCGCCTCGAGGAATGAGGGGATGGCGTTGACGCGCGCAATGCCGAGCCGCTTCAGGAAGGCGTCCGACGCGGCGTCAGAGCCGGCGAGGGATGCCGTGTGGGAGATGGTCGCCAGGCGAGCCTGTTCGGACCGGCCGACCTTCATCGCGACGATCGGCTTGTTCAGCTCGCGCGCCCGCTCGGCCAATCGCTCGAAGCCGGCAACCGAGTCGAAGCCTTCGATGTGCAAGCCAAGCGCCGACACGCGATCGTCCTCGATCAGGCCGAGCGCCATTTCCGAGAGGCCGATCTGCGCCTGGTTACCTGCTGTCATGATGAAGGCGACGGGCAAGCCGCGCTTCTGCATCGTCATGTTGATGGCGATGTTGGACGACTGCGTGATGATCGCGACGCCCTTTTCGCCAGCCGGCAGGCGCTCGCCGCCATGCTGATCGGGCCACAGCAGCGCGCCGTCGGCGTAGTTGATCAGGCCATAACAGTTCGGCCCGATGATCGGCATGTCGCCCGCCGCTTCGATCAGCTCGCGCTGCAGGCGCTCGCCGTCCTCGTCATAGTGGCCGGTCTCCAGGAAGCCGGAAGCGAAACAGGTGGCGCCGCCGGCGCCTTTCTCGCGCAGCGCGCGCACCATCTCGATGGTGAGGTTGCGGTTGACGCCGATGAAGGCGACGTCCGGCGCGCCGGGGAGTTCGGCAACGGTCCTGTACGCCTTCACGCATTCGATCGTGTCCTTGGAGGGATGCACCGGCCACAGGTCGCCGGCAAAACCCATTTTGAGGCACTGCTTCACGACGCTGGTGCCAAACGCGCCGCCGCCGATGACGGCGATCGATTTCGGGCGCAGCAGGCGGGAGAGATCGCGAGGTTCTGTGGTCATGGGGAGGTCACTGCTTCGGATTGGCCTGCTGCGCGCGCGGCAGCGGAGATGTTCTCCAGCTCGACGGCGTAGTCGCCGATCGCCTGCACGCCTTTCGGACTGAGTGTATAGATGCCGGCCTGGATACGCTCGAACCAGCCGTAATGATTGTCGGACATCAGACGCCGCGCATGGACGATGCGTGTCTGTTTGGCGACGATCGCTGCCTTGGTCGGGCCGAGTTGCTCCAGCAGCGCAAGGCAGCGCAGCGCTTCCTGCCGGTAGCCGGTGACAAGACTGTTGCGACGGCTTGCGCCGCCGCTGTTCGGATCGCCGACAAGGCGAACGAACTCGCGCAGCAGGCGCGCCTTGCGTGGCTTGGACTGGCGCGGCTTGTAGGGTTCGGGGTCGCAGTGGATTTCGACAAAGCCGTCGGAGAGACGCACCGTGATCAGCCCAAGACCAAGGCGGCGGCAGAGCTTTTTGTTCTCGACCAGCGCCTTGTACGACGCTCGACCCGTCATCGCCGGCACGGCAACGTAGACCGCATCGCTGATCGACTGCCGTTCGATCGCCTGGTGGAACAAAGCCAGTGAGAAACCGGATTTCAGCTCGACCAGCACCGGGTCTTCGTCGCCGCGCACCGCCACGACATCGGCAGCGCCGACCTCGCCCTTCACCGTGTAGCCTTGCCCTTCGAGCAGGCGCTTCACGGGGAGGTAGAGATCGGTCTCGGGGATGCGGGTCATGCGCGAGCTCTAGTCCTTCTCCCCTTGTGGGAGAAGGTGGATCGGCGCGCAGCGCCGAGACGGATGAGGGGTGATGGACGGAATGAGACGTTGCGCTCCTCGCAACACCCCTCATCCGACCTCGCCGCCGAGGCTGCGGCGTAACCGCGACCGGCAGTGCGGCTCGGCCACCTTCTCCCACAAGGGGAGAAGGGAGGTATGCGCCCCAAGCTCACCCTCCGACAGCCCGCAGCAGCGCGCGCGAGATAATGTGGCGCTGGATTTCCGACGTACCTTCCCAGATGCGCTCGACGCGCGCGTCGCGCCAGATTCGCTCCAGCGGCAGGTCGTCCATCAGGCCCATGCCGCCATGGATCTGAATTGCCTCGTCGGCGATCATGGCAAGCACCTCGGTCGCCTTCAGCTTGGCCATCGCCATGTCTTCGTCGGTGACCGTGCCCTGATCGTATTTCCAGCCGGCCTCGCGGGTGAGCAATTCGGCAGCCTTCAGCTCGGTCGCCATGTCGGCGAGCTTGAACGAGACGCCCTGGAACTTGCCGATCTGCTGGCCGAACTGCTGGCGCTGCGCGGCGTATTCGATCGAGTGCTGCAGCGCGCGTTCAGCGCGGCCGAGGCAGGTGGAAGCGACCTGCAGGCGCGTTGCACCGAGCCAGGAGTTCGCCACCTCGAAACCGCGATGCACCTCGCCCAGCACCTGCTCCTTCGGCAAGCGGCAGTCGTCGAACTCCAGCACCGAGTTCGTGTAGCCACGATGCGAGACGTTTCGGTAACCGTCGCGGACGGTGAAGCCCTTCGTGCCCTTGTCGACGAAAAAGGCGGTGATCTTCTTGCGCTTGCCGCGTGCGGACTCTTCCTCGCCCGACGCCATGAAGACGATGACGAAGCCGGCGATGTCGGCATGCGAGATGAAGTGCTTGGTGCCGTTCAGCACCCAGTCGTCGCCGTCCTGTACGGCGGACGCCTTCATGCCGCGCAGGTCTGAGCCGGCGCCAGGTTCGGTCATCGCCAGGCAGTCCCAGGTCTCGCCGCGGATGCACGGGTAGAGATATTTCTGCCGCTGCTCCTCGGTGCCGGCAAGCAGGATGTTCGACGGCCGTGCGACGCAGGTCCAGTGCAGCGCGTAGTTGGCGCGGCCGAGTTCCTTTTCGTAGAGCAGCCAGGAGAGTGTATCGAGACCCGCGCCACCGACTTCCGCCGGCATGTTGGCGGCGTAGAGCCCCGCCGCCATCGCCTTCCGCTGCAGCTCCTTGATCAGGTCCATCTCGAGATGGCCAGTGCGCTCGACCTCGCGCTCATGCGGGTAAAGCTCGTTCTCGACGAACGACCGCGTCGTGTCGACGATGAGCTGCTGCTCTTCGGTAAGGCCGAAATGCATGGACTAACCTCTCAGCGTCTTCCTGGTCTTGCCAACCTTGCGCGCCGGCTTGTTCGTAGTGACCTTTTTCGCGGCGGGCTTCGCGGCGGTCTTCGAAGCTGCCTTGGTCTTGCCGCGGGTGACGGCGCCCTTCACCGCCTTCGCGGCCTTGCCTGCTGCCTTGGCGACGCGCGACACAACACCGGGCTTCTTCTTCGCGGCGCCTGCGCCAAGTCGCTTCACATAGTCCTTGTGCAGCTCGCCGGCACCCCAGCCTTTGCCTTTCTCGGCAACCGCCAGCGCTTCCATGATGCCGACGAGATTGTCGTCGCGGATGCGCTCCAGCTCGCGGATCGACCATCTTGACGACTGGTCGTCGGATTGCCCGGCGACCATGTCGACCAGTTCGTCATTGAACTCCGGCGTGTCCATCAGCTTCGTCCACGGCCATTTCAACGCCGGCCCGAACTGCGCCATGAAGTGCCGCATGCCGGCTTCGCCACCGGCGATGCGGTAGGTCTGGAACATGCCCATCTGCGCCCAGCGCAGGCCGAAGCCGTAACGCATGATGTCGTCGAGTTCCTCGACAGTGCAGATGCCGTCCTTGATGAGCCACAGCGCCTCTCGCCACGCGGCCTCGAGCAGACGGTTGCCGACAAAGGCGTCGATCTCCCGGTTGATGACGACACATTTCATGCCGATGGAGGTGTAGGCCTCGCGGGCGCGCTCGACGAAGACCTTGCCGGTCTTCTCGCCCGGCACGAGTTCGTTGATCGGCAGCAGATAGACCGGGTTGAAGGGGTGCGCGACAAGGAAGCGCTCCGGGTGCTTCATGTCCTTAGCCATGTCGGTGGCCTTGAAGCCCGAGGTCGACGAGCCGATCAGCGCATCCTTCGGCGCAGCGGCCTCGATCTCGGCCAGCGTCTTCAGCTTGACGTCGAGACGCTCCGGCACGCTTTCCTGAATGAAATCAGCGCCCGCGACTGCTTCGGCGATCGACTTGGCGTAGGTGATCTTGCCTTCCTTCGGTAGGCCCTTCGTCGCCATGCGCTTGTAGGCACGGCGGGCGTTCTTCATCACCTCGTCGACCTTGCGCTTCGCCTCCGGGTGCGGGTCGAACACGGTGACGTCGTGGCCGTTCAGCGCGAGCCTGGCGATCCAGCCGCCGCCGATGACGCCGCCGCCGATGGCCGCTGCTTTCTTGATCGTCATGTCCGAGCCCCTAAGCCGCTTTTGCGCTCGCCGGCGCGCGTTTCGCCAGATTGAGCTTCTTGCGCACTTCCTCGGGTCCGATCACCCGCGCGCCGAGGTTTTCGACGACCGTCACGGCACGGTCGACGAGCTGCGCGTTCGTCGCCAGCACACCCTTGTCCAGCCAGAGATTGTCTTCAAGGCCGACGCGGACGTTACCCCCGGCGATCACCGCTGCGGCGGCATAGGCCATCTGGTTGCGGCCGAGCGAGAACGCCGAGAACGTCCACTCCTTCGGCACGTTGTTGACCATCGCCATGAAGGTGTTCAAATCGTCCGGCGCGCCCCACGGCACGCCCATGCAGAGCTGCACCAGCGCATCGGGCTTCAGCACGCCTTCCGTCACCAACTGCTTGGCGAACCAGAGATGGCCGGTGTCGAACGCCTCGATCTCGGGTTTGACGCCCATCGCCGTCATCATGCCACCCATGGCGCGCAGCATGCCCGGCGTGTTGGTCATCACGTAGTCGGCTTCGTTGAAGTTCATGGTGCCGCAATCGAGCGTGCAGATTTCCGGCAGGCATTGACGGACATGCTCGACGCGATCCGTCGCGCCGCCCATGTCGGTGCCGGCCTGCTTCAGCGGCAGCGGGCTCTCGACATCACCGAACACCATGTCGCCGCCCATGCCGGCGGTGAGGTTCAGCACGACGTCGACATTGGCGTCTCGGATGCGCTCGGTGACTTCACGGTAGAGATGGATGTCGCGGCGCGGCTTGCCGGTTTCGGGATCGCGCACATGGCAGTGGACGATCGCGGCGCCGGCCTTCGCCGCCTCGATCGCCGAGTCGGCGATCTGCTTCGGCGAGCGCGGCACGTGCGGGCTGCGGTCCTGGGTGCCGCCCGAGCCGGTGACGGCACAGGTGATGAACACCTCACGGTTCATTTCGAGCGGCATGTTGTCCTCCCAGCGCTGAAGCTTGGACCATGCCCGACTTGGCAAAAACTGCTTTGCACGATACGAAATCTGCTTGATGAAAAGCGAACGACCAACAATCTTCCAGTCCGACCGCGCGCCGCTGAAGGTAACCTTCCTCGTGCTCGCTGGCTCATCGATCATGTGCGTCGCGTCGGCGATCGATCCGCTCAGGGCCGCGAACCGCATCGCGGGGGAAATGCTGTTCGACTGGCGGGCCGTCTCGGTCGATGGACAACCGCCGGTAACGACATCCGGCCTGCCGATCGCCGTGTCCGGCCGGTTCGATGCGAGCGACCGGCCCGACGTGCTGGTCATGGTCGGTGGGTTCGGCACGCGCGATCTCGGTTCGCCGGCGTTGATCACCGGCATCAGGCGTATCGCGCGGCAGGCGCGGGCTGTCGGCGGCGTCGAGGCAGGGACATGGCTCCTCGGCCGGGCCGGGTTGCTGGAAGGGCGGACGGCGACGACGCACTGGGAGGACATGGAGGATTTCGCGGCGGCGTTTCCCGGCGCAAACGTGCGACCCGACCGTTATGTCATCGACGGGCCGATCTTCACGACCGGTGGCGCATCGCCGACGTTCGACCTGATGCTGCATCTGATCCGCTCGCGGCTCGGCATGGCGGTGGCGCTCGATGTGGCGTCCGTCTTCATCTACGACCAGGCACGTCAGGCGACCGACGCGCAGCCGCTCGTCTCGCTCGGGCGTCTGGATGGCTACCACCCGCGGCTGGCGCAGGCGATCCGGCTGATGGAAGCGCATATCGACCAGCCGCTGCCGGTTTCGGCCATTGCGCGCCGGGCCGGCGTGACGGCGCGGACACTGGAAAAGACGTTCCTGAAATCGATCGGCGAGACGCCCGGCGCGTATTATCTGCGCCTTCGCCTCAGCGCCGCGCGCCGCCTTGTGCTGGACACACATGAGCCGATGAGCGCGGTTGCCGCGCGGACCGGCTTCTCAAGCGGAGCCGCGTTCAGCCGGACCTTCTCCAAGGCGTTCGGTGAGGCGCCGGTCAGGATGCGGCGGGGGTAGTGATGTTGAAGCGCGCTTCGAAGTGGTATATATCATGGTATATACCATTGTCCGAGGTGATGCATGGGCGTTGTCGGAAAGCTGTTTAAGAATGGCCGCAGCCAAGCGGTGCGGATTCCGGCTCAATTCC
>Ga0335075_10011831_pt1 | contig 13186 bp, 11 predicted proteins | sample Lox_Sample_24_FD_206723 | JGI IMG/M metagenome (GOLD analysis project Ga0335075, IMG submission 206723) | Soil microbial communities from Loxahatchee National Wildlife Refuge, Florida, United States - Lox_Sample_2.4 | ecosystem: Environmental > Terrestrial > Soil > Wetlands | place: USA... | reverse complement strand
GCAGGATCCCGGCCGCATGGTAGTCGGCGATCGTTGCGGGCGGGAGCTGGCGTGCCGCGGCCGTCGCCGCCGCCCGCTCGGCCAGGGGTGCGATCAGCCGCCGCGCCCGCTCCAGCACGGCGCGCTCCTCGGCCGGCAGCCCGCGATCGTCGCCCGAGAGCGACCGGACGGGCGGGGCCTGCGCTGCGGCTACGATGACAGTCTCGTTCGCCATGACACCCGGAGCGTGCAACGCCCGGTTCGCCGAGACAAGGGGCTCGACGCGACGGCCGCGCCGGCGCCGGCGTTCAGCCGGAGCCGACCTCGCGACCGGTGTCCGAAGCCTCCTTGATATTGTCGACGAGGCGGTGCAGCGCGACCGCGGTGGCAAAGCCCGGCGGCCGGCCGGGCATGTCGCCGCTCGCCCGGTCCCGGATCTCGTGCGCGAACAGCGTATACATCTGGCCGACATTCGCGGCCTCGCCCGGCGGCGTGCCGGAAGCCGCAACCGTCAGATGCGGCGGTACCGGGATCGGGGCGAGCGTGTTGCCACGCTGCGCCCCGTGCAGCGAGACCGCGCTCAATTGCGGCGAGTCTTTGCCGGCAATCGCAAGCGTCCCGTCGTGGCCGTAGATCTCCATGCGATAGCCGCTGCCGGCGTAGGGAATGGCGCCGATATGGACCGAGGCGACGGCACCGTTTGCCAGCCTTCCACTGATCAGGACGTTGTCGGGCGAGGTCACGTCAAGCCAGATGTTGGTGCCGGTGTCGAGCCACTGCCTGGCCTCGGTCGCGACCACCGCCGAGAGCCGGGCGAAATCGCCGGTGACAAAGCGCATCGCATCGACGGTATGGCCGTTGGCGATGGTCAGCGTGTTAGCGCCGAGCTCGGCGTCGCGCTGCCAGGTCCGGTGCGACGGCCGCGATAGCACGCCGTCGCGCATCAGGCTGACATGGACCGCCATGACCTCGCCCACATAACCGCCCGCCACCAGTTCCTTCATGTGCATGACCGCGGGGTTGACGCGGGCCTGCAATCCGACCGCGGTGACGAGGTGCCTGGCTTCGGCGAGTTCCGCGAGCTCCACGGCCTCCGCCGTGGTCCGCCCGAGCGGCCATTCGCAATAAACGTGCTTGCCGGCTTCGAGCGCCGCCTTGGTCGGGGCGTAATGCGACGGCACGCGGACGACGATTGCGACCGCGTCGATCTCCGGCGAGGCGACCATCCGGCGCCAGTCATCAAAGGCGAGGCGCGCGCCCCAGGCCCGGCGTGCCGCCTCGGCGCTGTCGGCACGGGTCGTGCAGACCGCGGTCAGCTCGATTTCGGTGCTGGCTTGCAACGCCGGCAGATGCGCCCGCGACGACCAGGTGCCGGTGACGCTGGCGCCGATCAGCCCCAGCCGAATTTTGTCCGCCATCTTGCCTCCTCCTGGGCCATCGCGCGCGGTGGTCGCACGTCGGGCATCGCACGTCGGTAGTCGCGCGACCGGCCGTTAATCGAAGCTGCCGCACGCGTCGCGGGTGACGACGCCCACCGATTGCTGGTCGAACCGCGTCTTATAGGCCGCGATCACCGTCGCCAGCCGGCGAGCAAGATCGGGTGTTCGCGGTGCCGCGACAAGCAGGATTTTGGTTGGATCGCGGGCAATCTGTCCGGTCCGGGGGTTGCGCCACTGGCCGTCGCCATTGAAGACCGTGAACCCGTCGGGGAAAGCGGGCGTGATGGTCTGCGCCGCAAACGCGGCCCATTCGGTCTCGCTGATCGGCGCCCGGCCCTTGACGGCGCGCCCGAAAAACAGCTCGGCAACCAGCATGCGGTGCTCTTGCGGCAGCACGCAGACATCAGCGGACAGTGCGGCCCTTGACATCGAGTGCCACGACCCGGCAGCACAGCCGGTCAGCAGCAACAGGCCCAGCCCACCCGCAAATATCGACTTTCCTGCGGGCAAGCGCATTCTCGTGCCGGAGCGGCGGTGATCAATGAAGCAATTTGAACCCGGCGAGGATGACCCCGACCGCGACGATCATCATGCTGCCGAGCCGGATCGTCATGTCGCGCCGCAGGATTTCGATATCGGCTTTGAACTCGGCGCGCAGCATTTCCATATCGGCCTTCAACCCGGCACGCAATGCTGCGATTTCCGCCTGCAGGTCGGTCTTGACCGCAAACAGGTCGGCCTTGGTGGCGAGCGAGGCGATCGCCTCGGCTATCGCCTCCGCCATGTCGCCCGCCTGCTGCGGCGCGAAACCGGCAGCTTCGAGCCGGCGCGCCAGCCGCAGCGTGTCGAACGGCATCGCCATCGCGCCACCGCAAGTGTGAGGAGACCCGTAGCTGCTATTCTGCGGCCTCCCTGACGGTCGCCGGCTCGACCTTGGCGGCGCAGAACTTGAACTCGGGGATCTTGCCATAGGGGTCGAGCTGCGGATTGGTCAGGATGTTGGCCGCCGCCTCGGCATAGCAGAACGGGATGAAGACCATGCCGGGTGCGACATTGCTGTCGGCGCGCGCCTTCAATTCGATGACGCCGCGGCGGGTGGTGACCCGCACCGGCTCGCCGGCCGCAACGCCGAGCCGCCGCAATTCTGCGGGCGCCAGTGAGGCCACCGCCTCGGGCTCGATGTCGTCGAGGATGTTCGCCCGCCGCGTCATCGCCCCAGTATGCCAATGTTCGAGCTGGCGGCCGGTGGTCAGCACCATCGGATAGTCGGCATCAGGCATTTCGGCCGGCGGGATGATCGCCGCCGGCACCAGCCTTCCGCGCCCCGAAGCCGTCGGGAAGCCTTCGCCAAAAACGATCTCGTGGCCGGGTTGGTCCTCGGCGTCGCACGGATAGGTCACCGACGATTCGCGCTCCAGCCGCTCCCAGGTGATATTGTTCAAGGACGGCATCGCCAATTTCATCTCGGCGAACACTTCGGCGGGTCCGGCATAGGACCAGTCGAGCCCGATGCGCCGTGCGATCTCCTGGATGATCGATAAATCCTGGCGCGCATTCCCCGGCAGCGGCAAGGCGCGGCGGCCCATCTGCACCTGGCGATTGGTGTTGGAGACGGTGCCGTCCTTCTCCGGCCAGGCCGAGGCCGGCAATACGACATCGGCGTATTTGGCGGTCTCGGTCAGGAACAAATCCTGGACGATGAGGTGTTCGAGATGAGCGAGCGCATCGCGGGCATGCTGCACATCCGGGTCGGACATCGCCGGGTTCTCCCCCATGATGTACATGCCCTTGATCTCGTCGCGATGGACCGCGTCCATGATCTCGACCACGGTAAGCCCGGCCTTGTCGTCGAGCGACGTCCCCCACAGCGCCTCGAATTTTGCCCGGACCTCCGGGTTCGCGACCGGCTGGTAGTCGGGATAGACCATCGGGATCAGCCCGGCGTCGGAGGCGCCCTGCACATTGTTCTGGCCGCGCAGCGGGTGCAGCCCGGTGCCGGGCCGGCCGATCTGCCCGGTGATGAGGGCAAGTGCGATCAGGCAGCGCGCATTGTCGGTGCCGTGAACATGCTGCGAGATGCCCATACCCCAGAAGATGATTGCCTTTTCGGCGCGGGCGTAGGTGCGGGCGACGTGGCGCAAGGTGGCCGCGTCGATGCCGCAGACCGATGCCATCTGCTCCGGCGAATAGTCGCGGATGTGCTCGCGCAGCTGCGCGAAATCCTGGGTGTGCGCCTGGATGTATTGGCGGTCGGTCAGGCCTTCCTCGATGATCGTGTGCAACAGCGCGTTCAGCATTGCGACGTCGCGACCCGGGGTGAAGCGCAGGGTCAGCGTCGCATGCCGCGTCAGCGTGTGGCCGCGCGGATCCATCACAAAGATCGTCGCACCGCGCTTCGCCGCCTGCTTGAAAAAGGTCGCTGCGACTGGGTGGTTCTCGGTCGGCCGCGCGCCAATGACGATGATGACGTCGGAATCCTCAGCCGCGGTGAAGGGTGCGGTGACGGCACCCGAGCCGATCCCCTCCATCAATGCCGCGACCGAGGAGGCATGGCACAGCCGGGTGCAGTGATCGACGTTGTTGCTACCGAAACCGGTGCGCACCAGCTTCTGGAACAGATAGGCTTCCTCGTTGGTCCCTTTGGCCGAGCCGAACCCGGCGAGCGCGCGCCGACCGTCCCGGTCGCGGATCCGGCGCAAGCCGGTGGCGGCGCGGTCGAGCGCCTCCTCCCAGCTCGCCTTCCTGAAATGCGTGTAGGGGTTGGCCGGGTCGATGTCGGTGTCGTGCTTCGAGACGCCGTCCTTGCGGATCAGCGGCTCGGTCAGCCGGTCGGGGTGCGCCACGTAATCGAAGCCGAAACGGCCCTTGACGCAAAGCCGGTTGTGGTTCGATGGCCCATCGCGGCCATCGACAGCGACGATGCGGTCGTCCTTGATGCGATAGGTCAATTGGCAGCCGACGCCGCAATAGGGGCACACGCTATCGACCTCGCGGTCGGGCGCGTTGGCATAGATGCCGTTCAGATCGACGAGGCTCGCTTCCATCAACGCACCGGTAGGACAGGCCTGCACGCATTCGCCGCAGGCCACACAGGTCGAATTGCCCATCGGGTCGTCGAAATCGAAGATAATCTTTTCGTGATAGCCGCGCGCCGCCATGCCGATCACGTCGTTGACCTGGACTTCGCGGCAGGCGCGCACACAGAGATTGCATTGGATGCAGGCGTCGAGCTGCACCGCCATCGCCGGATGGCTGCGGTCGGGTGCCGGTGCGGCGCGCTGCGGGAAGCGGCTCTCCTCGACGCCGAGCCGGTCCGCCCATTGCCAGAAGCGCGAGTTCGGATCGTGCGCCACCTCCCGCGCCGGCTGGTCGCCGACCAGCAGCTCAAACACCATCTGGCGCGAGAACCGGGCGCGCTCGCTCGCACTCTGCACCTTCATGCCGGGTGTCGGCCGGCGCACGCAGGAGGCGGCGAGCACCCGCTCGCCCTCGATCTCGACCATGCATGCGCGGCAATTGCCATCGGCGCGATAGCCGGGCTGGGGCAGCCAGCACAGATGCGGGATCTCGGTGCCATGGCGATGGGCGACCTGCCAGATCGTCTCGCCCGGCGCCGCCTCGACCTCGGCGCCATCCAGGAAAAAGCGGACCGGATCGGTCATTTCAGATCCTTCACCTTGTGTCGCGTTTCGCGCCTCGGCCCGTCGGGTTATCGCTCAAAGCGGTTGCAGCGTTTGAATGAAATCGTTCACTACCTGCTGGGTCCAGGTGTCGCCCTGGTACCAGAAATCCAGCAATGCATCCTTATTCCGCGCGACCCATGCGATCACCTGCGGTGACATTTGTCGAAGGGTGCGGGTTGGCAGACTGTTGGCGACGATGGCCGGCGGATCGGAAATCGAGACCGAAAAGCTCGGCTGGGTGCGGCCGGGCTGGACGAAATATTTGACCCGTGGGCCGTGCTGCCCCATCGCCGTCGAAATGAAGATTGTGCCAGTGATACCGGTTTGCGCACTCGTTAGATTGGCCGTCTCGACAACGTCTTCGGTGGCCAATTCGTCTCGCAGTGGCGCATCGGCCGGAACCTGCATGGCCTCCAGAAGGCTGGTCACGCCAGATCCTCGCGGAAATGCTTCAGAACTTGGCGGACCGGGTTCATCGCCGCCTGGCCCAAGCCGCAGATCGAGGCGTCGCCCATGACCTGCGTCAACTCGTTGAGCAGGTCCTCGTCCCAATGTGGTGCCGTCAGCAGCTTGACCGCTTTCTCGGTGCCGGCGCGGCACGGCGTGCATTGCCCGCAGCTCTCATCCTCGAAAAAGCGCAAGAGGTTGAGCGCTACCGCCTTCATGTCGTCCTGGTCGGACAAGACGACGACGGCACCCGATCCGGTAAAGCAGCCATGGGGTTCGAGCGTGCCGAAATCGAGCGGCAGGTCGGCCATCGCCGCCGGCAGGATGCCGCCCGAGGCGCCGCCCGGCAGATAGCCCTTGAAGGCATGGCCCTCGGCCATGCCGCCGCAATACTCATCGATCAGCTGGCGCGCGGTGATCCCGGCCGGAGCGAGCTTGACGCCGGGTTCGCGCACCCGCCCCGACACCGAGAAGGTGCGCAGTCCCTTGCGCCCGTTGCGGCCATGGCCGGTGAACCAGTCCGCACCCCGTTCGACGATGTCGCGCACCCAGTAGAGCGTCTCGATGTTGTTGCACAGGGTCGGCCGGCCGAACAGCCCGACCTGCGCCGGGAATGGCGGGCGCTGGCGGGGCAGGCCGCGCTTGCCCTCGATCGATTCGAGCATCGCCGACTCCTCGCCGCAGATATAGGCACCCGCACCGCGGCGCAGATGAATGCGCGTGTGAGGGGCGAGGCCGGCCCGCTCGATCGCCGCGATCTCGCTATCGAGGATGGTCCGGCATTGCGGGTATTCGTCGCGCAGATAGATATAGATATCGGCGGCTTCGACGACCCAGCCGGCGATCAGCATGCCTTCGAGAAAACGGTGCGGGTCGGTTTCGAGAAAATGGCGGTCCTTGAAGGTGCCGGGCTCGCCCTCATCGCCATTGACCGCCAGCAGGCGCGGCGCCGGCTCCTGATTGACCAGCCGCCATTTGCGCCCGGTCGGAAAACCGGCGCCGCCGAGCCCGCGCAATCCCGAATGTTCGAGTGCCGCGATGATCTCGTCGCGGCTGCGCTCGCCAACGAGACACGATTGTAGCAGACGGTATCCGCCATCGGCACGATAGGCGTCGAGCCCGGTATAGGCCGGGATCGGCCGATGCGTTTCGCCCGCGGCGACTGCGGCGGCAACCGTTTCGGCGGTGGCGCGCTCATGCAGCGCATGACCGATCGCGAAGACCGGCGCCTTGTCGCAGCCACCCATGCATGGTGCGCGCACGACCCGCACCCGCTCGCCGAGCCGGCTTTGCAGCTGGTCGAGCAACCGCACCGCACCCGCCAGTTCGCAGCTGAGGCTGTCGCAGACCCGCACGGTCACCGCTGGCGGCGGCGCCTCATCGTCCATGACGATGTCGAAATGGGCGTAGAACGAAGCGACCTCGTAGACTTCGACGAGCGCGAGCCGCATCTCCTCGGCAAGAGCCGCAAGATGGCGCGCATGGAGACAGCCGTAATGGTCCTGCAACAGGTGCAGATGCTCGATCAAGAGGTCGCGCCGCCGCTCGCGCTCACCGAGCAGGCCGCGCACCTCGTCGAGCGCCGCGGGATCGACCTGCCTCCCCTTCGGCGTCTCGCGCCCGCGCCGCCGTCCGGAGCCCGGGTGAATGCGGCGGTCGTGTCTTGTCGCCTGTGCCATCTGCCTGCGGCCTAGCTCCGCTCGCCGCCGCCGGCGCACCGACCGGATTTGGCGATGATTAGCGGCATCATGATCGGCGGCATCATACGGCACCATCCTTGTGCATCGCCGCGATCGCGTCCTTGTCGTAGCCGAGCCAGCCGAGGATTTCGTCGGTATGTTCGCCCAACAGCGGCGCGCGCTGCACCTCGACCGGCGAATCCGACAGGTTGATTGGCGAGCCGACCTGGACATAGCGGCCGCGCGTCGGATGGTCGAGTTCGACCAGCATGCCGCGCTCGTAAAGCGAACTGTCCTCGTAGATGTCCTTCATCGACAGGATCGGGCCGCACGGCACATCGACCTCGTTCAAGGCGGCCATGACCTCGAACTTGGTCCTCGTCATCGTCCATTTCTCGATGATCGAGAAGCATTCGGGGATCTTTGGCAGGCGGGCGGCCGGGGTCGCATAGGCCGGGTCGGTGATCAGCTCCGGGCGGCCGACGAGCTTCATCAGCGGCTCCCAGGAGGGTGGCTGGATGATCACATAGACCCAGTCATTGAGGCCGCCCGGCGCGCAGCGCAACGCCGCACCCGGCTGGCCGCCGCCCGAGGCGTTGCCGGCGCGCGGCACCGCTTCGCCGAATTCCTTGTTCGGGTATTCGGGCAAGGGTCCGTGGTGGAGGCGCTGCTGGTCGCGCATCTTGACCCGGCACAAATTCAGGACGGCATCGGTCATCGCCACCTCGACCCGCTGGCCCTTGCCGCTGCGCTCGCGCTGAAAGAGCGCGGCAAGGATGCCGGCGATGCAATGCACCCCGGTGCCGCTGTCGCCGATCTGGGCGCCGGTCACGGTCGGCGGGCCATCCTCCCAGCCGGTTGTGCTCGCCGCACCGCCCATGCATTGGGCGACATTTTCATAAGCCTTGCAATCGACATAGGGGCCGGGGCCGAACCCCTTGATCGAGGCATAGATGATGCGCGGGTTCAATTCCTGGAACCGTTCCCAGGTGAAGCCGGCGCGGTCGAGCACGCCCGGCCCGAAATTCTCGACGATGATGTCGCAGCGGCGCACCAGCTCTTCGAGCACCGCCTTGCCTTTTGCCGTCTTCATGTTGACGGTGATGCTGCGCTTGTTCGAGTTCAGCATCGTAAAATAGAGGCTGTCCGCCCCTTTCACGTCCTGCAATTGGCCGCGGGTGATGTCGCCGCGTCCCGGCAATTCGACCTTGATCACATCGGCACCCATCCACGCCAGAAGCTGGGTCCCGGTCGGCCCGGCCTGGACATGCGTCATGTCGAGGATGCGCACACCTTCGAGCGCTTTCGCCATCGTCCGCCTCACCTTGACTTGTCATTTCCAGTTTCGTCATTCCCGCGATCCCCGGAGCGACCGCGAAGACCTGGGCGCCGGGCGAGAGGCCCCGGGCGCTGCCGCGCCGCGCGCTGCCGCGGCACCCCGGCGGTTGACGGGGTCGCGGTGTTCGGCGCGGGCGGCGTCGCATCTTCGGGGGCCGCGTCGAGAAAATCGCCATGTGCCTCGACATGCGCGGCGAGGCCGAGCGTGTGCTCGCGGGCCAGCCGCTCGGCGACGTCACGGTCGCGGCCTTCGAGCGCCGCGATGATCCGCATATGGTCGGTGATCGACCGCGTCGCCCGATTTTCCTGATGGATCGTGATCTTGCGGATCGCCCGCATGTGGAGGAACAGGTTTTCGGTCATTTCCGCAAGCAGCTTGCACCCGCTCATCCGGATGATCGCCTGGTGAAAGGCGATGTTGGCATCCGAATATTCGTCGAGCCGACCGTCCTGGGCGCCATCCTGAAACGTATCCATCAACTGGCGCAACTCGGCGATTTCGGGGTCGGTGGCGCGCCCGGCCGCGAGCCGCGCCGCGATGCTCTCAAGCCCGGCCATGACCGTGATCATCTCGACGATCTCGCGCTTTGTCTTGCGCACGACAAAAATGCCGCGGCGCGGCCGGGTGCGGACAAAGCCTTCCTGCTCCAGCAGCGTCATGGCTTCCCGGATCGGTGTGCGGCTGACGCCGAGCCCCGCGGAGAGCTGCCGCTCGTCGAGCCGGATTTCTGCGGCGTGACCGTAGATGTCCATCGCCGTGATCGCCTGCTTTAGCGCGGCGTAGGCTTCCTTGGCGAAGCTGGTGCCGGTGTCGAGCCGCGGCACATCGAGGATCGGGCCGAAGGGCGAACCAGTCTCGGGCATGACCGAGGTATATGGTATACCAGGTGCTGCGGCAACCGCTATGTTCCCGCCGCGACGTATGGCGGTCCTCGTCCGATCGGGCGTTCCGCAAAGCCCCTGGTTCCGGCAGCAAAAACCGCCGGCTCTGGCGTTGGTTGGAGCGGGCGCCGCCGCCGCGATTTTGCCGCTTCAGGCTGTGGTCACGAGACTCGGGCTGTGGTCATGGGATTCGGGCAGGACTGTGCTCGCCACGCCTCATAGGCCGGAATCGCTCTTGCCGAATGCGTTTATCGCTGCGCCGCCGTGATCGGTACCGGGCGGCATGCTCGACCCTTGACCGATACCGGTATTTCCGGTCAGCGCCTGCCAGGTTTGCGCATCGAGCGACGCGGTGCGGGCGAGGCCGTTATCTGTTTGAAATTGTTGGATCGCCTGCTTTGTCGCGGGACCCAGGACGCCGTCGAGTGATCCCTTGTAGAACCCCCGATCGTGCAGCTCGACCTGTGCCCAGCGGACGTCGTCTCTCCAGAAGCCGCTGTCAGGCCGCGAAGGACCCGACATCGGTAATGCCGACGGCATGCTTGTCGCGTTTGCCGTATAGTTGGGGCTCGCTGCATAATCGAGAGCGGTGCCGGCGATGCCCAATGCCAGCACCGAGCCGGTCCCGACAAGCACTTTTCGGATCAACCTTCGCATCGCCATCCTCGTATCGGTGTGACGGCGCGCGCGCCGTCCATATCACCAAAACGTCGCAGGCGACGACTGCGTTCCCGGACATTCCAATATTTGCCCAATAGGATCGTGCGGAACCTTTGCCACAGACTGGCACAGGCTCTTCTTGGCAAAAAGTTGACCAAAGCGCGTCGAATACGCGGCGAGAAATGTCTCCTCGGCCTTACCGCTCGTCAGATGGGGTGCCCGCGTCAGCGTTGCCGCTTGCGGGGAGGGCGTGAACACACCGCTCAACAGGATGCCCTTGGCATGCGCCGGTCTGAACCCCGGGTGAACCCCGCCATTGGCCTTGTCGAACACGGCGATGGTCTGCCGGCTCAGCGCCAGCAACTTTTCATCCATCGTCAGCGGCATGGCCCGATCCTCCGTCCCATGCTTTGGCCCGATGCGTTCGCCCGATGCGTTCGCCCGATGCCTTCGCTTTGTACCACCCGGGGCGACTCGCCGCGAAAACTAATGCTATAGGACGGAAAACTTGGCGAGCGTCGATTGGGGCGAAACGGCTCTGGTCGGGCGAAAACGGCTCTGGCAACGGTGGATCATATGAGCACGGAAAATCTGTCAGCGGACATGACCGATGGGTTTCACCTGGTGGTGGAGGCGCTGAAGCTGAACGGGGTCGACACGATCTATGGCGTGGCCGGGATTCCGATCACCGATTTGCTGCGGCTCGCGCAGATGGAAGGGATCCGCTATCTCGGCTTTCGCCACGAGCAGTCGGCCGGCAACGCGGCGGCGATCGCCGGCTTTCTGACCCAGAAACCGGGCATCTGCATGACCGTCTCGGCGCCGGGCTTTCTGAACGGCATGGTGGCGCTCGCCAATGCCACGACCAACTGCTTCCCGATGATCCTGATCAGCGGGTCTTCCGACCGGGCGATCGTCGATCTCGAACAGGGCGATTACGAGGAGCTCGACCAGCTGAATGCCGCCCGGCCCTACGCCAAGGCTGCCTATCGCATCAATCGCCCGCAGGATATCGGCACCGGCATCGCGCGCGCGATCCGTGCCGCCCTCTCCGGGCGGCCGGGCGGCGTCTATCTCGACCTGACCGCCGAGGTGCTGGGGTCGGCGCTCGACGCGCGAGCGGGGCAAAGATCGCTGGTCAAGGTCGTCGATCCGGCGCCCTCGCAGCCGCCCGCGCCGGCGGCGGTCGCCCGCGCAATCGAATTGCTGGCGCACGCCCAGCGCCCGCTGGCGATCCTCGGCAAGGGTGCCGCCTATGCCCGGGCCGACGAGGAAATCCGCGCGTTTATCGAGACGACCGGCATGCCGTTTCTGCCGATGTCGATGGCCAAGGGCCTGTTGCCCGACGATCACCCGCAATCGGCGGCGGCGGCGCGCTCGTTTGCGATCGGCCAGGCCGATGTCGTGATGCTGGTGGGCGCGCGTCTCAACTGGCTCTTGTCGCATGGCCGCGCACCGCTGTGGAATGCCGACACGAAATTCGTGCAAGTGGACATCGCGCCGACCGAGATCGACAGCAACCGGGCGATCGCCGCCCCGCTTGTCGGCGACATCAAATCGGTGTTCGCGGCGCTCAATTCCGCGCTGCAGCCCGGCCGGATCAAGCGCCAGGCGGCGTGGATGGACGAGATGGCCAAGCGGAAGCAGCAGAATGTCGAGCGCATGGCGGCGCGGCTCAATGCCGATCCGAGCCCGATGAACTTTTCAAGCGCATTGCGTGCCGTGCGCAACGCCCTTGCCACAAAGCCCGATGTCTACATCGTCAACGAGGGCGCCAACACGCTCGATTTCGGCCGTAACATCATCGACATGAGCCTGCCGCGCCACCGCCTCGACAGCGGCACCTGGGGGGTGATGGGGATCGGCATGGGCTATGCCATTGGTGCAGCCGCGGTGACCGGCAAGCCGGTCGTCGCGCTCGAAGGCGACAGCGCCTTCGGCTTCAGCGGCATGGAGATCGAGACGATCTGCCGCTACGAGCTGCCGGTCACGACGGTCATTTTCAACAACAACGGGGTCTATCGCGGCGATCCCGCCGGCACCGCCTACACGCCGACCGGCCTTTTGCGCGATGCGCGCTATGAGCGGATCATCGAGGCGTTCGGCGGCAGGGGCTATCACGTGACCGACACGCCGGGCCTGACGACCGCGCTCAGCGAGGCGCTCGCATCGGGCAAGCCGGCGCTGATCAACGCCGTCATCGACCCGACCGCGGGCACCGAAAGCGGGCACATCCAGAGCCTCAACCCGCGCAGCGCCGCCGCCCAACGCAAATGACCGGGGCCGGCCGGCGATGCGGCGAGCCGCGATGAGTGCGGCGACGAGCGGGGCTGCGACCGGACAGCGGCACGGCTCGCCGCTCGAAGTGCTGCGCGTGTTTCTGCGCCTGGGGCTGACCTCGTTCGGCGGGCCGGTCGCGCATCTCGGCTATTTCCGCGGCGAGCTCGTCGAAAAGCGCCGCTGGCTCGATGAGGCGGCGTTCGCCGACATCGTGGCACTCTGCCAGTTCCTGCCCGGACCGGCGAGCAGCCAGACCGGGATCAGCCTCGGCCTCGTGCGCGCCGGGCTGCCGGGAGCCTTTGCCGCCTGGCTCGGCTTCACGCTGCCTTCGGCCGCGGCGATGATCCTGTTCGGCTACGGGGTCACCCGGTTCGCCGATCTTGGGCATGCCGCCTGGCTGCACGGGCTCAAGATCGTCGCCGTGGCGGTGGTCGCCAACGCGGTCTGGGGCATGGCCCGCAATTTATGCCCCGACCGCCTGCGCGCGACGATCGCGATCGGTGCGGCGGTGCTCGCGCTGGCGATGCCGTCGGCCGCCGGCCAGATCGGCGCGATCGCCGCCGGAGCCGTCATCGGCTGGATCGTGCTGCGCGGCGGGCCCGCGGTGCGGGAATGGGCGCCGCTGTCGATTCGCCTGCCGCGCGTGCTTTCGGTGATCGCGGCGATCCTCTTCATTGCGCTGTTGGTCGGGCTGCCGGCGCTCGCCGCGGCGGTGCCGTCGCATGCGCTGGCGCTCATCGCGGCATTCTACCGCTCGGGCGCGCTGGTGTTTGGCGGCGGCCATGTCGTGCTGCCGCTG
>Ga0335075_10011829_pt1 | contig 13187 bp, 9 predicted proteins | sample Lox_Sample_24_FD_206723 | JGI IMG/M metagenome (GOLD analysis project Ga0335075, IMG submission 206723) | Soil microbial communities from Loxahatchee National Wildlife Refuge, Florida, United States - Lox_Sample_2.4 | ecosystem: Environmental > Terrestrial > Soil > Wetlands | place: USA: Florida... | reverse complement strand
CTTCCCGGCTTTTCCACGGCCGCCGCCGTCACCAGCGTCTCCGGCCGCGGCGTCGGCATGGATGTTGTCCGCACCAACGTCGAGAAAATCGGCGGCAAGGTCGACGTGGACAGCCGCGCCGGCCACGGAACCCAGCTGCGTCTGCGCATCCCCCTCACCCTCGCCATCATTCCCGCGCTCATCGTGCGCAGCCGCGGGCAAAACTTCGCGGTGCCGCAAAGCGCGCTCATGGAGCTGGTGCACCTGAGCGACGGCGAGAGCGACAGCCGCATGGAATGGCTCGAGAATTCGGCGCTCTGCCGCCTGCGCGGCAGGCTGCTGCCCCTCATCTTCCTCGATCGCCTGCTGCAGCAACCCGCCCGCGACCGCAATTCGCCCTGCGACATCGCTGTCCTCAACGCTGACGGTCGCCGCTATGGCCTGGTCGTCGACGGCCTCGCCGATCCCGAAGAGATTGTGGTGAAGCCGCTGGCGGCGGTGCTGCGCGAAATCGGCTTCTACGCGGGCGCGACCATCCTCGGCAACGGAGAGATGGCCCTGATCCTCAACCCCGGCGCCATTGCGCAGCATGCGGGTGTCTCGCTCACGAGCGATGCCGAAGAAGCCGGGCTCGCGCAGAAACACGTCGGTCTCGACGATTACCTCGTCGTGGAAGCCGGTGGCCGCCGCGCCGCGCTGCCGCTCGAGACGGTCGTGCGCATTGAGCGCATCCCGCGCTCGCGCATCGAGATGGCCGGACCGCATCCGGTGCTGCGTCTGGAGGGCGCGCTGCTGCCCCTCGACGATGCCGCCGCTGCTGCCGGCGCGGGCGATCCTGAGGCCCGGACCACCGTGGTCGTCTGCCGCGATGCCCATCGCCAGATCGGCATGACCGTCTCCCAGGTCCTCGACGTAACCGGGGGACGGCAACTCGAAGAAGCGGGAACCGGCGCGGTCGCTGCGGGTGTCACCCTCCTCCATGAGCAGGTGACGGGCATTGCCAGCCTCGCCGGCATTCCTGCGCTCGAAACGGAGGCAGCACGATGAGCGAAGACACAATCGGGCAGGTTCAGCAGGTGTGTTCCGTGCGGGTGGGTGCGACGCTTTACGGCATCCCCATCGCCCACGTGCTCGAGATTCTGGGCAAGCCGGCCACGCAGCCTGTGCCCCTGGCGCCGCCCTTCGTCGGCGGCCTCGTGCACTATCGCGGCGAGGTGCTCACCGCGGTCTCCCTGCGGCGGCTGCTGGCGATGGAGCCGGCGTCGTCGCCCGAAGACGTTCTCGTCTTTGAATCCGCCGATGGCCCCTTCGGCCTCTTTGTCGACTCGGTGGGCGAAGTGCTCAACGTTTCCGCAGCCGATCACGAGCCCAATCCGGCAACCCTCGAGAGCTGCCGCCAGGCGCTCTTCGACGGCGCGTGGAAGATGAAGGACCGGCTGCTGGTGAAGCTCGATCCCGCGCGCCTCGAACCGATGCGGCTGGCGGGTGCGGCGGCCTGATCGCCGGCGGAAGAGAAAGGACACAGATATGGCGGTTCGAGCGCTCCTGGTGGACGATTCGCGGTTTGTCCGCGATTACCTGCGCTCGGTTCTCAGTCGGCGCGGTGTGGAATGTGTTGAGGCCGCGGACGGGCGCGAGGGCCTTGGCTGTCTCCACGAAGAGGGTCCGTTCTCCGTCGCGCTGGTGGACTGGAACATGCCGGTGATGTCGGGTCTTGAGCTGCTGCGCGCTGCGCGCGCCGATCCCGCCTGCGACTCGACCCGCATCGTGATGGTGACCACCGAAGCGGAAAACGATCACATCGAAGCCGCCCTGCTCGCCGGAGCCGACGAATACCTGGTCAAACCCTTCGACGAGGAAGGTCTGCTCGATAAGCTGCGCATGGCCGGAGTGGAAGAGCTGTGACCTCAGCGCTCGGCGGCCGCCGGATCCGCGTCCTCGCCGTCGACGACTCGGCGGTCATGCGCGGCGTCCTGCGCATGGTCTTCGACCGCAGCCCCGAGATCGAAGTGGTCGCTACGGCCTCCAACGGCGCCGACGGGGTGGCCGATTTCGATCGCCTGCAGCCCGACCTCGTGCTCCTCGACATCGAAATGCCGCAGATGAACGGCCTCGAAGCCCTCTCCGCCATCCGGCGCCGCAATCGCCGCGTGCCCGTCATCATGTGCAGCACTCTTACCTCCCGCGGCGCGCACATCACCCTCGACGCGCTCTCCCGCGGCGCAACGGACTACGTCAGCAAACCCGCCGCGCAAAGCGGTGTGCGCTCCGGTGTGGAGACCCTGGCGCACGAACTGCTTCCAAAGATTCTCGCTCTCTTCGCGCAGCCTCCGGCCGTCGCCACTCCCGCCGCCACGCCGATTCCGCCCTCTGCGTCTGCATCTCCGCGCGTCGTCGTCGTTGGCGTCTCCACCGGGGGGCCGGCCGCGCTCGAAACCCTTCTTCCCGCCCTGCCTGCAGCATTTCCGCTGCCGATCCTCATCGTGCAGCACATGCCCCAGCTGTTCACAAGGCTCCTCGCTGAGCGTCTCAATTCCCTTTGCGCCCTCAGGGTGCGCGAGGCCGCTGAAGACCACTGTGCCGAGCCAGGAACCGCCACCATCGCGCGCGGCGACTGGCACATGGAACTGACCCGCGATTTTCGCCTGAGCCTCAACCAGAATCCCCCTGAGAATTTCTGCCGGCCCTCCGTCGATCCGCTCTTCCGTTCCGCGGCCGAGGCCGCCCCAGGCCGGGTGCTCGGAGTAGTGCTCACCGGCATGGGCAGCGACGGACTGGCCGGAGCCCGCGCCATTCGCGCATCCGGCGGCGCCATTCTCGCGCAGGATGCGTCCACCAGCGTCATCTGGGGCATGCCCGGCGCCGTCGCTGGCGCCGGTCTTGCGAACCGCATCCTGCCCCTCGACGCCCTCGCCGCCGAAATTCTGCGCTATGCCCGCGTTCCATCGCCGCTCCTCAAGACCGCGGAGGTCCCGGCAGTATGAGCCTCTCCGCGCTCGACGCCGATTTCCTCCGCGCCGTGGTCATGCGCAATTCCGGCAACCACGTCGATTCCGCGCGCGACTACCTCTTCGAGTCCCGCCTCCAGCCCGTTCTTCGCGACCGCGGTTTCGATTCCCTCGAGCAACTGGTGGCCGCCCTCCGCATGGACGCGGGCGCGCATCTGCAGCGCTCCGTCGCCGAGGCGATGACCATCAACGAAACCAGCTTCTTTCGCGATTCGGCCACCTTCGATCTCCTTCGCCAGGAACTCCTTCCGGCTCTCATCGCCGCGCGCCGCGACAAGCGCGCCCTTCGTTTCTGGTCCGCCGCCAGTTCCAGCGGACAGGAAGCCTGCTCGCTCGCCATGCTGCTTCGCGAGCATTTCCCCGCGCTCGCTTCCTGGAAAGTCGAGATCGTCGGCACCGATATTTCCGCAGCCATGGTCGACCGCTCGCGCGCCGCACGCTACCAGCGCATTGAGATCAACCGCGGCCTGCCCGCGCGCCTGCTGCTGAAATACATGGTGCGCACCGGCGACGAGTGGGAAGCCGCGCCCGAAATCCGCAGCCTTTGCAGCTTCTTCCAGCGCAACCTCTGCGATCCCGCGCCGCGCACCGAGAGCTTCGATGTGATCCTGCTGCGCAACGTGCTGATCTATTTTCCTGCCGATACGCGGCGCAGGATTCTGCTCGACGTCCATCGCGCCATCGCGCCCGATGGCGTGCTGTTGCTCGGCATGAGCGAGCAGCCCCGCATGGAATCGCACTGGCAAACCGTGCTCTCCCCGCGCACCGTCTGGTACAAGCCCGTGCCGACCTCCTGAGCGCGTCCTGCTCGACGAGCGATATCCTCACTGGCAGGGATGCCGCCAACCTCCAGCCATCACAGCCATCCGACAGAGCCCCGGCAGCCGCAGGACATGGCGAACGCCCTCGCGCTCTTCCATCCCGTCACCCAGGAGTGGTTCCGCTCCGCGCTCGGCGAGCCCACCACGCCGCAGCGCATGGGCTGGCCCGCCATTGCGCGCGGCGCAAGCACCTTGATTCTCGCGCCCACCGGCAGCGGCAAAACCCTCAGCGCCTTTCTCTGGTGCCTCGACCGCCTCGCCCTGCGCGCCATCCCCTCCGAGCCAGGCTGCCGCGTCGTCTATCTCAGCCCGCTCAAAGCGCTCGCCGTCGACGTCGAGCGGAACCTGCGCACGCCCCTCGCCGGGATGGCGGAAGTCGCCCGCCGCCGTGGCATTCCCTTTCGCGCCCCCGAACTGGCCATTCGCACCGGCGACACGCCGCAGGCGGAGCGCGCCCGTTTCCGCCGCCATCCCGCCGACATCCTCATCACCACGCCGGAATCGCTCTACCTGCTGCTCACTTCCGGCGCGGCCGCCGCCCTCCGCACCGTCGACACCGTCATCGTCGATGAGATCCACGCGCTCGTGCCCACCCGGCGCGGCGCGCATCTCGCGCTCAGCCTCGAACGCCTCGAGGCTCTCGCGCCCCGCCGCATCCAGCGCATCGGCCTCTCGGCGACGCAAAGGCCGCTCGAGGAAGTCGCTCACTTTCTCGCCGGCACCGAACCGGAAGCAGGCGAAAGCCCATCAGCCCCGTACCCCGAGCGTCGGTTCCGTCCGGTGACCATCGTCAACGCGAGCGAGCCCAAGCGCCTCGCGCTGCAGGTTCACCTCCCCGTCGAAGATCTCACGAAGCAGGCCCCGCCCGAGCCGGCTCCGCCCGGCGAAGCGCCGCGACATGCCTCCATCTGGACGACGATCCCGCCGCGCCTGCTGGCGATCATCCGCCGCCGCCAGTCCACGCTCATCTTCGTCAACAATCGCCGCACCGCGGAGCGGCTGGCTGGCGCCATCAACGAGGTTGCTCAGGCATCCCCCGATCCTGCCGCCCCCGACGCCCCGCCCATCGCCCGCGCCCATCATGGATCGCTGGCTGCCGCCCAGCGCCGCGAGATTGAAGATCAGCTCAGGCGCGGGCAAATTCGCGCCCTCGTCGCGACATCGTCCCTTGAACTCGGCATCGACATGGGCGCCATCGATCTCGTCATCCAGATCGAGGCGCCGCCCTCCGTCGCCAGCGGCATGCAGCGCATTGGACGCGCCGGGCACCGTGTGGGTGTCGTCAGCGAAGGCATCATCTTCCCGAAGTACCGCGCCGATCTGGTCGCCTGCGCCGCAGCCACGCGCGCCATGCACGAGGGCCACGTCGAGGCCACCGCGATGCTGCGCAATCCCCTCGACGTGCTGGCCCAGCAGATTGTGGCCATCGTGGCTCAGCCGCCAGCCCTGTCCGCTCCTCGCGGCCGCGGCGAGCGCCCGCCGGAAGCTGTCATCTCCGTCGACGATCTCTTCTCCATCGTTCGCGGGGCCGCACCCTTCGTCACCCTCACCCGCACTTCCTTCGCAGGCGTTCTCGACATGCTTTCCGGCCGCTATCCATCCGACGAGTTCTCCGAGCTCCGCCCCCGCATCACCTGGGATCGCACCAAAAACCTGTTGACGCCGCGCGAAGGCGCAAAAGGATTAGCGATCCTCAACGGTGGCACCATCCCCGATCGCGGCCTCTACGGCGTCTTTCTTTCCGGCGAACACCGGAAACCCGTCCGCGTCGGCGAACTCGACGAAGAGATGGTCTTCGAAAGCCGGGTGGGCGATGTCTTCGCGCTCGGCGCGTCCAGCTGGCGCATCGACGAAATCACCAACGACCGCGTGCTTGTCTCGCCCGCGCCCGGTCAACCCGGCAAGCTGCCTTTCTGGCATGGCGATCAGCCTGGACGCCCCCTCGAATTCGGACGGCGCATCGGCGCTCTCGTGCGCGATCTGTGCGCCCTTCCCGTGAACGCCGCCATCAGCCGCCTGGTGCGCGAGCACGACCTCGACGCCGGCGCCGCCGAGAGCCTCATCGCCTTCCTCACCGATCAGGCCGCCGCCACCACCGTCGTTCCCGACGATCGCAACATCGTCATCGAGCGCATTCGCGACGACCTCGGCGACTGGCGCATTTGCGTGCTCTCTCCGTTTGGCACGCGTGTCCATGCGCCGTGGACCATGGCGATTGCCGCAGATCTCCTGCGCGCCGGCGGCCCGCAGGTCGAGACCATGTGGACCGACGATGGCTTCGTTCTCCGCTTTCCTGACGTGGATACGCCGCCCGAGCCGTCCCTTCTTCTCCCGGATCCCGATCGGGTGACCGATCGGGTCGTCCAGCAGCTCGGCGCGACCGCCCTCTTCGCCGCGAAGTTCCGCGAGGCCTCCGCGCGCGCTCTGCTGCTGCCGCGCCGCCGCGCGCAGGGCCGCGCCCCCCTCTGGCAGCAGCGCAAGCGCGCCGCCGATCTGCTCGCCGTCGCCGCGCAGTATCCCTCGTTTCCCATGCTCCTCGAGGCTCATCGCGAGTGTCTGCGCGACACCTTCGACATGCCCGCGCTCGTTGACGTCCTCCGCTCCATTCGCGCGGGCGATATCCGCGTCCACGTCGTCAACACCCCGAAGCCTTCACCCTTCGCCGCATCCCTCCTCTTCGGCTACGTCGGCAACTTCATCTACGATGGCGACGCGCCGCTGGCCGAACGCCGCGCTCAGGCGCTTTCCATCGATCAGAGCCAGGTGCAGGAGCTTCTGGGCGAAGCCGATCTGCGCGAACTGCTCGATCCCGACGCTGTCCGCGAAACCGAATCTCAGCTCCAGATGCTCGGCGAAGCGCAGCGCGTCCGCTCCGCCGATGGCATCCACGACCTTCTTCTGCGCCTCGGCGATCTCTCGCACGGCGAAATTGAGCAGCGCCTCGCATCGCCCGAGGTGCTCTCCTCGCTCGCAACCCTCGCGCAGGCGCACCGCATCCTGCAAATCACGATCGCGAAGGAGCCTCGCTTCATCGCCGTCGAAGACGCCGCCCGCTACCGCGACGCGTTCGGCGTCGCGCTGTCTTCCGGCCTGCCCAAAGCTCTGCTCGCGCCCGTCGCCGATCCCCTCCTCGAGCTCCTGCGCCGTTTCGCGCGCACCCACGGCCCCTTCACCCTCGACGAAGCTGCAGCCCGCTTCGGCCTCGACCGCCGGCCCGTGGAAGCCGCGCTGCGCGCGTTGGTCCTGAGCGGTCGCGTGCTCGAGGGGGGATTCCGCCGCGGTGGAACGCATCGCGAGTACTGCGATGCCGAGGCCCTGCGCATTATCCGCAATAAGTCGCTGGCGCGGTTGCGAAAAGAAATCGAGCCGGCGGAGCCGCGCTTGCTCGCGCGCCTGGCCACCCACTGGCAGGGCGTGCTGGCCAGGCGCCGCGGACTCGACGCGCTCCTCGACACCGTCGAGTCCCTACAGGGCGCGCCCCTGCCGGCTTCCCTGCTCGAATCGCAGATCCTGCCCGCGCGCCTGGCGCGCTACGCGTCGTCCGATCTCGACGCCCTAATTGCCGCCGGCGAAGTCTTTTGGTGCGGCATCGATGCCATCGGCGAGCGCGACGGCCGCATCGCCCTGTACCTCGCCGACAGAATGCCTGCGCTCCTGCCGCCTTCTTCCCCCGCGACGGATCTTAGCGGGCACGAGCAGGCGATTCTCGATGCGCTGGCGCGCGACGGCGCGCTGTTCTTTGCGCAATTGCACGAGCGCCTCGGCGGGGGCTACCCGGGCGAAACCGTCGACGCTCTCTGGAGCCTCGTCTGGCGCGGCCTCGTCACCAACGACACCCTCCATGCCCTGCGCGCCTGGATTCAGAAGCCCGACGCTTCTCGCTCCTCCAAACGCGTCCACAACCAGATGGCGTTCCGCTCCCGGCGCACCACTCCGCCCAGCGCACAGGGACGCTGGACGCCGATCCCGGCGCCGGATCGCTTTTCCCCCGCGGCGCAGACTGCCTGGAGCCACGCCGTCGCCCATCAGTTGCTCCAGCGCCACGGCATCGTCACCCGTGAAACGGCGGCGCAGGAAAACCTTCCCGGCGGCTTCACCGCGATCTATGAAGTGCTCAAGGCTCTGGAAGCCGGCGGCCGCATTCGGCGCGGCTATTTTGTTGCCGGCCTCGGCGGCGCCCAGTTTGCTCTGCCGCCGGCCGTCGATCTCCTGCGCTCACTCGGAGCCTCAACCCTCGACAAGCCGGAGATGGTTCTCCTCGCAGCCACCGACCCCGCCAATCCCTGGGGCAGCATCCTGCGCTGGCCTCCATCCGATGCGCCCGAAGAAGCCGGCGCTCCCATGCTTGCCCGTTCTGTGGGCGCCTCTGTGATCCTGCGCAATGGGGCTTTGGCGGCGTATCTGCGCCGCAACAATCCCGCCATCCAGGTCTTCCTGCCTCCCGACGAGCCGGATCGCTCCGCGGTCGCGCGCGATCTCGCCGCCTTCCTCGTGGAATACGCTCAAACACTGTTACAGAATCCCGATACGCGGCACCACGGCGGCCTGCTCATCGACGCCATCGGCGGACGACCCGCGCACCTGCATGCCCTCGCTCCCTTCCTCGAAGAAGCCGGATTCCGCGCCTCGCCCCGCGGCTACCACGTGCGGTTTGTCGCCTCCGCAGTGTAATGGTTGTTGCGCGAAGAGCGTTCGCCTGGACGGCCAGCGCTAATGGATGGTCTTCATCCGCCGCTGCATGAAGTCCATCAGCAGATACTCGCCCAGCGTTTCCGGCGTTGTGAAATACGCCTTGCCCTTGCACATCTGCGACACCTTCTGCACGAACTGGACCAGCCCAAAGTCCGACGCCAGCATGAACGTGTTGATCATGATGTTCTGCCGCTTGCAGCGCGCCACTTCTTCCAGCGTCTCGCTCACCACCAGGGGATCGAGCCCGAAGGCGTTCTTGTAGATCCGCCCGTCCGGCAGCGTCAGCGCCGACGGCTTCCCGTCCGTGATCATCACAATCTGCTTCATGTCCTTGCGCTGGCGCTGCAGGATGCGCTGCGCCAGCCGCAGCCCTTCGCGCGTGTTCGTGTAGTAGGGCCCCACCTTCACGCGCGCCAGTTGCGAAACCGGCATCTCCTCGGCCGAATCGTGGAATAGCACCAGCGAAAGCGTGTCCCCCGGATACTGCGTGCGGATCAGGTGCGCCATCGCCATCGCCACCTTTTTCGCCGGAGTGAAGCGATCCTCGCCGTACAGGATCATCGAGTGCGAGCAGTCCAGCATCACCACCGTCGCGCACGAGCTTTGGTACTCCGACTGGTGCACCTGCAGATCGCTGTATTCCAGATTGAGCGGCAGCGTCAGCCCCTCGCGCGCGATCGCCGACGTCAGCGTCGCCGCCGCGTCCAGATTCATCGTGTCCCCAAACTCCCAGGGCTGCGATCCGCCGCTCGTCTCCACACCCGTTGCCCAGTGGCGCGTGTCGTGCCGTCCGAAGTTGGCCTTGCCCAGCGAGCCCAGCAGATCGCGCAGCGTCTTGTAGCCCAGAAAGTCGAGGCTCTTGTCCGTCACCTCGAAGCGCGCATCCGTCTGCGCATCGCCCATTTGTCCCGACGGCTGCGACACCTGCCCCGGATCCTGCGATCGATCCGTGGAGATGTAATTCTCGCGCTCCATCCGGTTAATCAGCTTCTCCACCAGTTCGTCGAGGCGTCCCTCCTCGGCCATCTGATCGATCTTCTGCTGGATGCTCTCGTCGAACGCATCGCCCTGCTCCAGCGCGCGCTGGAGCGCCTCGCGCAGGTCGTCCAGCGTCTGATCGAGATCCTGAAATTCCGACCAGGGGCTCTGAAATCCCGAGTCCAGCAAATAATCCGAGAGAGCGCGCAGCAAATCCTCCATGCTCATCTCGCTGGACAAATCGCCGGTGAACTTCGTATAGCGAACGCTCTTCATTCCAGATCCCGGAGCCGGTAGCCAGGAGCAGGCTGCGATCCCCGCACGCCTCAGGCTCCTCGCTCCCCGCTAGTTGAAACTTCCCCTCCGCGCGCGCCGCGTCTGCCACTGCTCGTACTCGCGCTCGGCCTCCACGCGCTCGGGATTCTTCTCCTGCGGCTTGCGCTGCGCCGCAAAACTGCGCTCCTCGTTGCGGCTGATCCGCCGGTGCGCGCACATGCCCTCCAGCAGAAATTCCGCTGCTGCTGTCATCGCTTCCGGCGCTTCGCCTGCCTTGATCCCCAGCACCACCAGCTTTTCCTCGAGTCCCTGAATTTGTTTCAGCTCCTCAACCGTGGCCTTCGACGGCTGCTCGTCGGCAATCTTCACCGTACCGCCCAGGTTGAACCACTGCTCGATCTGCTGCGTGTTCGCATCGCCGAAGTAGCGGTCGAAAATCTTCCCGATCGCCGCGCGCACGATATCGCGCACCACGGTGTCGGCGCCCTTCATCTCGCCTTCGTACTCCAGCTCCAGCTTGCCCGTAATCCCCGGCAGCGCCGTGTAGAGGTCGCCGATGCGCGGCGCCACCCGTGCCTCGCCATGCATCAGCGCTCGCCTCTCGGCATTCGACACCGCCAGTTCCAGCGTCGATATCGGCAGCCGCTGGCTCACGCCGCTGCGCTTGTCCACCTTCTTGTCTTCGCGCGCCGTGAAGGCAACCTGCTCGATCACTTCGCGCAGGTACTGCGGAACTGCCACGTCACCCAGTTCGCGCGCCGTCCACGCCTCCTGCGCCGTGATGGCGATGCCCTCTTCAAGCGTCTCCGGATAATGCGTGCGAATCTCCGAGCCGATGCGGTCCTTCAGCGGCGTCACGATCTTGCCGCGCGCCGTGTAGTCTTCGGGATTCGCGCTGAACACCAGCGCCACATCCAGTTCCAGCCGCACAGGGTAGCCTTTAATCTGTACATCGCCTTCCTGCATGATGTTGAACAGCGCCACCTGGATCTTCCCGGCCAGGTCGGGCAGCTCGTTCACGGCGAAGATGCCGCGATTCGCGCGAGGCAGCAGGCCGTAGTGCATGGTCATCTCGCTCGCCAGGTCGTGGCCCCCGCGTGCCGCCTTAATCGGATCCAGATCCCCAATCAAATCGGCAACCGTCACATCCGGCGTCGCCAGCTTCTCCACGTAGCGATCGCCGCGGGTCATCCAGTCCAGCGTCGTCGCGTCGCCCTGCTCCACGATCAGATCGCGGCAGCGCCGGCACAACGGCTGATAGGGGTTGTCGCGAATCTCGCAGCCCGCCACAAACGGCGTGTACTCGTCCAGCAGCGCGGTCAGCGCGCGCAGAATCCGGCTCTTCGCCTGCCCCCGCAGCCCGAGCAGAATGAAATTCTGCCGCGACAGCACCGCGTTGATGATCTGCGGCACGACCGTGTCTTCGTATCCGATGATCCCTGGAAAAATCGGCTCGCGCGCCCGCAGCCGCGCGATCAGGTTCTCCCGCATTTCGTCCTTCACCGATCGTGTGCGCAGCCGCGTCTCGCTGAATGTGCGGTGCGCGCGCAGTTCGCCCAGCGTCTGCGGAAGGTGGACCGCCCCCGGCGCGTGCTGCCGAGCCTGCGGTGAATGCGCCGAAGCGGTCTGTCGAGTGGCCATCGTGACTCCTGATCCTTCTACTCGCAGCTTATGTCTCTGTTTTGACGTTTGTCACGTCCCCGCCGATGCAGCAGGGTGTCACATCACCGGCCCCGCGGCCGCATCTCCAATGCCGCCCTGCAGTTTGGGCAGCAGTGCGTGGTAAAAGTCGCGCAGGCGCGCGGTCCGATCCGCATCCGATCGGCTGCCCAGCAACTGCTGCTTGAATCCCAGATCCGACGGCAGCGCGTCAGCCAGCTGGAAGGCCACCGGCGCGTTCAGATCCAGATGCATGAGCGGCGTTTCAATGCCGGCCAGGGTCAGCGTCGCAAAATGCAGCGCCGCGCATTCCTCTCGCTGCGGGCGCGTCGAGCCCTCGCCCTCGTCCTCAAACAACTCCACATCCGCCTGCAGAAACGTCCGCGACTCATCCAGCCCTTCAATCTCGAATCGCTCCTCGCCCTCGCACAAAATGCTCATCCGCCCATCGGGAAACTTCTCCAGCACGCGCACCACCCGGGCCGTGCATCCGATGATCGCCAGCGAATCCCCCTCCGCGCGCACCACGCCAAACACGCGATCCTCCGCCACGCACTCGCCGATCATCTCCCGGTAGCGCCCCTCGAAGATGTGCAGCGGCAAAGCCGTTCCTGGGAAAAGCACCGTGTCCAGGGGAAACAGGGGAATCCTCATAATGGAGTCATTATGCTCGTGACCGGCGTGTCCTGCACGCGAATGCTGCATCTCCTTGCTTGGGACGCAACTCCCGGGCGAACGCTCCCTGATTTTCCCTCATCCGGATGAAGCTCACTCTGCCATCTCCAGGTCGTCGAGCAGGGCCTGCATCTCTCGCTGTGCGTGCTGGTTGCCCGTGCGCCGGGCGCAGACGATGCCATCGTTCAGCCGCTGCTTCGCCTCGTCGCCGCGCCGAGCCCTCGCCAGCGTCTGCGCCGCCATAAAGTATCCCGCCACATAATCCGGATGATCCGCCCGCAGCCGGTCGAACTCCGCCACCGCCGCGTCGGTCTGTCCCTGGCCGCCGAGTTCCATCGCCAGTCCGTAGCGGGCAAAGGCGTTCGTTGGATCCTGCTCCAGAATCTCTCGGAGACCTGCGATCTTATCCATATCTCCCTCTATCATTCCCTGGCCGCGGCTCCCAGCGCAAAGCCGTCCCGCTCCGGCGCGGGAATCTTCTTGAACCCGTTGCCTTCAGGAGGTATTGTGAGGCAGTTCTGGTTGGCCTGGGGCTCGCGCACCACATCCCCATGAGCCCGCAGAGGACTCACTGCCATGGCTCAACGGTACTTCGGCTCCTCGGCGTCCTCCGTTTGCATCCGCCGTATCCTTCCTCTCGCCGTGCTCGCCTGCGGAACCGTCCTGCTGGCGCAATCCGCTGCCTCGCCGGCGGCGCCCACGGCCACGAGCGCGGTCCAGCAGCCGGAAACGCCGACATTGAGCACGAACGTCGACGAAGTTTCTCTGGACCTGGTGGTTCGGACCAAAAGCGGCAAGCCGATTCTTGATCTGAAGCCCGATGACCTGCAGGTGACCGATAACGGCACGCCGGTCAAGCTGACCGACCTGCATTTGGTAAAGGGCGCCTCCCAGTCCGAGCGCCTCATCACCCTGGTTTTCGATCGTCTCGATCCCGGGCCCGCCAAAGTCGCTCGCCAGATGGCCGCGAAGATCCTTTCCGTAGTCCCCAACGAAGGCTACTCCTACGCTGTTCTGCAGATGAACGGTCGCCTGCGTCTCATGCAGCCGTTCACCACGAGCCTGGAAACGGTGAACCAGGCCATCGCGCTGACCACCG
>Ga0335075_10011828_pt1 | contig 13187 bp, 11 predicted proteins | sample Lox_Sample_24_FD_206723 | JGI IMG/M metagenome (GOLD analysis project Ga0335075, IMG submission 206723) | Soil microbial communities from Loxahatchee National Wildlife Refuge, Florida, United States - Lox_Sample_2.4 | ecosystem: Environmental > Terrestrial > Soil > Wetlands | place: USA... | reverse complement strand
GGGTGTAGCCGCCGAACCCGCCGATGCCGCCGCCGCCACTGCCGAAGCCGCCGTTGCTCATGCAGCCGCTCGGGTCGTTCGCGGCCGCGGCCGTGACGCCGAGGAAGCCGGCGAGGCCGATGTGCACCGTGGAGCTCGCGTGCCCGGCCGCTATCTGGTCGGCGATCGAGATCGCGTGGTTGACCGGGATCGCGAAGCCGGCGGTGGCCCCCGACTGGTCGGAGGTGAAGCCTGAGGTGTTGGCCGCGGTATCGATGCCGATGACCTGGGCCGAGGAGTTGACGAGCGGGCCGCCGGAGTCACCCTCCTGGATCGGCGCGTTGGTCTGGATCATGCCGTGCAGCGTCTCTTGCGTGTTGGCGTCGCTGTCGCTGGCCTGGATGGTGCGGTTCAGGCCCTGCACCGTGCCCTGCGCCGTGGACGGGAGGCCGCCGCGGCCGCCGGCGTTGCCCAGCGCGAGGACGGCCTGGCCGACCTTGACCTTGCTGGAGTCGCCGATGTTCGCGGTCTTGAGGCCCGAGGCGCCCTGCAGCTGGAGCAGCGCCACGTCGTCGGTGGCGTCGTAGCCGAGCACCTTCGCGGTGTACGTCTTGCCGGAGACCACCAGGGTGGCGGACACGCTGGTCGCCTGGTCGATCACGTGGTTGTTGGTCAGCACCAGGCCGTTCGGCGAGATGACTATGCCGGTGCCCTCGGCGGTGGCGTCGTTGTACTTGAGCTGGGAGGTGACGTCGACGATGGCCGGGTCCACCTTGGCCGCCAGTGCACTCGCGTTCAGCGCGCCGCTGCCGGTGTTGGTATTGCCGTTGCCGGTCCCGTTCTGGCTGCCCGGCGCCTGGCCCTGGCCGGAGCTGTTCCCGCCGTTGCTGAACGGGTTCTGCTGGCTGCCGCTGTTAGCCGTCGGGGAAGAGGAGTCGGACGTGTGGTTCAGCGCGATCGCCGCTCCGGCGCCCACGCCGGCCGCGAGCGCGGCGACGGCCACATAGGCCAGCACGCGGCCGAACCGCGACCCGGGCGGCGGCGGAGGCGGGCTGCCGTAGCCGCCCCACTGGTAGCCGTACCCGCCGGGCGGCGGCTGGCCGTAGCCGTGCTCGCCGTACCCAGGCTGGCCGTAGCCGGGCTGCCCATAGCCCGGCTGACCGTATCCAGCCTGCTGGCCGTAGCCCGGCTGCCCGTAAGCCCCCTGGCCGTAGCCTGGCTGGCCGTAGCCTGGCTGGCCGTAACCCGGCTGCCCATAACCGGGCTGCCCGTACCCGGGCTGCTGGCCGTAGCCCGGCTGCCCGTACTGCGGCTGCGTCGGCTGCTCGGCGTGCCCGCCCGTGTCGCCGGGGTTGTTGCTGGGGCCGAACGCGATGGTGTCACCGGACCCGTCCGCGGCGTCATTGTCAGTGCTGGCGCCGGGCGCCTCTGTCCAGGGGCTGACGTACTCCGGTGGCTGCCAGCTGCCGCGCTGCTCGCTACCGCTGTCGTTGTCTGCCATATTCTCGCCTTCACCCGTGAACAGCGTACGTCGTCGTTCCTGCCGGCCAGTGCGCGGCTGCGTTTCCCCTGCCCTCTAGTAAGCGTGCCCAACCTGAAGGTGAGCTGAGGACGTGCTCAGGATTGAGAAGAGACGCTGATCTTCTGTCGCACCTCAATGCCAACCGCAGGTAGCCGCTGGATATGCCTTCTCGCTCTCCGCGGGCCGTGAACACGCCTCGCTAGCGTTCCCGGACCAGGCGGGACGCCGTGTTTCTCGCGGGGTCAGGCAGGCAGGTAAGGCAGCGCCGCGCTGCTGCCCACCGACTTTTCCGCGTTGCGCCAGATGGCGTAGATCGAGGCTCGCTGCGCGTCCATGGCCTTCAGCACCGCGGTCAGCGTCGCCTGGGCTTTGGCGCGGTCCGCCGGGGTGCCGGCCTGCAGCACGGCCACCATGTCCTGCTGGGCGTTCATCGCGTCAGGGAACGCCCAGGTGATGACGTCATTGTCGGCCTTGTCGAGCGGGAACTGGGCCAGCGACTCGGTCACCTGGTAGTTCGCGAAGTCCGACAGCGGCTCGTTGTTGGCCGGGGAGCAGTTCTGCCCGTTGAAGGCGAGGATGCCGAGGGCGGCGGACAGGTCGGCCTTGTCGCCGGCCTGCACCTCGTGCAAAGCCGTCAGCGAATCCCGCATGCCGCCGGCGCACGACTCGATGCCGGCGTTCACGTCCTTGAAGTACCCGGACAGGTCGCTGGCCCGCTGCGCGGACGACGGCGTGTGCGATAGCGACACCACCACCACGCCGGCGATGAGCACGATGATGGCGCCGAATACCCACAGCGGGGTGCGGTGCGACGCCCAGCCGGTGTGCCGCAGCGGCACGAACGGCGGCTCGGTCTTCGTCGGGGAATCCACGCGTGGCCTCGATCCTTCGCTGCTGTCTCAGGAGCTCGCCTGCATCAGGCGCAGGCCCTTGTCCAGGCTGGCCTGCGTCACCGCGCCGAGCACGTGGTCCACGATGCGGTGCTGCGCGTTGAGGAAGAACGTCTGCGGGAGCCCGGTGACCCCGTACGCGTTGGCCGCGGCGAGCTGCGGATCGACGCCGATGGGGTATTTGACGCCCTTGGCCTTGGCGAAGGCTAGCGCGCTCGAGGTGGTGTCGTTCTCGTCGAGTCCCACCACGATCACGTGGCCGCGCTGGCTGGTGTACCAGCTCGCGAGCAGCGGCGTCTCCTGCTGGCAGGGCTCGCACCAGGAGGCCCAGAAGTTCACGATCAGCGGCTTGCCCTGGTAATGGCTGAGCGTGAGGTGCTGCCCGGGCGCGGTGAGGGAGTCCAGCGTGAAGCCGGGCGCCACCGGGTCGGGCCGCTTACTGCCGCCGCTGCCGCTGCCCGACGTGGCCAGGCTGACCGCGATGGCGGCGGCCGCGAAGAGCGCGACGGACCCGGTGATGAGCTTGTGCCTGCGGACGAGTCGGCCGGCCTGCCGGCCCGCTCGCGCCAGCCCTCCGGCCGGCCTCGCCGGCCCCTCAGGCCGGCCGCCGTCCGGCGCGGCCTGGCGCGCCGCGGCATCGTTCCCTGCACGCATCGCCTAGCGCTCCCTCACCCTCATCGGCACGCCATCCTCATCGCCTGACACTCCCTTGCTGCTCTTGCCCTGGCCGGTGGCCGCGGACTGGTCCGGCGTCCCGTCCGCCGCCGCGGCACCGGACCCGGCCGGCAGCTCCGGCCGCCCGCTTGACGGCGCCGGCAGGGACAGCTCGAACTCGCTGCCCGCGCCGGGCTTGCTGCGGACGGTCACGTCGCCGCCGTGTGCCCGGGCGACCGCGCGGACGAGGGGAAGCCCCAGGCCCGTTCCCCGTGACTCGTGGTCGTCGCCGGTGCGGAACCGGTCGAAGATCAGGTGCAGCCGGTCTTCTGGGATCCCGCTGCCGCCGTCCGCCACGACAACGCGCACCGGCATGCCAGGCCAGCCCCTGATGACAGACAACTGTATGACATCGCCTGTTACGGTATGCCGCACCGCGTTCTCGAGCAGCGCGTCGAGCGCCAGGCCCAGCCGCTCTCTGTCCGCCAGGACCGTCACCGGATCGAGCCTGCCGAGCTGCCAGCTCCGGTCCGCGGTGGGCCGCCAGCGCCTGATCAGCTCCATGATCAGCCGGTCGAGCGCGACGATCTCGGGGTGCAGGAACCCCGCGTCGCCGGCGGCGGCGATGAGGAGCAGCCGCTCCGCGATCCTGCGCAGCCGGCTGAGCTCGCCGATCACCACCTGGATGTCCTGGCCTTGCTGGTGGCCGGTGAGATCGCCGGCGAGCAGCTCGGCGTGGCCCAGTGCGATCGTGATCGGCGTCCGCAGCTGGTGCGCGGCATCCTGGAGGAACCGCTGCTGGGTAGCGAGCAGCCGTACGTTCTCCTCGCTGAGCGACCGGGTCGCCCGGTCGGCCGCTAGCCTGCGGTGGGCGTGCCAGGCCATGGCGACGAACACCGCCGCCATCAGTGGCACCTCGGTCAGCTCTGCGGGCGGCTCAGAGCCACGCCACACGTCGAGGCCGATGCCGGCCGCGGTGGTCAGCATCACCGCGCCGAGCACCCACATGGTCGGCGCGGCTCGCCAGGGCTGGAAGCCGTAGAGCAGCGTCAGGCTGATCCAGATGAAATGAAACGGGATCGTCTCCCAGTCGGCGAACCAGAAGATCGCGATCAGGTTGAGCGCGGAGAAGACCGCCCAGCCGATGTCCAGCGCCAGCGGGCTGTACGGCCAGTCCAGCGCGACCAGCTTCGTCACGACGTGGCGCACCTGCGGCAGGGAGCGGGTGCCGCTCTCCCCGCCGCCTGGCAAGCTCACCGGCCTACCGGGCGACGAGCTGATAGCCCTCACCCCGCACGGTCTTGATCAGGTCGAAGCCGAGCTTGGAACGCAGCCGCCTGACGCAGACGTCCACCACGTTAGAGCCGGGGTCGAAGTCGTAGCCCCAGACCGTGGCCAGCAGCTTGCCCTTGGGCACCGACTCCCCGACGTGCTCGGCGAGCTCGCGAAGCAGCAGGAACTCCAGCCTGGTCAGCGGCACGGGCCCATGGCCGATGTCCGCCACCAGCCGCGCGACGTCGAGGGTGACGTCGCCGGCCCTGATGACCTCTGCGTGCGGACGCGCGTCGCCGCGTGCGGTGCTCAGGGAGCCCGGGTTCGGCGGTCGCAGGCCGGCCAGCCCGGCGTCACCGCCAGCGCTGCCTGGCTCGGCCGTACTGTTCCCCTCGGCCGTGCGTCCCGCTCCGTTCGCGTACGCCTCCACGTGCGCGTGCGGCTCGACGCGCAGCCGGACTCGGACCCTGGCCAGCAGCTCGGCGAGGGAGAACGGTTTGGTCAGGTAGTCCTGGGCGCCGCGTTCCAGGCAGTCGACCTTGGCTGCCACGTCGGCCACGCAGGACAGCACGATCACCGCCTGGCCGGGGCGGCTGGCCAGCAGCCGGCCGAGTACCTGGCGCCCGTCGAGGTCGGGCATGACCAGATCCAGGATGACCAGGTCGTAACGGGTGGCGAGGGCACGGCGCAGTCCTTCGGCGCCGCTGTCGGCGAACTCGGTCGCGTACCCAGCGGCAGCAAGCGCCCGGCCGATGAACGAGCGGATCTTCGGCTCGTCATCGACGATCAGGATGCGCCCCAGATACGTCAATGTCCTCCACCCGCCCTGTCGGTGTCTCTTGATGGTGTCTGTGCCCTTATTCCGGGTCAACAGGCGTTTGGCGCGCGCTCCTGATCTGTTATCGCACTGTCACACAAACGATTGCATCTCTTTGCAAGCCGATTATGGCCCTGACGTGCGGCTTACCGCCATAGCCCAGCCGGTCCTGCCCGGCCCCCGCGCATGACAATTTTGTCATTCAGGCGTTCGCCTGTTGCGTGCGTGTTCACGGGGCCGTCACGATCGGGACGTAGGCGGGCAAGCCAGCCCGCGAGCGCCGTATGCGGCCGACCGGTCCCGCGGTTCACCGGATCCTGGGGACCACCTGCGAGGACGCCGCTATCGGGCTCGCACAGTGGTGCAACCGTGTGCATCGCGCGTTGTGCAGAAACGAGGTGGTATCCGGTGTCTCTACCGGCTCGCGTGACGACCTTGGTGATCGCTTTCCTAGCGGTTGTCGCGGGCGGGATTTTCGTCGCGTTGCATTACATCGGCTCGCAGCCTCCTGTTGAGGACTACACGTCGGTCGCGAGCAACGGTCAGGTGAACGTCACGCTGATGACAACCCCGGAGACGACGGTGACCGACAAGCCGGACTGGGTGTCGTACTTCATCAAGAGCCCGCAGACTGGCCAGTTCGTGCACACCACGTACTTTAAGGTGCCGGCGAACACGCAGGTGAACGTAACCATCCTGGGATACGACGGCTGCACGCCGCTGCGCAACCCGTACTGGGGCCGCGTCACCGGCACGTTCACCCAGAGCGGGCGGAAGAACGCGGAAGACGTCTCGATATTCGACGGTAAGAAGTACGGGCCGGTCACGTCGGTGTCGACGTTTGATTCCTGGGCTGACTGCTCAGTGCAGCACACGTTCGCGATACCGGGCCTCGGGCTGAACGTGCCCGTTGCCTCACCGCCGACAGTGGATGAAAACAACGCTCTGTGTGCCGCGGGGCCGTGCGTGGGCGCGACCGACGACGAGGGCAACGCGCCGCACTCGGTGGTCACCTTCAGCTTCCGGACACCGAAGGACGGCGGCACCTTCCGCTGGCAGTGCTTCGTGCCATGCGGCGGCGGCTACGTGGACGGTAACGGCGGGCCGATGGCCACGCCGGGTTACATGATGGGTCAGATGGAGGTGCAGGCCTGATGGCCGCGGAGGCATCGAACCCGGTATCGGCCGGGGAGACGGGCGGCCGCCGGGACGGGCTGTGGCTGCTCGTCATCTGGGTGGTCCTCAGCATCGTCGGCTGCTTGCTGGTGTACAACGTCTGGGGCCCGCACATGCCCCCGGGCGCCGCGTCCACGTCAGCGTCGAGCCAGCAGTTCGACACCAGGGTGCTCGCCGCGATCGCCACCCCGGTGGTCATCGGGGTGCTGCTCTACTTCGGCTGGGCGCTCGCCTTCTGGCGGCAGAAGCCGGGCGACGACACCGACGCGGCGCCGATTCACGGCAGCACGAAGCTCCAGGCGACATGGATCGTGGTCACCTCCGCGATCGTCCTCGGGCTGGCGGTGTTCGGCACGTACGAGCTCGTCAATCCCGCGGGCAACGGCTCCGGCCAGGGTCCGCAGCCCATCTTCAACCACGGCGTCCTGGCCGCCGCCTCCGACACGTCCTGGGCGCCGAACACGAACAACATCCTGCAGGTGCAGGTCATCGGCCAGCAGTGGGCGTGGACATATCGCTACCCGCAGTTCGGCGGCTTCGAGACGACGGACCTGGTGCTTCCGGTCGGCCAGCAGGTGCGATTCAACGTCACCTCGCTCGACGTCATCCACGATTTCTGGGCCTATCAGCTCGGCGTGAAGGCCGACGCGAACCCGGGCGTGAACAACATCGCGTATACCACGCCGTACCACACCGGCCAGTTCGTCGTGCGCTGCGACGAGCTGTGCGGCATCTGGCACGGCGCCATGTACAACTACGGCACGGTCATGTCGGTGTCGGGCTTCATGAACTGGGCGCACGCCTCTGAGATTCAGCTCGCCCCGGTGACGAAGATTCTGCCGCCGTACGCGCTGACCTACGACCCGACCGTGCTCGCCAAGGTGGGCAAGGTGAACCAGGAGCTCGGCCTTACCAGTGCGGGCGGTGGCTACTACAACCCAGCCGACCCAGAGCAGCCGTGAGCCGGAAAGGTAGCGAGGTATAACACATGGCCATCGAAACCCAGCCGGAAAGCGCGCAGACGCCCGGGGGACGCGAGCCCGGCGGCACACCCAAGCAGCGCCCTTGGTGGCTGCGCCCGGCATGGCACACCGCGCTCATCGGCGCGGTCATCGGCTACGCCATCGGGCACTGGCTCGGCAACTTCATGACCCCGAGCTTCGTGGCGACGGGTGGTGGCGCGAACGACGTCAACGACCTCGCCATCGTGCTCGGCTACGGCTTCGCCGTGCTCGGCTGGCTGGTCGGGCTCGGGGTCTTCAACGACCTGGTCCGGCAGATGCTCGGCAGGCCGGCCAACGGCACCGGCTACGCGACCGACACCGGGCTGGCGAGGTACTTCAGGTACACCCTCGACCACAAGGTGGTCGGCATCCAGTACCTGGTGGGCATGCTGGTGTACTTCTTCACCGGCGGCCTGTTCGCGATGGCGATCAGGACCGAGCTGCTTTCGCCGAGCTACCACGTGCTCAGCCCAACCGCCTACCTTGAGGTAGTCGGCGAGCACGGCACGATGATGATGATGATGATGACGTCGGTCGTCGTCGGCCCGCTCGGCAACTACCTCGTCCCGCTGATGATCGGCTCCAAGCGGGTCGCCTTCCCGCGCCTCGAGGCGCTGTCGTTCTGGCTCACCCCGTGCGCCTACGTCATCCTGCTGTCCAGCGTCCTGTTCGGCGGCTTCCCGACGGGCTGGACCGGCTATGCCCCGCTGTCCATTCAGGCCGGCGAGGGCATGGACGGCTACGCGTTCGCGTTCGGCCTGATGGGCATCTCGGTCATCATGGCCGGCTTCAACATCGTCGTCACGATCATCTGCTACCGGGCACCCGGCATGCGCTGGAGCCGGCTGCCGATGTTCGTCTGGGCAATGCTCACCACCGGCTTCCTGCTGGTGCTGGCCGCGCCGGTGCTGGTCGGCGGCATGTACATGATCATCACCGACCGGACGGCGCAGACCGCCTTCTTCATCAACCAGCTGGGCGGCAGCTCGTACCTGTACGAGGACCTGTTCTGGTTCTTCGGCCACCCCGAGGTATATATCCTGGCGCTGCCGGGCTTCGGGATCGTGTCGGAGATCATCCCGGTCTTCACCAGGAAGCCGCTGTTCGGCTACAAGGTGGCGGCGGCGGGCATGTTCGGCGTGGCCATCTTGTCGTTCTTCGTCTGGCAGCACCACCTGTTCATGTCCGGCATAAACCCGGACATGCGGCCGCTGTTCATGCTGACGACAGAGCTGATCTCGATCCCGACCGGGTTCATCTACCTGGTCGCGATGGGCACGTTCTGGAAGGCGAAGATCCGGCTGACCGTGCCCATGCTGTTCGCCATAGCGCTGTACATCAACTTCCTGTTCGGCGGCATCTCGGGCGTGTTCCTGTCCGACGTTCCTGTGGACACCACGGCGCACGGCAGCTTCTTCGTGATGGCGCACTTCCACTACACGATCATGGGCGGCTTGATCTTCGCGTTCTTCGGCGCCATCTACTACTGGCTGCCCAAGATCATGGGGATCTCGCTGAACGAGAAGCTGGGCAAGATCCACTTCTGGACGATGTTCATCACGTTCAACTCCACCTTCATGCCGCTGTTCGCGGTCGGCATGATGGGGCAGCCGCGCCGCGTGTTCGAGTACGCGCGGAACCTGGAGACACTGAACGACTGGGTGTCGATCTCGGCCTTCTGCCTCGGCGTCTCGATGCTGATCTTCATCTTCAACTTCGTGATGTCCACGGTGGTCTGGCGCGTGCGCGCGCCGCAGAACCCGTGGCAGTCGCGCGGCCTGGAATGGCAGGTCTCCTCGCCGCCGCCGCCTGACAACTTCACCCACATCCCCGTGGTATTGGCCGGGCCGTATGAGTACGGCGACCCGAACGCGTTGCCCGTGGCGGACCTCAACCCGCCAGCCGGCGTGATCGCCGGCGCCTTGGCCGGGGCCGGCGCGACCGCCACCACGAGCGCAGGATCGGAGGCGTAACGCATGTCGGAAGTCACCGCACCGGGCAGCGACGAGGCCGCGGCCCGGGCGACCGAGGAGAGCGCCTTCTACCACGAGGCGGCACTGAACGCGGCGTGGACGGGCAGCCGGCTGGCGATCGGCGCGCTGTCCTTCCTATTCGGCTCGTTCGCGTTCGCGTACTTCTACCTGTCGTCCTCGGGCGGTCACTCGAAGTGGCTGCCGTCGTCGACGACCCCGCCGCAGGCCTGGTACGGGGCGACGATCATGGCGCTGGTCGTGGTCAGTGCCCTCGTCCAGACGGTCGGGCTGCAGCGGATCAAGGCGGGCCGCAAGGGACCATGGGCGACGTCGGCGCTCGTCGCCCTGGTCCTCGGCCTGGTCGCGGTAGCGCTGCAGATCGTGCAGCTGCTCGACCTGCCGTTCCAGCCGGGCGAGTCCGGTTTCGCCAGCGTCTTCGTCGGGTTCTACCCGGTGGCGCTCGTAACCTGGCTAGCCGCCATGATCTGGCTGGAGATCCTCGTCGTTCGCGCACGGCGAATCCCGGCGATCTCATTCGTGGAGCAGCCGCCTACCTATGCCGAGACGTTCGAGGTACAGCGGTTCCAGTCGTCGCTGAGTGCTTTCACCCTCGTGTGGAACTACCTCGCTATCGTGGCATTCATCTTCTGGCTGTTCTTCTACGTGCGCTGAGCTGGAGGCCTAGTGTCTGCACTACCCCTCGCGGACGGTCCCGCGATGTTCCTCGGCGGGTCAATCTTGTCGTTCGTGTTGCCTATGGCAGCGTTCATCGTGATCGCGACCGCGCTGTACTTCCTGTTCCGGGCGAAGCACAACAACCCGCGGCTGAACTACATGACCCCCGAGGTGGTCACGTCGGTGGGCACCAGGGAGCCTGGCCCCGTCCCGGTCCCAGCTGCCAAGGCCCCAGCCACTCCTAAGGCCGTTGCCACCACGGAAACCGTGACCCCCGAAGCGGTGCCCGCGGAGACCGAGGTGGCCGAGGCCAAGGCTGAAGGACTAGTGATCGATTCGGAGACAGAAGGCAAAGAAGGTACGGAGTGACCTCTCTGCCGAGCGCGCTGCCTGCGGCGGGCCACCTCGGCCCGCCGCAAGCCGCGACAGGGGAGCCCGGGCCAGGTCCCCGCCAGGCCCGTCAACCCCGGGCGATCGTCAAGGCGCTCGTGGCGCTGACCAAGCCGCGGATCATCGAGCTGCTGCTTGTCACGACCGTGCCGACGATGCTGCTCGCGCAGCGTGGCCTGCCCTCGCTGAAGCTCGTCGTAGTCACCCTGATCGGCGGTACGCTGGCGGCCGGCAGCGCCAACACGATCAACTGCTACATCGACCGCGACATCGACGCGATCATGAAGCGCACCGCACGCCGCCCGCTGGTCAACAAGCAGGGCGCGATCAAGCCCGGCGAGGCGCTGGCCTGGGGGATCGTGCTAGGCGCGGGCGCCACCGCGCTGCTCGGCCTGATGGCCAACTGGCTGGCCGCGTCGCTGGCCGACGCGGCGATCCTGTTCTACGTCTTCGTGTACACGCTGCTGCTCAAGCGGCGCAGCCCGTCGAACATCGTGATCGGCGGGGCGGCCGGCTGCTTCCCGGTGCTCGTCGGCTGGGCCGCGGTCAAGGGCACCGTGGCGGTGCCCGCGATCGTGCTGTTCGCGGTGATCTTCCTCTGGACGCCGCCCCACTTCTGGGCGCTGGCGATGAAGTTCCGCAAGGACTACGCCGCGGCCGGCGTCCCGATGCTCCCGGTGGTAGCGGCGCCGGCCCAAGTCACCCGCAAAATCGTGTGGTACTCCTACGCGATGGTCGCGGCCACGCTGGCCCTGGCCCCGTACGCCGGCTGGATCTACTGCGCCGGAGCACTCGGCCTCGGCGGCTGGTTCCTCGTGGAAGCGCACCGCCTGCACGCCCAGGTGGTCCGCAGCGCCACCCCGGACGCCGGCGAGCGCCCGGTCCCGATGCGCCTGTTCCACCTGTCGATCGCCTACCTGACGCTGCTGTTCGCAGCGATAGCCATCACGGCAATCCTCCCCTGGGGCCGCTGGTAACTCCCCCTCCCAGCGCCCTGCCCAGTTGGCGGTGTGGCTCACAAACGCGAACCAATCGTCGCCGTGGGCCACACCGCCGAATAGGAGCCTGCCGGATGACGCCCCAGCCTTCGACCAACTCCGCGATGCCCTCCGACACAACCCCACTGGTTACACCAGCCTCTCCCGTTGGCTTTGTACGGCTGGTGACCACTTTCCCAGTCGAGTGACCGGTCACAAGTGGTCATTTCCCGTACAAAGACAACCTAGGATTACGGCATGCGAGACCTGTGAGGACTGCGGGGCCAGTGAGGCTACGCGGATCCGCGCCGGACGCTAGCCAGACGCCGAAGGTAGCTGGACCACCGCCCGCAAGCCCGGCGGCGCAGCCGCCGGGTCGCCCGGCTCCAGGAGCGCCGTGCCCCCGTAGGCCTGCGCCGTCGCGCGGACGATCGCCAGCCCGAGCCCGGCCCCGCCGCCTTCGTCGCCGTCCCGGCTGCGCGCGTCGTCGAGCCGCGCGAACCGGTCGAAGACCCGTTCCAGATCGGCATCGGGGACGCCGGGCCCGTCATCGGCCACGGCGAGCACGCCCCACCCGTCCTCGCGGCCAACCGTCACCGCCACCTGGGACTTGGCATAGCGCACGGCGTTGTCGACGAGATTGACGAGCAGCCGGTCGACGGCGCCCCAGTCGCCGGCCACCAGGCACGGGTCCGTGGAACCCGAGTACGTGACCGGTACCCGCGCGCCCGCGTAGCGGGCGACCACGGACTCGCTCAGCTCGGCCAGGTCAACCGTGCCGCCGCCGCCAAGCGCGGCGCTGCCAGAGCCCGCGCCGGCCCGTTCGTCAAGCCGCGCGAGCAGCAGCAGGTCCTCGGCCAGCCGGGCGAGCCGCAGCACGTCGGCGTGCACGTCGCGCGCCGTCGACTCCCAGTCCTGCCCGGCCGGATGGTCGAGCGCCACCTCGAGCTGGGCCCGGATCGACGCGATCGGGCTGCGTAGCTCGTGCGCGGTGTCGGAAACCAGGGCGCGCTGCCGCTGCTGCGCCGCGGCCAGCCGGGACAGCATGTCGTTGAGCGTCAGCGCCAGCGACCGCACCTCGTCCCTGGCCTCCGGCACCGGCAGGTCCGCGGGCACGGCGGCGGTGCCCGTTACCCGCGCGGCGCCCCGCCGCAGCAGGTCGATCGGCCGCAGCGTAGACCCGACCGCCAGCCAGATCGCCCCGGTGAACAGCACAAACAGCACCGGCGTGCCGAACACCAGCGCCTTCCCCACCACCGACAGGCTGCTGCTGACCGAGCTGAACGGTACCGCGGCGATGACCAGGGAGCCGTCCGAGGCGCGCTCCGCGGTCGCCCGCAGCTGCGACGGCAGCCCGTACGCGGGCCCGTTGAGTAGCGTCGCCTCGCCGTTGCGCGCGATCGTCGCCGCGTGCGCCGGGCTGAGCAGCGGCACCAGCCGGTCGGTATCCGGTGAGACGTCGATGATCTGGCCGGACGTGCCGAGCACCTGGACGGTGACGTCAGGCGCGACCGGCACCGGCGTCGGCAGCCGGTTGGCGTCGATCAGCGCCACGACGCCGGCCGCGCCCTGCCGGGCCGTGTCGTCCACCGACCGGGTCAGCGATACCCGCAGCACGTTGAACAGCAGCAGGTCGATGGCCACGAAGGCGACGACGAGCCCGAGCGCCGCGGTCATCGTGACCCGCGCGCGCAGCCCGCGCCGCCGCCACCACCGGACCAGCGAAAGGCCGGGCACCGTAACTCAGCCGCCGTCCGCGTCGAGCAGGTAGCCGGCCCCGCGGACGGTCCGCACCGCCTGCCTGCCGAACGGCGCGTCGATCTTCCGCCGCAGATAGCCGACGTACACCTCGACGATA
>Ga0335075_10011827_pt1 | contig 13187 bp, 12 predicted proteins | sample Lox_Sample_24_FD_206723 | JGI IMG/M metagenome (GOLD analysis project Ga0335075, IMG submission 206723) | Soil microbial communities from Loxahatchee National Wildlife Refuge, Florida, United States - Lox_Sample_2.4 | ecosystem: Environmental > Terrestrial > Soil > Wetlands | place: USA... | reverse complement strand
TGGTAGGGCTCGACGTAGGACGGGTGGTTGTGCGATTCCACCTTGAAGGTGACCGCCCAGCCGTCGCCGATGTCGACCACGCCGGCGTTCTCGCCGATGCCGGCCAGCATGCCGGCCCGCATCTCGTTGGTGGTGGTCTCACCGAAATACCGCAGATGGACCTTGGACGATTTGTAGGAGCAGTGCTCGCTCCACATCACCGAGTACATGGCCAGCTCGGCATCGGTCGGCCGGCGGCCCAGGATGTCACGGATCCGCTGGTATTCGTCCTCTTTGAGACCGAGTTCGCGGAACGGTTGGGGCTGATCAGGGTTGGCTGCGGCCTGCTCGACGGTATCGACCGCTTGAGTAAGCCCGGACGTCACGGGGACAGTCTAAGTGGCCCGGTGACTACCCCGTGCCGGCCACGCAGAAGGCGTTGCCCTCGGGGTCGGTCAGCACCACCCAGCGGAAATTGTCGCCGACGCTGTGCCGGCCGGCCTCGGTGGCGCCGGCCCCCACCAGCCGCGAGACTTCAGCGTCGACATCGGCCGCGCCGAAGTCCAGGTGCACCCGGTTTTTACCCGGCGTGGGTTTGTCCACCTTCTGAAAGCCCAGCCGCGGCCCGTCCGGCCGCATGACCGCGAAGAATGCGCCGGGCAGCAGCTCCTGGACTTGGCCGTCGAACTGCTCGGCCCACCAGCCGGCCAGCGTCGCGGGATCGCTGCTGTCGAATGTCACCATCTCTACGTTGAGCGCCATAACTCCGACCTTATTACTGACGTCCACGACCTCCGAGGTAATTGCAGGGGTGCAGGGGCCGAGACACGCTTGCATCAACGCGCGCCGAAGCGCCCAACCCTTGGAGGAACAATGACCAACATCCAATCCGCCTCGCCTGCAACGACCTTCAGCGCTGAGCTGTGGGCGGCGTTCTGGGCGGCACCCAGTATGTCGCGCGGGATGGACATCCTGGCCGACGACATCGTCGGCTACTGGCCCGGCGACCCCGAGCCGGTCCGCGGAGTCGAGCCGTACACGAAAAAGATCGCCGACCTGCTGGCCGCCGCTCCGGACCTGCAGCTGGAACTCGTAGACAGCGCCACAGTGCCAGGTGCCGCCGAGGGCGAGCAGCTGGTCTTCTTACACTACGTCGGGCACGGGACCGGCCCCGACGGGCCTTTCGAGATCCGCGGGCTCGACAGGGTCCGCACCCGCGACGGCATGGTGGTGGAGAATGTGATCCGCTACGAGCCGGTCGTCGTCACGTAACGCTCAACACTCAGCCCGGCGACAGGAATGCCCGCAGCGCCGCAGCGTAGGCGGCGACGTCGCCGGCACCCATGAACTCCCGCGCTGAATGCATGGCCAGCTGCGGCGCGCCGACGTCGACCGTCGGGATGCCGGTGCGCGCCGACGTCATCGGACCGATCGTCGAGCCGCAGGGTAGATCGGCGCGGTGTTCGTAGCGTTGCAGCGGTACCCCGGCCCGCTGGCAGGCCAGCGCGAACGCGGCGGCGGTGCGGCCGTCGGTGGCGTAGCGGAGATTCGGGTGCACCTTGAGCACCGGGCCACCGTTGATCGCGATCAGGTGACCGGGTTCGTGCCGCTCTGGGTAGTTGGGATGGGTGGCGTGCGCCATGTCCGCTGAGGCCACCATCGATCCCGGCAGCCGACGCAGAAACTCCTCCCGTCCGCCACCACCGGCCAGCACGATGCGTTCCAGCGTGGTCGTCAGCAGCTCGGAGTCCGCGCCGTGATCGGAGGTCGATCCGACCTCCTCGTGGTCGAACAAGACCAGCACCGGCAGGTAATGGCCGGCCGTGGTGTTCAGCAACGCCTCCAGACCCGCGTAGCAGGAGGCCTGGTTGTCCAGCCGCGGTGCACTGACGAACTGGTCACCCAGGCCGGACAGCGTCGAGGGGGTCAGATCGTGGGTCATCAGGTCGGCGCCGAGCACGTCATCAGGATCGATGCCGGACTGCTCGGCGACGTAGCCGATGAACGACCGGGTTGGGCCGTCAGCTCCCCACACCGCGTTGCGCAGGATCGGAGCATCGATGCGCACCAGCCGGTGAGCGATACCGCCGCCGCCGCGGATGGACAGTCGACCGCTGACGCCCAGGTCGCGGTCCAGCCAAGAGTTCAGCCAGGCGCCGCCGTAGGGTTCGAGCGCCACGATCTGCCAGCCCGCGGCCTCACGGTCGGGATGTTGCTTGACGCGCAGATTGGGGCTGTCGGTATGGCCGCCGATGATCCGAAACGGCCGACCGCGAAACGACCGACCGCCGGTGTCGGTTCCGCTGTCCCAGGCCACCAGCGACCCGGCGCGCAGGGTGAAGAACTTGCCTGCGGACGGCCACTTGTCAGCCTCGGCCAGCTCGGTGTAGCCGGCATCGCGCAGCCGGGACGACACCGTGGCACAGACGTGAAACGGCGACGGCGACGCGTCGATGAATTCGCACAACCCTCGTGCCGTGGCCGTCATGCGCCCAATCTTTTCATCACAGCTGCGTCTAAAACGTTAGGGTCGAACCCGTGCCCGATCCGCAGCCGCAACCGGTGCTCGCTCCGCTGACACCGGCCGCGATCTTCCTGGTGGTCACCATCGACGAGGGCGGCGAGGAGACGGTGCACGACGCGCTGCCGGACATTTCCGGACTCGTGCGGGCCATCGGATTCCGCGATCCCACCAAACACTTGTCGGTGATCGCCTCGATCGGTTCCGACGCCTGGGACCGGCTGTTCACCGGCCCGCGACCTGCCGAGCTGCACCCGTTCGTCGAGCTGGACGGTCCGCGGCATGCCGCACCGGCCACACCCGGCGACCTGTTGTTCCATATCCGGGCCGAGAGCCTGGACGTCTGTTTCGAGCTGGCCAACCGGATCCTCAAGTCGATGGCCGGTGCGGTGACCATCGTCGACGAGGTGCACGGCTTCAAGTTCTTCGACAACCGCGATCTGCTCGGTTTCGTGGATGGGACCGAAAACCCCGACGGCGCGCTGGCGGTCTCCGCCACCACCGTCGGTGACGAGGATCCCGATTTCACCGGCTCCTGCTATGTGCACGTGCAGAAGTACGTGCACGACATGGCGGCCTGGGAGTCACTGTCGGTCACCGAGCAGGAACTGGTGATCGGCCGCACCAAACTGGACGACATCGAACTCGACGACGATGACAAGCCGGCCAATGCGCATATCGCGCTCAACGTGATCACCGACGACGACGGCACCGAGCTGAAGATCGTGCGCCACAACATGCCGTTCGGTCAGCTCGGAAAGGGCGAATTCGGCACGTATTTCATCGGGTATTCGCGTACGCCCGAGGTCACCGAACGGATGCTGCGCAACATGTTTCTGGGCGACCCGCCGGGCAACACCGACCGCATCCTGGACTTCTCGGTCGCGGTCACAGGTGGACTGTTCTTCTCCCCCACCGTCGACTTCCTCGATGATCCGCCGCCGCTGCCGGGTTCACTCCTAGCAGCCACTGCGGTGGTTAGCGTGCCCCTTACGGGCACAGATGGCTCGTTGGCGATCGGCAGTTTGAAAGGAACCCCGCAATGAACAACCTCTACCGCGATCTGGCGCCGATCACCGAAGAGGCCTGGACCGAAATCGAATTGGAGGCGACACGGACGTTCAAGCGGCACATCGCCGGACGGCGGGTGGTCGACGTCAGCGAGCCGGGCGGTCCGATCACTGCGGCGATCAGCACCGGACGGCTGCAAGAAGTGAAGGCGCCCACCGATGGCGTCATCGCGCAACTGCGTGTCAGCAAACCGCTTGTGCGGCTTCGGGTTCCGTTTACGTTGTCCCGCGCGGAGATCGACGACGTGGAACGGGGGTCGCAGGATTCCGACTGGGACCCGGTCAAGGCCGCCGCCAAGAAGCTGGCGTTTGTCGAAGACCGGGCCATCTTCGAGGGCTATAAAGCCGCCTCGATCGACGGCATCCGTAGCTGCAGCTCCAACCCGCCGTTGAAGCTGCCCAAGGAAGTGCGGGGCTTTCCCGATGTCATCGCGCAAGCGTTGTCCGAGCTGCGACTGGCCGGTGTCGACGGCCCGTACTCGGTGCTGCTGTCCGCCGACGCCTACACCAAGGTCAGCGAGACCACCGAACACGGCTACCCGATCCGCGAGCACATCCGTCGGCTGATCGAGGGCGACATCATCTGGGCACCGGCCATCGACGGCGCGTTCGTGCTCACCACCCGCGGCGGCGACTTCGACCTGCAGCTGGGCACCGACGTGTCGATCGGATATCTCAGCCACGACGCCGAAACCGTGCAGTTGTACTTGCAGGAGACCCTGACGTTCCTGTGCTACACCGCCGAGGCGTCGGTCTGCCTCAGCTCGTAGTGGCCAAGTATTCACCCACGTGCATGTTTTCAGGAGCGTAAGACGCGACTAAAATTGCGACGTGCCAGCGACTTATGAGTCGAAATTCGCTCGGAACGGCGGCGAGAAACAATGACCACCACAGCTCACAGCCAACACGTTGATCACGACCACGTCCATGGTGAAGGATGCGGTCACGTCGCGATCCCGCACGGCGACCATGTCGACTATGTGCACGACGGCCACCTTCACCGTCAGCACGACGGTCACTACGACGAATGCGAACCGGACGGCCACGCCGTGCATGAGGATCACGACCACGTCCATGGCGAGGGCTGCGGTCACGTGGCCGTGCCGCACGGCGACCACGTCGACTACGTCCACGACGGGTGCCGGCACGCCTCGCACGGTGAGCACTACGACGAGCACTGACGCCGCGGGCGCGGGCCGCGTGACTGGGCCTTTTACAACAGACCGAGGTGCTGCAGGTCGGTGACGTACTTATCGATCAGTGCGGCCGACAAGTGGGGAATGTCTTTGTCCTCACCAACTTTGGCATCGCGAACCGCGGTGTGGAAGACCTCGGTCGGGATGGCTGCACCGCGCAACGGCTTTTCGGGTTCGCGATAGGCGGCAAGTAGAGGTAACACCGATTCCTGTCGCTGCTGCTCAGGCAGCGCCTTCATCACGGTCTCAAACCGCGTGATCCAGTCGTGGTAGTCGTCGATCCGCTGGATGTCATGACCGGCTGCGATCAGCCAGTCGACGAAGGTGTCCAACGAGATGCCGTCGTCGTGGGGGTTCGTCACATCGAAGGAGCGGAATCCTTCGGTGACCTGCTTTCCCAGGGTCGTGACGGCTTCGGCAACGAAGTCGGCGGGTATGCCGGCGTAGTGCGCCCTGGCCCGATTTCCAGCGGCGTCGGCCTGGTAGAAGGACCAAGGCGCGATGCCCGTCGCCAAAAGGCTGAAGATCAGCCGGGTGAACATATCGGGCACATTGAGCTGCCCGAGGTAGCGACTGTGAGCCAAGATCATGTCGGAACGAAAGACCGCCACCGGCAGGCCGCACAGGTCGAATGCCTCACGCAGCAGAACTTCCCCGGCCCACTTGCTGTTGCCATAGCCGTTGGCGTAGGAGTCGTCGATCGCGCGCGCCGGGCTGATGGCGCGGATGTCGCCATCCTCGGCGAACTCCTCGGGCGCGATCTGCATGGCGACCGCCACCGTCGACATGAAGGTGACCGGTTTGATCCGCGCAGAGATCGCCAGCCGGATCACCTCCGCGGTACCCACAACATTAGGCGCGAATAATTGCTCGTAGGGCAGCACGTGATTGACCAACGCGCCCACGTGTACGACGAGGTCGACGGTGTGGGTCAGCCGGTCCCAGGTCGCGTGATCGAGTCCGAGGTCGGGCTCGCTGACATCGCCGACGATGACTTCCAGGTGCTCGGCGGCCAGCTCGCGAAAGCGGTGCAGCAGGTCGGGATCGCCGCTGTCGAATACCTTCTCGAGTCGGGCGTGCGCCGCGTCGGCGTCGCTGCCGCGCATGATGGTGATCAGTTTGCCGCCCGTGAGGGACAGCCGTTGCAGCCACTCCAGCGTGACGAACCGGCCGAGGTACCCGTTGGCGCCGGTGAGCAGAACCGTGTGCGGCTCACCGGCGGCCCGCGGCAGCGACGCGGCGGCGGCGAGAGTCTTGGCGTCGATGAACTTGTCCAACGTCAGATCGCTTGCATAAATAGTAGTTTCGCCCTTGCCGTGGATTCTGGCGAACGTGGGTCGCGCCGACTCTGATCGACGCTCGGTCTCGATGTAGTCGGCGATCTGGCCCAGATTGCTCGCCGGGCTGACAATTACGCCTACCGACACCTCGAGCCCGAGTAGTTCGGCAAGCAGGGTCGAAAAGGTCAGCGCCGACAGGGAATCCCCGCCCAGGTCGGTGAAATGCGCATCGGCATCGACGTCGGTACCGGCCGTTCCGAGGACCACCCGTGCCGCCGCGAGCACGGTGTCGATGATCGGCTGGGTGGCGGCCGCCTGGCGCAGTGTGCGCAACTCGTCGACCTGTGCGGCGGCCAGCTCGGCGTATAGCTGCTCCAGCCGTGCTCCGTAGGCGTCCTTCAGTTTTGGCCTCAGGTTCTTGCCTACCCCGGAAAGCAGACCGTTGGCCACGCTGAACGGCTCGGATTCGACCAGAAACTCGGCCGGCACCTCGTAGGACTGCAGCTCAGCGCTTTTCGCGGTTTGCTGCAGCGACTCGCGCAGCGCCGCCTTCAACGCATCGGTGTCGCCGCCGAACCGCTCTAACGCCTCAGCGGTGGGGACGATCACCGCGAGCAGGTAGGAGCGCTCGCTGTTGCCATAGACGAAAATCTGCCGCACCAATGGTGCGGTGCCAAACACCGCTTCCAGGTTCGCCACGGCCACGAACTCGCCGTTTGCCAGTTTGAGGACGTTTTTGCGCCTGTCGACATAGACGACATGATCGGGTGCGATCTCGGCCATCACGTCACCGGTGCGGTAGTAGCCGTCCTCATCAAAGACCTCGGCGGTGATCTCGGGGCGTTTGTAATAGCCCGGTGTGGCGCTCGAGGATTTGACGAGCAATTCCCCACGCGGATAGGGCTTGTCGGTGGTGAAGTAGCCCAACTCGGGGACGTCGGTGAGCTTGTAGTCGAGCACCGGCGGGCGGATAAAAACGCCGTCCCTGGTCAGCGGGACAACCTCGGTGAGGCCATACAGGTCGGTCACGTGCAGGTCTAGGCACGCTTCCAGAAACGCCTTCATCTCGGCGGCCAGCGGGGCGGTGCTGACGGCCACGCGCAGGACCCGACCGCCCAGCAGTTGCTCGCGCAGTTCGGCCAACGCTTCCACCTCGGCGTCGGCGGGGTTTGCGCCCTCCAAGGTCATCCGGTCCACCGCCGATCGGTAGCGCTGAAACAGCATCTCGACGACCCGGGGCACCAGTATCAACTCAGTGGGTCGCACCAGCGCCCAGTCGTCCAACAGCGTCGACAGATCGGACTCGGCAACGAAATAGCTTGTGCCGCCAGATAAGAACGACGCGACCAACGGCAGCCGCCCGGCGATGTGGTTCAGCGGCATGAAGTTCAGGTTGAACACCGGGGTTTCGGGTTCAGCCAGCGGCACCGTCCACAGTCTGGTCAGCATCCGTTCGGTGAACATCGCACCCTTTGGTGCGCCGGTGCTGCCCGACGTGTACAGGATCATCGCCAGCCGCTCGTCGGTGCCGCCGGCGTACAACGGTTCGGGTGGCAGCAGCCGACCGCGCTGAATGACCTCGTCCAGCGTGCTCACTACGACCGGCAGGCCCGCGTCGCCCAAGCGCTTGCGCGCACGCTCGAGACTCTCGCGGTGATCGTCGATCTGCGGCTGGTAGTCGAACACCACCAGATGACGCAGTGAGCGGCTCTGCAACGCGGATTCCACCGCCAAATCCAGATAGCTCGCACCTGTGGCGAGCACCCGCGGCTCGGTTTCCTCGATGATCGGCCGCAGCACCGATACCGGGGCGCTGTTCTGCAATGGCACCGACACCAAACCGAGGTAGGCGCAAACCAGGTCGATAATCAGGTATTCGGGCCCGGCGAACCCTACCGAGGCAACGAATTCGCCGGGATTGACCGGGAACGTCTCATCTTGGTGCCACGCTGCGGCGACGGCATGCACTCGCGCCCACAGCTCGCCATAGCTGATGGTCTCGAAACCAGGCAACAGCCGCGTGGTGATGCGGTCGGTGGCCGGATCGCGCACGACCTCGCGCGCACGTTGCCCCACTGCGGGCTGGTCCGCGTAGCCCTCTGCCAGCGTTTGCAGCACTTCGGCCAACCGAAGCTCTGGCCGCTGGGCCGCTTCGATCACCCCCGGAAGCGGGTTGGTCGTCGCGAACTGGGGATCGGAGGCATACAGCTCGGCGATACGACGTCGCAGTCGCTCCTCTTGAGTGTCGCTCACATCGATTGTCATCTGCAGCGCCTCCGTCCAGCCATTTCAACCTGAACAGACAAACAACGGCGACCTGAAAGTTTATCCCTTTCCGGGTGTGAGCGTCGACACACCCGGCGAACCCAGGCTGTTTCTAAATTGCTTGTGCAACAACAGCATACGCGCCCACCAGCGCACGCCCGCCCGCGCTTCGGGCACGGCGTTTCAGGTCAGTGGTTCACCACCGTCAATTTTCAGGGTCATGCCGGTCATGAAGGTGTTGGTCATCGCGAACAGCACGGCACCGGCGATATCGTCCGGGGTTCCGATTCGGCCTGCCGGGTTGTGGGCGGCGATCTGTTTGAAGTAGTCCCGCTTGCCGTCTTCGCCCATGGCGTCCCAGGCACCCGTGTCGATCACCCCGGGTGAAATCGCATTGACCCTGATCGGGGCGAGCTCGACGGCCAGCCATCGCGTCAGGAAGTCGACGGCGCCGTTGGTGATACCCACACCGAGATAGCCGACGTTGTGCTTGAAGGCGTGCACTCCCGAGAACAACACGAACGAGCCCACCGGGTTGATCTGCGGCGCAAGGTATTTGGCGAGCATCGTTGGCCCGATGACCTTGGTATCGAAGGACGCCCGCAGGTTGTCACGCTGCAGTTCGGCCAGATTTCCGCGGGCACGGGCCGAGGCGGTTGACACCACGTGGTCGAGGCGTCCTACCCGCTCGGCGAGCGCGGCGATCGACGCGTCATCGGTGATGTCCACCACCTCAGCGCTGATCTCGGGGTCGTCATAAGCGTCGGCGAGTTTGGCTTTGTCTCGTCCCGCGACGACGACGCGCGCTCCCTGCGAGCGCGCCAGCAGGGTGATCGCACGCGCGATCCCACTCCCGCGGCCGACTACCAGCACTGTCTTGTCCTGCAACGCGCTACCCATCGACGGCTGCTCCTAGAAAATGGGTTATTTGTCCCAGATTATTCACAACGTGCCACCGGGGTCAACGCCGGACCCTCGCCCTTGTGCCGCTGTTGCGCTTGACGCATACTGGGATGCATAACCCAAAAAGGCTCGTTGGCACTTGCGGCTCAGGAGGAATAACCCATGCCGACTGTCCATCACCGCTACCTCACCGTCGACGGTCACCAGCTGTTCTTCCGGGAAGCCGGCGATCCGAACGCGCCCACGCTGGTGCTCCTACACGGCTTTCCCACCAGCTCGTACATGTTCCGGGACTTGGTTCCCGCGCTCGCTGATCGCTACCACGTGGTCGCGCCGGACCATCTGGGATTCGGCCTTTCTGATGCACCCTTGGTGGAGCAGTTCGACTACACCTTCGATGCTCTGACCGCGTTGACGCAAGGCCTGCTGCGCGCGTTGAAGATCGACCGCTACGCGATGTACGTGCAGGACTACGGTGCTCCGATTGGGTGGCGGCTGGCGCTCGCGGACCCGTCCGCGATCACGGCGATCATCAGCCAGAGTGGCAACGCCTACGACGCCGGTTTTGTGGACAGCTTTTGGAAGGTGGTCACGGCCTACCAGGGCGAGCAGACCGCCGAGACCGAGGGCCCGGTACGGCAATTCCTTACCCTGGACGCCACCCGGTGGCAATACGTCACTGGGGTGCCGGACGAGACAGTAGTCAATCCCGAGTCCTGGCATCACGACTATGCGCTGCTATCCCGGCCCGGTATCGACAACGTGCAACTCAAGCTGTTGCGCGACTACGCCAGCAACTCACCGCTATACCCCCGCGTTCACGAGTACTTCCGCACCAGCAAGGTGCCACTGCTGGCGGTGTGGGGTCGCGGCGACGAGATATTCGGTCCGGCCGGTGCGCAGGCTTTCGCCGACGACTTACCCGATGCCGAGATTCATCTGCTCGACGGAGGGCATTTCCTGCTGGAGTCGGCGCTGGACGAGGTGGCCGGGCTGATCCGCTCCTTCCTCGCCAAAGTGCATCCCGCCGCCTGACGACACACGGCCACTCATATGGGTTGAACGTCCCATAATTGCCGTTGCACGGCGTTAACCTGACGTTATGGTTCAGGCCGACCTGCACGACGACCGGCGCTTGACCGCCAAGGGTCGCGCTACCCGCGACCGGATCGTGAAGGTCGCAGCCGAGTTGATCCTGCGCGACGGTCTCTCGGCGCTGAACATGGACGCCCTGCGCAGGGCCGCGTCGGTCAGCGGCTCGCAACTCGCCCACTACTTCACCGACAAGCGGGCGCTGATCCGCGCGATCGTCGCACGCCAGATCGACGTGGTGCTCGACTTTCACCGCCAGCCCAAGCTCCGGGCGCTTGATACATTCGACGACTTCGAGCGCTGGATCGATCTGAACATGCGTTACCTGCGACGTATCGGCTACTCCGGCACGCCGACCTATCACGGGCTGGCCGGACAACTCGGGAAGTCCGACAAAGCAACACGCGACACCCTGGCAGCCGGCTATTCGCAATGGATCGAGTTGCTGGAGAACGCGATCCAACGGATGAGAGATCACGGCGTCCTGGTCGCGCGTGCCGACCCCCGAAAGTTGGCTCTGGTCATCGTCAGTGCCCACCAAGGCGGCGCCACGTTGGCCTTCACCTATCGTGCCGAATGGCCGCACGCCGATGCGGTGCGATTCGCGGTCAACTACTTACGCATGTTCGCCACCGACCCCGCCGAGCGGGTACCCCGTCCGCCGCGGCGTCCCCGCACTCGGCGCAACGTCGTCCACGCTGCCTGATCCGAACCGAGAGGGGGTGGCCACATGTCCGATGACGCCACACCACGGTTTACTCGCAAGGGGCGCGCGACTCAGGCGCGCATCGTCGGCGTGGCCGCCAAGCTCATGTTCCAGCGTGGCGCCGCGGGCACCAGCATCGACGAGGTGCGCAGCGCGGCGGCCGTTAGTGGATCGCAGATCTCGCACTATTTCCACGACAAACGCGATCTGACCCGCAAGGTGATCAGCGCACGCCGCGACGACGTCCGGAAGTTTCACGGTCAGCCAGAGCTGGGCGCCCTGGACAGCTTCGAAGCGCTGCAAGCGTGGGCCGACGCGAACGTTGCCGACATCAACGGTGTCTATCGCAAGGGTGGCTGCGTCTACGGCTCGCTGGCAGGAGAGTTGGTCGAAGCCGACGCCGAAATCCACGGGGATCTCGCCACCGGCTACGACCAATGGATCGAGCTCTTCCACGCCGGACTCATCGAGATGCGCCGACGCGGCGATCTACGCCCCGACGCCGACCCCCGACACCTGGCGGTCTCCCTGGTCGTCGCGCACCAGGGCGGCGCCATGCTCACGTACATCACCGATAGCCCAGAACCGCTGCGCGCAGCGGTGAATGCTGCGGTTGAGTACGTGCGGTCATTCGCACCGACATCGACGGCCCGCAAACCCCGAACGGCCACTCGCCGCAAGCCCAAGGGCTGAGCTAGACATTTCTGGGTTGTCCGACCCATAATATTGGCGAACTGCCCCACTGTCGACACCAGAAAGGATGGCACGTCATGTCGGTGACGGAGTCCGCACAGCCCGCACTACCCACCGCACCGGCGGTCGTTCGCGAACGACCGGGCGGCGAAACCATGCGCGCAATCGTGCTGGAGAAGTTCGGCGGAATCGACAGCCTGGTCTACACCGACATCCCTAAACCGCTGCCCAAGGACGGCGAGGTCGTCATCAAGGTGCGCGGATTCGGGCTCAACCACGCCGAGCTGCACATGCGCCGTGGCGAATGGGCAGAAGCCGCCGAAGTCAGCGGCATCGAATGCGTCGGCATCGTCGACTCCTGCCCTGGCGGCGAGTTCCCGGTCGGAGCCAAGGTCGCCGCGCTCATGGGCGGCCTCGGCAGAACCATCAATGGGAGCTATGCCGAATACACCCGAGTGCGTGCGGCCAACGTCGCGCTTATCGACGCCGAACTGCCCTGGTCGCAATTGGCCGCGCTGCCGGAAACCTTTGCAACCGCCTGGACATGCTTGTTCCATAACCTCAAGCTGTCCGCGGGACAAACTGTCGTCATCCGCGGCGCGACGTCATCGTTCGGCCAGGCCGCGGTCAAGATGGCGGTCGCGGCAGGCGCACACGTGATCGCCACCGCACGCAAGCGCGAGCGCTTCGGCATGCTCGACGCACTCGGCGTCACCCGCGTCGAGCTGGAGTCGCGAACGCTGGCTGCCAGCATCGCCGAAGCCAAGCAGATCGATGCGGTCCTCGACTTGGTCGGCAACAGCACCATCCTGGATTCGCTGGACATGCTTCGCCGCGACGGCACCGCCTGCCTGGCGGGATGGCTGGGTGGCCTGGACCCGATCGGCGACTTCAACCCGCTGCTGCGGATGCCCAGCGGGGTGAATTGGTCGTTCTTCGGGAGTTTTGTGTTCGGCAGCCCGGGCTTCCCGTTGTCCGATGTGCCGTTGCAAGACATCGCAGCGCAGGTGGCCGCCGGCCGACTCGAAGCCGCCCCGGAACGGGTCTTCTCGTTCGACGAGATCCGCGAAGCGCACCGCGTGATGGAGGCCGGTGAGGCCGGTGGAAAAATGGTCGTCGTCATGGAATGAGCTCAAAGGAAAGGCACGGCAATGGGTTTGGCGTGGCAACAAGGACCACTGGCAGCCGCGTCGGTGGGGCACTTCCTTACACCGGAACCACTGCCGCAGCGACTGCTGTACGCGGAGCCGCTGCGGCGCCGCATGCGGGTGCGCCTCGCCGACCAGTGGATCGCCGAGAGCGAAGACGTCGTCCTGCTGCACGAGCCCGGCCGCTACCCGGTCGCGTACTTCCCCGAAGGAGACATTGCGCCCGGCGTTCTGTTCGCCGAGGACCGCACCACCCAACACCCCGAATTAGGTGCCGTGGCGTGGTTCACGGTCGGGGTGACCGATCGCACCGTCAACCACGCCGCATGGCGAT
>Ga0335075_10011826_pt1 | contig 13188 bp, 10 predicted proteins | sample Lox_Sample_24_FD_206723 | JGI IMG/M metagenome (GOLD analysis project Ga0335075, IMG submission 206723) | Soil microbial communities from Loxahatchee National Wildlife Refuge, Florida, United States - Lox_Sample_2.4 | ecosystem: Environmental > Terrestrial > Soil > Wetlands | place: USA... | reverse complement strand
AAATACAAGGTCCCCGAAAGCTGTCTACTCAGGAATCAGGCGGGCGTGGAGCGCCCAAGGTCAGGCTTTCAGCACAACCACCGTCGTTGGTAATACTGTGCAATTTGACCGCATGGACTAACGGCCTGCCAGCGGGGCAGGAATCTCCATCGGGATCAGGAAATTGCTGGCGAGAACGTAGTCGTAAAGGTGATTCAGAGGCGACGGGGGGCGAAGCTGGAGGGCCGACACCCATCCGTTCTCGTCGGTCCACTGCCAGTCGCTGGCCGCGACTCCTTCAATCGCCTGCCGCAGACTTGCCGAACGCATTGGATAAGCGTAGATACGGACGTTCTGAGCCAGCAGCCGGGACATGGCTTCGAGGAAGCTGCCGTCGAGCTTCGTGTAGCGATATTCCCAGGTGCGCACCAGAAGCGAGAGGCCAATGACAAAACGAACACATTCCTTCGTATAGCGGTTGACGAGAGCAGTCATGCTGTACAGTTCCCGTTCGCGAAACAGGAGAACGTTTCCGCCGCGCGCATGGAGAGTATCGATACGTTCCAGCAGATCGGTGGTCTCGGGAGGCGAATCGGCGTCCCAGAGCGGCATCGCCGAGAGGCAGAAGAGGCCCATGGCCGCGGAGCCTGGTTCGCCCGTCTCCTGCTCAAGCTGCCGGACCCCCGAGGTCAGCATCTGAAGCACGGCGTCGGTGGAAGCCGGCTTTTTGAATGAACCGGGAGCGAGCACGACCGCTTTTTTGTGCAAAATCTCGATGGGAGGAACTGGCGGCCCACTGGATGGAAAATAGACGGCTTCTGCAAGGCCTTTACAGACCAAATCCGCCATCATTGCGCGCTGGTTCCATCCTTCAAAAGCTGCTCCCCGCAGTTCTATGTGGTCGATTTCAATGCGTTTTTCGACATCATGAGCAACATTCCCAAGGAAGCAATCTTTCGGCTGGAGCTGGAAGAAGACAGCATAGATCAGGTTGACGCCAAGAGTGCCGATCGCCTCCTGCTCGAGGGAACCCGAGGGATCGAGCATGTTGATGTGGAGAATGATTTCATTCGCAGGACCGTCGGGCTCCAGCTGGAAACGCAGGCCGATCCAGCCGTGCGGCTCATTGGTGCCCGCATAGTTGCGCGCCGAAATCGTATCGACGAAGGAAAAAAAGCGGGTTGAGGATCCGCGACTCCGGCCCAATTGCTTGTTCAGCTGGGTCCACTCGCTGTCGAGCATTGCGTCGAGGCGTTGCCGGGAAACGTAGCGCGCACCGGCTCCATACAAGTCGTCACTGACTTCCTTGTCGTACGCGGATATCGACTTGGCAACCGTTCCGGAAGCCCCACCTACAACCAGAAACCATCGCGCGACTTCCTGACCAGCGCCGATCTCGGCGAAGGAACCATAACTCGTTCTGTCGAGATTGATCTCGAGCGCTTTTTGATGAGCGTTGAGCTTCTCCACCGTAGCCATAGACCAACTCCTCCCTATCTGCAAGAGCAAAACCCGGAGCCGCCGCTGATGTCCAGATGCGGCACGAAGACCTGGGGGCTCGCAGATATTCACCGGGCAGGGGCGCGGAGCGTCTTTCTCAGCTACGCATTAGCGACCAATCCTGCCCATGCACGGGGCGAATCCGGCATGGCGGTCATCGTCCGGCTCTCGTCGTTTTTCCTCATCTGCATTGGGGCGCAGATTGCCTGGAATGGAGCGAGCGCTCTGCTCTCGTCCGCAGCCTTTCAAATTCGGGGAAGGTATGCGCCGGCGGCGGATTCCAGCGCGTCGAGCCATCATCTCGGTCCCGGTGGGAGCGCCGCGCCTGCGCGCCGTGACTCCTGGGTCCTTACCTGCCGAAGCCGGGAGGCCATCTTTACGAGGTCCGCCAGTGACTGGGCCTTCATTTTTTCCATCACTCGGCCGCGATGAGCCTTAACGGTAATCTCGCTGATTCCCAGTTCGCTGCCGACTATCTTGTTGGGGAGACCGCTGGCTACCAGATGCATCACCTCACGCTCACGCGGGGTAAGGACCGTATAGCGGGCCTGCAGATCCCGGATCTCGTCTTCGTGCGCAAGTATCGTTCTACTGCGCTCGAGCGCATTACGGACCGCGTTGAGGACGACCGAATCGGTGAGTGGCTTGGGGAGAAACTCCACAGCTCCCGCTTTCATCGCCTGGACCGTCTTGGGCACATCGCCGTAGCCTGTGATGAAGATGATCGGCATGTCGGGTCGTTCGACGGCAATCCTCTTCTGCAAATCGAGGCCGCTTAATCCGGGGAGCGAGATATCGAGAATGAGACAACTGGGCCGACGTGGGCGCGGGTGAACGAGAAACTCCTGCGCTGAAGCGAACGCTTCAACGCTCAAGCTCTCCTGTCTGATCAGGAGTTCCAGCGACTCCCTTACGGAGATGTCATCGTCGACAACGAATACGACAGGGGCAGTCCGCGACGACGGAATCGGACCCTGCAAGCGCGGCTGCACTCCGGCAGCACCCATCATTTCCTCCTCCACCTCGTCTCCGGGAAGATGCAGCTGGCTCGCGGCGCCGATCTCAGGGCATCGAGCAGGGCCGTGTCCGAAAAAGGTTTGAACAGGCAATTCACGGCTTCCTCTCGAATCAATTCAGCCCGCTGCGCCTCGTCTCTTCTCGCCGTGATGAAGATGACGGGAATTAAAATTCCCCGGCGTTTCATTCATCCCAGAGCTTCAATCCGCTCATGCCCGGCATGGCATTATCCAGAACCATACGCTCCGTCGCTAAAGCAGCATCGGAATCAAGAAACTCCTTTGCCGATGCGAATGCGCGGGCTGCAAGCCCGAACTCCCTGAGCCATTCGGGGAGCGAATCCCGCACCGAAACATCGTTATCGACAATGGAAACGAGCGAGCCCAGTGTTGTCATGCTGCACCGGAGATGGCTACCGCTATCTTGTCAGCGTCGTCTCTCAGACGATCGTTCTGCCGACAAGCCGATCGGCTCAGTCTCTACAAAAAGGGAGCAGCAACATAATGCAGATGAGGAATTTTTCGGAGCTCCGTTTCGTGCACCCGGAACTTCCCGAACATGCTACACGACGCCCTGGACGCCCATCTATCGTACTTTGGTATCGGTTTCGGTCGCCGCTCAGGAATGACGCAAGTTACAGTGGCCCGGCGGCTGCCGGTTCACCGCGAACCCGGGGAAGCGAAAAGGCAAACGTGGCCCCCGGGCCATCGTTTCTCGCGGCCCAAAGGCGGCCCTCGTGAGCTTCGATAATGGACCGGCTCACCGAGAGCCCGATGCCCATCCCGTCGTCCTTCGTGGTATAGAACGACTCGAACAGCCGGTCGGCAATGGCGGAATCGAAGCCCACTCCGCTGTCCCGTACGGTCAGGCGCACATGGCCATCAGCGTCCAATTCGGTCCTGATGTGCAGGTGCCTCGGCCGCTCGGCGACGCCGCGCATCGCATCGGACGCATTCCGAAGCAGATTGAGAATGACCTGCTGAATTTGTACTCGATCGCCTCTGACCGGCGGCAGGTCGTCCGCGAGCTCGTCGATCAGAACGATGCGGTTCGTCTGCAGTTCGCCCAGCGAAAGCACGATCACTTCTCTGGCTGCGTCGCTCAGGTCGACCCAGTCGGCAGCTGCATCCTTTTTCCTGAACAGGGCTCGCAAGCGGGTAATCACGTCGGAAGCACGATTCGCGTCGCGAATCATGCGCCGGGCCGTCTCGCGGGCGCCGTCGATATTCGGAGGCTCGCTGTTGAGCATGCGCAGGCAGGTGCCAGCATTGGTCACGATGCCCGACAGCGGCTGATTCACTTCGTGTGCGATGGACGCTGTGAGAACACCCAGGCTCGTCGCTCTGGTAACTCGGGCGAGCTCTTCTCTGGCCCTGGTGAGAGCCTCTTCGGCCTGTCTCCTGTCGTGAATGTCAGTGAGGAGAACGTACCAGCGGAGAACGCGACCCGCAGCATCGCGCAGCGGAAGACCGCGTGCGTGGAACCATCGGTATTCGCCGTCAGCACGCAGCAGCCGATGATCAACGTCATAGTCAGATGCAGTATCAGTTGAGCGCTGCCAGGCGGCAAACACAGCGGGCAAATCCTCGGGGTGCACAGCGTTGCTCGTCAACCACTCTTTCAGGTCCCCGGCGGTTCTCCCGAAATAAGCGAGGAACTGCCGATTGACGACTTCGACGCTGCCCGTTGGGGACAGGATGGCCACAAGCCCCGCGATGCCGTCAACGATCAAGCGGAAATGCTGCTCGCTTGCGAGCAATGCCTGCTCAGCGCGCTTCCATTCAGAAATATCCCGAATGAAACCCGTGAATATTCTTTGGCCCTCCGCAGTTACCTCTCCGAACGAAACGCCCACCGGAAATTCTTCCCCATTCGCGCGCCTGGCAGTCAGCTCCGTGCCTTGCCAGTTCAAGCGCCGCTCACCGGTTTCCAGATACCGTTTGTAACCTGCCTCATGGAGTTTGCGCGCTCCCTCCGGCATCAGCAGTGTGAGAGGCTGGCCAATCAGTTCTTCCGGATCGTATCCAAATATCTGCTTCGTTGCCGGATTCGCGAGAATGATGACTCCGCCTTCGCTGATGCTGATGACCGCGTCGCTGGCCGTTTGAACCACAACGCGGTGTCGCGCCTCGCTGCGCCTGAGTTCGTCCTCGGCGCGCTTTCTGTCTTCAATGTCGGTGCTCGTGCCGTACCACCGGATGATCGCGCCGGTTTCGTCGCGGAAGGGCGAAGCGCGAATGAGAAACCATCGATAGACTCCGTCGTGCCTGCGAATTCGTGCTTCGATTTCTCCCGATTCCCCTGAAATCAGAATCTCCTGCCAGCGCTTCATCAGGGGCGGCAGATCTTGGGGATGAAAGGACGCAGTCCATCCCCAGCCGTGCGCCTCTTCAGCAGACAGACCTGTGTACTCATGCCAGCTTTGGCTGAGGAATTCATTGGGGCCATCGGGAAGATTGCACCAAGATAACGAAGGGATCGTATCGATCACGCGCCGCAGGTTGGCCTCGCTCGCCCGCAGCGCTTCTTCCGCGCGCTTCTGGTCGTCGATGTCGGTGGTCGTCCCAATGAATTTCAGGAGTTGCCCCTCGGCATCGCGCACTACCACGGCTTGCTGGAGGTGCCAGCGATAGGTTCCGTCGCCGGCTCGCAGAGACCGGGTCGCAAACGCAAAGTTTTTTCCCGAACGAACTCCCTCCCAGAAGGCACTCGATGCTTTTTCGCGATCATCAGGGTGGACCGCCGTCATCCAGGCTTCGGGGTGCGACCGGACGTATTCGAGAGTCTGACCTGAAAATTCAAGCCAGACCTGATTCACGAAATCAGGGGTCCCATCCGGCTTCAGCGTCCATGCGGATACAGGCAGATTCTGCAGGAGATTCACCTGGAGCTGCAGCGCCTCGTTGCTTGCAGCCAGCGTCCGGGTTCGTTCCGCAACCTGACGATCCAGTTCGCCGGCAACCCGCTTTTGCTCGTGGAGGCGGAGGGTATGCTGCAATCCAATGGCCGTCTGATTCGCGGCCACGCACAGAGTCAGTCTTTCCGTATCCTCAGGAAAGCCGGCTCTCCGCGACCCCGCCACGAGAAAGCCGAAGTCACCCCCGATCCCAAGGGGCAAAGGGAAGATCGAAATCTCCAGGTCCCCGAGGCGCCTGCGCCTTTGGGGTGACCATCGATGAATCCCGTGCCCAAACCACTGCTTCAGAGTCTGGAGAATTTCTCCGGGACGAGAGACGATCGGGCTGGACGGAGCCACCCTCAGCACTTCCGCAGGCTCTGTCCCCAATTCGAGGTTGATCGTCCCATAGAGGAAGTCGAGATCGAGCATTGCCAGGAGTGCGTCGAGGAGGGTCTCCAGAATTCTTCCGGGTTCGCTGCTCCAAACCGCAGGCAAGGCAAGGACGCTGACCAGATCGAGCATGCAGCGCCGGAGTTGCCTGACTTCCTGTTCGGGATCGGATGAGAGGTCGTCCATGCTTTCTCCGCGTCGGCGGTCCTGCTTCTCAGGCTCGACGTAGCCGGTAATCGCGGAGAAACTCCGCGGACGGCAAATAAAACGGATTCTCGTGAAGAGTTCCGCCGATAATCACCATCGGATGCGTCCGCATAATATCGATCACTGCATCCCCGCTGAACATACCAAGGTGATACGTGCAAATAACTACGTCGTCGTGCCGGTCCCAAATAGCATTCACACGCGATTCAAATTCAATGACGTTCTGCAGCCGGGCCTTGTCCGCGCCAACCCAATCCATCCGGCACACGATGCGGCTGAGCGGAAAGCCTCCCGGCGCATTTCCCGACGCGAGCTTTTCAAAAGTCTCAAGCATCCGGTCCTGATCGAATTTGCCGTCGCGAAGATAAGCGTCGGTGTTGGCTTTGATCTCCAGTTGCCCCCTCTCCTGAGCGGCGGCCGAGTCGATACCCGCGATCGCCAGTCGGCGCAGATGCTCCTCCTGTTGATCGGGATTGACGACCTGAATGGCCTTATCGCCGCGCTCCAGGCCATCTCTGATGAACGGAAGCAGCACGCGATACTCTTCATCGTCGCCGGAGAAAAATGCGCAGATATGACGGACGTTGCGTAATTGAGATCCGGCCAGAGAAATGGGTGGCGCTGTCCCCGTCAATGTGAGCCTCCGCCAATTCGGAGATTGGATTAGGGCCCGGAAGAAGTCTGCAATCAGGACGCCTGACGTTCGGCTTCCCGATCGATGGATGAGCCTGGGACCATCTGGCGAGGGCAGACTGCAGGGCCATGAGGAATTTGCCCAGCAGAACAGACAGAGGGGCGCAGCACCGGCCACTGATCGCGCCTCCATCATACCCGGGAAATTGACTGGTACGAGAGATGCCCGGTCCGGGCACTGCGCTGGAGAGCGCAGCAACGGCCATTTTGTGCATCCATGTCGTTGATGTTGCCGTACATGCGGGGCGCTACCATTCGCTGGATGATTTCGCGAGGTCCAGGTACGGACGCGCCCATAACGCAAGCTGCAACTGAAGTGACTTGCGCCATGCGCGATGCATTCCTTCCACATCCTCTGCGGTATTCGACTTGCTCGCCAGATAAGGCCTGATGCTGTCGTTGAGCACTGCGATAAACGCAGCGATGTCGCGGAACGGCACCTGTGGAGTTGATCTGACTCCGTCGGTTCGATTCTTTTTGAGACGGGTATGCCGCAGCGCAATTTCCTGCTGATAATCGAGCCAATCCTGGTCGTAAGGGCGAAGGCACGTGTCGAGAATCCATTGCTCGAACCGCATGTTGCTTTGTGCCAGGTAAAACGGGATCGGGTCCCCTTCCGGCGTCTGCGAGTGCCGCGCAAGGTGAGGAATGCCGGCGATGATTCTGCCGCGCCACTCCTCCACGATTTGTTTTGTCTGATCGGCCAGGACCTCTCCCGCCATGCGAAGGAACTGCTCATCTTCTGCGGTGAATCCGACCGATACCCTTAGACTCTCCAGCTCCTCAAGAGAAACTGGAGACTTCGCAACCGCCGCGGTACCGTACGTATAGCCCGGGATTTCATCTGCAATCTTTTTCATGGCGTCTCGCAGAGTCAGGCGGCAAGCCACTCGAGGGCTCGCGGCGCAAAACCGAACGTCTGTTTTGCCTTCCCATTCGACGCCCCGCGCAAATTGAGCGCATAGTAGGCGGCATCGGGACCATAGTGACGAATCACTTCCTCCGCGGGCACGCGTGACGGTTCCGGCGCACCGATGAATCTGGCAAAAGCGGGCAGCCACACGGCGATTGGGCTGGGATCGTCATCGACAATGTTGTAGGCGCCGGGAGGCGATTTCAGTGCCGCAGCCGTCGCGGCCGCGGCATCCTCTATGTGAATGAATGAGTAGACGCCGGAGCCTGGCGCAACCAGCGGATACTGACCTTCGCGAACCTGCTGGGTAACGCTGCCACTGTCCAGGTCATAGTAAGTCCGCGGCCCATAGAAGAACCCGTAACGCAGCGCGACCCCTTCCAGATTCGAATCGCCGAAGAGCCGCTCTTCGATTCTCGTATATGTGGCAACGGCTCCGGCCACACCCGGCGACGCGCTGTGCGCAAGCGGATCGGTTTCGGATGCAAACCCCGCACCCGGCCCGTAGAAGAATCCCGTGGATTGCACCACATATCGCCGAACGCCGAACCTGGCCGCCGCACGCTGCAGATGCCCACCACCTTCCAGTCGAACCTGACGATCGCGCGGGGCTGCCGCCTGCATTTCCTCGGGCGTATACCGTCTGGGCAGCGAGGTGAGCTGGTCGATGATCGCGTCCGGGCGGAATCGCGCGATTTCCCTCGCCACGGCCTGGCCGTCGAGAACGTTCAGAATCACGCCTTCCGCGCCCTGATGGCGAAGAGCCTCTGCTGCCGCCGCCTTCGTCGTTGCGCCGACCACCTGATGCCCGGCCGCGACGAGCACTTTGATCAGGGGTGCACCGATCGCGCCGCTTGCGCCCGCCACCAATACTTTCATTCCCGCTCACCTCTTACGGACTCCGCAGATTCGCACATTTAGGAATGATGATCGAGGCTTATGCCCCGGCGCATGAACTTATTGCGACCTCGGGTGAGGACAGGAAGCCGCTCTGTCAGAGCCCCAGTTCGCTCAGTCCCGGATGTTCGTCCGGCCGTCTTCCCAGCGGCCAATGAAACTTTCGGTCGGCTTCTCTGATGGGCAACTCGTTGATACTGGCATGCCGCGCGGACATCAGCCCCTGCTCGTCGAATTCCCAGTTCTCATTGCCGTAGGCGCGGAACCAGTTTCCCGAGTCATCGTGGTATTCATAGGCAAAGCGCACGGCGATACGATTGCCGTGGAAGGACCACAACTCCTTCATGAGACGGTAGTCCAGCTCCCTCGTCCACTTTCGCGAGAGAAACGCAACGATCTGCTCTCTGCCGACCAGAAATTCAGCACGGTTGCGCCAGCGGGAGTCCACCGAGTACGCCAGGGATACTTTGTCAGGGTCGCGCGAGTTCCAGCCATCTTCGGCCAGCCGAACCTTCAGGATCGCCGTTTCCCGCGTGAAGGGAGGAAATGGTGGGCGTGAAGTCATGGCAGTCAGTTCCTCCTGAGCGTCGCCTCGAGCCGGCACAGGAATCCGGTCAGAGATCCAGTTCAACCGCAGTGAGAGGAATCGCGCAACAAATTAAGAGGTTTCCCTCTCCCGGTCGATCGAGCGGTTCCGATGTGTACCTGATCTTTCCATCAATCAATCCGGTTTCACAGTTGTGGCAAACTCCCATCCGGCAAGACCATTGAACGGGAACATCGCAGGCTTCTGCAAATTCGAGGAGACTCGCGAAGCGTGAATCCCACGGAACGGCCAGGCCGCTGCGTGTGAAGGAGATCTTCGGGCCCGCGCCGACGCCCTCGACAGGCGCGTGCGGAGAAGCGGCTTTCGTGCGGGCAATTCCTGGCGTACTTGAAGATCCGGCACCGAACACCTCGGAATGGATGCTCGAGCCCGGAACTCCCCAGGACTTCAGCTCGCTCGTAAAGCCGGCAAGGAAACCAGCCGGGCCGCACAGATAGAAGTCCGCCTCCTTCGGCACACCAGCCTGTTGCAGCAGCAACAGGCTCAGATGCCCGGCGGCGTCGTAATCCTTGCCCAGTCGGTCGCCATCTCCCGGCTTGCTGTAGACGACCAACGAACGGCTTCCAGGAAGTCTCTCGAGCACACCCCGCACTTCAGCCGCAAACGGGTGTTCTTTGCTGTTGCGTGCGCCGTAACACCACCAGACTTCCCGCCTCGAGTCTGCGCCGTCTTCCCCAAGCGAATGGAGCATCGCAAGAACCGGGGTCGCTCCAATGCCCGCGCTCAGAAGGACCACGGGGTTGGCGCCGGGCGCAAGGGTAAAACTCCCTCTCGGCGCACTTACCTGCAACAGGTCGCCGGCCTGAACCCGATCGTGAAAATACTGGCTCCCCGTGCCGGTAGCGCGCTTCACGCTGACGCGATATCTTCCCGTATTCTGCGGACCGGAGAGCGAATAGTTGCGCAGGACTGGATCCGCGTTCTGATTCAGCTGGAGCTTAAAGACCAGAAATTGCCCCGGGAGCGGCGCCGGCAGCGGGCTGTGGTCCTCTGATTCCAAAACAAACGACAGCACGTCCACGCTCTCGCGCTCCACCGCCGCAACGCGCAGCGAACGAAATCCGCGCCACGGGGGAGCCGGAGCCGACGAAGGAGCAAGGCCCGCATTTCCGCTGCCGACGTGCTTCTCTGCGGCTTCGGCCAGCGATCGAAGCGATCCCTTCCATCCCGCGCTCAGCGCCGGAACACGCAGAGCCCGCTGCAACTGATCGGGCATGCGGCCGGGCAGATAGAGCATTCCGTCGACTTCGCGGACCGTGACGTGCTCCGGTCCATCGGCGACCTTCACGATCTCGTCCCCCGCTCCCACCTCTCCTTCTTCAATCACTCGGAAATAGAACCCGGGTCGTCCGTGCGAAACGAGGAGCGCCGGCATCTCCGGGTGACTCATCCGTATGCCTACGCGATAGCAGGTGACACGGGGCTGCGACACCTCAAAGACTGCGCTCCCGATCCTGTAGCGATCGCCGATACAGACCTCATCGTCGGGCAGTCCGTCGACGGTCAGGTTTTCGCCAAACTGGCCATACTGGAAATCGCTTCTTTTGAGGAATGCTTCCCAGTAACGATAGGAGTCCAGCTGATACACCATGACGGCGCGGTTCTCTCCGCCGTGCCCTTCAAGATCACCCTGACCATCGCCGTCGAGATTGAGCCGGCGGGCCGTCACCCTGCCCGCCACCGGCCGCTTCCAGATGCCGGTGTGCACGATCCTGCCTTGCCAGGAGAGATCGCGGGGCAGCCCGACGTTGACGGAGACAAGCGAGGGCACGAGGGTTTACCTGTTCCCATAATCGGTGAACACGTAATCTTTTGTCTTCACCGCCGAGTGGCACGCGAACCCGCACTTCGCGTCGTTTCCCTGCGGTGGCTTGTCTTTCAAAGTAGCGGGCGTGAAACTGTTTGAGGCAGCGTCGTATTCGAACGCTCCGTACCCCCATCCGCCGCTGTCCGCAAACCGTCTGCTGTCCTTCACCATCAGATCGACGTCATGCTGCGTGCCCGGTACCGTTGGGGCGCCAGGTTCGGCAGCGTTCACTTTGGCATTCCAATGGACCTTAACGATCTTTGCGCCATCCGGAAAAGGCTTGCCATTCCCGGGAATGCCCGCCTTGCAGGCGTCGATCATGACTGGATTCCCGAGAATGGCAGCGAGTTTGTCCCCGTTGTGACTGATGGCGATCACCGCCCATCCTTCATATCCCCTGAACTCAGAGAGCGCGAGGCCACCCGGTATTTTGGCCGCGTATTTGTCCAGCGTGGCAACGGCAGCGTGGGCTTGTGGCGGCGGTGTGGAAACGGGAGCGGCGTCTAGGCGAGGAAGGTTGTGGATGAAAAGTGCAAGTTTCCAGAAATCGTTGTCGGAGAGGGTTGCCCGCCAGGCGGGCATGCCGGTATGGCTCACTCCGTTTTGTATGATCCAGAACAATTGCGCATCGCTCCAGTGCTGCACGTGAGCGGAGCTCAGGTCCATGGCCGGCGGATCCATGTGGCGACCGATGTTCGTGTCTGCGCGTCCATCCGCACCATGGCATTGCGCGCAGGACCCAAGAAAGACTTCCTGGCCCTGGCTTACGACCTCGCTCGTCTCAGGAACGGGGTTCTTTTTCGTCCCCGCCTCCAGGGGAATCGAAAGGTCTTTCGCCGCATTGGCCAGGTTCGTTTCCTGCCGGGAAGGCTGTGTGTCTGCCGTGCAACCCAGAAGCAAAGCGCCTAGCATCGCACTGGCCATGCCCGCCATCAGCATCCTATGATTCGGGGAGACGCGTTGATCGCGACCATCCCGGCCGCCCATCTGCGATTCCCGCATAGACCTCTTTCCGAACTCAGGCATCGTGTATTCCCGGTGCAATGAATTCTCTCCGGCAGATCGCGCGGCAAAGATCAGACGCTTATGGAGTCGATGTGGAGAGAGCAGCTTCCAGCGGCACACGCGGGCTCGCATGCGAGCCTGATGCCCCGATTAGGCCAGAAGACGAACCCTGCAACAATTGAACCAAGGTATCGGCCGATACCTTCGTCTCATAGTGAGAAACAACGATCCGACCGCGGCCTGCAGGCCATCCACATATTCAGAAGAGAATAGTTCTGCATTGTCTTTGGCCCAGTCAGGCAAAGATGCAGAACGCTTCCGCCTCGTAGCGAATCACAATGGCGAAATGTAAAAATGTGCGTCGACTGTATTTCCGCGGATCAACCGCTCCCGTCGCGAGGCTGATATGAAGCATGCATTTGACGCAATCGTCGCAGGTGCCGGCCAGGCGGGGCCGTTCCTCGCCGTGCGGCTTGCCGAAAGCGGACGCAGGGTCGCCCTGGTGGAACGAGAATTCTTCGGGGGAACTTGCGTCAATACCGGCTGCACCCCCACAAAGGCGATGGTGGCGTGCGCACATGCCGCGCACCTGGCGCGCCGAGGCGCGGGTTTCGGCGTGCACGTCGATCAGCTCCGCGTCGATCTTGGCGAAGTGCGGCGGCGCACAGAGAGGATAGTTCTGAGTTCCCGCAATGGCCAGGAGAAGTGGCTCCGTGGCACCGCCAACTTCACCGTCTTCAAGGGAACGGCCGCCTTCGAAGGGCCGCATGTTCTTCGCGTGGACGGGGATCTCCTCGAAGCCCCGCAGATCTTTCTCAACGTTGGCGCACGCCCGACCATCCCGCCGCTGCGCGGCATCGATTCCGTGCCATTTCTCACCAGTTCGACGATCCTCCAGCTCGAGCAACTGCCCTCGCACCTCATTGTTGTCGGGGGCGGCTACGTCGGGCTGGAGTTCGCGCAGATGTTTCGCCGGTTCGGCTCCCAGGTCACGGTCGTCGACCGCAAGCCCCGTCTCGCCCCGCAGGAAGACGAGGACGCCTCGCGAGTGATCGGCGAGATCTTTGCGGACGAGGACATCGCTGTTCGCCTCAGCGCCAACTGCATCCATCTCGAGAAGAATTCGGACCATATTTCGGTGGGCGTGGAATGCGACGAAGGTTCGCCGCACATATCCGGCTCGCATGTCCTGCTTGCGGTGGAGCGCACTCCGAACACGGATGACCTCAACCTCTCCGCCGCCGGCGTCGCAGTCGACGACCGCGGGTTCATCA
>Ga0335075_10011825_pt1 | contig 13189 bp, 11 predicted proteins | sample Lox_Sample_24_FD_206723 | JGI IMG/M metagenome (GOLD analysis project Ga0335075, IMG submission 206723) | Soil microbial communities from Loxahatchee National Wildlife Refuge, Florida, United States - Lox_Sample_2.4 | ecosystem: Environmental > Terrestrial > Soil > Wetlands | place: USA... | reverse complement strand
CGAGAAGCCGAAGCCCGCCGTCGCCCCCTCCAACCTGGCGGTCGTCGGCCGGTACGTGCTCGCCCCGGCGATCTTCGAGCACCTGGAGCGGGTCGGACAGGGCGCGGGCGGGGAGATCCAACTCACCGACGGCATCGCGGCGCTGATGCGCGAGGAGGCGGTGTACGCCTATCGCTTCGACGGCAAGCGCTATGACTGCGGCAGCAAGCTCGGCTACCTGCAGGCGACGGTGGAATACGCTCTGAGCCATCCGGCCCTGGGCAAGGATTTCCGCAAGTACGTGAAGGGACTCGACGTCGATGCGGCGGAGTTCAGGGATGACATGAGGCACGCGATGCAGAAGTCAGCACCCCAGTCCGGTGAGCGTACCGGCGCCAGCCGGCGTAGACCCCGGGACGGCGGCAACGGCGCCGCGCGCGCGACCAATGGCAGCGGCGCGCGGACACCTACCGCCGGCGCCGGCGTGCGCCGGCGCACGGGTCGAGGCTCACAACAGGTGTAGGGTCGGCCTGCCGCTCGACTCCTACGGCAGGTGAATCGAGACGACGGCTCCGCCCCCGGGGCGATTTGCCAACGTGAGGCGGCCGCCGTGGGCCTCGACGATCTCGCGGCAGAGAGTGAGGCCGAGGCCCGTGCCCGAGGGCTTGGTCGAGAAGAAGGGCAGCAGCGCATCGCGCAGAACCTGCTCGGAGAGGCCGGTGCCGCGATCGGCGACCTCGATCACGAACCCCTGGGCGCGGGCATGGACACCGACGGTGACGGCCTCGGGCGGGGAGCCTGACTCGGCGGCGTTCTTCAACAGATTGATCATCACCTGCTCGAGCTGCCCGACATCGAAAGTGGCGTCGCCGTGCGGCAGCGGGCCCTCGATCCTGAAGGGTTGCGCCGCCGCGATTCGCGCCAGGAAGGCCGGCCAGGCGACGGGCGCGGGCCGCGGCTTCGGCAGCTTGGCGAATTTCGCGTAGCCCTCGATGAAGGTCGCGAGATGGGAGGCGCGCTCGCCTATCGTTGCGAACACTCTCTCGAGGTTGGCGCCATGGTTGGCGCTTTGGGCGCCGACGGCGAGCAGGGTTCCGGAGTGAGCGAGCGAGCGGATCGGGGCGAGCGAGTTGTTGAGCTCGTGGGCGATGACGCGGATGACCTTCTTCCAGACGATCACTTCCTGCGCGGCGAGCTCTCGGGTCAGTTGTTTGAGGAGGACCAGCTCGTGCGGCTGTCCGTTGAGGACGAAGCTGCGCCTGGAGAGATGGTAGACCTCGGGCTCGCCGCCGATCTCCACGGTGAACAGCGTATCACCGCTGCCCTTGAGAGCCTCCCGCAGCGCGGCCGGGGATTCCTCGAGCAGCGCCTCCAGAGCGAGCCCCTCGAGCTTGCGCCCGCCGCGCAGGAGCTGTCGTGCGGCGATGTTGCCGTAGACGATGCGCCCGCCGGCGTTGGTCAGAATGAGGGCGAGCGGCGTCGTCTGCAGCACCGTATCGAGGAGAAGCTCGCGCTGGTAGATGTCGAGCCTCTCGCGGCGCAAGACATCGCCGAGGGAGTTGTAGGCGCTCACGAGCCTGGCGAGCTCGGGGCCGCCGCGCGGCGCGATGGTGACGCTGAAATCCCGGTCGCGCAGGCTCCCGATGCCGCTGCTGACCGCCTCGAGCACGAGGGTCCACGGTGCGGATACGCGCATTCCCAGCCATATGATCAAGGGCAGGGTCAACACCGCACCCACCAGGAAGCCGAGCGCACCCGAGTTCAGATCGCGGGCCGCCAGGGCGCCGACCGCGGCGGCGATCGAGGCCGCAAGCGCAAGTGCCGCGACGACCCTCGATGAGAGGGAGCTGGATCGGGGCAGCATCAGTCGGACTTGATGCCGAGCTTTTCCATGCGGCGATAGAGTGCCTGACGGGAGAGGCCGAGGTCACGCGCGGCGTGAGCCACCACGCCGCCGGCGCGCTGCAGCGCGCTCTCGATGGAGGCGCGGTCGACAGCGGGCTCCCCGCTGAGGTCGGACTGCTCCGCGGCCGGAAGTCCCAAAGCCTCCGCCCCGATCGCCGGCGTGGCGGCGAGCAGGCAGGCCCGCCGGATCACGTTCTGCAGCTCGCGCACGTTTCCCGGCCAGGAGTGCCGCACCAGCGCCCGCTCGGCTCCCGGCGCGAGCTCGCGCTCGGTGCCGAGAAAGTGCCGCGCGAGCGGCAGGATGTCCTCGCGGCGTCGCGACAGGGGCGGCAGCTCCAGCTCGATGACGTTGAGCCGATAATACAGGTCCTCGCGGAAGCGCCCCTCACGGATCGCCGCGCGCAGGTCCGTGTTGGTGGCGGCGACCATCCGCACGTGCGTGCGGCGCGTGACGTTGGAGCCGAGGCGCTCGATCTCCCCGGTTTGCAGAACGCGCAGCAGCTTCGCCTGTCCGGCGGGCGCGAGGTTGCCGAGCTCATCGAGAAAGAGAGTGCCGCCGTTGGCCGCCTCGAAGCGCCCCACCCGGGCACGCGCCCCGGTGAACGCGCCGGCTTCGGTGCCGAAGAGCTCCGCCTCGATCAGCTCCTGCGGCAGCGCGCCCAGATTGACTTTGAGATAGGGTCCAGCGCGGACGGAGGAATTCGCCTGGATGATGTCGGCCAGCACTTCCTTTCCGGCGCCATTCGGGCCCGTAATCAGCACCGGGACATCGGCGTGCGCAACCTGCGTCGCCATGGTGACCAGGGTGTGCATCGCTTCGCTTTCGTATATCGCGCCGCGAAGGTCGAAACGCTCGGCGAGCGCCCGGCGCGCCTGCCGCCGCTGCGCTTGTATCCGCGTGGTCTCCGCGCGCGCGCGCCTCAGGTCGAGGAGGTTGCGGACCGTCGTGAGCAGTCGCGCATCGTCCCAGGGCTTGGAGAGGTAGTCCGCGGCCCCGGCCTTCACCAGCTCGACCGCGGTCTCGAGATTCGTCCAGGCAGTCAGGAGGATGATCGGCACGTCCTCGTGCCGCTTGCGGATCTCGTGGAAGAGCTGCACGCCTTCCTCGCCGCTCGTGGCCTCGCGCCGGAAGTTCATGTCCTGGATGACGAGGTCCACCGGCTCGCTCTCGAGTAGGGTCAGCCCCTCCACCGGCGAGCCGGCGCCGACGACCCGTGCGCCGTGAAGGGACATCAGCACATCGAGAGCGGTTCGCACCGCGTCATTGTCGTCGATGACGAGGACGAGACTATCCGTGAGGCTCGATCCGGCCGCGCCACCGTCACTTCTGCTCATGGCCGCAATCCTACCGAAACGGACCTCACACCGTGCGGGTCGCAACAGACGGCGGCACTGACGCGGCCCGCCGCGCGGGCTGCCAGGCGGCGAGCTGCCCGATCACTGCCAGGGTGATGACCCCGATCGCCAGGAAGTGAAGATCCAGGCGGGGAAGTTGATACTGGTCGGAGAGCCAGTCGCCCACGCCGAGCGCGAGCGCGATGCCGACCAGCCCGCCCGAGAGGAGAACGATCGCGTTCTCGACCAGGTAATGCGCGACGATGTCGCGCTTGCGGGCGCCGACGGCGCGCAGGGTTCCGATCTGCTTGGTGCGAGTGCTGACGTTGAACGTGGTGAGGCCGAAGATCCCGAGGCAGGTGACGGCCAGAATGAGCGCCGTGACCAGCGTCAGGAAGACGGCCACGTCGCGGCTCTCCGCATCGAGACGCTGTCGGTAGTAGGCGAGGGTCTGTGCCATGAAAACGACGCGCTCGAGATTCGAGGTCGCCAGGTGCCGGCGCGCGGTCTGCAGCAGCGCCGCGGTCATGCCGGGGCGGGTCCGCACCAGGCAGAAGTAGCTTCCGAAGTCTCCCGGAGTTTGCGGAAGCAGCAGCGCATCGTAGCTGGGTGAGCTCGGGGCGGAAGGGATGAAGTTGCTCGTGATACCGATGACGGTCATCGGGGTGTTGTCGCCCGCGTAAATGGGCTTGCCGAGCGCGTTGCCGCCCGGAAAGAGCTTGTCGGCGAGGGATTGGGTGATGATGACCTCAGGATACGACTGGAAGAACCCCTGCGACAGCGGCTTGATGTCCGTCGCGCTGAAGTTCCGGCCGGCGACGATGCGCACCCCGAGAGTCCCGAGAGTCGCCTCGTCCGCCTCCATGAATCGCGTCGTGGTCATGGGTGCTTGCGGGCCGGGATCCGCCGACAGCGTGGTCCCCTGGCCATACGGACTCAACGGAACCGAGGATGTCGCCGTGGCGGCGACGACTCCCGGGAGGCTGCGCAGGTAGGCGAGGTCCTCGCGCTGCGCGGCGCCGAGATCGGTATGACTGGAGAGGGGCGCGACGCCGATCGCGAAGGTTTCGCGTACGTCCAGTCCGCTCGGCGCCTCGATCTGCTGGACGCGCTGGGCGATGATCCAGGCCGCATTGACCATCACGGCGAGTGCGATCGCAATCTCCAGCGCGATCAGCACGGCGCCCGTGCGATTGCGGCTCAGCGCCGAGAGAACGGGCCGGACATTGAGGTTCATCATATCAGGTTCTCTTCAAGTACCCGGCCGGCTGCACTCTGCCGACGCTCCAGGCCGGGTAGAGGCCTGCTGCGAGTGTCGACGCCGCGGCGAGCGCGAGCGCCCACGCGACTCCCAAGGGATTGAAATGGGCGAGCATCCCGTAGGTGTTGTCTTGGGCAAAGCTGGCCTGCACGGCCGCGAGCCCGGCCGCGCCCAGTGCGAGGCCGAGGAGTGCGCCCGCGATCGAGACCACGGCGACCTCGACGATGTGCTGCGCGAAGATCTGGCGCCGGCTCGCTCCCAGCGCGCGCCGCACCCCGATGATCGGCGCGCCGCGGATGAACTTCGTCAGCAGAATGCCGACGGTGTTGATCAGACAGACTGCAAGAAACGCGAACGCGACGCGCAGCAGAATGCGGCTGTCGCTGCTCACGACGCCGTTGACCTCGAGCCACTGACTGACGTCGGTCAGGCGATTGTTGAGCGGACGGGGGAATCGCCCCGCTTTGCGCTGCGCTGCCCAGTAGGCGTCCATGAAGGCGTGAAAGCGCTCGCGACTCGCGGCGGAAGGAAGCTCGGCCCACATCTGGACCCAGAGACACTCCGAGGCGAGGAACTGCCGGTAGTTTTGCACCCCTCCCGAGCCGTGGCAGGTCATATTGCTGAACGGTTGCGCCTGCAGTGCGGTGATCCAGGAGAACGGCACGTATACCTGGTCCGTGTCCTCCGGCGGCGCGAAGGCGCCATCGACCACGTCGTAGAATCTGGGCAACGGGTCCCAGTCGCGCAGGACACCCACCACCCGAAATCGGTTTCCGTTCCAGACGATGGATCGCCCCACGCTGTCGGCGCCGCCAAAGAGCTCATCGTTCACCTGCTTGGTGAGCACTATCTCCGGCAATGCGTCGCGATCGTTCCCGCGCCAGCCGCCGCCGTACTCGAAGGGAACGTCGAACATGGCGAAGAAATCCTGGGTCGTGGCCCGCGTCATCACGCGCAGTGGCAGGATCTGACCCGGTGCGCCATTCAGCATCCCTTGCAACTGAGCCATGATGACCTTGCGCTTCGGGATGTCGGATCCAGCGAGGTAGGTTGCATCCTTGTAAGTCAGCTCCGGGGGAGGCAACGTCGGATGCTGCGGATCGTATGGAGGGCCCGGGTCCCACGAATCCATCGTCACGGCATACAGCACGTTGTTCTTCCACCAGATCGGGTTGCCCGACATGGCGTGGTACATGGTGAGCATGACGATGCAGGCGGCGATGCCGAGGGCGATCGCGCAGATCATGAGCGCGGTCAACCCGGGAGTGCGGCGCAGGCTGTTGAGGGCGAGACGAAGGTAATACGAAAGCACGGCGGCTAGCCCTCGGCGCCCGCGCGCGCTTCTTCAGCGGGTTGGCGCCGCTCGTAGGGCGCGGAGTCGATCACCACGCCGTCGACCACGTGAATGTTCCGTTGCGCGCGCCTGGCGAGCTCGGGGTCGTGAGTCACGAGCACGATGGTGGTGCCCATCTCATTGATCTGCTCGAGGAGATCCATCACCTGGCGCGCCATGAGGGAGTCGAGGTTCCCGGTGGGCTCGTCGGCGAGGATCAGCGCCGGGTCACCGGCAATGGCGCGGGCGATGGCGACGCGCTGCTGCTGGCCGCCGGAGAGCTGCGAGGGCATGTGCTTCATGCGCGAGGCGAGTCCAACGAGTTCCAGGGCCTTGGTGATGCGTTGATTGCGCTCCGCCGCCTTCATGCGCCGGTACCGCAGCGGGACGTCGACGTTGTCGTAGATGTCGAGGTCGGGTATGAGGTTGAAGCTCTGGAAGATGAAGCCGATCTTCTCGTTGCGCATGCGCGAGCGCGCATCGTCCGAGAGGCGGGTCACGTCCTGGCCGTCGAGCGCGTAAATCCCGGTGTCGAAGGTCTCGAGGAGGCCGGCGACATTGAGGAAGGTCGTCTTGCCCGAGCCGGAAGGGCCGCTCACGGCGACGAACTGCCCCGACTTCACCTCGAGCGAGAAGTTGCGCAGCGCGTGCGTCTCGATGAGGTCGGTGCGATAGACCTTACTGACATCTTGCATCTTCAGCATGGGAGCCTCTTGGCGGTCATGTTTCGGGTCGTTCCGCTCAGTGCGCGAGCCGCAACTGGCGCGCATCGTTGAAGTCCTGGGTGTCGGAGATCACCACGCGATCGCCTGCGGCGAGGCCGCGCACGACCTGGATCTCGGATACCGAGGCGGCTCCGAGCGTGACCCGCCTGCGGATCGCCTGGTCGCCGTTGACGACGTACACGTCGCGAGTGGCCGGATCGAGGAAGGCCCCCCGATCGACCATCAACACATTCTTGTGGTCACCCATCACGATGCGCACGGCCGCCTGCTCGTTCTGCCGCAGGCCCACCGGCTGCGCGCCGACGAATTTCGCGCGTCCGGTCACCCAGCCGTCGCGCACGTCTGGCGACACTTCGGTGACCACACCATGCACGGTCTGCCCGTCGAGAGTGATGTCCGTAGGAAGCCCCGGCTCGATGCCGTTGGCGAACGATTCCGCCACCTGGAACTGAATGGCGAGCGCCGACAGATCGATTACCGTCACGAGCGGCATACTGCTGCCGACGTGCGACTGATCGGGCTGCGCGAGGTCGGCGACCATGCCGTTCACGGGCGAGCGGACGGTCAGCGCGTCGATCCGGTGCTGCAGGCCTTGGACCAGAAGAGCCTGCGCATCGCGCTCGAGCTGGCGCGTGCGCAGCTCGAGCAGGACGCGCTGATGCTCGAGGCGCGCATTCCGGTTCGCGTTCTCGTAGTCGAGGCGCGCGATGGAGTAAGTGTCGTAAGCCGCCTCGTAGCGCTGCTCGCTGATGACGTGCAGGGCCCATGCCGCCTGCAGGCGCTGCAGCTCGCGCAGCTGCTGGCTCATCGTGACCGCGGCGAGGTCCGCCCGCTGGCGGTTCTGGAGCAGCTCCTGCTGCAGCTCGACCCGCTGTTGCGCGAGCGCGGCATCCATGCTCGCAAGGGTGGCGCCCTCGCGCTGGTACTCGTTCTCGAGCTCGGGGCTGGCGAGGCGCGCCAGAACCTCCCCTTGGGTGACCCGGTCGCCGGCATGCACGAGGTACGTGACCGTGCCGGGCGCGGTGGAGGAGAGCGTCGGGCTGACCGCTGCGATCACCGTTCCCCGCCCAGCCACGTCCTGTACGAAATCGCCCCGAGTCACCGTGGCGATCTCCAGGCTCTGACTGGAGACGACATGTCCGGACTGCGCCCAGCCGTGTAGGAGCCAGGCGAGGACCACGACCAATCCGATGACACCGCCGACGATGGAAACGATCCTCCGCCGATACCACGCCTGTTGGGAGGCTTGACGCGCGACGTCCTGCGCCGCCGTGTCGCGAATCGGAGTGGGCGCGGTGCTCGCGGCGGCCGGAGGCTTGAGGTTGGTGATGCTCATGGGCTTCTCGGGCCTGTCTTTGCAGGTCGTGTGCCAGCGCGGCGGCACTGAGCCAAGCTATTGATAATGGACATGATTTCGCTGTCGTGGCCCGAGCGACGCGGGGTGCGCGCGCGTCCGTCCGGCGGACAGCGGACACTCGAGCGGACACTTGCGGTCGCGCTCCGGGTTGGGCTTGCATGCCCGGCGGCCAGCCTGCAAGCTTTCCGCGCGCTCGAAGCGCACCGACACATCAAGGAGTATTCATGGCCACTCGTCGCACCACTGGGTCCCCTCGCACCGAATCACCGCAGCCCGCCGAAAAAGCCGCGCCGCGCCGGCGCGCAGAGCGGGTGAAGCCGGCCGCTCCCGCAGCGGGCGCCCCGGCCCGCATCACGGTCTCCGAGGAAGCCAGGCGAGCCATGATCGCCGAGGCGGCGTACCTCCGCGCCGAGCGGCGCGGGTTTGCAGCCGGGAATGAGGAAGAGGACTGGCTGGCCGCCGAGGCGGAAGTCGACCGTCTGCTCAGGGCTGGCAACGGCGAGCTGCCGCAGCATTAGTTATGAGGCGCTAGTTATGAAGCGCTGGATCCGGGCTCCTGCCCGGCCCAGCGCGCCGCGGGCAACGCCGAAGCGGCTAAGCGTGGTTTTTGCCCGCGGCTCCGCCACCTGCGGCGGCGGGGCACTTCCCTGTGCCTGGACGCAAAGTTCTGCCGCTTCATGACATCGGGGTCGACACGAGTCGATGGGCAACTGATAGGGAACGACCTGTCAACTACTGGAGCGGCCAAGGGACCGCCTCTTCGCCGCGGGCTATGGACGTGCCCAATGACGTGTTCCATTACGTCATCCAAACACGCGAAATGCTGCGTTATTGGTGTTTTTCGCCCCGTTTTGGACTAACACTGGGCTGTAGCGAGCCAGTATGATGTTGCCGTGGGTGATGCGGTAACTGCAGCGGGCGGATGGAGTATGGAAGACGTTCTGGGGCGGCTCGGGGCTATGGAAACATCAGTCACCGCGGTCAACGTGCGACTGGGGGCGGTGGAAACATCGATCACCGAAATCAAGGTGCGGCTGGGAGCCGTGGAATTGGCCATGGCCGAAATCAAGGCGCAGGTGGCGAGCCTTGCCTCCGTCATCACGTCGGTCATGCCGCACCTGGCCACCAAGGCCGACGTCAACGCGCTGAAGGCCGAGATCAACGAGCTGAGGTCGGAGTTTTATGCCAGGGAAGCGTTACAGCTGAAGTGGCTGATCGGCACGCTCATCGCGAGCGTGGCGCTGGCCTGCACCATCGCGAAGCTCGTTGCCTGACAGTGGGAGATGCACTACGACGCGCCCGACGCCGGGTAGGAAATGCGCGTCGCCGCCGTGACTCCGAGCGACGTGACGCACGATCGCGAGCCCGAGGCCAGAGCCCGGCGTATCGACATTGAGGCGCCGGAAGCGCTGAAACACGGCTTCCTCCTGGCCGGCCGGAACGCCGGGGCCTTCGTCGGCCACTTCGATCATTACCGCAGCGGAGCCGCTCTCCGGGGCGGGGATCCGCGCGCTCATCTTCCCGCGGCCATGCAGTACCGCATTCTCGAGCAGATTGCGCACCATGTCGCGCAGGTCATCGCTATTGCCGCGGACCTGAACCGAGTCGGGCACGTCGACGTCGAGCTCACGGCCGGCGGCCTCCATCAGAGGCAGCGCCGTCGCGGCTGCTTCGCGCACCACGCGCGACAGATTGATGACGGGAAGGTCCTCGGTGTGCCGCTCGCGCGCGAGCGCCTCCTTGCGGGCGAGATCGAGGAGCTGATCGACGAGGCGTCCCATCTGCGCGAGCTCCCGCTCGATCGCGCTCCAGTCGGCATTGCCGGTGAGTTTCGCGCGCTGCAGTCGCAGGTTGAGGACCGCGAGCGGGGTGCGCAGCTCATGCGCCGCATCCGCGGCTCCGGCGATCAGATGCTGCAGCCACTTGCCATCGCCATCATCGCCGGCGCGCTGGTACAGCTGCCGCTGGTACTGCTCGCGATGCCGGTGGTGCTCGGGCTCACGCTGCGACGGGCGGCCGCGGCGCCGAGTTGAGTACGGATGACGGGCGCAGGCCCGCAGTGATATGTTTGCCGCCAGGAGCCATCAACAAGAGGCGGAATCATGACATCCACATTGCGACGTGCCGCGGCTATCGGTGTGGCCGTGCTGCTGGCGAGCGGAGTGGGGCTGGCGAGCGCGGCGACGGTGCACGTCAGATTGAGGGGCAGTCTAGAGGTGCCCCCGGTGAAGACCATGGCCCGCGGCGCCGGAGTGATCGAAGTCGCCGCCGATGGCTCGGTGAGCGGCACGATCCACACTCGCGGTATCAAGGGCACCATGGCGCACATTCATGAGGGAGCGCCGGGCACGGCCGGGCCGGTGATCATCCCGTTGACGGCCGGACCGCATGGGACCTGGGTGGTGCCTGCCGGGTCGAAACTCACCCCGCATCAATACAAGGAATTCCAGGCGGGTGATCTCTACGTCAATGTGCACAGTGCCGCACACCCAGCCGGGGAGATCCGCGGGCAGCTGAAGCCCTAGGGCCGAAATAGCGCATAGTTCCCTGATTTTGCTGGGGCGGGTCCCCGGCAGAGCTTGCGGCTGAGCCCGAGGCTCATATCTTGGAGCCGATCACACCGGCCGCGGCCGAACGGGCATATTGTTCCGCGGATGACGACGTCGCCGCCGAGCCTGGAAGGGCTGCACGACTCGCCCTACGCGGCTGAGCTGCGCAAGGCGCGTCCGGCTGCGCGCTTTGCGCCGGCCATGGAGGCCGATTACCTGCGCGTGTTTCTGCGCGACAACCACACCCTGGTGCGGCTCTCCTGCACGCTGGCGGTGCTGCTCATCGTGTTGCGCGGTCTCGAGGTTCTGATCAGCGGCAGCTGGGTCGTCAGGTCCTCACCTCCCGCGTTCCTCGGTGTGAGTGCCTGTTCGCTCGTCCTCTTCTGGCTGGCGTGGGGCCGTGGCTACGAGCGTCACTACCTGCCGTGGGCGCAGATCCTGATTCCGGTGAGAAACAGCGTCATCGCGGCGCAGCTCGTGCGGGTGGCCGCGCACGGACAGCTCGATGTCCTGATGCTGCTGCCGCTGCTTCTCCTCGGCCCCTTCTACTTCATGGGACTGCGGTACCGGGCGGCGCTTTTCGTCGTGCTGCTGTCGGGAGCATCGATGTTGGCCGCGGCCTTTGCATTTCATCTGCCGCCGACTATCGCCTTCCGCAGCGGTGCGTTCGCCGTGACCTCGTTCGTCGCCTTCGCCGTCGCCGCGCAACAGATCGAGAAGCGCTCGCGGCGCGCGTTCCTCGAGAGCCAGCTCGTCGCCGAGCTCGCGCAGCATGATGTGCTCACCTGGACCAAGAACCGCCGGGTGTTCGACGAGTACCTGCCGCGGCTGTGGCGCCAGGCGTCCGAGGACGGGCGGGAGCTCGCGATCATGCTGCTCGATGTCGATCATTTCAAACCCTACAACGACCGCTACGGACACCAGGCCGGCGATGCGGCGCTGCGCAAGGTCGCGCAGGCGATCCAGGGCTGCGTGCGCCGGCCGCTCGACCTCGTCGCGCGCTACGGCGGCGAGGAGTTCACCGCGATCCTCTACGACACGGACGCCAACCGTGCCGCCGGCACCGCGGAGCGGATTCGCAAGGCCGTGGAAGCGCTGGCCGTCGAGCACAGGGCATCGCGCGCCGGCATGGTGTTGACCGTAAGCATAGGCGTCGCGGTCGTCGCGCCCGACATCAGACGCACCCCGGGGGGCGCCCTGCAGCTCGCCGACGAAGCCCTCTACCAGGCGAAGTCACACGGGCGTAACCGTGTCGAAATAATGGACGACGCGGAGTACCGGCTGCTGGTCACCGGAGTCTTCCCCCGGGAAGTGGCCGACACGCTCAAGCAGAGCATCAAGCAGGGCGGCATCAAGCACTGAAGTAGCGACCGGCGTTAGCCGCTACCATAGGGGTCAGGCGCGCGACTATCGCGACGCGTCCCGGAGGTGCGCGATGACGGAACCCCTTTCCCCGGAATTGCTGCGGCGGATGGATGCCTACTGGCGGGCCGCCAACTATCTCTCCGTCGGCCAGATCTATCTCTACGACAACCCGCTGCTGCGCCGGGCGCTCGAGCCGCGCAACATCAAGCCGCGTCTGCTCGGGCACTGGGGCACGACGCCCGGGCAGAACTTCATCTACGTGCATCTCAACCGGATCATCCGCCAGTACGAGCTCGAGATGATCTACGTCGCGGGCCCGGGACATGGCGGACCCGCGCTCGTCGCCAACACCTATCTCGAGGGAAGCTACACCGAGCGCTATCCCAACATCACGCGCGACGAGGAGGGACTGCGCAAGCTCTTCAGGCAGTTCTCCTTCCCCGGCGGCATTCCGAGCCACGTGGCCCCGGAGACGCCGGGCTCCATCCACGAGGGCGGCGAGCTCGGCTACTCGCTGAGCCATGCCTTCGGCGCGGTGTTCGACAACCCGGCGCTCATCGTCGCCTGCGTCATCGGCGATGGGGAAGCCGAGACCGGGCCGCTCGCGGCGGGCTGGCACGGCAACAAGTTCCTGAATCCCGCCAGCGACGGCGCGATACTGCCGATCCTGCACCTGAACGGCTACAAGATCGCCAATCCCACGGTGCTGGCGCGCATCGGCAAGGAGGAGCTCTCTGATTACATCAGCGGCTGCGGCTACCAGCCGTATTTGGTCGAGGGCGACGAGCCGGCGCGCATGCACCAGCTCATGGCCGCGACGCTGGACACGGTGATCGCGGAGATCCGGCGCATCCAGGCCACGGCACGATCGGAGGGGCTCGAGGGCCGGCCGCGGTGGCCGATGATCGTGCTACGGACGCCCAAAGGCTGGACGGGACCGAAGGTCGTCGACGGCGAGCAGGTGGAGGGCACGTTTCGCGCACACCAGGTGCCGCTCGCGGAGGTGCGAACCAACCCGGCGCACCTGCAGCTGCTCGAGCAGTGGATGAAGAGCTATCGGCCGGAGGAGCTGTTCGATGCCGGCGGCACCCTGCGGCGCGACCTCGCGGAGCTTGCGCCCGAGGGCGCGCGACGGATGGGCGCGAACCCGAACGCCAATGGCGGGCTTCTTCTCAGGGATCTCGCGTGTCCCGATTTTCGGCAGTACGCGGTCGAAGTGCCGCAGCCCGGCGCCGTCGACGCGGAAGATACTCGTGTGCTTGGACGCTTCCTGCGGGATGTCATCAAGCTCAATCAGCATCCGCGCATCTTCCGGCTCTTCGGCCCGGATGAGACCAACTCCAATCGCTTGAACGCCGTGTTCGAGACGACGGAGCGGCA
>Ga0335075_10011824_pt1 | contig 13189 bp, 12 predicted proteins | sample Lox_Sample_24_FD_206723 | JGI IMG/M metagenome (GOLD analysis project Ga0335075, IMG submission 206723) | Soil microbial communities from Loxahatchee National Wildlife Refuge, Florida, United States - Lox_Sample_2.4 | ecosystem: Environmental > Terrestrial > Soil > Wetlands | place: USA... | reverse complement strand
CGATCATCTCCCCATGCTGCACCAACGATGCCCCGCAGTCGATGTATCTGGCTCCAATGTGGGCCCTCCGTGATGCCAAACGGGAATTCGCGGCGGACCTGGCCGCCATCGTAATGCATTGGGAAAATGGTGACCGCCATGTCTTTGCTCAGGGACACATCCGTGGCGCGGGAAAAGGCGCCGGTCCCGGTCGTCATGTCGTACCTGCTAATGCGGGTGTTCATCGGTGTGCTCGCCGTACTGCTGCCCTTTGTCCTCATTCTTGTCAACTGGGCCATCGGGCACGGGTTCGAACCGTCGATGAGCGGCTACTACTACACGCCCATGCGTAACTGCTTTGTCGGGGTGCTATGCGCCATTGGCGTGTTCCTCGTCACCTACGACGGATATGACCTGGCCGACAGGACCGTCACCGACGCGGCCGGCCTGTGCACCGTCTGCGTCGCCTTCTTCCCGACGACGCCCGGATCCCGGCCGACGGCGCGGCAGGTCGTGATCGGCGATTTTCACCTGACGTTCGCCTGCACCGCCTTCGTGCTGCTGGCGGTGATGGCGTTCCGGTTCGCCAAGCGGGAGCCGACGCCGCCGGGTCTCGCCTGGTGGCCGCGGGTCAAGTACGCGTTCGGCTTCACCGGCCCTGGCGACTCGCGGGCGCCGCGCTTGGAGCGGTATTGCTACCGCGTCAGCGGGGTCGTGATCCTCGTCTGCATCATCCTCATCGACCCGCTGTCGACCGTCGCCGCGCACTCCCTGCTCGTGCTCGAGACGATCATGCTGGTGTTCTTCGGTCTTTCCTGGTTCGTAAAAGGCAGGAAGATCCTTTCCGGCCGGTGACGGTTAAGATTAGAGCGTGCATCGGCAGTTCAGGCAGGTCGACGTGTTCACCGAGGAGTCCTTCCTTGGCAACCCCGTCGCGGTGGTTCACGGCGCCGACGACCTCACCGAAGAAGAGATGGCGCGATTCGCCCGATGGACGAACCTGTCCGAGACGACGTTCCTGCTCAGCCCGGGGGACGAGCGTGCCGATTACCGGGTGCGGATCTACACGCCCGAGCGGGAACTGCCGTTCGCCGGGCATCCCACCCTTGGCTCCGCGCACGCCTGGCTCGAGGCGGGCGGGCCGCCCGCCCGGCAGGACGTGGTGGTACAGGAATGCGGCGTGGGCCTGGTGCACATCCGCCGGTCGCCGCACGGCCACCTGGCCTTCAAGGCGCCGCCGCTGATCCGCTCCGGCCCGGTCGACGAGCCGGTGCTCGACGAGATCGCGGCCGCGCTCGGCATCAAGCGCGACGACATCGTGGACGCCCAGTGGGCCGATAACGGGCCCGGCTGGGTCGCGGTCGAACTGGGCAGCGCGGCGGCCGTGCTCGCGCTCGCGCCGGCCCCGCCGCCGCTGGACATCGGGGTCTTCGGCCCCTACCCGCCCGGCGCGCCCGAGGCGTTCGAGGTCCGCGCCTTCACCCCGCTGATCAACGGCACCGGCGAGGACCCGGTGACCGGGTCGCTGAACGCCTCCCTCGCCATGTGGCTGCTGTCGTCGGGCAAGGCGACCGCGCCCTACACGGCCAGCCAGGGCACCGCGCTCGGCCGCCGCGGCCGGGTCCACGTCACCGCCGACGCCGACGGCGCGGTCTGGATCGGCGGCGGCACGCACACGCTGATCTCCGGCAGCGTCCACCTGTAGATCCAAAACGGGGCCATCCCCATCATGCACACGTTCACCGCCAACAGGCGGGTTGGCCGGCCCTCGGCTTGCCGTGGTCAGGCCGCGGGGTTGCCGATCTGCACCGGCAGGTTGGGGAAGATGCGCCTGGCGTTGGTCTGGCCGATCAGCTGGCGGTCGGACTCGCTGATGTCGGTGGTGTCGAACCAGTCGGATGCGACGCGCATGGACTCGTAGGGATAGTCGGTGGAGAACAGGACGTGCTCGGGACCGAGTTCGGCCAGCGCGTTGTGCAGTGCGGGGGTGTGGAAGTTCCCGCTGACCGTGACGTAGAAGTTCTCGCGCAGGTAGGTGCCCAAGGGCCGGTTGAACTTGCGGAGGTCTCCCATGCTGTTGACGCGGTGCTCGATGCGCCACATGTTGAAGGTCAGGCACTCGCCGAGGTGCCCGAGGATGATCTTCAGGTCGGGGAAGCGGTCGAACAGGCCGCTGGTCATCAGCCGCAGCGCGTGCGTGGCGGTCTCGACCGTGAAGGCCCAGACGGCACCCATCAGCTCCGGGTGGCCCTCGTAGATGCCCGCGTTGGCGGGCAGCGGGTTGCGCGGGTGCAGGTAGACCGGCACGCCGAGTGACTCGGCGCGCTCCCAGAACGGGAGGTACCGCTCGTGGTCGTAGTACCAGGCGCCCTTGCCGTCGGGGGTGTTGCTGAAGCCGTTGAGCATGACTCCGGGGAAGCCGAGCTGGGTGACGCACCGGTCCAGCTCTTCGGTGGCGCCTTGTGCGTCTTGCATGGGCAGGGTGGCCATGCCGCCGTACCGGGCCGGGCTGTCAGCAACGATCTGAGCGATGGTGTCATTGGTCTGGCGGGCGAGTTTGACGGCGTCCTCCGGATCGTCCACGCCCTGGATGCCGGGGGCGTTGTGTGAAAGCAGGGAGTAGCCGACGCCGGCCGCGTCCATTTCCCGCAGCCGTGCATCGGCCACGTCGAGGAGCTTGGCCCTGATCTCCACCATCTGCTCAGGCCGCACGTAGTCCGGAATATTCTTATCGAACTCGGGAGTGTTGAAGTGCTCTTCGAAAGCGATTTTCTGCTCCATGGTGTTCTCCCTTGCTGCGTGGTGTCAGGCCGCCGTGGTGGCCTCCTCAACGGCCGTGGATACTCCCGGATCATCGGTCGCTGCCGGGTGACGCGGCGTCACGTAGATTGGGTGATCCGGTACGTCCGCGCATCGTCCTGCTCGGCGGCCAGCAGGTGATCTGCCCCGTCCGCGCCGCCGGGACGGCGGGAATCACGGAGCCCGCAAGCGATGATTCGCTTGTCCGGGGACGGCGTCCAGCATCCTTCCAGCTCACCCGGGGGGTGCAGGAGATGAATCACAGCACCTACGCATTGCACGCTATTGCAACTCTTTTGCATCTGTCTCTAGACTGGCCCCGATCAGGCATTCCCGAGGAAGGCGGCGGTTGATGGCGAGCGTGGGCGCGCGGCTGGCACGGGTCAGGAACGGGCTGACGCCCGTGGAGTGGGCGCGGGCGGGCGGCATGGTCGCGACGGTCATCGCGCTGAACGTGGCCGGCTGGGTGATGCTGGCCAGCGCGGTGGGCGGCCACTACCACATCAACAGCACCGAGGTCTTCGGGTTCGGGACCGGGGCGCTGGCCTACACGCTCGGCATGCGGCATGCGTTTGACGCCGACCACATCGCCGCGATCGACAACACCACCCGCAAGCTCGTCAATGACGGCAAGCGGCCGCTGTCGGTCGGCTTCTTCTTCTCCCTCGGCCACTCCACCGTGGTGTTCGTGCTGGCGGTGCTGCTGAACTTCGGCATCCGCGGCCTGGACGAGCAGGTCAAGAACGGCAACTCCGGGCTGCAGTACACCACCAACATCGTCGGCACCTGCGTGTCCGGGTTCTTCCTGTTCCTCATCGCCGCCCTCAACATCATCATCCTGGTCGGGATCGTCAAGGTCTTCAGGAAGATGAGGCAGGGCGCGTACGACGACGCCGCCCTGGAGGAGCAGCTGAACAACCGCGGCCTGATGAACCGGTTCCTCGGTCCCCTGGCGCGCCGGGTGGACACGCCGTGGAAGATGTACCCGATCGGGTTCCTGTTCGGCCTCGGCTTCGACACCGCCACCGAGGTCGCCCTGCTCGTCCTGGCCGGCACCGCCGTCGTCGGCGGGCTGCCGTTCTACGCGATCCTCTCGCTGCCCATCCTGTTCGCGGCGGGGATGTCGTTGTTCGACACCGCGGACGGCTGCTTCATGAACTTCGCCTACGACTGGGCGTTCGCCAAGCCGGTCCGCAAGGTGTACTACAACATGACGATCACCGGCCTGTCGGTGTTCGTCGCCGTGTTCATCGGGGCGATCGAGCTGCTCGGCCTGCTCGGCCAGGACGGCAACCTGAACGGGTCCGTGTGGTCGTGGCTGGAGAACTTCAACATCAACACGGCTGGGTTCGTCATCGTCGGCGTCTTCGTCGTCACCTGGGTGGTCGCCCTGTCGGTCTGGCACTTCGGCAAGCTTGAGCAGAAGTGGGACACCGGACAGGCCGTCGCCCTCACCGAGGGCACCGACGGCTAAGCCGCCCCGGCGGCTACGACCTGCGCATGCCGGTTCTTGACGGCATCGAGACCACCCGCCAGCTCACCGACCGTTACCCGGGCGTCGCCGTCGTGGTCCTCACCACCTACGCCGACGACGACTCGATCATCGACGCGCTCGAAGCCGGGGCACGGAGCTACCTCACCAAGAACGCCGACCGGGCCGACATCGCCCAGACCCTCCGCAGCGCGGCCACCGGCCTGTCCGTCATCGACCCGGCCGTCCGGGCCACCCTGGTCAAGGCGGCGGCGGCCCGGCGCCGCAAGGCTCCGGAGCGCCCTCGTCCCGGCCAGCTGCCCGACGGGCTGACCCAGCGGGAAGCCGAGATCTTGTCGATGATCGCCCAGGGCATGACCAACCCCGACATCGCGGCCGAGCTTTACCTCAGCACCCACACCGTGAAAACCCACGTCAACCGCATCTTCGCCAAGACGCGCTCCGCCGACCGGGGCGCGGCCATCCGCTACGCCCGCGATCACCAGCTCGGGTAAGCCACAGGGTCGGGTCAACCGCAGGGTCGGGTAAACCGCAGGGTCGGTGGACGATGGTCGCGGGAAGCCGGGAAAGCGCTAAGTCGATGGCACGCACCAGCCCGCATTAGGCGGGGGCCCGTCTTACCAGGCAGTACTCGCGCCCGGCGGGGTCGGTCAGCACGGTCCAGTACGGCTGTTCCCCCGTCACCCGTGCGCCGAGCGCGACGTGCCGGTCGCGCGCTCCGGCGTCCGTGCAGCCGAAGTCAGCGTGCCCCCGCGTCCGGTCGCCGGGGGCGGCGCTGTCCCTGCGCTGCAGCAGCAGCCGGGCCGGCCAGCCCGCGGGCCGCGCCAGGATGGCGTACCCGGGCACGGGCGCCGGCCGGGCCGGCTGGCCGGTGAACGCCGTCCAGAAGGCGACCTCCCGCTCGAACGCGCCGGGCGGGACGTCCAGGCAGAGCGAGTCGACGCGGCTCGCCCCGGCGGCGGCGCCGTCATCGCTGGCGGCGGCGCGCGGCGGCGGCACGGTGCCCTCGCCCGCCCAGTGCACGAGGCAGAACGGGAACCCGCCCGGGCTCGCCGCGACGACGAGCCCGTCTTCGCGGTGCCCGATCACCGCGCCCGCACCGGCCGCCCGCTCGGCGGCGGCGCTCAGCGACTCCGCCCCCCGGTCTAGGTGCAGGTCAAGGTGACAGCCGCCCGGGCCGTCGGTGAGCCGCTGCACCCGCAGGTAGGCGTCGCCGGCGGGCGGCAACAGCGTCGCGAACTGCCCGTCCGCCCCGCGGGCGGCCGACAGCCCGTACCCGGTGACCCCCCGCCAGAACGCGACCCCGGCGTCGAACGACCCCGCGGGGAAGTCGAGGAAGATCGTCGCCCAGCGCATTGACATGCCGTCAGTGAGGGACATGGCGGTACCCTAACCCCGAGTCGGTCTTTATCGTGATTTTCCGAGACACGAGACGCGCGGAGCAAAGAAAATGCACGGCGAGTTCAAGGACGACAGCGACGCCGGTCCGGTGACCGCGTTGCCCGTGTTCGACACGACCGTAGCCTCACCGGCCAGGGTCTGGAATTACTGGCTGGGCGGCAAGGACCACTTCGCCGCCGACCGCGAGGCCTCGGAGAAGGTCCTGGCCGCGATGCCGTCACTGAAGGACATCGCCCAGGCGACCCGCCGGTTCCTGCGGGACGCGGTGACCCAGCTCGCGCGCGACCACGGCGTCAGGCAGTTCCTCGACATCGGCACCGGGCTCCCCACGGCCGACAACATCCACGAGGTGGCGCAGCGCCTCGCGCCGGAGTCGCGCGTCGTCTACGTCGACTACGACCCGTCGGTGCTCAGGCACGCGCAGGCGCTGCTGACGAGCGCGCCGGCGGGCAGCACCGACTACGTCCAGGCCGACCTGCGTGACACCGAGACGATCCTGAGCGCGGCGGCGCGCACCCTGGACTTCACCAAGCCGGTCGCGATCTTGCTGATCACCGTCTTGCACTTCATTCCCGACGCGGACCGGCCCGATGAGATCGTGCGGCGGCTGATCGGCGCCGCGGCGCCGGGCAGCTACCTGGTGGTGCTGCACGCGCCGAGCGACATCAGGGGCGAGGAGGTGGCGGAGATGGCGCGCCGCTACAACGCCTCCGCCGCCGCGCCGATCACGCCGCGCCCCCGCGCCGAGGTGGCCAGGTTCTTCGACGGGCTCGAGCTGCTCGGCCCCGGCCTGGTGAACCTGACCGAGTGGTGGGACACCGAGGAACCGGACGCGGGCCTGGCTGGCTACGTCGGCATCGCCAGGAAGCCCCAGCCAGAGAAGTCTGAGCCGGAGAAGTCTGAGCCACCGAGGTCTTAGCCGGAGAAGCCACCGTTAAAGATGACCTGATAAAAAAGTCATCGTCCCGCCAGAAACCCGGCTTCTCGGGAAGAATGTCCCTAAGCCGGGGCGGGGGCCCGTGGACCGGCTCCATTGCCTGTGGAAGCGCAGCGAACAGGAGGGACCGCGATGGGCCGCCCGATCATCGGCATCACCAGCGAGCTTGACGCCGCTCGGTGGGGGGACTGGCTCCGGGAGGCAGCGATCTCGCCTGTGAGCTATACCCGCGCGGTCGAACGCGCGGGCGGCGCCCCGGTCATCGTCCCGCCCGTGCCGCCCGCGTCCGTCGCCGCCTACATCGAGGCCTTCGACGGACTGGTGTTCAGCGGTGGCAGGGACATGGACCCGACGCTGTACGAGCAGGAGCGGATTGAGGAGGCGGACGAGCCCGACCGCCGCCGGGACCGCTTCGAACTCGCGCTGATGCGTGCCGCCATCGAGGCCAACGTGCCGTTCCTGGCGATCGGCCGCGGCCTGCACGTCCTCGCGGTCGCCCGCGGCGGTACGCTCACCCAGGACGTGGCCGGACACCGGACCGCGCGGGCCCGCTACACGCCGCACGACGTGGTCCTCGGCGCGGACAGCGCCCTCGGCAAGCTGCTCGGCACCCGGGTCCAGGTGCCGGCCGCCCACCACCAGGCCCCCTACCACCTGGGCGAGGGGCTGACCGTGACCGGCTGGTCACTGGACGGCGAGGTCACCGAGGCCCTGGAGGCGGACGGGCACCGCTTCGGCATCGGGGTGCACTGGCACCCGGAGGAAGGCGACGACCCCCGGCTCCTCGTGGCGTTCGTCGCGGCCGCCGCGGAGCGCGCGGCCGAGCGCAGGCCCGCGCGCCGGCCCGAGGCCCAGCCGCCGCGCAAGCCGGTCGCGGCGAAGCCGAAGGCGGGCGCCCGCAGGTAAACCGCCGGCTAACCGGCTCACAGCGGCAGGTTGTAGCCGCTGAACCAGTGCGTGTGCAGCCAGGTGATCGCGGAGGTCCACGCGCCGGTCACCTCGAGCAGGCCCACGACGACGAGCATCACGCCACCGACGCGGCTGACCATCCTGGCGTTGCGCTTGAAGAAGCCGAGCACGTTGACCAGCCGCGAGAACGCGACCGCGACGATCAGGAACGGGATGCCGAGGCCGAGCCCGTAGATGAACGCGAGGAACGCGCCGCGCGCGGCGGTGCCCGACTGCAGGGACAGGGCGAGCACGGCGGTCAGCGTCGGGCCGATGCAGGGCGTCCAGCCGATGCCGAAGAGGACGCCCAGCAGCGGCGCGCCCGCGAGCCCCGCCTTCGGCATGACGGACGGCTTGAAGACCCGTCCCGCGAACATGAACCGGTCGAACGCGCCGAAGAACAGCAGCCCAAGCACGATCGTCACCCCGCCGAGCACCCGGGTGAGCAGCGAATCGTGCGCGCTGAAAAGCTGGCCAAGGCCGCCGACCGCCAGCCCGGTGAGCGCGAACACGGCGGAGAAGCCGGCGACGAACAACGCCGTCCCCGCGACCGTGCGGCCGGTGTGCCGCGCGGCGGGCGCGGTCGCCTTCGCCCTGGCCCGGGTGGTCACGCCACCCGCCTCGGCCGCGGCGTCCGCCCCGGCCTGGCTTCCCGCGGCGGCGCCGTCCGCGGCTAGTTCGGCCGTCGCCGTGGTCGCGTCCGCGCCGGACATGCCGGTGATGTACGCCAGGTACCCGGGGACGAGCGGCAGGCAGCACGGCGAGAGGAACGTGATGGCGCCCGCCGCGGCGGCGACCGGGATGGCCAGCAGCAGCGGCCCGGACGACACCAGGCTGTCGACGCTCACCGCGCCCCCGCTCCCGACGGCGCGGCTCGCATCGGCGCGGCTCTGGTCAGCGTAGGCATGCCTCCCAGTATGACCGACACCGATCAGAGCCGAGCACTGAGTCGAGCACTGAGTCGAGCACAGGCCGCTCATCGCCTTAGCGCGGCGGGCGGCGCCCGGCGCCGGATAAGGTTACTGCTGTGAAACCGGACGCCAGCCAAGCCCCCAGCGGCACCCGTGCCCCGGGGACCAGGCTGGTCCGGGCCGGCGCCATCGCCTTCGCCGCCATCGTCGTGAGCTGGCTGGTCTTCAACGCCATCAACGGCGGGCTCAACGAGGTCGACCTGACCGTCTACCGGGACGGCGGGCTGATCGTCAGGCAGGTCCGCCCCTACTACGACCCGCACGCCTATAGCGCGCTCGCGCTCAAGTTCACCTACACGCCGTTCGCGGCGATCGCCTTCGCCGCCGTCTCGCTGCTGCCCTGGGCCGTGACCGCGGCCCTGTCGGTCATCGGCAACATGGCCGCGCTGGTGGCGGCGCTGTGGTTCACGTTCGGCGGCCTCGGCTACCGTGACCGCCGGGTCCGGCTGGGCGCGACCCTGCTCGCCGCCGCGGCCACTTTCTGGCTACAGCCCGTCATCCGGACGATCTACCTGGGCCAGATCAACCTGGTGCTGATGGCGGCGATCATGTGGGACCTGTGCCAGCCGGACTTCACGAAATCGGGCAAGCGCCGCTGGTGGAAGGGCGCGGCCACCGGCGTCGCGGCCGGGATCAAGCTCGTCCCCCTCATCTTCGTCCCCTACCTGCTGGTCACCCGCAGGTTCCGCGAGGCGGCGGGCACCGTCGGCGGGTTCGCCGCCACGGTCGCCATCGGGTTCGCCGTCCTGCCGCACGACTCCTCCCAGTGGTGGCTGCACGGCATGTTCTGGTCGGACGGCAACCGGACCGGGTTCATGGGCTGGGCGGGCAACCAGTCGCTGCGCGCGATCATCACCAGGTTCTCGGGGTCGGTCGCGGCCGGGCAGGACCCGTGGATCGTGGCCGCCGTGATCACGCTGATCCTCGGCATGACCGCCGCGTACCTGCTGAACCGGGCCGGCTATGCCGTGCCCGCGCTGCTCGTGACCGCGCTGACCGGCCTGCTCATTTCCCCGGTGAGCTGGGATCACCACTGGGTCTGGATCGCCCTCGCGGTCGCGGTGACCGCGCACTACGCGCTCGCCGCCACCCGCCGGGCAAGCACAGGGCGCCGGGGCAAGACCGTGCCCGGTGCCGAGACGGGGCGCGCCGCGCGCGGCACCGCCCGCAAGCTGTGGGCACTCATCGCCGGGATGGTCTTCTTCTTCGCCGCGTGGCCCGACGCGATCTGGGAGGGCCAGCGCACCCTGGGCAACCTCTCCCTCGGCTTCCTGTGGGCGCAGGCCAACACCAACCCGGTTGAGTTCGCGCAGCACGGCGACCAGCCCGGGTACGTCGAGTACCACTGGCACGGCTTCCAGTTGCTCTGGGGCAACGCGTACATCATCGCCGGGGTCGCGCTGCTGCTGATCGCGTTGTGGACCGGGTTCCGGCTCAGGAACAGGCCCGCGGTGGCCGAGGTAGCCGAGCAGCAGCCGCTCGCCGCCACGATCTAGCCAGTCAAGTAGTCGGAACGACGTGGGCCTGCTCTCCCCGGCATCCAGCATCATCGATATTCCTTGACCGCCCCGGCGGCGCCCTGCGACGATGCTGACCCGGTCATCGCCTGATTACGGACACGGGGTGGGGCGGGTGCGGTTCGTTTGGCCGGCCAGGCGGCGCGTCACAGGGCTCGGCGCCACCAGGGCCGCGTCGACCCTCGGTGGCGCTGTTCTCTGCGGCATTGTCTTCTGCGGCACCGTTCTGTGCGGCACCGTTCTGTGCGCCGGGCAGGCCCTGGCGGGCACCCCGGCCGGCGGCGCGCCGCTCGCCGGTTCGGCGAGCGCCACGCTCACCCAGGTGAGCGCGGGGGAGTGGACGACGACCGTCTACCTGGACACCACCGCCCTGTGCGCCGGCCGGAACCCGGCCGGGAACACGTTCACGCTGGTGACCGCCAAGCCGGACAGCGTCACCGGCGCCGCGGCGCCGGCGTACCCCGGCGGCCCGCTCGCCTGCGCCGCACCGGAAGCGAACCCGGTGACCGAGGTGCGACTCAGCTTCACCCCGGCGCTGACGGCGATTCCGCAGACGGCCACGCTGGCCGTGACCCCGCCGCGGGCGCAGTTGCTCGCGGGCGACACGCCGCTCCAGATCCCGCTCACCGTCCGCCGCATCGTGTCCCCCTGGCAGTACGCCGGGATCCCCGCGATCTGCGGTGCCGCCCTCGCTGTGCTCCTCGTCCTGCTCCTGATGATCATCGGCATGCCGGGCAAGGACGAGCGCCACGTCGTGGCCACCGCGAAACGGGCGCCCGGGCCGCCCGGCCACTACGTCCTGATCCCCGACCGCGGCCGGGTCGGCGCCACCCTGCTGGTCGTCCTGCTGCTCCTGGTGGCCAGGCGTCGCGCGACGGCCCAGCCACCACCCCCGTCGGCCGCCAGCCTCGCCGGGCGGCCGCCGAAGCGGGTGCGCATGAGCCTTGATTTCTGGCGCACGCCGCTGTTCGCCGGCGCGGCCTGGTCGTTCGGCGACAGCTGGGCCACGAGCGTCACGCCGCTGACCGCGCTGGCCGGCGGGGTCCTCACCGCGTCCGGCGCCGTCGCGGGGCTGGTGCCGGGTGTCGACCTCACCCGGTTCGGCCTGCTCATGGCCCTGGTGGGCGGGCTCACCACGTTCGCACCGCTGCTGTTCGGCGCGCTCAACTCGCTGTTCCCCGAGCGCCAGGCGGCCGAGCCCGCCCCCGCAGGCGAGGTCATCGCGGCCAGCCTCTGGGTGATGCTCCTCGCGTCCTGCCTGACCGTGTTCGCCATCGGCGCCGAGATCGGCTTCGTCGGGCTGGTCCTCGGCTTCAACCTGATCGTGGTGTCACCCTCGATCCGCTGGATCGGCCCGGTCGCGACGGGCCTGGCCGCGCTGCTGTTCCTCGCCTACGGCGCGCACTCGATCCTCACGCTGGCGGGCCAGCCGTTCGGCACCGCCAAAAAGACCGCCAAGAAGTCCTCGTTCATGATCTAAACCCCCGATGCACCCGCCCCGCGCTCACCCCCCTCCCACGCCACCCGTCCGATAACCGCAAGAAGCCCCTTCGCCCGCCCGCGCCACCCCGGCAGGGGATAACAGCAAGAAGCGTCTACGCCCGCCCATGCCACCCGTCTGATAACGGCAAGACGTCCCATCCCCGCCCGCGCCACCCGGTGTGATAGCGGTAAGACGTCCCATCCCTGCCCGCGCCACCCGGCGTGATGACGGCAAGACGTCCCACCCCCACCAGTGCCACCCGGCGTGATAGCGGTAAGACGTCCTACCCCCACCCGCGCCACCCGATGCGATAACAGCAAGAAGCGCCTCGGGCCGCGCCTCGGACAACGTCAACCGGGGCCAACAGCACTGCCCGCACGCCGGGCGGGCGGTGCCCAGTCCCCCGCTGCGCGCATGCCGGGCGAGGCAGCGCCCGACATTCCGGATATCGGCCCTGCGGGCCGGGGCCGACAGAAGATCTTGGATCGTTGAGCACCCCATGACGTGCACAACGATCCACCATCATCGCGCGGGGGCTCAAGCGGGCCGACATTCCGGATATTTCATGAAAGGCGCTAGCCGTGCTCCGGGTCAGGTGAGGTCGGTGAGCGCGCCCGCCGCCCCCGGTGGTCCCACTTCCGGATAACAGCAAGAAGCGCCTGCGCTCGCCTCGTCGCGGGCGATGTTGGATCGTTGAGCACCCTATGGCGTGCACAACGATCCAAGATCTCGCGATAGCAGCCGCCGGGGCGCACGCGGCAGGCCCCGGCCGGGGATAACAGCAAGAAGCGCGGCAGGTTCTTATCGCGCCGGTTCTTATCGCGCACGCGCGCTCCTCTGCGGCGGGCCGGAAGGGGGCGGCGCGTCGTGCGTGAGATCGGCCGTGGCCCAGCCGGCCCGGTGGGCCTAGTCGGCCGGCGTCCCGTCTGGGTAGCTGGCGATCTCGATGAGGTTTCCGTCCGGGTCGCGGATGTAGATGCTGGTGATCGGCCCGCGGGCGCCCGTTCGGGGGACCGGGCCGTCCTCGACCGGCACGTTCTGGACGCTCAGGTGCGCGCGGACCCTGGCCGGCGGTGTCGTGGTGATCAGGCACAGGTCCGCGCTCCCGGCCACGGGGTGTGCGGCGTGGGGCGCGATCTCCCGCCCGGCCTGGTGCAGGTTGATCTTGCTTGAGCCGAATTCCAGTGCGCGGCGCCCGGCGCCGAAGGTGACGGGGCGCATCCCAAGCACCCGTTCGTAGAACGCGGTGGTCTCGTCCAGGTCGGCAACGGTCAGCACAAGATGGTCGAGCCCGGCGATGGCGATGGGCGGTGCCTGGCTGTGGCGCCTGTCCTTCGATCCGACACCATCCTGCGGTTCCGCACGGTCTTGCGGGTCAACGTTCACGTCACGAGTTATAGTCGTGACGTGAACCTGCCCGCAACCCCCGTGGGCGAGCCGTCGCCGGAGGAACTGCGGTTCATCTTCCGGTCCGATCGGTTGTGCCTGGCCTTCTGCGCGACCGTCGGGGAACGGTGGCGTCGCGGCTTCGAGCGGCTGCCCGCCCCGGCCGACCTGGCCCGCTGGTACGCCGAGGCCGGCGTCGCGGACGTGCCCGTCCCGGTGAACCGCGCCGACCTGAACGGCGCGCGTGCGGTGCGCGAGGCGGTCTACCGCCTCGCG
>Ga0335075_10011823_pt1 | contig 13189 bp, 14 predicted proteins | sample Lox_Sample_24_FD_206723 | JGI IMG/M metagenome (GOLD analysis project Ga0335075, IMG submission 206723) | Soil microbial communities from Loxahatchee National Wildlife Refuge, Florida, United States - Lox_Sample_2.4 | ecosystem: Environmental > Terrestrial > Soil > Wetlands | place: USA... | reverse complement strand
GGGCAGCTGGGCGACGGGACGACCCAGCCGCAGGCTTTTCCGGTGCGGTTCGGCCCGCCCGCCGGAGTCACCTACGCGAGCCTGGCCACGGGGGCGATCACGTCCTATGCCATATCGACGGCCGGGAACGTCTACGCGTGGGGCGCCAGCCCCGTCGGCCAGATCGGTGACGCGAGCATGCACACGACCTTGACCCCGGTGCGTGTCGCCACCGGGGCCGCCATGATCTCGTCGACCGCGAACGACGTGGCCATCACCATCGCGGGGCCAGCCTGATCTCGTGCGGGGCGCGCCCGGCTTACTGGCTGCCCGGGGCGGTGACGAAGTCGATCAGTTCCTCGACCCGGCCAAGGAACAGGCGGCCCACAGAAAAAACCGACAACTTCCCTGCACGCCAGGAACCAGACCGGATACCTCGCGCCGACAAAAGCGGCTCTTCGAGTTTGACCGGGGTCGGCTTGTGGCCCGTTTGCGGGGCGTGACCCGCCGGGCGGCTCGGGCGTCAGGCTGTCCGGACGCGCCGGCGCTGGTTCGCGGGCGGCCGGGAAGGCCTGGCCAATGCCCCCTGCGGACGCCGTCCACGCGGTGAAGCCAACGGGATGTTCGGGACGAGACTGCGAAGCTCAAGTCAGGTGTCTTGTACGGACGCCGTCCGTGCCTGTCCGTGGCGCCGGCCGTCTGCAGTCGCTGTCGGCACGGACATATGGCGGACAAAGTGGCTACGAATTCTCGCGCTGGCGGGGCGTTTCTTCTCTGTCCCGCGATGTGTCACCTTGTAGCGCTGTAGGGCGTCGTGTTGCGGTGTCCACGGACACATGGCGGACAGGAACAGGGGCCAGGGAGCGGCGCGGGGGGCCGTCGGCTTTGCACGGACGGCCACGGACGGGGCCGCGGCCACGGACGGGCCACGGACCAGAGTCCGCAAGAGGCAGCCCCGTGCACGGCTTGACGTCCGCGGTGGAGCTGAGCGTGCATGTCCCTCGCGTCCGCCCGCTGCCCGGCTGGTTTCCCGGGGCGGGAAGCTCAGGATTTTGCGGGTGCGGGGCGCGGAGGCTTGGTGCTTCCGGCCCCGAGCGTGAGCGCCAGGCTGAATGCGGCCCGGGTCTCGTCTACCAGGGTGTGCGGGTTGTTGCCCAGGCGCTTGGCGGTCTGGTAGCAGGCGATGGCGACCTGCCCGGCGAAGACGGCGGTGGCCCCGTCGGACCCGCGGCGGATGAGAACACCGCTCAGCTTCTCGGCGAGCTGCTGCACCTTCACGGCGTCGCGGGCGCGAAGCTCTGGGTGCTGATCGATGAGCTCGAAGTGGCGGACGTAGGCCTGCGCGTCGGCGGTTGCCTGGGCGCAGAGGTCGAGGACGATCGGGCGGAGCTGTTCGACGGCCTCGGTCGCGGTTCGCGCGGCGGGGATGCCGTCTACCTGGCCGGCTTCGGTGATCGTGTCGAGCAGGTCTTGCTCTTTTCCGAAGACGACCTCCTGCTTGTCACCGAAGTAGCGGAAGAACGTGGTGCGGCCTACTTCGGCCCGCTCTGCGATGTCCCCGACCGAGACGCTGTCGTAGCCGCGCTCAAGGAACAGCTCTCGGGCCGCCTCGATGATGCGCTGCCGCGCCTGGCGTCGCTTGCGCTCCACTAGGGGAAGGGGCGGGTTCATAACAGCAGCATACAAGATGCCCGGTTGCAGTTCCAATAGAGATGAAGTACATTATGGTACGGAGTACCAAAGCGAACGGAAGACCTGATGGTGCGCAAGCTGGACGCCGAAGACCGCTGGGCAATGGCCTCATGATCATGGCGGACGGGACGATCGGAAGCGTGACGCACCTTGACACCCTGCGCCGCTTCCAGGACGGCTGGCGCATCAGCCACCGCGTCATCCGGTCGCAGGGCACCCCCATGAACGGCGCCTACATCGCCGGAGAAGCAGGAGAACAGTCATGAGCGAGTCGCTCGTCGTCACCCGGGTCACCCACAGCTGCCACCTGACCCAGTTCGGCGGCCTGACCGTGCTCACCGACCCCTGGTTCAGCCAGAAGCCCTTCTACCACCCGGGCGAGCCGATCGCCTTCCAGCCGGAGACACTGCCCCACCTGGACGCGGTCGTGATCAGCCACGAGCACTACGATCACTGCGACCTCGGCGCCTTCAGCCGCTACCCCGACAAGGACGTGCCCTTCGTCGTCGCGGGACCGGTCGTCGAGATGGCCCGCAAGGCGGGATTCAGCAACGTCCGCGGGCTTGAGCCGTGGCAGTCCGCCCAGGTCGGCGACCTGACCATCAGCGCTGCCCCCGGCAAGCACGGCTGCTACGAGGTCACGTACGTGATCAGCGGCGGCGGGCGCAGCGTCTACTTCGCCGGGGACACCCTCCTCGTCCCGGAGCTGCGCACCCTGACCGACCGGTACGGCCCACTGGACGTGGCACTGCTCCCCGTCAACGGCCTGCGCATCCGGATGGCGGGCAACAAGCAGGTCGTGATGACCGCCGAAGAGGCCGCCGAGCTCACCGCCGCCCTGCGCCCCAAGCTCGCAGTACCGCAGCACTACGCCTTCACCGGCGGCACCATAGGCGACATGCTCTTCACCAAGAGCGACAAGGACCCCGCCCTCTTCGTCGAGGCGGCCCGGCGCCTCGTCCCCGACGTCCCGGTCAAGGTCATCAGCCCCGGCGAACCGCTGACCGTCGCCCCCTGACCCCGGCCTGAGAACTTAGACCTGACCATGCCCGCCGACGACAGCGAACCTGCTTGCCTCGACTTCACCGCCTACCAGGCCCGCGACACACCCGACCGGTTTCTACCTCTACGAGGTCTACGCCTGCGCCGCCGCGTTCGACGAGCACCTCCAGACTCAGCACGTGCACAACTTCCTCGCGGCCGTTCCCGCCCTCAGCACCGCACAGCCCGGGAGCCTCATACAACTCGACGAAATCGCCATCAACTAGAGCGCTCGAAGGGATCTCTACCGTGCCAGACGTTAAGCCTCTGCCGCGCTGGTTCCGGACCGCCAACCGTGCGGTGAGCGTCATGTCGCGCTTCGGGTTCACGATGGGGCCCGTCTGCGTGCTCACGGTGCCGGGACGGCGCACCGGCAAGCCGCGTTCTACTCCAGTCTCGCCGCTGACGGTTAGCGGCCGCCGGTACGTGGTGGCGGGGCTTCCGGACTCCGACTGGGCCCGCAACGTCCGGGCCGCCGGGAACGGCCAGCTCTCCCAGGGGCACCGCCGCGAGACCGTTACGCTCCTCGAGGTCACCGACAGGGCGCTGAAAGAGCAGGTCATGCGCGCCTACCCGCAGGAGGTTCCGAAAGGAGCCCCTATGTTCGCCCAGTTCGGCATTGTCAGCAGCCCCGACCCAGAAGCCTTCGCCGCGGCTGCTAGCCGCGTTGCGGTTTTCGAGATCCACTCCGCCCCGTCGACGCGGTGAACCTTCCGTGACACACCAAGGCGCATCGATGAACCGCCCCCTACGGGCCCTGACGAAAGGCGAATGCGTGGAGCAGTCAGCTGAGGCACTGAAAGACCGCCATCGAAAGGACAGGGCAATGTCAACGACACCGGATTCGGCCGCAACGCAGACCTTCATGGTCGTCGGAATCATCCGCGACGACGCGAACCTCGAAGAATTCGCCGCGCTGATAGATGACGAGTATAAGCAGCTTGAGGCGCTGCGCTCGGAGGGGAAGATAGGTGCCCACTACGTTTCCCAACCACGGAAGGCAACGTTCATCGAGGTCATCGCCGCTGACGAGAAGCAAGTCACGGAGACGCTGGCAACCCTGCCTTTCGCCCGGTTTTTCGACGTCGATGTCTATCCGACAGCGCCGCCGGACGAGGCGGAGGCCGTCCACCGTGCGCGGTTGAGCCGGGAGCCGTTCACCCGGGGATGATGACGTCCCTCCCGGCTCGCGCACCGGACCGGCGGGGCGGCCGGGCCGGGCCGGCTGGCCCGAGACGGCGGGCGGCAGGTCAAAGGTAGGGAGCCCGGCGGGGAGGCGGCGTCATGACGGCGGGGGTCATTGGACGTCACGGGTTCGCGCGGCTGGTGCACGCGGAGTGGACCAAGTTCCGCACCGTGCGCGGCTGGGTGATCACCATGATCGCCGCGATCGGGGCGACCGTCGCCGTCGGGCTTCTCGGCAGTGACGCCCACTGTTCGGCCATCGTGCCCGGTTCGCCCGGCGGGTCCGCCTGTACGGCATTCCCGACCGGGCCTGGCGGTGAGGCGGTCCACGACGCGTTCTACTTCGCCCATCAGCGGCTGACCGGGAACGGCACGATCACCGTGCAGATGACGTCGCTGACCGGCCAGCGCGCCGACGGTGTCCGCGACGGTCGGCGCGGACAACTATCCCCGGCTTCCCAGCGCCCGCGTAAAGGTCATCGGCGGCTCGAGCCTGATCCACGTGGTCCCCGTTGCGCTGCACCCGTCGGTCAGCGCCGGGATGATCGTGCTGGCGGTGGCCCTGGCCCTGGCCGGCGCCCTGCTGGCCGGGGCATTGGCCAGCTGGCGGATCGCCGTGCTACGGCCCGCCCGCGCGCTGGCCCGGGTCGCCTGACGGGCCAGCATCCCATGTACAAGCTGGCCGGCGTCACCGAGACCTGCCACAACGGGCGCCGCGCCGTCGCCGCAGTACAAGAAGTCAGCCTGGAGATCGGCGACGGGGAATAGCTGGCCGTCCAGGCTGATCGAAAGCACTTCTTACCCAGCGAGGCCTCGATCCGCTGGCTGCGTTGACGCGGCTGCGCGGGCCCGCTCGCCGCGATACCGCTGTGCGTCGTGAGGTGCCGTCGTATGTTCCTGTGCGGCAGTGGTTACGGACATATGGCGGACGGATTTGGGGCAGGAGGAGCGGTTCACCGAACCGTTTGCTTGGCTGCGCGGCCTGACGGCTCTGTCAGCAGTAACTGCCATAACCGCGGTTGACCCGAAATCCCGGCTTCTTCGTCGCCGGCGCGGCGCTCAACGGGCTGCTGCTCGGGCAGCAGGAGCAAGGGACCAGGACTCGTGCTTCAGTCGGCAGGGCCTGCAATCCGGTATCCAAGGTGCGGGATGGTCTCGATTACCGAGGGGTCGCCGAGCTTCCGCCGGAGGCGGCTGATGGTGACCGAGACGGTGCCGGTAAAGGGGTCGGTGTGTTCGTCCCACACTTGCTCGAGGAGGTCCTCGGCGCTGAGGATCGCGTGCTCTGCTCGCATGAGCGCCTCCAGGACGGCGAACTCCTTGACCGACAGGTCGAGCCGGCGCCCATCGCGGGCGGCGGTGTGGTGCAGGGAGTCGAGTTCCAGGTCGGCCGCGCGGTAGACCCGCGGCCGGGCGGCGGGCTGACGCCGGGCGAGAGCCCGTACGCGCAGCAAGAGCTCGGGAAAGTGGAACGGCTTGGCCAGATAGTCGTCGGCGCCGAGGCTGAGGCCGCTGACGCGCTCGCCGGGGGAGCGGGACGCGGTCAGCATGAGCACCATGACGGGTTTGCCGCTGTCGGCGATAAGCCGGCAGATGGCATCGCCGTGCAGGCCAGGCAGGTCGCGATCGAGGATGACGACGTCGTAGGCGTTCACGTCGAGTTTGGCGGCCGCCTCGAGCCCGTCGTAGGCCACGTCGACGGCCAGGCCCTTGTCCGTGAGGCCCTCGGCGATGCCCTCGGCGAGGCTACGGGAATCCTCGACGACCAGGATTCTCATGCGGGCGCCTGAGCCATAGTGCATGCCGCCAGCGGCAGCCGGATGATGACCTGGAGACCGCCTTGCTGCCGGGCGTGCAGTTCCAGTCGGCCGCCGTGGATCTCGGCGATGGAGGCGACTATTGACAAGCCCAGGCCGGTGCCGGTGCCTGATCCGGTTCGTTCCGGGCCTAGCCGACGGAAGGGCTGTGTGAGGTACTGGACGTCCTGCTCGCCAAGGACAGGTCCGCCGTTTTCAACGACCAGGCGGGCGTCCGGGCCGGCGACGCCGGTGCGGATACGTACCCAGCCGCCCTCGGAGTTGTGGCGGACGGCGTTGTCGACCACGTTCTGGATCATGCGCGCGAGCAGCGTCTTGCTGCCGGTAACCTGCGCCTTCGGGCATCCGTGCTGGCTGACATCGAGGCTCATGCCGGATATGGCGCTGGCGCGGGCATCGACCGCGCTGGATACAAGGCCGTCGAGGGGCAGCGTGGCTTCGTCGGTGACGGCGCCGTGCTGGGCGCGGGCGAGAACGAGAAGACTGTCGAGCAGCCGGTCGACGTGATCGAGTTCCTGCCGGAGCCGGTCGCCGAGGTCGATGATGTGCCGGGGCAAAGTCCCGGGTTTGTCCAGGGCGACGTCGAGCCACACGCGCATCGTGGCGTGGGGGGTGCGCAGCTCATGGGCGGCGCTAGCAGCGAACTGGCGCTGCGCCTGGAATGACCGCTCCAGGCGGCCGAGCAGGTCGTCGAAGGTATCGCCGAGTTCCTTGAGTTCGTCTTGGGGACCGGCCAGGTTGAGACGCTCGTGCAGGCTGGTAGCGGAGATGGTCTTGACGGCGGCGGTGATCGTGCTCAGCGGCCGCAGGTAGCGGCCAGCCATCAGCCAGCCGACCGAGATGGCGGGGATCGCCATGATCGCCAGCGCGAGCGCCGACACGACGAGCAACTGGTGGCCGGGACTTTGCTGCGCGGCAGGCCCGGGCGGGAGGATCGGAGCGCCCTGCCGTTGGCGGGAGCCCTCCGATCCCACGTTAGGGAGCGCAACCGAAAGCGCAACTGCGATGGCGAGCAAGACCGCGCCGGAGGCAACAAACAGTCCCCAGTGAATGAGGGTAAGGCGTATCCGGATGGTGCGCCGCGGCAGGTGTCTCCGGAGGCGGTGCCTGGTCATTCTCTGATGAAACCGCATATGTGCTCCTCGGCGCCCATGGCTGGAGGTGCGGTCGGCTCAGGAGCCCGGCAGGAACTGCCGGGCGGGCAGCACCCTGTCCCGCTTCCGCCTGCGCCGGCCCGATCCCAGGATGCCCGAGCCCGCCTTACACGGGCCCAACAGGCGCTGTTGGGCCCGTGTAATCGTCCTCGGCGTACAACGAACATGACCTGGGATTCATGAGCCGACAAGGGACAACACGATGACAAGCGCAGAACGCGCCAGCGACATGGCAGCCCACTCAGGATCCGGCTTAACCGGTAGCACCCGGGCCGCCCGGTCGCGGTCCCGGCGGCCGGCTCTGCGGGTCGCGGCGATCATCGCCGCCCTGGTAGCGATGACTTTCGCGGCTGCGGCGTGCTCGAACTCCAGCCCGAGCACCCCAGACAGCGGATCGTCCCCGGTTACTACGGCCGAGCTCGTGGAGTTCGCGCAATGCATGCGCAGCCACGGCATCAAGAACTTCCCGGATCCCGTCAACGGAGTATTCAGCTTCTCCGGCGTCGGCCCTGACCGTGTCGATCCCAGCTCCCCGGCGTTCCAGGCCGCGAAAGCGGCGTGCATCCACCTAGTGCCGGGCGAGGCTCAGCGACACGCGGTGACGGCCCAGGACCTGGCCGCGGGCGACAAGCTTGCCGCCTGCATGCGCTCTCATGGCTTCCCGGGCTTCCCCGACCCCACCAGCCAGAACGCGTTCCACCTACCGACCAGCATCAACACCAACCTGCCCGCCTACCAGTCTGCGTTCAGTACCTGCCAGTCGCAGGCGCACGACAACAACGCCGAATTCAGCGGGGCAGCGGCGAACGGGCAAGGGCCGTGATGGCGGACCAAGAATGCGGCGAGCCGACACAGATAGGGGGCTGACCGTGAGCGAGATGGTTTCGCCGGGCCGGGGGGAGACCGCCGGGTCAGCGGATGCTCTGGCATCCGGGCAGGCCGCCGAAGCCCCCGAAGTCCCCCGGGCCGCCGGGGGGGCGCGAAGGCATGGCCGGTTCCGCTGGGTGGCCGCGGGGGCAGTGGTGGTGCTGGTGGCCGGCGGGGTGCTGGTGGCGTGGCGGACCGGGGCGTTCTCGCGGCCTGCCTCGCCCGGGCCCGGGCAGGGGGCGGCGGCGCCGTCCACCCAGCCGGTGGTGCGGGCGAACCTGTCGGAGCAGACGCCAGTGGACGGGACGCTGGGATATGCGGGGTCCTGCACGGTGACCGGGGAGGGCGGCGGGACGCTGACCTGGCTGCCGTCGGCGGGGCAGGTGATCCGGCAGGGGCAAGTGCTGTACAAGACCGATCTGACCGATCCGGTGGTACTTCTGTACGGGTCGGTGCCGGACTGGCGGGTCATGGATGAGGGAGTGACCGGGGCGGACGTGACCCAGCTGAACCATGACCTGGTGAATCTCGGCTACGCGTCCAGCGCGGATATCAGGGCGCTCGGCTGGGATTACTACTCGTGGGAGACCACCGCGGGCGTGGAGGCGCTGCAGTCGGCGGCGGGGATCTCCAGCCCGTCGGGGTCGCTCGCCGCGAGGTCGGTGGTGTTCGAGCCGGGCGTGATCCGGGTCACCAGCGTGCTGGCCAGCCTGGGTAATCCGGCGGCCGGCCCGGTGCTGTCGGGGACCTCGGATCAGCATGTGGTGTCGGTCGCGCTGAGCACCTCAGATGAGTCGGAGGTGGCGGTGGGGGATGCGGTGAGCGTCACGGTGCCGGACGGGGCCAGCACGCCGGGGAAGATCTCTTCGGTGGGCACGGTGGCATCGGGGTCCGGGAGCTCGGCGACGGTCCCGGTGACGGTGACGCTGACGGACCCGTCGGCGGCCGGGAGCCTGGACCAGGCGCCGGTGACGGTGGAGATCACCGCCGACAGCGTCAGGGACGTGCTGGCGGTGCCGGTCGGCGCGCTGCTGGCCCAGTCCTCGGGCGGGTACGCGGTCGAGGTGACCGGGCCGGATAACACCCGGCGGCTGGTGCCGGTGACGGTCGGGCTGTTCGACGACGCCTCCAGCCTGGTACAGGTGACGGGGAACCTGAGGCCCGGACAGCACGTGGTTGTGCCGGGCACGTGAGCGCCATCCTGGAACTGGAGCAGGTGACCAAGGAGTATCCGGGGTCGCCGCCGGTGCGGGCACTGGACCGGGTGAGCCTGGCGGTCACCGCCGGGGAGCTGACCGCGATCGTGGGCCCGTCCGGGTCGGGCAAGACCACGCTGCTGCACCTGATGGGCACCCTGGACAAGCCGACGGCCGGGACGGTGCGGGTGACCGGGCTGGATGCCGCGGCGATGAGCGACCGGGAGCTGGCCGGGCTGCGAGCCTCCCGGATCGGGTTCGTGTTCCAGCAGTTTTTCCTGGCCGAGCACCAGAAAGTGCTCGACAACGTCGCCGACGGGCTGCTGTATGCCGGCGTCCCCCGGCCCCGGCGCCGCCAGCTCGCCGCCACCGCACTGACCCGGGTCGGGCTGGGACACCGGGGTAACGCCCGCCCGACCCAGCTGTCGGGAGGGGAACGGCAGCGGGTGGCGATCGCCCGAGCGGTCGTCGGCAGCCCGCCGGTGGTGCTGGCTGATGAGCCCACCGGGAACCTGGACTCCGCCACCGGCGCGTCGATCCTGGCGCTGCTGGAAGAGCTCAACGCGGCAGGCACCACGATCATCGTGGTCACCCACGACCATGCCATCGCCGGGCGGATGCGGCGCCGCATCGAGACGCTCGACGGGCACATCATCAACGACACCAGCCCAGCCTCTGCCGGGCAGCCCACCTGCCCGCAGCCCGTTCAGGAAGGAATTTCATGACCACCCTCGCACCGGACCGGGCCGCCGCGCCGCCACTGGCCCGGCTACGGCCGGGCGACTTGGCCGGGCTGGCCAGCATCGGGCTGCGCACCCGCAAGCTGCGCGCATCACTGTCCGCGCTGGGCATCGCCATCGGGGTCGCCGCGATCGTCGCCGTCCTCGGCCTGGCCGCCTCCTCCCAGGCCCAGTTGCTGGCCGAGATCGCCAAGCTGGGCACCAACCTGCTGACCGTCAGCAACGGGCAGACCTTCACCGGCCAGGCCGCCGAGCTGCCCGACCCTTCGCCCGGCATGGTCGGCCAGCTGCCCGGAGTCACCGCGGTGCAATACACCGGTACCGTCAGCGCCAATGCTTACCGTAGCCCGTTGATCCCCGCCATCGACACCAGCGGGCTGAGCGTTGAGGCCGCTAGCCCTGGCCTGCCCGCCGCCGTCGGCACGTCGGTTGCCCAGGGCAGCTACCTGAACGCCGCCACCGCCCGCGAGCCTGTGGCGGTGCTGGGCCACGAGGCAGCCCAGCTGCTGGGCATCGACCGGATCTGGCCAGGAATGCGGATCTGGGTCGGCGGTCAGTGGTTCTCCGTGGTCGGCATCCTCAACTCCGCCACCTTGGCCCAGCAGCTGGACACCTCGGTCCTGGTCGGCTTCCCTGCCGCCCGCAAGTACCTGGGCTTCGACGGGCACCCGTCGGAGCTGTATGTCCGCACGGTCAACACCCCAGCCGCCACCACCAGAGTCGACAACCTGCTCGCGGCCCAGGCCAACCCGGAAAACCCCAGCGAGGTCGACGTCTCCCAGCCCTCCACCGCGCTGACCGCTCAAGCCGACGCCGCCGGCGCGTTCGATACGCTGTTTCTGGGCCTGGGCGCGGTCGCCCTGCTGGTCGGCGCCGTCGGGGTAGCCAACATCATGATCATCTCAGTGCTGGAACGCCGCCAGGAAATCGGGCTGCGCCGCGCCCTAGGCGCCACCAGAGGGCAGATCCGCGTCCAGTTCCTGTCCGAGGCCATCCTGCTCGCCGTGATCGGCGGCGTCGCGGGCGTCATCGTCGGTGCGGTCTGCACCGCTGTGTACGCCCACATCAAGGGCTGGCCCACCGTCATCCCGGCCGAGGCCTGGGGCGGGAGCCTAGCCGCCGCCCTGCTCATCGGCACCCTTGCCGGGCTCCTGCCTGCCATCCGCGCCGCCCGGCTATCCCCCACCCAAGCCCTCTGGTCCCTGTGACCATCCCAGCTTGGGGAACGGGGCGACTCTGCCGTCGGCCCACGAACTGCGCAGCCGCGCCACCGGTTCAGCGAAGCCGAGACCGAGCGAGAGGACGAACTGTGACCACCCCATCGGCCATGCCGGCTGCCTGGCCCGTTTACCGCATTACCCCGTTCTGGCCGGCGGATCCGCCGTCTTGCGGTCGCCGGGATCCGGGTCGCGTTTCAGGCCCTTGCCCTGGTGGCCGGGCTGGCCGCCGCGCCGGCCGCCACCAGGCAAATAGATGAACGAAGAAACAAAGCCAGGCTAAAAGTCCGGGCAGCCGCCGGCATCAGCCCGAGACCCGCCCGAATTGGCTCATGATCTAAGGTTTGCAACCTGCTCACCGCGCTGACCTGCTGTTTGCTCATGGCAGGCGAAATTTGCGCACTAAACCGGTCCGCGAACTTGGCCTGTGGTACCGATCGCCGAAGTCATCCTGGTTCCCGGGGCATGTCGCGGGCGGCCTGACCAATGCCGGGGGGCAAGCGGCGGGCGGCCGCCTGCAGCTCGGCGGCGGCGGAGTGGGTGAGTGGCTCGCCGTGGCCGAAGCATGCGACCGTGGCGCCAAGGCTGGCAAGTCGGCGGAGCGAGGCGGCTGCCTGGAGGCGGTCGACGTTGAAGACGCCGCAGATGACCGTGCCGTCCAGGCCGCAGGCGACAGCGTCGCCGGCGAACAGGACTTGGTGGCGGCGCAGGTATATCGCGACGCTGCCCGGTGTATGGCCGGGAGCGGCCACCGCTACGGCACCGTCGCCGAAGCCGAGATCGTCGCCGTCTTCGATCTCACGGTCGATCCGCGGCGGTATCACCGGCTGCGCCGGGAGCTGGCTCATGACCTGCTCGTAGATGGGCCGTTCCCAGTCGGCCAGGTCCGGTGCCGGGCCAACCGCCGCAGCGCGGATGAACGGCACGTCGGCGCGGGGGGCGATCACCTCCATGTCGCCCCAGCCCGCGATGTCGGCTGCGGCCCCGATGTGATCGGCGTGGAAGTGCGTTAGCACCAGCCGCCGCAAGTCGGCGGTGCGATACCCGCTTTGGCGAATCGCGTCGGCGATCAAGGATGCGGACCCGGGAAGGCTGGTGTCGATGAGGGTGAGCCCCTCGGGGTCGTGCCAGAGGTAGGCGTTCCCGACCGGGAAGCGGATGAAGTGCAGGCGCGGCAGAAGCTCGATGACGTCCATGCGGCAACGGTAAGCGGCTGAGGAAGCAGCGTGCCGTCGCCTCTGCTGCCAGCCGATCCGCTGCCGCCCAGCGGTCATTCACAAGTGCGCACTAAATTGAGCCAACTCGGGTAAAGCCCGGGCAGCCGCCGGCATCAGCCCGAGACCCCACCTTTGCCCAAGGCCCCTGATGCCCGCCGGCGCAATTCCGCGCGATGGCAGGATGACAGCGAGGCAAGCGCTGAAAATGTCGTGCCCGGGTGAGAGGCTGCCCGTGTCCGCCCACCCCAGGCGCAAGGAGCCAGCCTCATGGCAGATGATCAAGGATACGAGCCCGCCAAACGGCCCGAAGACCTCAGCGACTTCTTCCTCCAGCGTGCCAACGCGGGCGACGTGGAGGGCGTCGTAGCGCTCTACGCTCCCGACGCGGTCCTCGCGTTCCCGCCGGGGCAGCTCACGGCCGGCCACGATCACATCAGGGCGGCCTACACCGAGTTCCTCGCCGGCAGGCCGTCCCTCCAGTCGGCGGGGCAACAGCCGGCGATCATCAACGGCGATATCGCGCTCACTTCCACCCGGCTGCCCGGCGGCGGCGCCACGGTTGAGGTCGCCCGCAGCCAGCCCGACGGAACCTGGCGCTGGGTCATCGACCAGCCATCACTACTCCCCTGAACAAACCCGGGAATAGCCTTCGCTCGTCGGCTCACAGAAGGGCGCTGCCAGGCAAACCCAGAAAGACCCCCTTATTACCGGTAGTCACAGCGGCGACCCCCCGTGAATGGACACGTTCCGGCTCATCGATGGCGAACGGCCCAAGGCGCCGCCTCTCCGGGAATTCGACACGGTCGGCGCTGGTCTCATCACTTGCGGCATGCTCCTCTTGGTCTACGCGCTGGTGAACGCCCCGACCGCCGGCTGGGGCACAGCCCGGACTCTCGGGGAGCTCGCAGGCGCCCTCGTGCTTATCGCCCTGTTCCTGTTCAACGAGCAGCGCCATAGCAAGTGAAGTCGACCGCCGGCGAGGTGCCCTTGGCCGGGTCCTTTTCCATCGGTCTCTTCCCGAACAGGGCTTGCGGGTTTCCTCGCACCCTGCTCTCCAGTGATCATTTCGGGTAGGGCGTGGTTG
>Ga0335075_10011822_pt1 | contig 13189 bp, 12 predicted proteins | sample Lox_Sample_24_FD_206723 | JGI IMG/M metagenome (GOLD analysis project Ga0335075, IMG submission 206723) | Soil microbial communities from Loxahatchee National Wildlife Refuge, Florida, United States - Lox_Sample_2.4 | ecosystem: Environmental > Terrestrial > Soil > Wetlands | place: USA... | reverse complement strand
CACCAGAACTCCCGTTGGATCGTCGAACCGGTTCTGCGACTGCTTGACTGCTGCCAGGAGAGCGACGGCGGCGTCGCGCTGGTGGTCACCGGCGCCGAACGCGCTCGTGACCTGAAGCAGCCCCCGGCGATCATCACCGCTGCCGCCCAAGGCGCGGCCGCCAACGGTGAAATGATGACCAGCTACTACCGCGACGACATCACCGGCCTGCCGGAGATGGGCGTGGTCGCGAATCGGCTGTGGCGCGATTCAGGCTTGAAGCCGCAGGACATCCAAACCGCCTTCATCTATGACCATTTCACCCCGTTTGTGTTCACCCAGTTCGAAGAGCTCGGATTCTGCGGGCGCGGCGAAGCCAAAGACTTCGCCACCGTCGAGCGACTGTCGCTCGGCGGGGAACTGCCGATCAACACCAACGGCGGACTGCTCGGCGAGGCCTACATCCATGGGATGAACGGCATCACCGAGGGCGTGCGCCAAGTACGTGGAACGTCGCATAACCAAGTCGACAACGTCGAGCACGTACTGGTCACATCGGGCACCGGGGTGCCAACCAGCGGTCTGATACTCGCGCCGGACAGCTAGGGACGACCGTCATGCCCAAGATCGCATTGCTGACCGCAGTTGGCGGGCCGATTGAACTCGCCGAGTTTCCGCTCACCACGCCCGCGCCGGGGACGGCCGCGCTGAAACTGCGGATGGCCGGAATCTGCGGATCCGATTTGCACATCTTCCGCGGCGAGCTCCCGCTGTTCTACCCGTTCGCGATGGGCCACGAAATGATCTGCGAAATCGCCGAACTCGGCGAAGGGCTGACTACCGACGCGACCGGCAAGTCGCTGGCGGTGGGCGACCGCGTGGTCACGCCCTACTTCTGGTTGTGCGGGCAATGCCACGCGTGCGCACGCGGTCGGCCGCACGCGTGTCAGAACTTGATGGCGGGCGAATTTCGCACCCACGACCAAGCCCCACATTTCGTCGGCGCGCACGGCGAGTACTACTACACCACCCGTAGACAGCCGCTGTACAAAGTGCCCGAAGAACTCGCCGACGAAGCGGTCGCACCGCTCAATTGTGCGCTGGCCCAAGTGCTGTTCGCCCTGCGCGACGTGCGACTGGGCGATACCGTCGTCATCCAGGGCGCCGGCGGACTCGGCATCAACGCTGCTGCCGTCGCGCACACCGCAGGAGCGGCCGAGGTCATCGTCATCGACAAGATCACCGAACGGCTCGACGTTGCATCGGATTTCGGTGCGACGCACTGCATCGACGCCAGCGGTCTCTCCACCGCGGAAGTCACCGAACAGATCCATCGGCGCACCGAGGGCATCGGCGCCGACTGGGTGCTCGAAGTCGTCGGTGTGCCCGGCGTCATCCCCGACGGCATCGGGTTGCTCAACAACGGCGGAACGTTACTCGAAGTCGGAAACATCGGAACCGGGCGCACCTTCGAACTCGACCCCAGCGTTCTGGTGTACGGCAACAAGTCGGTGCGCGGCGTGATGCTCTACGACCCGGTCACCCTGGCGATCGGCTTGTCGTTCCTGCAGCACACCAGTTTTCCGTTCAGCCGGCTGATGCCCAAGCCATTCCATCTGGCCGATGTCAACGCCGCATTCGAATCAGCCAATGCCGGTCTGGTACCCCGAGGCGCTCTGGTGCCCTGATGACTCAAGCCACCGCGACCGACACTCGTGAACTCATCGTTGAGTCCGCGTACGCGTGCTTTCGCAAGCAGGGACTGCAGAAGGCCACGATCGTGGATATCGCCAAGGTGGCCGGAGTCTCCCGCAGCACGATCTACGAGTACTTCCGCGACAAGGCCGCCATCGTCGAAGCATGCGCCGAACACACGTCCGAACAGTTCTATCGCCAGATGTCGACAGCGATGGACCGCGGCAGCTCGCTGGAGGACAAGCTCAGCCGCGCGGCGGTGTTCGTGACTCAGGCGCGACGAGTTATCGCCTCCGAGAAGTACTTCGACGAAGAGGCGATCAGCCTGCTGCTCACCAAAGACGCCGGCGTCTTGCTGCGGGAATGCGTCGACTTCCTCGCGCCCCACCTCGCCGCCGCCAGACTCACCGGCGAGGTTCGCAAAGACCTCGACATCCAATCGGCCGGGGAATGGTTCGCACGCATACTCTTTTCGCTGTTCAGCACCCCGTCATCAACCTTGGACATGGACGACCCGGATGCCGTTGCCGAATTTGTGCGGGCACACGTGGTGCGTGGATTCGCCAACGACCGTCCGCGGGCACGGCGAGCAGTCGACGCACGGTGACGGACCGCCTCGGCATGGCCCGATGGCACCCCGATCGAGGACCAATGGCCCTGCCGTCGACAACGGCACCGGACAATCCTTGACGGCAGGTAACGATCAGGAGGTCGAAACATGCCTGCCACCGCGGTGGAGACCGAAGTCATCGAGGAGGCGGTGAGGTCTGCCTGCCGCGCGCCGTCACTGCACAACAGCCAGCCCTGGCAGTGGGTGTTCGACGGCAGTCAACTCGGGCTATTCCTCGATCAAAGTCGGGTGGTGGGCACCGATCGGTCCGCGCGAGAGGCATTGATCAGTTGCGGCGCCGCCCTCGACCATCTCCGGGTAGCGATGGCCGCGGCAGGCTGGCAATCGCGCATCGACAGGTTTCCAAATCCCGACAGCCCGAATCACCTGGCGTCAATCCAATTCACCGCCACCGATTCGGTGACCGACCAAGATCGGCGTCGCGCGAGCGCCATCTGGGCTCGCCACACCGATCGGCTGCCGTTCAGCGGACCAACGGACTGGCAATCCTTCGAACCGGTGGTTTCCGGCGCCGTCGATGAAGCGGCCGTGCATCTGGATGTACTCTCTGACGATTCGCGTCCCCGACTCGAGGAAGCGGCTCAGATCGCTGAATCATTACGGTTTTACGATGTCCCTTACAACGACGAACTTTTCTGGTGGACAGCACCATTCGAGGCATCACAAGGCATTCCTTACAGTGCCCTGGTTTCGGCGACCGAGGGTGACCGAGTCGGCATAGACCGAGTGTTTCCGGTTACCCATCAGTCCGAACGACGCGTCGAAATTCCCGAAGACCACGCCAAGGTCCTGCTGCTGTCCACAGATGCCAACGGTCGCGCCGACGCGTTGGCTTCCGGCGAAGCGCTTTCCGCGGTCTTGCTGGAATGCGCGATGGCCGGCCTCGCCACTTGCCCGGTGACGCATCTCACCGAGCTATACGTCACCCGCGAAATGGTCCAGTCGCTGATGAATCACGACGCCGTGCCCCAGGTCCTAATCCGCGTAGGCGTGGTGCCGGTCACCGAAAATCCGCCGCCGCCCACACCGCGGCGCCCCCTGTCCGAAGTTCTCGAGCTGAAAAGTTGAGGGAAACCGCGATGCGCGAAAAGAACACACCGCAACCCGCCGTCGTCGTCGGCATTGACGGCTCTCAAGCGGCGATTCAGGCAGCAGAGTGGGCAGTCGATGAGGCCGTCAGTCGAGAGGTCCCGCTGCGTTTGATCGAGATCATCCCTGAACAGGTCGAGCCCGCCCCGTTCGCGTCGGTCGGCAACGTGCGGATGGAAGTCGAATACGGAGAGGCCGCGCTCAGGATCGCCAGCGCCGCGATCGAGGCCACCGGGAAACCCGTCAAAGTTGAGACCGCGGTTCTGCAGGGTGATCCCGCGGCGACGCTCATCGCCGAATCCCGCACCGCCGAGATGGTCTGTGTCGGCTCGGTGGGAATTGGCCGCTTTGCGCGCGCGTTTCTGGGTTCCACCGCCGCCGAGCTCGCCGAGGGCGCCCACTGCCCGGTCGCGATCATCCGAAGCCAGCACCGCCACGCGAAGCCCGACAGCCCTTTGATCGTGGTCGCGATCAACGATGCACCGGATCGCGACGCCGTCGTCGAGCAAGCGATGCGGGAAGCGGAGCTGCGCGACGCGCCCGTCCTCGCCCTCGGAGTGCTACAGAAAGACACCGGTGACATGCCCAGTGACGAGCTGCACCGACGGGTGGAGCACTGGGGTCGGCGCCACCCCAGAGTGAAAATCTACGCGGGGTCCACCCGAACCGAAATTGCCGAGTTCCTTGCTGTTATGGACAGGACGATACAGCTCGCCGTGATCGGCAAGACGGATGCGGACCAAGTCGCAAGTCTTCTCGGGCCGCATCGCCACCCCATCCTGGGTCACGCCGAGTGCTCCGTGCTGATTGTCCGCTCCTAGCACGTTGACAACGGCCGGAAGCAGAGTGGCGGACGAGACACTCACCGCGACGCTTCGGGATGGCGCCACGGTGTCGGTGCGACGGCTCGGATCAGCTGATATCGACGCGGTCATCGCGCTACATGCCGACCTCAGCGAGCGCGAACTCTACCTGAGATTCTTCACCATGCATCCGGCTTATCTGAAAACATTGGCCGGCAAGCTCACCGATGCCGACGGCGCGAACTACGCCCTGGGCGCCTTCGAATCCGGAACGTTGATCGGCATCGCAAACTACGCGCTGTGCGGTAAACCGACAACCGCGGATGTCGCTGTCGTCGTCGCTCATGACGATCACCTACGCGGAGTAGGAACCGTCTTACTACGGCGGCTCGCACAGGTTGCCCGCGACAACGGAATTCAGCATCTTGTTGCAGACGTCTTGGCGACCAATGATCTGATGTTCAAGGTGCTGCACGATGCCGGCCTCAAGCCGCGACGCAAGTCCTACGACAGTGGCGTGGTGCACCTCAACATCGACCTGGCGAACGAACACATATCAGCGGAAGGCTGATCCGTCCAAGTACTCGACCACGTCTTGTAATGGTCGGCGTGGGGTCGCAGGCAGCGGGTCGGCGTTGACCGGAGCCCAGCCGATGCGCAGCAACATCTGGGGGAACCCGCTGACGCCGAAAACCTGCTTCTGCACGGCATCACGTGTTTGAGTGATTTCCAACGGCTCGGTAACGGGGCAGCTGGCAAGGCCGAGCGCGGTTGCGCTCAAGAGCATCAAACTGGTGGCCTCGCCGGCCCGCAGCCGCGCCAGCATGCTGTCGTCTTTGGTGCCAAGCGCCAACACGACGGCATTGTCGTCGACCGGTTCCGTGTCGGGCGGCTGGGGCAGGACCGGACCAGCGAACAGTCGTGGCGGTAGCGGCGCTTTGGGATCAGACTCCGGTGTATTGCGAGCCGGCACGCCCGCCAACGACGCGTAGCGTCCGCTCCATGTGGTGAGTTCGGTCAGGTAGTCAAGATCCGTTACATGTCGCCGAACCGCTTGCGCCACAATCTGTTGTAACTCGGGCAACGACTCGATTTGGCGCAGCATGACACCCGCACGTGCCGCGCGGGCACCCATTAGGGAGATGTAATTGGCGGGCACGCTCCATTCGCTGTAGCGGCGCCGGTCAGTCCGCCGGCGAGGAATCGCCGCTGCCAGCGTGATATCGACTTCGCTGGCGGGACGACGGTAAACCTCCACGGCGGCAAGGTGGTCCAGTTCCTTGGGGTTGGGCAGCCGATGGACCTTTGATTGCCACCCGAGCGCCGCCAGCGCCACAACACAATGATTCAGAGCGATGCCGCAGCTCAGGATGAGATCGCGGCCATCGGGGTCCGTGCTGGGCAGATGTAGCCCACGATCGGCGTAGAGGTGCAGACTGTCCGAGCCCACCCGCCACCGCCACGGCTGCGTGTTGTGCACTGACGGCGCGCGGGTGGCCAGCGATAAGACCGCGTGAACGGTGTCACGATCCGGGAAGCGAGCGTTCATCGGGTCACCGCTTTCTGTTATCCCAAAAGACTCTTTCCAGGGTCGCCCGGATGGCGTGTCAGCCACTAGAGCCGAAAGACTCCTCTAAAGGACGACCTCTGGGCAGCAGGCACTTTCACATCGCATAACTGGCGGGCCTTATGGCCACATTGCAAGTGACAAAGGGCCTCTGAACGTGCGCGAGCTTCTCTTATAGCGTCATTGCCGACGCTGAAAGTCATCAACATCAACTCCGCTGGGAGAAGCCATGCCATCACACGATGGACGTTCAGGAATTGTCGTCGGTGTGGACGACTCCCCAGCTGCCAAGGCGGCGGTGGAGTGGGCGGCCCATGACGCCGAATTGCGAAGCATCTCACTAACACTCGTGCACGCTGTTTCGCCGAACTTAACGACGTGGCAGGAGGGCCCATTGCCGCCCGGGCTGGCAGAATGGCAGAAGAACCACGGGCGTCGGCTGCTTGAGGACGCAGTCAAAATCGTGGAGAAGGCCTGCCATCACGGAGGTCCGACGCAGATCCACACGAAGGTTTCGCCGTCCGCAGCCGTCGCCACACTGACCGACCTGTCGAGGGAAGCCGAGCTGATAGTCGTCGGATCGTCTGGCACTAGCGGTTGGCAGGGACGGACTCTGGGTTCGCTTAGTTCCGGGCTAATTCGCCACGCGCGTTGCCCGGTCGCGATTACCCACGATGACGATCCAGCATCGCCGCAGCAACTTCAGGCACCGGTACTGGTCGGCATCGACGGCTCGCAGGGCTCTGAGCTGGCGAGCGCAATCGCATTCGACGAGGCCGCGCGCCGAGGCGTGGGGCTGATCGCGCTGCATGCGTGGAGCGATGTCGACGTATCGGACTGGCCCGACCTCGATTGGCGGCTGGCACAGGCGATGTCTAAAGACTTACTCACCGAGCGCCTGGCGGGATGGCGGGCGCAGTACCCCAAGGTGAAGGTGCGCCAGATCGTTGTCCGCGACCGGCCGGCGCATCAGCTGGTTACACATTCAGCCGAAGCCCAGCTGCTCGTCGTCGGCAGTCACGGCCGCGGCGGGTTCAGCGGAATGCTGGCGGGTTCGGTAAGTGAAAGCGTTGCTCAACTGGCACGTACGCCAGTGATCGTGGTTCGCCAGCCGGGGCCCTAAGCTAGCGCTTCATGACGACGTCGCCGGCCGCTGGGCTGACGTCCGTCGAGGTGGCCCAGCGGGTAGCCGACGGCAAGACCAACGATGTCCCCAGCCGGTCGACCCGCAGTGTGGCCGACATCGTCCGGGCCAACGTTTTCACCCGGATCAACGCGATCCTTGCCGTTTTGTTCGCGATCGTCCTGGCGACCGGATCGTTGATCAACGGACTGTTCGGTCTCTTGATCATCGTCAACAGCGTCGTAGGGATGGTGCAGGAATTACGGGCGAAACAAACTCTGGACCGCCTGGCGATAGTCGGGCAGGCTCAACCGTTGGTTCGCCGGGCGGACGGAACACGTAAACTGTCGCCCAACCAGGTGGTGCTTGACGACGTCATCGAACTGGGTCCCGGCGACCAGGTCGTGGTGGATGGCGTTCTGGTCGAGGAATCCGGACTGGAGATCGACGAGTCGCTGCTCACCGGCGAGGCCGACCCTGTCCTGAAAGACGTTGACGACACGGTGATGTCGGGCAGCTTCGTCGTTGCAGGGACCGGAGCTTACCGAGCCACGAAAGTCGGACGCGCCGCCTACGCAGCCCAGTTGACCGCCGAGGCCAGCAAGCTCACCCTGGTCCGCTCGGAGCTACAAGCCGGAATCAACAAGATTCTTCAGTTCATCACGTACCTGCTGATTCCGGCGGGCCTGCTGATCATCTACACGCAGCTGTTCACCACCCATGTCGGGTGGCAGCAGTCGGTGCTGCGCACGGTGGGCGCGCTGGTCCCTATGGTCCCCGAGGGCCTGGTGCTGATGACATCGATTGCGTTCGCGGTGGGTGTCGTACGCCTGGGCCGCCGACAGTGCCTGGTGCGGGAGCTGCCTGCGATCGAGGGTTTGGCCCGCGTCAACGTGGTGTGCGCCGACAAGACCGGCACGCTCACCGAGAATCGTATGCAGGTGGCCGATCTTCAGCGGCTCGATTCCGCGGCCGCGATGGACACGATCGTCGATGTGCTCGCGTCGATGGCTGCCGACGACGCCCGCCCCAATGCCAGCATGCAGGCCATCGCCGAGGCTTACCGCAACCCGCCGGTCTGGACGGTCACCGCGACCGCCCCGTTCAAGTCGGCGACGAAGTGGAGCGGAGTCTCGTTCGGCGAGCACGGCAACTGGGTTCTGGGCGCCCCAGACGTACTGCAGGATCGGTCGTCTGCAGTCGCCGCGCAGGCCGACGCCGCAGGTTCACAAGGGCTGCGTGTGCTCCTTCTCGGGTCCACCGACCTGTCCGTCGAGCACCCCGACGCACCGGGACATGTCGTCCCGGTTGCTCTGATCATGCTGACGCAACGGGTCCGTCCCGATGCCCGGGATACCTTGGATTACTTTGCCGAACAGAATGTTTCGGTCAAAGTCATCTCCGGCGACAACGCGGCGTCGGTTGGTGCGGTGGCATCGACGCTGGGTCTTGACGGGAGAACGCTCGACGCCCGTAACCTACCGACCGACCCGGATCGACTGGCCGAAACATTGACGAACTACACCACTTTCGGCCGAGTGCGCCCAGACCAGAAACGCGCAATGGTGCGCGCGTTGCAATCCACGGGAAACACCGTCGCGATGACCGGCGACGGCGTCAACGACGTACTTGCGCTGAAAGACGCCGATATCGGCGTCGCCATGGGGGCGGGAAGTTCGGCGTCACGCGCTGTCGCGCAGATCGTCCTGCTAGACAACAAGTTCGCCGCGCTACCCTATGTCGTGGGCGAAGGGCGCCGCGTGATCGGCAATATCGAGCGAGTATCCAACCTGTTCTTGACCAAGACGGTGTACTCGGTGCTGCTGGCTTTGTTGATCGGTATCACCGGGCTCGCAGCCAAAGCGTTTGGCATCAGATCTTTGATGTTCCCGTTCGAGCCGATCCATGTGACCATCGCGGCCTGGTTCACCATTGGCGTTCCCGCGTTCATCCTGTCCCTGGCCCCCAACACCGAACGTGCGCAATCGGGTTTCGTCCGGCGCGTGATGGCCTCCGCGGTACCCAATGGCGCCGTCGCCGGCATTGCCACCTTCACGTGCTATTCGCTGGCTTTCCGTGGGACGACGGCGACAGCGGCCCAACAGACGCAGGCATCGACGTCGGCATTGATCACGCTCTTGGTGATCGCGGTGTGGGTGCTGGCAGTGGTGGCCCGACCCTACAGCTGGTGGCGGGTGGCGTTGGTAGCGCTGTCGGCGGGCGCATACGTGGTGATCTTCAGCATCCCGCTCGCACGGCAACAGTTCATGCTCGATCCCTCAAACGTAGCGTTGACCGGCACCGCGCTGGGGATCGGTGTGTTCGGCGCGGCGATAGTCGAAGCGATCTGGTGGTGGCGGGGCTCGGCTGACGGAGTGCCGCCCAGCGTATGGCACCGACCGGAAGTCCGTTCAGCTGCTTAAACATTGCTTGCCGGGCCGATTTGACAGATGTAGGATTGCCGCCGTCCAGTCGGTTCGGCGGGCCGTTGGGGGCCGGGACCGACCGGATGTGTCCGTCGAGACCGTTGCGGGCGGGGCTCTGAGTGGCACATGCGCGCGCTTGGAGACCCGTTATGACAGCGAAGAACGCCACCGCACCGGATGACGAAGACCAGTCGACGGAGCAATTGGAACCGTCGCGCGAGGAAATTCCGGAAAACACCCGAATCGCCGCGCTACTACGCGACCGTTTCGGGATTGAGCGTTGACCACTCCGCCGATGCCGACAGGCGCCGGTCAGGCAAATGTGGATTCCGGATTCGGTTCGGAGCCGAACCGAAAACGTCGGCCGGTGATCGAAACCGGTTGAATGCGAACATAATGCTGCTTCAACGTCGCAGTCCACGGCAGCAGCTGTGCCCGCTCGGCCTCTTCGAGTTCTTCGTTCGTACGCAGCGTGCGGGCCAGGCCCTTCAGGATGACGCTCCAGCCTTCACTGGCGCCGTGGTCATCGGCCTCGAAGAGAACGCTTTTGTTGATGGCCGAGCTGACCAACTTGGTGCCCTCCGCGGTGCGAAAAAGCACGGTGCGGTGCTGGACGACGAAATTGACCGGAAAGATCTCGGGTTGCCCGTCGACGCTCGTGACGAGGCGGCCTAACGACACGGTTGCCAGCAGATTCCAGCTTTCGCTTGCCGAAAGAATGGTGACGGGTTGATCGGTCTCGGACGTTGTGGTGCTCATCATCCAGACGCTACAACGACTCTCGGCGGAATAGCAGCGTCGTTCGGCCCCAGAGCCGAGGACTTCCGGCCCTGCCCCACACGCACGCGCAGGCGCACGGTGAGGTAATGGAGCATTTGACTGCGCTGGATGCGAGCTTCTTGGAGGTTGAGGACTCCGATCCTCATGCCAACCTGGCCATTGCCAGCCTCTCGATTGTGGCCGGACCTGTTCCGCCGTTTGACGAACTCCGCGCAGTCTTAGCCGAACGGGTACACGCGATGCCCCGCTGCACCCAAGTGCTGCACACCCATCCGCTCGACCTCGGCCCGCCTGAGTGGCTGGACGACACGGACTTTGACATCGCGCATCACGTGCACCGTGCTGCGTTACCGGAGCCCGGCGGGGACGCGGAGCTGTTCGAAGTGATCGCGACCGTTATGCAGCACCGGCTCGACCGTGAGCGTCCGCTCTGGGAGTGCTGGATTATCGAAGGACTCAGCGACAATCGGTGGGCGGTTCTGATGAAGCTGCATCACTGCATCGCCGACGGAATCGCGACAACCCAGATGCTGGCCAAGTTCAGCGACAGTGCCGGCGGCGATACCTTTGCGAAAAACATTCGTGCCGCGCAAGAATCGGAAGCGCCCGGGCTGCGTTTACCATCGATCGGGTTGAACCCGATAGCGTGGCTGGGCGAGATAGTGCGGACCGCGGTGACGGCGGCCAACGCAGCAGAACACGCGGCGATGGGGGCCGCCGAGCTGGCAGCCGGGCTGCTTAGCCCACCACACGAATCATCGCTGACCGGCCCGGTGACAACGATGCGCAGATACGCCGCGGCGAGAGTCAAGCTCGCTGACATGACAAAGGTGCGCGAAGCTTTCGACGTGACGCTCAACGACGTCGCGCTGGCAGCGATCACCGACAGCTACCGCCACCTTCTGCTCAGCCGCGGCGAGCAGCCCCACCACAATTCGCTGCGAACCCTGGTTCCGGTATCGGTCCGCTCGATGAAGGACCTCCACCGAACCGGCAACCAGGTCTCGGCGATGCTGCCGCTACTGCCGATCGACGAAGCCGACCCGGTCAAGCAGCTGGAACTCGTGCACTCGCGGCTCACCACTGCGAAAGGCAGTGGCCAACGCGAAGGCGGTACCGCATTCCTGAGGGCGGTCGACACCGTGCCGTTCACCGTGTCGGCGTGGACGATGCGAATGCTCAGCCGGTTGCCGCAACATTCCATTACCGCTTTGGCGACGAATGTCCCCGGGCCGAGCACTCGTCAGCAGCTGATGGGTCGTGATGTGCTGGAAATCCTGCCGGTGCCACCGATCGCGTTGCAGTTGCGCACCGGCATCGCGATGGTGAGCTATGCCGACAGCTTTGTCTTCGGCATCACCGGCGATCACGACACCGCGCCCGACCTCGGGCAACTCGCCGCAGGCATCGAGAGTGCGGTCGCGCGGTTGGCGAATATCAGCCGAACACGCCGCCGCAAAGGCCGCCGAACCAAGGCGGTTAGAAGCGCATAGGAGCTTTCGGCAGCGGTCCTCATTCCCGGGTTACCGCATCGGAAAGGAGTCGGCGATGGCTGAACCAAGCTCACCGTTCGCATTTTCCACGTGGCGCAAGATCGCCATGGCCACCTGGCGGCCCCGGAAAGACCCAATGATTTGGGCTACCGCAGAAATTGACGCCTCACGGCTATTGGCCTACATCAGTCGAGTTCGTCACGCCACCGGACAACACGTCACCCCGGCTCATCTGGTGGGCCGCGCCGCCGGCAGGGTCTTCGAAGCTCTGCCGGGACTCAACGGCCGCGTCGCGTTCGGCAGCTTTCTGCCGTCACCAACGATCGACTGCTTCTTTGTGATCTCGCTACGGACAGACCTGACAACCGGCGCCGAGGCGGTCGGCACTGATCTATCCGGCTCAGTCGTGCGTCGTATCAATGAAAAAGCGCCGTGGGCCATTGCCAAGGAACTGGCCGAGCGGGCCGCGCGCATCCGCGACAACGATGACCCGCAGTTCAAGCGCGCCAAGGCGATGGTCAAAGGGCTACCGCCAATCGTGCTCCGCCCGGTGCTCGACGCGCTGGGCTTCGTGACCGAAACGCTTCAGTTGCCGATCCCCTTCATGGGTGTGGACGCTCGACCCTATGGCTCTATCCTGGTCAGCAATTTGGGCACGTATGGACTGGACTCGGTGTCGGCACCAGTGCCCACCTTCTGTCACGTGCCCTTCTCGATTGTGACCGGTGCGGTGACCGACAAGGTTCTGGTCCGAGACCATCAAGCCGTCATCTGCCCCGTCCTTCCGCTGACCATCGGCCTGGATCACCGGTTCATCGACGGCTACCAAGCCGCAACGATGGCCCGCGTCTTCCGCGAATACCTGGAAGACCCCGGCGCATTCGACCCAGTGCCCATCTCGACCGCGACACGCAAGACGACGAGAAGATCGGCGACCTCCCGAATGCGCTCGGCGAAACCGTCGTCACCCGCTCCGGCCCGGGCAAACGGGCGCCGGTGAAACACCATGAGCGAGACAGATATGGACGCTTCGGAACTCACGAAGTGGGACCCCGTCTTCACCGCGCGGGCGAACCAACTGGTCGCACCGATCATCAATCGATGGTTCCGGGTGGAGGTGCGGGGCCTGGACTCCATCCCGCGCGCCGGCGGAGTGTTGTTGGTATCCAACCACTCCGGCGGCGCACTGACGCCAGATCCCCTGGTGTTCGGCCCGGCTTTCTACGGCACATTCGGTTATGACCGCCCGCTCTACATCCTCGCCCACTATGGCGTGTTCTTCACGCCCTTGCGAAGCTACTTGGGTCGAATCGGAGCCGTCCATGCCAGCCCCGAAAACGCCGCCGAGGCATTGCATTCGGGCGCGGCTGTTTTGGTGTATCCAGGTGGCGACTACGACGCGTACCGGCCGACTTTGAGCCAAAACGTCATCGACTTCAACGGCCACACCGGATACGTCAGGGTCGCCATCGAAACCGGTGCACCGATCGTGCCGGTGGTGTCAATCGGCGCCCAGGAAACCCAGCTATTCCTGAGCCGCGGCGACCGGCTGGCAAAGCGACTCGGCCTGCACCGGATCAGGCTCGACATCCTGCCCGTCACG
>Ga0335075_10011821_pt1 | contig 13190 bp, 13 predicted proteins | sample Lox_Sample_24_FD_206723 | JGI IMG/M metagenome (GOLD analysis project Ga0335075, IMG submission 206723) | Soil microbial communities from Loxahatchee National Wildlife Refuge, Florida, United States - Lox_Sample_2.4 | ecosystem: Environmental > Terrestrial > Soil > Wetlands | place: USA... | reverse complement strand
GGACTGGATGGCGGCGCGGATCAACCAGGCGCGGGACGTGCTGCTGGGCCCCGCGCGCAACCGCGCGGGGCGACGATCCTGACTTTCGCGTGAGGCACAGCCATCTTCGGCCCGCCCGCACGCAGCACGTGCCACATTTCCCCCCCGCTTGCCGCGATGCTACCCGTGGCATCCCGTCCATCCGGTCGCCGCGAGGGGTCCCGACACGATGAAACCGCTGCGCAAAGCTGTCCTGCCGGTCGCCGGCCTTGGCACGCGATTCCTGCCCGCTACGAAAGCGATGGCCAAGGAAATGCTGCCGGTGGTCGACAAGCCGCTGATCCAGTACGCGATCGAGGAGGCGCGGGCGGCCGGGATCGAGCAGTTCTGCATGGTGACCGGCCGCGGCAAGACCGCGCTGGTGGAGCATTTCGATATCGCCTTCGAGCTGGAGGCGACCCTGCGCGAGCGCGACAAGACAGACGCGCTGGCACTGCTGGAGGACACGCAGGTCGAGCCCGGCTCGATGGTCACGGTGCGCCAGCAGGTGCCGCTCGGCTTGGGGCACGCGGTCTGGTGCGCCCGGGCCTTCATCGGCGACGACCCGTTTGCCGTGCTATTGCCGGACGACCTGATCCTGTCGGAGACGCCCTGCCTGTGCCAGCTTGCCGATGCGTATCGCGATACCGGCGGCAACGTTGTCGCAGTCGTGGAGGTGCCGCTGGCGCAGACGGCCCGCTATGGCATTCTGAAAACCGGGCGCGAGGATGGCCCGCTGGTCGAGGTGCTGGGGCTGGTCGAGAAGCCGGCGCCGGACGACGCGCCATCGAACCTTTCCATCATCGGCCGCTATGTGCTGATGCCGGAGGTGATCGCAGAGCTTGGACGGATGGAGCGTGGCGCCGGCAACGAGGTGCAACTGACCGACGGCATGGCACGGCTGATCGGGCGCCAGCCGTTCCATGGGCTGCGCTACGAAGGCCGCCGGTTCGACTGCGGCGACAAGATCGGGTACCTTGAGGCGCAAATCGCTTTCGCGCTGAAGCGCGATGACCTCGGTCCGGCGGTGCGTGCTTTTCTGAACAATTATATCATATAGGGGCGGCCGATGGGGTTCTCGCATCGCTTCGATCCGACGGTGCTGCGCGAGTACGACATCCGCGGCTCGGTCGGCAGCACTCTTTTCCCCGCGGACGCGTTCGCGATCGGGCGCACGTTCGGCAGCATCGTGAGCCGTGGCGCGGGCAGGACGGTGGCAGTCGGCTACGATGGGCGGCTGACCAGCCCGGAGCTTGAGGCGGCGCTCGTGAAGGGACTTATCGCCTGCGGGCTGGAGGTGGTGCGCGTCGGCCGTGGTCCTACGCCGATGCTCTATTACGCCGCGACCACGCTGGAGACCGATGGCGCGGTGATGGTGACCGGCAGCCACAACCCGCCCGATTACAACGGTTTCAAGATGATGCTCGGACGCAAGCCATTCTATGGCGAGCAGATTCGCAAGCTGGGCGAGCAGGCGGCGGCCGGCGATGTGGTGGACGAGGCCGCCGGCAGCGAGCGCAGCGTCGATCTCCGCGGCGAATATGTCGCCCGCCTGCTGAGCGACTGGGACGGCGGCGACAATGCACTGCGCGTCGTGTGGGACAATGGCAACGGGGCTGCCGGCGAGGTGCTGGGTCAGCTCGTCGCCGCGTTGCCGGGCGAGCATTTCGTGCTGAACGGCGAGATCGACGGGCGTTTCCCGGCACACCATCCCGATCCTACCGTGCCGAAGAATTTGGAGCAGCTCCAGGCCGCGGTGCTCGCCCGCCGCGCCGACGTTGGCATCGCGTTGGATGGCGACGCCGACCGGATCGGCATGGTCGATGACCGCGGCGAGATCCTGTTCGGCGATCATCTGATGGTCTTGCTGGCGCGCGATGTTCTGACGCAGCACTCCGGCGCGACAATCATCGCCGACGTCAAGGCGAGCCAGGTGCTGTTCGACGAAATCGCGCGGGCTGGAGGCAAGCCCGAGATGTACAAGACCGGGCACAGCCTGATCAAAGCCAGGATGGCGGAGATCGGCGCACCCCTGGCTGGTGAGATGTCCGGCCACATCTTTTTCGCCGACCGCTGGTACGGCTTCGACGATGCGCTGTATGCCGCGGTGCGGCTGCTTGGGATCGTGGCGCGGATGGATACCAAGCTGTCGGCGGTGCGCTCGGCGTTGCCCCAGGTGGTCAACACGCCGGAATTGCGCTTCCACTGCGACGACAGCCGGAAATTCGCGGTGGTGGAGGAGATCGCCGCACGGCTGCGCGCGGAACGCGCGAAGGTCAGCGAAATCGATGGGGTGCGTGTGCTGACCGACGACGGATGGTGGCTGCTGCGCGCGTCGAACACGCAGCCGGTCCTGGTGGCGCGTGCCGAGGCGACGAGTCCCGAGAGGCTGGAGCGGCTGAAGGCGGAGCTGGTGCGGCACCTTGAGGCGAGCGGGTTGCAGGCACCAGATTTTTCGGGCGCGCAGTCAGGGCATTGAAAGCGATCGAGCGGCTGCGCGCTGGGACCGAGAGGAGGAAACGTCGCCGGAGAATAAGCTATGGCCAGTATGTGATTGCTCTTCAGTCGCATGTTCGGCCGCCCGCCATTTGCCAATGCAAGCTTCGAGACCGAGGCGGGGTTCATGGCTTCGGAGCTGGCCGAGAAGGGCGGCAATTTCTGTTGGCTGGCAACGAAACCGTAGGGGCCTGTCACGCGATCGCCTCGCGGGCTTGGCAGTAAGTTTCGGCGAGGTTCGCGTGGCACGAATCAGGGCGGCGGGACTGCCGTGCGGCGGCCCCGTTCATTGCCCGCGACATGCGCCTCGCGATCTCTCCGGGTGGGCCGGCACAGGCGGCGTAATGCAGTTTCCAGGGCGGCGGCACGCATTGCAGGCCGTCGCGCACACGTGGAGAGAAAGGCGCGCGGCGGCGGAAGGGGCGCCAGCACGCAAGCGACCGTGTCGATCGGGCGGAGTTGTACAATGGCCGACTTCCATGCACGACAGGTGCGGGCCGGGCGGCGATGTCCGGTGTGATCTCTGGCGCGGCGGCGGTAATCGCAGCGTCGGCCGGCTGGCCGGAGGCTGGTGGGCTGGACAGCGGTAGCGGCGAGAGGCGCGGCGCATCTTTTGACGACGGCATGATGGGCCCGGCCGGCGTTGCCTGCACCGGCGGTTGCGTCGATGCAGCCGGCGCATCCGGCACCGGATCCGCAAGGGTGGTCGGTACTGGCTCCGGCGTTGCGGACAACGAGGTATCGGCGTTGGCGTCACTCAGGGCGGTGCTCAGCCAGTGCCACAGGTTGGGAAGCGTTGCCGCGCGGTTCGTGATGGCCGCTTCGGGCGACATGACCTGATTGATGTACTGAGCGAACGTGGAGACCACCAGATCCAGGGTCTTGGGATCGCAGTCCTTGAGCGGTGTGTTGAGAACCGCACAGGCCTTGGGGCTGAGTTGGGGGAATTCCTCCGAGGTGAAGGGCGTGTCGCCGTGGTTGAGAAGCGCCGGGCGGCTCGCGGCCGCGGGGTGATGCTGGCGGCGGGCGAGCAGAGGCGCGAGCCAGCGCAACAGGAGGAACGGCAGAGGGCGAGCGGGGGACGGCCGGCGCGGCACACGCCCCCGGCTGGGCGCGGGGGCCTGCGGATCCTGCGCTGCGGTGCGGTGGGGGCTGGCTTGCGACGCGGTCGGGCGCCGTAGGACCCCGGCGAGATTGATGCCGCTGCCAATAGCGCTGCGGACCGCGCCGCCGATCCGGCGGACGAGGCGCGCACCAACCCCTTGGTAGGGTTGGGAAGGAAGGCCTGCGATGTGGGACGCGATTGGCATTAAATGAGAGTGTAATAGGCATGACATCCTTTTTCAAGGGATATCAGACATTTTTTCTTTGAGGTGGTGGAGCCTTTCGTGGTTGGCCTGCGGCCGCCCACCGCTCCGGTCTCGCGCCGTGAATTTCCAGAACAGGCGCTATGGGTGGGAGTGACACTTGGCGCCTGGCGGGCGTGGGGCCTTGGCGCGAGGAAACGTCGCCCACCGGTGACGGAAGTGATTGCCGGGCAGACACTAAGTGCCTTGCGTCATTGATGTCGCGGCGAATCTCTGGGTCGGTGCCTTCGCACGGCGGGAACTTTCGACGCCGGGTTCGGAGCCGACGGCGCCAAGTTGGTGCCCGGATCGGCAAAGTGCGGGGCGCGCCGCGGGCATTTCAACACGAAGATCACGAAGGGCACGAAGAAAGCTATGGCGCATTCGCAGCAGAGACGGCGTGGGATTAGCCTCACGACGACCGGAAAATATCCTTCGCGTCCTTCGCGCTCTTCGTGTCCTTCGTGTTGAAATGCCCACGACCCACCCCCGGACCTAGAGATCGACCGCAGAATCAATGACGCAGGGCGCTAGAGCCTTTCCGGCTCAAACTGAACCGCTGAACCTCGGGGGCCTTCGTGTGAACCCACGCAGCAACTTCACACGAAGAAACCGCGAAGGACACACGAAGAGCCACGAAGGAAAGGCGACGCTGCGCGATAATTAGCCCGAACTTTGCCGCCTTTTTACGCTAAGTACCTGAGAAGCTTCAAAACTGGCCCAGCCCGCGGCCATGCAGGACAGCAGATTTGACTTGATCCGACGCCGCTCGTCCTGATTTGGTGGATCCATGTATCTTGACTTGCAATCGAGACTCTCCCCCGCGTCCTGCCGTGCGGGAGCTCCGCAAAAGTGGCAAGACCCGCAAACGTACGCTGGCGAACCTCGCTGCCCGAGCGGATCGACCAGTCGTGCGGACTATGTGGCGGAGCCCAGCATCTGCGTCCATCTGCGTGCATCTGTGGTTCCATTCCCTTGCTGCCATGTCGATCAGCGCCGGTGCGGCCCAGGGGAAATAGAAGTTCGGAACCACAGATGAACGCGGATGCACGCAGATGAACTTGGGTGGCACGCAATAACCGGGGTCGGTTCGGCGCGGCTCACGCCGGCCGTGGCCCTGATCATCGCCCGTGGGTTGCTTGCTCGGGCGATCGGCGCGTGGACAGGTAGCCGTCCCCGAAAACCGGCTGCATCAACGACTTGCGCCTAAAGGTAGGTCAAGTTCGGATTAGCCCTTCGTGGTCCTTCGTGTGTTCTTCGTGGCCCTTCGTGTGACCCCCCACGCGTACACTTCCCTCGCCTGCAGCAACAAGAGCATTTTCGGTTCAAGCTGAACCGAAAATGCTCTGGCCAAGTTCGGCTTAGGGACGGAAATCGGCGTGATCGTGATGGTGCGTTTGGTCAGCTCCTGCAGCAGCAGAGCAGCCAGTGCCGCCAGAAGAACCAGGCTGATCATCGTTGACAGCGTAAGTGCGAAGCCGGGTGCGGCATTCCACAGGATCACGACGTGCTGTCGGATACCATTCGGGCGGAGCAGGTGCTGCGGGCGTGCCAATCCGCCCGGCTCGGGCGGGCCCGCATCCGTGCCCTCTTCAACCGATGGGATTTCGCTGTTCAGTGCGTCGGTCATCGGTGCCTGCCGGCCTGTCCAACCGCTATCGCACCGTGAGGTAGGTATCCGGCGCCGGGCAATGTATGAAGCGGGTCACAAGGCGGCGTATTTTTTTCGCGAATTGTCGAGCGACGCGACGCGCAGCAAATGAAATTAATCGATGGAGATACTTGTTCCCCAACCACAGGCCCGCCGGCTCATGTTGGCACGGCCTTTGTCACGCAGCACGTGTGCCGGGGTCTCCTGCTCCCTTGAAGTTACCAACTTTATTGGCAACCGTTCGGAGGACACCGGGCGTCCGGCAGGGGACCTACGAGGCTTGTGCCAGCCGCGCCAACGCTGCCTCGCGCTTGCGGCGGTTGAGCTCGTGCAGCTCGCGGGCCGCCTGCCCGAACATCGGCGGTGGGCCGGGATTTACTGCCACCCCGCCGGTCTCTGACGACCATAGGAGCTCGAATTCGAAGCCGAGCAAATCGGCCCGCTCGACCGCGGACTTCAGCACGTCGGTGCAGAGCAGCCTGGATATGGTCCGCGGCAGGCCGAATATCGCGGGCGGCTGCGCCAGCGCCTCGGGTCTGAATGCCCATCTGGTGATCCGCCTCCAGTACCCGGGCAGAGCGGGCGGCGGGGCCTGGACGCCCTGGATCTTCTCCTGGTCGACGGCGTCGATCTCCACGGTGCAGTTGAACCACTGGTAGTCGAAACTGCCCAGCCGGACCGGCAAGAATTCTCCGCAGGGAGCCAACAGCTCTCCGAGGGCCTCGCGCGCGCGACGGTTCAGCAGCAGGCCGCGGCCGGCCAGCGTCGCCGAACATACGCAGTCCACCGGAACGAAGTCGTTGTCAGGTTCGACCAGCATGGTCGGGATTCGCCAGTTGGCGGAACTCGGCTTGCCCGCGGTCTCGCTCCAGAAACGGACCAGTCCCGGCTCTTCAACAATCGGCAGCAGGCCATAGGCGCAATCGGCGGTGAGCCGATAGATATTCATGGTCCGTATCCTCGCCAGTCATACACGCCGCCGAGGTCCGGCCTGGGCAGCGGCCGCTCGAGTGCCCGCAGGGTCTGCTCCAGGGCGATGGCCCGCGGATCGCCCGAACCCTGCACGAGTGTATCCGAGGCATCACGCAGGTCATTCAGCAGGACCGCACGCCCCGCGCTGCGGCCCCCATCCTCTGCTGCGTCGGATGCCGCCTTGTCAGCCTCGTCCATCTGGTCGGTGATCCAGGTGTCATATCCTGGGCTTGCCATGCCATGCACATTCTCGCCGCGATGGTAGCCGGCCGGCAGGATCGCGGCGTCCGCCGGGTCGTGTATGCTAATACCCCATTTCGCCAGCACGTCTCTGGCGCGCTGCGCATCCGGGTCGGCGTACGGCACAGTGTGGTGGATCTCCAACGGGGATTGGCCGGGCCCATTCAGCCCCGACCTGAGCGCTGGGTTGGCACTGCCGAGCAGTGACAGCGTGTTGGCCCGCAATATTCGAGCGCCCGCCACTGCTCGACACCGTCGTGCACCACGTTGCCCACGCCCTCGACGGTGCTGTCCATGCCGTGCTGGATGCTGCGCGCCAGCCCGTCCACCGCCGCGTCATCCGGCGTGCCTCCGAAGACAGGAGGTGCTCCGGGAGCTGCCGGCATGGGCAGAAGCAATTGCGCCTGCTGGACCGGCTGTTCGTTGGCCTGGACTTCATCCAGGGCCCGGGCAAACCCGTCCGCGGCTGTCGCATCCTGGTCGGGCAGAGCGCCGATGCCGGTAGTAACTGGATCCAGTTCAAGTGCCATGTGCCTCCCCCGCATACGAGCCTGACCTTGGGGAAGCTGGGCAAAAACCGCGCGGCGGCGCCATTCAAGACCGCGGTGTCACGGGAGGTTCACTCTCCTCCTCCGGAGCTGCTCCGGGTGGGTCTGTCCCTTGCAGACCCACGGAGTGCCTGGCGCAGCCCCCAATCAATCCACGGAGAAGCTGGTCCCGCAGCCGCAGGCCGATTTCGCGTTGGGATTGCGCACCGCGAAATGGCTGCCCATGAGTTCGTCGGTGTAGTCGAGTTCGGCGCCGGCCAGCAGATCCAGGCTCGCAGCATCGACCAGGACCTTGGCCGCGCCGCGCTCGATCAGCAGGTCGTCGGGCTGCGGCGTCTCGTCGAGCTCGAAGCGGTACTGAAAGCCGCTGCAGCCGCCGGCCAGGACGGCGACCCGCAGGGCGGCGGGGCGTCCCTCGGCGGCGACAATCTCGGCGATGCGCTGCGCGGCGCGATCGGTCAGGGCAAATTCCGGCATGGCGTCCATGATGGTAACATAAGGCCGATTCCCCTCGAATTGAAGCGCTCCGGCCGGCGGTGTAAGCCCCGCGGCCATGAGCGTTGCGTCCCTGGCGCCCTATGCCGTGCGGCCCGAATTGAGCCGCGGCCGGCTGCATCCGGAACCGGAGGCGCCCATGCGCTCGCCCTGGCAGCGCGACCGCGACCGGGTCATCCACTGCTCGGCGTTCCGCCGCCTGCAATACAAGACCCAGGTCTTCGTCAATCACGAGGGCGACTTCTTCCGCACCCGCCTGACCCATTCGATCGAGGTGGCGCAGATCGCGCGTTCCATCGCCCGTGCCCTGGGCCTCGATGAGGACCTGACCGAGGCGCTGGCGCTGGCCCATGACCTCGGCCACCCGCCGTTCGGCCACGCCGGGGAGGAAGCGCTCAACCTCGCCATGAAGCCGTTCGGCGGCTTCGACCACAACGCCCAGTCGCTGCGCGTCGTCACGTTGCTGGAGAGCCGCTATGCCGGGTTCGACGGGCTCAACCTGACTTGGGAGACGCTGGAGGGGCTGGTGAAGCACAACGGCCCGCTCCCGAAGCCGCCCGCCTATATCGCCGACTACAACGAACGCCACCGGCTCGAGCTGAACACCCACCCGAGCGCCGAGGCGCAGGTGGCGGCGCTGTCCGACGACATCGCCTATCATAGCCATGATCTCGACGACGGACTGCGTGCGCGGCTGTTCGGCCCGGACGAAATCGCCCACCTGCCGGTTGTCGGGGAGGCGGTGGGCGCCGCTCGGCGCGCCAGTCTGGACGTGCCGCCGCCGCGGCTCCGCCATGAGACGATCCGCCGGGTGATCGACGCCATGATCATCGACGTGATCGAGGAAACCGGCCGGCGGCTGGCGAAGCTCGGCCCGAAGGATGCCGACGGGATACGGCGCGCGAGGCGCAAGATGGTCGGGTTCAGCGAGCGGATGGAGGATGCCAACCAGGCGATCAAGGATTTCCTGTTCGCTCGGATGTACCGGCACTGGCGGGTGAACCGGATGACCGCCAAGGCCCGGCGGCTGACCGAGGAGCTGTTCCGCCTGCTGGTGGCCGACCCGTCGCTGTTGCCCGATGATTGGCGGGCGCGGGCGGGGGAGGCCGGCTTGTCACGTGCGGCGGTCACGGTGGGTGATTACGTCGCCGGGATGACGGACCGGTACGCGATGGATGAGCATCGGCGGCTGACTGATCTGGCGGTGTCGGGGTGAGGCTTGGCAGGAATTGCTTGATGGGGGTCTGGAGATGACTACGTGTGGTCACCGGATGGATAGTGGGGTGACCTGTGCGGGAGCTGCATCTTCGGGACGCCAAGGCGATGTTTTCTGCGGTGGTCGAAGCCGCGGAGAAGGGTGAGGCCACGACTGTGACCAAGCATGGCCGTCCGGTCGCCATGGTCGTTCCGGTCGAGGAGGGGCGGCGCATTTATTCATCCAGACGGCCTTCGTTCACCTCCCTGCTGATGGCGATCCCGCACGAGCTGGAGACCGAGCGGGATAAGGCACCGGTGCGTGAGGTCGATTTGTGACCGGTTACCTGCTCGATACGAATGTGCTCAGCGCCTTCGCTCCGGGAAAGCAACTGGTATCGCCGAAAATCGCCGCCTGGTTCGAACGCCAAACGGATCGCCTGTTCCTTTCCGTCGTATCGGTGATCGAGATCGAGGCTGGAATCCGCAAGCTTCGGCGCAGCGGGTCCTATCGACGCGCCGACGATCTGCGGCAGTGGTTCGGGCGGGTCGTCGGCGTGTACGCGGATCGAGTCATCCCGCTCGACACCGACATCGGACGTATTGCCGGAGCTTTGACCGACAGCGTGCACGCGGCCGGCCATGGTCCGACACTGGCCGACATCGCGATCGCGGCAACTGCCGAAGCCCTCGGCCTGACCGTTCTGACGCGCAATACCTGGCATTTTGCTCCGACTGGCGTGCCGGTGCTTGACCCGTTCCAGCCTTCCCCGCCCCGTTAGCGGGCGGAATGGATTCCCCTTGCACCCACGAAACACTACAAATACTATGGTGTCCGAGTGGCGTGGCGGCAAGATACCAACGAGCGATTACGTCAGAGCATATGAACCAAATTCCTACCCATCCGCTAAACTGGGACACTTCGAGAGGCGGCCGAGGAGGGGTTATGAACGCGCAGACCGACTCTTTCTGTTTAACCGGAACTTTGCTTGTATTGGCTTTCACGATTGCAGGATGCGCTCATCCATTTGAACGAATGTACAGCAACAACGCCGTAGAAACCAACACAGGGGGAATCTGCCCTGATCAAAACCCGATTTTTCTGGGCCAACAGCAGGTTCAAAGGGCGGACCCGGCCTCACCCAGTGCGCCCAGTACGCCGCTGACTCCGGCTCCCCCACCCACGACCCAGTGGAAAATCCAACCTTGTGAACAACTCGTGCTCAGAACGGCTATCGATCAATGCCTGTCTTCAACTATGAAGACTAACACTGTTGACAACATCTGGGACCGAGCGACCACAGGAGGCGAGGCTCTAGTTGTTGTGGCTGGTCTTGCCGCTGGCATAGCCGGCATCGTCGTAGTCAACCCGCCGGTCAGCATCGCGGGCTTCAGCACAGTAGTCGCGTCGACGTCAACCAACTTATCTAAGGTTGCGATTGGAACACCGGCGACGCCGGTTGTCACAAGTATGCAGACGGCCGCACAGACTTACGCTATGACCAATAGCGGACTTCTTCCTCCTAAAGATTTCGAGCCGTCGGGCAGCAGTGAGTATACAAATGCTTACTACGCGGGCCTGTGGAACGCAGTAGGGTCTGCATGCCCGCCCCAACTTCTGGCAGGAGGTTTTGTCCCAGCAGAGGTCTATCCAGGCGAGGAGCTTAAGCCACTACCACCTGGCCCCAAAGTACCGCAGTAGCGGAGATCGTAGCATCGGTTGTTAGATATCCACACCCGCCATGACGTTTCCCCGGGCGTTCTTCGATCGGTCCGTGCGTTTTGATGCTGACGTGCTGGCGTTCGCTTCGGCCCGTTACCAAATTTTGCGCCAGGCGATGTTGCGTGAGATCGAAGATTGATCTCCGGTCAGACGCGTGAGGCCGTTCTGACACCGCTACGGGCGGACCCGCCGCGCATGCAGGATGAAGTGGCCTCACGCGCCTGCGTCGCACCAACCCATCGCCATAGACAAACACCCGCGGCTGAGGGATCGAGTGGTGTCGGTGTTGCGAGCCGCTCAAGACTTCGTTGGACGGCGAGCGCCACGGCGCACGCGCAGGACCAAAACCTCCTCCCCGGCAATGCGATACCGGATCAGGTACGGCCGAACCGTGACCAGTTCACGCATCTGGGTGCCCGGTACTCAGCGACCGCGATGCGGAAAGTTGATCAGGCTATCCCCGGCCGCAAGCAACGCCTCAGCCAAGCACGCCGCGGCCGGCGGATTGAATTCATGGATGTACTCGTACTCGCGCCACACCCCGCGCAATGCGATGCCGGTCCAGACGACACGCACAAACTAGGATTCGGGCGGGGGGATTCTCTCGGCCTTGACCAGTCGCCGAAGCCATTCATGGACACGTTCATGCGGCACCACCCGCCGTGCCGCGAAGTCGGCCTCGGCCTCGGCATCGAGGCACGCCTCGGTGGCCTCGTCGGCCGGCAGATCGAAGATCGACCTGAGGTCTGTCTCAGGCATGCGCAGCTTCCTATAGCAGGGCATATGGCGCAGATTCGCCGCGGCGCGCGCGCCAATCCGACCGGCCGCCGAGAGAACTTCGAAAAATAGGCTGAAAACGACTATGACAAACGATCTGTTCGAATCTGTCCGGGAAGATGTGATAAGGACGCTGTCGCGGCTGCACCCCAACGTACCACCGAGTGCCCTTGAGCGGATCGAGGTGACGCCGTCGCGCGATCCGGAACATGGGGATGCGTCGTCCAATATCGCGCTGGTGGTGGCCCGCACGATTGGACAGACCCCCGGCGCCCTATCGGCGTCGGTCAGTGACGAAATCCGCAAACTTCCCGGTTATGCCGATGCTCGACCGGCTGGGCCGGGTTTCGTCAACATTGTGCTCGACCGCGCGCAGCTTCGCGGCGTGATCCCGAACATTCTTCGCGTGGGCGAGAACTATGGCGATTCAACTACAGGCGCCGGCAAGCCGGTCAACGTGGAGTATGTCTCCGCCAATCCAACCGGTCCGATGCACATCGGCCACTGCCGCGGCGCGGTGATCGGCGACGCCTTGGCCAACCTGTTGCAGAAAGCCGGCTACGCGGTCACCAAGGAGCACTACGTCAACGACGCGGGCGCACAGGTCACCGCACTCGCGTGGGCCGCTTATTGGCGCTACCTGCAAGCAATCGGCGCGCCGCTCACCGAGGAGGAATTCGCCAACGAAGTACCCGGCGGACTGCAATACCGGGGCGAGTACCTGATCCCCATCGGTGCGGTGCTGGCTGCAGAATACGGCACGTCACTGGCCACTGAAGATCTCGGCATCGCCGCGCCGGAACTCTGGTTGAGTACGGTCCGCGATTTCACCGTGGCAGCGATGCTGCGCATGATCCGTGAAGATCTGCACGAGCTCGGGATCGATCAGCAGGTGTTCACCTCCGAGCGGGGGCTGGTCGAAAGCGGCGCCGCTGATGCGCTGATCGAACGGCTGCGCGCCGAGGGCCTTGTATATGAAGGCACGCTCGACCCGCCGAAGGGCAAGCTGCCGGAGGACTGGGAGGCGCGGCCGCAGACTCTGTTCCGCGCCACGCGGTTCGGCGACGACATCGACCGGCCGCTGCGCAAGTCGGATGGGTCGAACACGTACTTTGCCAACGACATCGCCTACCATGCCGACAAGGTGGCGCGCGGGTTCAAGCTGCTGATCGACGTCCTCGGCGCTGATCATGGCGGCTACGTGCCGCGTATCACCGCGGCGGTGCGCGCCGTCTCCCATGGCGAGACCGCGTTCGAGGCCGTGCTGTGTCAGACCGTGCACGTGGTCAAGGGCGGCCAACCGGTGCGCATGTCCAAGCGTGCCGGCACGTTCGTGACCCTGCGCGACCTGATCGACGAGGTCGGCAAGGACGCGGTCCGCTTCACCATGCTGACCCGCAAGGCGGACGCGCAGATGGAGTTCGACCTGGACGCGGTGGTGGCGCAGACCAAGGACAACCCGGTGTTCTATGTCCAGTATGCGCACGCCCGCTGCCGCTCGGTGCTCCGCGCGGCGGCCGAGATGTTCGGCGCCGACCGGACGACTGACGCTGCCCTGGCTGGCGTGCCGCTGGAGACGCTGGAGGCGGAGCCGGAGCTGGCTGTGATCCGCCGGCTGGCCACCTGGCCGCGCACTGTGGCGGGCGCTGCCGCAGCGCGGGAGCCGCACCGAATCGCGTTTTTCCTCTATGACTTGGCGGCCGATTTTCATATGCTGTGGAACCGAGGCA
>Ga0335075_10011820_pt1 | contig 13190 bp, 10 predicted proteins | sample Lox_Sample_24_FD_206723 | JGI IMG/M metagenome (GOLD analysis project Ga0335075, IMG submission 206723) | Soil microbial communities from Loxahatchee National Wildlife Refuge, Florida, United States - Lox_Sample_2.4 | ecosystem: Environmental > Terrestrial > Soil > Wetlands | place: USA... | reverse complement strand
GCTGGGGACGCGGGCGGTCAGGTGTGCCAGGAGACGGCGGACCTCGCCGAGGGTGACCGGGATGAGGCCGCTGCCAGGGCTTTTGGGGCGGTCGCCGCGGTGACGGCCAGGTAGGCGTGCGCGAGCATGGCGAGGGTGGCGTGCCGGTACCAGGCGTCGTAGCGGCGGACCTGGTAGTGATCGAGGCCGGTCTCGTTCTTGGCGGTCTGGAAGCACTCCTCGATGGCCCAGCGGGACCCGGCCACCCGGATCAGCTCTTCGTCGGGCATCCCCGCGGGGGCGCAGCACAGGTGGTAGGCAAGTTCCAGTTTGCCCTTGGCGTTGCGGGCCAGCGAGCGGCGGACCAGCAGGTAGCGGGACCAGCCGGGCGGCTCGCTGCCGTCTTCGGGCAAGGTCGCGGCCGCCCAGTCGAACACTCGCGGCCCTTTGGCGCCGTTGCCGCAGCTGCGCCGCTTCCATGCCTGGTCAGGGGCGTGCGCGGCCAGGACGTCCGCGCGGGAGGTCCCGGAACTGCCGGGGACGGCCTGGTTGCCGGCGACGGCGGCGACGTAGCCGATCCTGCGCTGCTCCAGCCAGTCCCGGAACTTGCGGTCCTTGCCGTAGGCCTCGCCGGCAGTCACCCAGGCGGCCGGCACGCCGGCGTCCAGGGCGCGGCCCAGCATCAGGCGGGCGAGCTCGGGCTTGGTGGCGAACGGGACGTCATCGGGTACGCCCGCCTCCCGGCAGCGGTCCCGGTCGTCCGTCCAGGATCTCGGCAGGTAAAGCTCGCGGTCAATCAGGGCGCGGCCCTGCGGCCCGGCATAGGCCAGGAACACTCCCAGCTGGCAGTTCTCCACCCGGCCGGCCGTGCCCGAGTACTGCCGCTGCACCCCCGCCGACCTGGTCCCCTTCTTCACGAACCCGGTCTCGTCCACCACCAGCACCCCGTCCGCCGACCCCAGGTGCCGCACCACATAGCCCCGCACGTCGTCCCGGACCCCGCCTGCGTCCCAGCCCGCCCTGTTCAGCAGCCGCTGCATCCCGTCCGGCGTCGAATCCCCGGCCGCCTCCGCCAGCGTCCACCCGTTCTTGCTGGCCAGCGGCGCCAGCAGGCCGCGCACATAGGCACGGGCCCGCAGCCGCGGCTCAACCCGGGGAAACCGGCCCGCCACCAGCGCGAACAAGTCATCAAGCCCCGCGACCCACGCAGCCAGATCATCGTCGTCGAGCACATACGAAACATTACCCATGCTCGTAGTATAACGAAATGCTGCTGTAGTACTAGTAAAGGCAGCCGCATTTGGCTAGCTGAGCAGGGCAATTTCGGTGTCCCGCGCCAGCCGTGTGCGTTGGTGGAACCATCGTGAGCGGGCCTGGTGGCGGCGGGTCCATGGATCCCAGTGGATGACGTGCGACAGGGGCAGCGGCCTGGTGGTGAGGGCGGCGAGGAGCCGCTTGACCTCCGGGATGGTCAGCGGGATCAGCCCGGGCTCGGCAGGGGGCGGCTGATCAGGCGTAACCGGGGGCGGGGCCTGGCTGTCGGTCCGGTCGCGCAGCAGCGCGGCGGTGACGGCGCAGATCGCCAGGGCGGCCATGACGAGCACGACGTGCCGGGCGATCGCGTCATAGAGCCTGACCTGGCACTGGTCCAGGCCGAAGCAGTCCTTGCCGAACGCGAGATCCTCTTCTACTGGCCAGCGCGGCCCGGCCGCGCGGGTCAGCCGGGTCTTGGTGCACAGCTGCCCCGCGGGCACGAAGCAGTAGTGAAAGGCCAGCTCGCCGGTCTTCAGATGGCGGCGGACCAGCAGGTGATGGCGCGGCGAGGCAGCGGCGATCCACGCCCAGGCATACCACCGGTCACCCTTGGAGCCTTTGCCGGCGGAGCGGACTTCCCAGCGGCGCTCGTCTCTCGCCAGCCGCCCGGCTGCTTCCTTGCAGGTCAGCTTCATCCCGCCGGGCAGCGTGAGCATGAAGTTCGACGCCACCCGCAGCACGTAGGCCTGGCCGCGGGCCTGGAAGAACTCGCGCAACTGGGTGCAGCTGCCGTACACCTCATCCCCGCAGGCGAAGTCGAACCGGATCCCGTCGGCGTACGCACTGGTGAAGATGTCGATGGCCAGCTGCCCCTTGGTGCGGAACTCCAGGTCCGGCGGCAGCCCGGCCACCAGCGACCTGACCGGGTCGGCGAGGTGCTCGCGCGGGATCCACTGCCGGGCGCCGATCAGCGCGTGCCCGGCGCCCTCCCGCATATAGCACAGGTGCACGGTGTTGATCCCGTTCGCCACCCGGCCCGCGCAGCCCATGTACTGGCGCTTCACCCCCGCCGTGGCACTGCCCGCCTTCTGCTGCCCGGTCTCGTCCACCGCACCGGCCGTCATCCCGCCGCGCCGCCGCCGCGCCGCCTGCTCCAGCCCGGCCACAGCGAACCGGCGCACCACGCTCATCGCCGCGGACGTGTCCCAGACGGCGTGGTTCAGCAGCCGCTGGGTCTTATCCGGCGCCCGGTCCCCGGCATGCCGGGCGATGCTCCACCCGTTCACCCGCGGCAGCTCACCGGCCAGCGCCGACACGTACTTGCCCGCCTGCAGCCACGGCTCTGTCCGGGCAAAACACGGCCGCAGCAGCCCCAGCAGCTCCGCCCGTTTCCGCACCGCCAGCGCGGCACCTATCCTTGCGGCAGCAGCCGCCTCTGAACTTGTACTCGTCACACAGGCATGATCAGCAGGCGGCTGCGCTCACATCCGCCCATCAGGTAACAAGACCACGTCAACCCCGGAACGCCCGTCCGCCCAGCTCACACCGCCAAATGCGGCTGCCTTACTAGCGGACCGGCTCCGAGCCGATAACCGGAAGGAAGAACGGGTACCCCGGGCACCAGGTAGGCCAGGTGCTCGCCGTCATGCGGCCAGCCGACGGCCAGCAGCAGCGGCGTCAGGTGGGTGACCAGCACGACCGCCGAGTACAGGACGACGCCGAATGGGGGCCGGGTGACAGCGCTCACCGCCCGGGACCGCAGCAGCTGGATGACGCGGCGGTGCCAGGGTTCCCGGCCACGTGCAGCAGCAGCGTGACCGGTTGGCCGCAGACCAGCAGCGCGGCGCGACGCGACCATGGTCAGCAGCAGGTGCTGCACCATGTGAGCGCGCAGCAGCGCGTCGTCGTACACCCCGTCCGACCCGCACACCGCGGTCGCTACCCCGGCCAGCCCGGCCAGGAACGCCGCGGTGCGCACCCGCGGCCACGGCCGGGCCGGGTGCCGTGACCGCACCGACCGCGTGCCCGCCAGGCACCCGCGGACACGCCCAGCAGGGCCAGGTTTTCGGTGATGACGCTGCTGAACACATGCCCGAGCCGCAGGTAGCTCACCGCGTCCATGGTCCCGGTAGTCAGCGCCAGCGCCACGACCAGGCCATCGCGGAGCCCGCTGGCGGCCTGGCAGGACCCGCTGGGCTCGCGGTCGGTAGTCACGGGACGCTATTACCTCGCAGTGCGAGTAGTAACCGGCACGGCGGAGGCCAGCGGTGCGTTTAACGCCTCCCGGCCACGGTAGCAGAAAGAATATCGCAGTACGATTAATTAGGTGAGCTCAGCCGCCCGGCCCGGAGTGCCGGTTGCCCTGCTCAACACGACGCGGCGACTGGGGACGTCGGCCTCGGGCTAGATGTCAAACGGCCTGGCCTCGACCAGTGGCGGGTCGCGCGACCGACTGGACTTCTCGACCGTGAAGGAACGACGATGACGCTTCTGTCCAACCCCGGCCGCCGCACGGTGCCGAGCAAGGAAGACCCGGCCGCTCCCGGCGGCATGGGCGGGACCCGCGAGATCGACGTCGCCGGGCTGGCGCGCGCGCTGCGCGCCGAGACGGACGCCGAGGTCGGCTTCGATGACGGCTGGCGGGCGATGTACGCCAGCGACGCGTCGAACTTCCGCCAGGTCCCGGTCGGCGTCGTTGTGCCGCGCAGCCTCGACGACGTGGTGGCCGCGCACCGGGTCTGCGCCCGTTTCGGCGCCCCGGTCGTCAACCGCGGCGGCGGCACCAGCCTGTCTGGCGAGACCGTGAACTACGCCGTGGTCATCGACAGCTCCAAGTACCTCACCGCGATCGGTGAGCTCGACGCGAGCGCCCGGACCGTGGAATGCCAGCCGGGGGTGATCAACGAGCAGCTCAACCGGCATACCGGGTCCTCCGGGCTGGTGTTCGGCCCCGATCCGTCGTCGCACTCGCGGTGCACGATCGGCGGCAATCTGGGCAACAACTCCTGCGGCGTGCACTCGGTGCAGGCCCAGCTGTACGGTCCCGGGCCGCGCACGTCGGACAACGTCGACGCGCTGGAGGTCGTCACCTACGACGGTGAGCGGTTCTGGGTCGGCACTGGCGAGGAGCAGCAGCTGGAGGAGATCATCGCCGCCGGCGGCCGCAAGGGCGACGTCTACCGGCAGCTGCGCGATCTCCGTGACCGCTACCTGGCCGAGATCCGCACCGGCTACCCGCCGGTGACCGACCTGCCGCGCCGGGTGTCCGGCTTCAACCTCGACGAGCTGCTGCCGGAGAAGGGCTTCAACGTCGCCCGGGCGCTGGTCGGCACCGAGAGCACGTGCGTCACCGTGTTGCGGGCCCGGCTCAAGCTGTGCCCCGGGCTGTTCGACCGTACGTTGGTCACCGTCGCCTACGACACGGCGGGCGACGCTGGCGACGACGTCGCGCTAATCATGGGGCGGTTCCGGCCGATCGGCCTGGAAGGCGTCGACCGGCGGCTGATCGACGACCAGCAGGAGCTCGGGATGAACGCCGCCGACCTCACCGAGCTGCCCCGCCACGACTCGGCCGGCGCGTGGCTGCTCGTCCAGTTCGGCGCCGACTCCGCCGGTGAGGCGGCCCGGCAGGCGAACGAATTCGTCCAGTGGCTCACCGGCGAGCGCGGCTGCGAGGCCGACCGGGTCGTGGTGATGAAGAGCAAGCAGGACGGCGGGTCGAGCGAGGACCTGTGGGCCATCAGGGAAAGCGGGCTCGGCTCGACCGCCTTCCCGCCCGGCGGCAAGGACCACTGGCCCGGCTGGGAAGACTCGGCCGTCCCGCCGTCCAAGCTGGGGCCGTACCTGCGCGACCTGCGGGCCCTCTATGACCGTTACGGCCTGGTGGGCGCCCTGTACGGTCACTTCGGGCAGGGCTGCGTGCACTCCCGGATCAGCTTCGACCTGCGCACCGCCAGCGGTCTGGCCAGCTACCGCGCGTTCATGAGCGAGGCCGCCGACCTGGTCGTCTCCTACGGCGGGTCGCTGTCGGGCGAGCACGGCGACGGCCAGCAGAAGGCCGAGCTGCTGGTCAAGCAGTACGGCGAGCCGCTGCTGGCCGCCATGCGCGAGTTCAAGCGCATCTGGGACCCGACCTGGTCGATGAATCCGGGCAAGGTCATCGACGCCTACCGGATGGACCAGGACCTGAAGCTCGGCACCGGGTACAACCCGGCCCGTCCGCCGGTCAAGTTCGCCTACGCCGAGGACGGCGGCGACTTCGCGCACGCGGCGCTGCGCTGCGTGGGCGTCGGCAAGTGCCGGGTGCCCGAGGCGGACGCCACCATGTGCCCCAGCTACCGGGCCACCCGCGACGAGCAGCACTCCACCCGCGGCCGGGCCCGGCTGCTGTTCGAGATGCTGCGCGGCGAGACGATCACCGGCGGCTGGCAGTCCCGCGAGGTGTTCGACGCCCTCGACCTGTGCCTGGCCTGCAAGGGCTGCACCAGCGACTGCCCGGTCAACGTCGACATGCCCACCTACAAGGCCGAGTTCCTCTACCACCACTACGACTCGGCCCGCCGCTGGCGGCCCCGCTACGCTTACGCGTTCGGGTTCATCGACCGGTGGGCGGCGCTGGCCAGCCGGGTCCCCGAGCTGGCCAACCTCGCCACCCAGACCCCCGGCCTGTCCCGGCTGGCCAAGTTCGCGGCCGGCATCGACCAGCACCGCACCATGCCCACGTTCGCGCCGATGACCCTGCAGCAGTGGTTCACCCGCCGCGGCGGCACCCGCAACCCGGACGGCCGGCCGGTCGTGCTGTTCCCCGACACGTTCAACAACCACCTGCACACCGACGTCGGCGTCGCCTGCGTCGAGGCCATCGAGGACGCCGGCTGGCAGGTCATCATGCCCGCCGGGCACGTCTGCTGCGGTCGGCCGCTGTACGACTACGGGTTCCTCGACCAGGCCGAGCGCTACCTGCGCCAGGTCCTCGACGTGCTGCGCGAGCCGGTCCGCGCGGGCATCCCGGTCGTCGGCATGGAACCGTCCTGCCTGGCGGTGTTCAAGGACGAGCTGACCAAGATCCTGCCGCACGACGACGACGCCGCCCGGCTGGCCGGCAACGCCTACCACTTCGGCGAGTTCTTCCGCGCGTTCGGCATCACCCCGCCGCGCTTCGCCGCCGACAAGGCGGCGCAAGCCGTGCTGTGGGGACACTGCCACCACCGGGCCACCGGCGGCCTCGACAGCGAGCAGCAGGTGCTCGAGCAGATGGGCGTGCGCACCGATCCGGTGACTGGCGGCTGCTGCGGGCTGGCCGGGTCCTGGGGCTTCGAGGACGGCAAGTGGCAGATCTCGCTTGACTGCGGCGAGCAGGCGTTCCTGCCCGCCGCCCGCTCCGCCAGCCCGCACGCGGCGGTCGTGGCGAACGGGTTCTCCTGCCAGACCCAGCTCGAGCAGGCACCCGGCACCGACCGGGAAGCCATGCACCTGGCGCAGGTGATGGCGCTGGCCCGGCACGGCAAGGGCACCGGCGCCCGCCGCCGCGACGCTGGCCCCCGCCCGGCCCCCCCGCTCAGCACCCGGCTGGCCCGCACCGGGCCGCCCGTGCTGGCCGCGCTCGCGGCGGCGGCCGTGCCGGCGGCGCTGCTGGCCCGCCGCCACCAGTGACCGGCCCGCACGGCGATAACGCGGATTTCACGGACCGGGAGGAGTGAAAAGAGATGCTGGCGGCAGGAACGATGTTCTTGCTCGGCGCCGGGCTGACCGCCGCGGGCATGCTGTGGCCGGGGCTCTACGACATAGGCATCATGGTGCTGATCGTGGCCGCGATCGGCGTCGCGGTGCGAGTCGGCGACTGGGCGCGGGTCTGGCTGGCTCGCCGGGCGGCCGGTCACCGGAACGAACCGGCCTCCCCGCTGCGGGCAGACGGCGGTGAGCTGCCGTGACCGGGCACGTGCTGGCCGTCTCGCTGATCCCGGCCCGTTCCCAGATGGGCGCGACGCTCGGGTTCCACATCATCTTCGCCTGCTTCGGCATCGCCATGCCCGCCGTCGTGCTGCTCGCGCACTGGCGCGGCCTGCGGCACGGCGACGCGGTCAGCCTGCTGCTGGCCCGCCGCTGGTCGAAGGTGATGGCGGTGCTCTTCGCGGTCGGCGCCGTCTCCGGCACCGTGTTGTCTTACGAGCTTGGGCTGCTGTGGCCCAAGCTGATGGGCATCTACGGGCCCGCATTCGGCATCCCGTTCAGCGCCGAGGCGGTCTGGTTCTTCGTCGAAGCCATCTTCACCGCCATCTACCTCTACGGCTGGCGGCGGCTGCCGGCCTGGCTGCACTGGTGGACCGGCGTGCCCCTGGTGATCTCCGGCATCCTCGGCGCCTTCTCCGTGGTCGCCGCGAACTCCTGGATGAACCAGCCGTCCGGGTTCACCCTCGCCGCCGGCCGGATCACCCACGTCCGCCCGTGGGCGGTGATCTTCAACGCGGCCACCCCGTACGAGGTACCGCACATGATCCTCGCCGCCTACATGGTCACCGGGTTCACCATCGCCGGCGTGTACGCCGTCGGGCTGCTGCGCGGGCGCCGCGACCGCTACCACCGCCTCGGCTTCAGCTACGCCTTCGCCACCGCCGCGGTGTGCGCTCCCGTCCAGGTCGTCTTCGGCGACTTCGTCGCCCGCGCCGTCGAAAAGCAGCAGCCGCAGAAGTTCGCCGCCATGGAACTGGTCGCCCGCACCCACAGCGGCGTCACCGAATGGATCGGCGGCATCTTCTGGGACGGCAAGGTCTACTTCGGCATCGGCATCCCCGACTTCGACTCCCTGCTCGTCGGCTACTCTCCGCACCAGAAAGTCATCGGCTGGGATGCCGTGCCGGCCAGCCTGCGCGCCCCGCTGCCCGACCTGGTCCACCTGAGCTTCGATCTCATGGTCGGGCTTGGCATGCTGCTGCTCCTGCTGTCGGCCTGGCAGGGCTGGTTCGCCCTGTTCCGGCGGCGGCTGCTGGTGACGCGCTGGTTCCTGATCCCGGCCGCGGTAAGCGGGCTGGCCGCGATCGCCGCCATGGAAGCGGGCTGGATCGTGACCGAGGTCGGCCGCCAGCCCTGGGTCGTCTACGGCTACCTGCTCACCAAGGACGCGGTCACCCCGGCCGCCGGCGTCCCGGTCACGCTCGCCGTCGTGCTCCCCCTCTACGCGGTACTCACCGCCGTCGTCATCGGCGTGCCGTGGATGATGGGGCGCCGGTGGCGCCGTGAGAATCCCGCCCACGACGGCCAGGACGCCGCCCCCGGCCCGCCTCCGGAGATGGCCGAAACCCCGGAGCTCCGGTGACGGCCGCCGGAACCCCGTCGTGGGAGGCCATCACCGTCGGCATCGCGCTGGTCGCCGCCATGGCCGCCTACGCCCTGTTCGCTGGGGCCGACTTCGGCGGCGGCATCTGGGACCTGCTGGCCGGCTCCTCATCCCGCGGCCGGCGCGCCCGTGACGCCATTGACGCCTCCGTCACCCCCGTGTGGGAAGGAAACCAGGTATGGATCGTGCTCGGCCTCGTCCTGCTCTGGACCGGGTTCCCGGGCGCGTTCGCCGCCATTTCCGTCACCTTGTTCGCCCCGCTGGCCGTCTCGGCACTGGGCATCGTGCTGCGGGGGGTCGGCTTCGCCTTCCGTCACGAAGCTGTCCGTCCTGCCAGCAAGCGCCTCACCGGCGTCTTGTTCGCCGCTTCCTCGCTGCTCGCCCCATTCTTCCTGGGCACCGCCGTCGGCGCGGTCACCACCGGCCGCATCCCCGTGCCCAGCCCCGGCATCAGCACCGCCGCCTGGACCACGCCAACCGCGCTGGTCACGGGGGGCATGTTCGTGGCCGCCTGCGCGTTTATCGGCGCCGTTTACCTGGTCGGCGACGCCAGCCGCCGCGGGCACGACGACCTCGTGCCCTACTTCGGTCACCGCGCCATTATCAGCGGCGCCGCGACCGGCGTCCTCGCGGCAGTCGACCTCGCCCTCCTGCACGGCAGCGCCCCCTACGTCTTCGGGCGCCTGACCGGCGTGGCCCTGCCGCTGGTCATCATCTCCGCGCTGGCCGGGGCAGCCGCCGTCACGCTGATCTTGCTGCGGCGGCAGTGGCTGCTGCGCATCTGCGGCGCGCTGTCTGTCGCCGCCGTCCTCGCCGCCTGGGGCCTCGCCCAGTACCCCTACCTGTTTCCCACCAGCCTCAGCGTGGCGTCCGCGGCAGCCCCCAGCACGAGCCTGATAGCCGAGATCGCCGTCATCGGCCTGGCCGCTGTCCTCGTGGTGCCGTCCTTCGCCTTCCTGTACTGGCTGCAGCAGCACGGCCGCCTCGAACATGACTCCGCTTCGGTCCAGCTCCGGCGCGCCGCCCGCGTCCAGGACCGGCCCGCGGAGCCGACAGCCACCGGACCGCGGCCCTCGGGCCTGCTGAACGCGGTGATCGTCGTGATGGCCGTCGTCGAGACAGTGCGCGGGCGGCGCCGTCGGCGCGGGTCGGCCGGCTGACCCGGCGGCCAGCCTCACCGGCCTGGGTCCGGCTCGCGGATACGGCCCTGCCAGGCCTCGACGACCCGCCGGTGCTCGGGTCGCGCCACCGACTGCAGGTCGTCGAGCATCCGCTCCACCCGGCCGGGAATCTGAGGCGAGTCCCGCCCGTAGTGCCAGATCTCCTCGACCGCCAGCCGCAGGTAGTCATCAACTCGGTACTGGGGAACGACCAGCCGGAGCGCGCCTTCGCCGTCCCGGTGGCAGCCCCCGGGCTCCGGCTCGGTCACCACCCGGCGCAGCAGGTCATGCATCTGATCGAGAGCCTGCACCGCGGTAGTGGGTGCGTTCACCGCGGGTGACAGCGCCTGCAGCGCGATGTCGGCCAGCTGCCGGAAGCCGAAGGCGGCATCCTGCTCCATCGTCCGTTCGGTGTCGAAAGCCACATGGCGGCACACTGCGGCGTGCCACCCGGTCGCCGTCGCGGCTGCCCCGGGCGCAGAGGGGCCAGGTGCGCCGTAGACCTCGAACAGGGCGGCCCCTTCGGGAAGGAAGTCGCCGATCCGGACGGCGAGCCGCAGCAGGCAACCCTGCTCGGCGGCGACCGAGACCAGCCGCTTGGTACTGACCGAGACCAGCACGCCCGGCCTGGGCGCCCGGACCGTACCGGACCAGGCCCGGTCCGCGTCCGTATCCGGGGCGGTCCGGCCCGGCGGCCGGGCGGCGAGGGTCGTCCGGGTGTCCGCGCCGATGCCGGCGATGATGGTCGCCACCCGGATCATGTTCACCACGTGGCCGATATAGGCCACGAAGAGCGCCACACTCGCCAGCACGAGCACGAACGCGCCGGTGACTGCCACCCTCGGCACGAACCCCGCGCCGCCGGAGCCACCCTTGACCGCGCGCAGCACCACCATCGCGTAGGTGAACGTCGCGACGAACACCCCAAGCGAGGACTGGATGAGGCGGTCGCGCAGGAAACGGCGCAGCACCCGCGGCGAGTACTGGCTGCTGGACAGCTGCAAGATCACGACCGTGATGGAGAACACGACGGCGGTGAAGGCGATCATCGCCTGCACGATCGCGGACAGGAACGAGCGCGCGCCGGCCGGCGGCCCGGGAAACAGCAGCCCGCCGCCGGACGGGCGCAGGTCCGCGTCCACCACGATCAGCGCTACCGCCACGGCGACCGCTCCCGCTACGCACACAGCCGGCACGAGCCACACGCTCGAGCGCAGCACATCGGCGACGCGGCTCCGGGACACAAACGGCAGCCGGTTCAGCCCCCTGGCGACAGGGCCGGTCCTCACCGGCGCGGGGAGACCAGGCCGCCAGCCGGGCCATCGGCCCGCTGCGAGCCGCCAGCCGGGCCGCCAGCCGGGACGGCTGCCCCTGTCTGGCCGGCGCCTCCGGTCGCTGGGGTACCCGCCAGTATCTCCATTGGCCCTGCCTATCTCTAAGATTTTCCCGTCGTCGGCTAGGCACGCTGCGCGTGACACGTGCCGATTCCGCCGTTCTCCCTGCGGCTAACGATCGCATTACGATATACTCTTAAAGTATCGCACTGCGATAGGACTAGAGTGACGGCTCAGGAGTTGCGCGTGATCGTGCGCAGGCTTAACAGGCGCCTCGGGTCCCGCGGCCACCGGGGGGCGGGGCACGCCGCCGCGCCTGCCGGGCCGAGTGCGCTGGCGGCCGCCCTGCCGTTCTGCGCCATGGGCGCGGTGCTTGCCGCCGACCTGATCACCGGACCGCAGATCGGCTTGCTTCCGGTGCTGTCGGTCGGGCCTGCTTTGGCCCCGGTGGCCCTCAGCCCGGCCCGGACCGTTCTCGCCGGCCTGCTGGCGGTGGTGCTCAGCCTTGTGCTCGCGGCGGTCGACGGGCTCTGGTTCACGGCGCACGCGACCGTCGCGCTCGCGACGATCGGCAGCGTGACGGCGGCCGGCGTCGTCGCCAGCGTGGCCCGCCGGAAAAAGGAACAGGAACTGGTCAGCGTCAGGGCGGTGGCTGACGTCGCCCAGCGGGTGGTGCTGCGTCAGGTGCCCCGTGAGGTGGGCCGCGACCTGATCGCCGTGCGGTACATCTCGGCTGCCGCGGCGGCGCGCATCGGCGGCGATCTCTACGACGTGGTCGCGATGCCAGGTGCTACCCGGCTGATCGTCGCCGACGTCCAGGGGAAAGGCCTGGCAGCGGTCCAGACGGCGGCCGTAGTGCTGGCCGCGTTCCGGGAATCGGCCTACGACGCGGCCGGCCTGGCAGACATCGCCGGCCACATCGAGCGCAGCCTGGCGCACCAGGCGGCTGACGGCCAGTTCGTGACCGCGATCATGGCCGAGGTCGCCGCCGAGGGCGCAGACATGAGGCTGCTGAACTGCGGGCACCCGGCGCCGCTGATCATCAGCCGCGGGACGGGGGCACTGGCAGAGCCGGTCGAGGCTGCGCTGCCGCTCGGGCTGGGTCACCTGAGCGATGGCGACGATCCGGCCGACGACAGGAAAGAATACTCCGCCGCGCTCGGTCCGGGGGACCGCGCGCTGTTCTACACCGACGGCATCAGCGAGGCCCGCGACCGTTCCGGTGACTTCTACCAGCTTGTGCCGCGCGGCGTGCGCGCACTGCTGGCCGGAGCCGACCCGGATGCCGCGCTCGGCCTGCTCTACGACGACGTGCTCGGCCACGTCGGCGGCCACCTGCACGACGACTCGGCTGCCCTGCTCATCACCCGCCGCGGATGACCGTTCGCCCGGCGTGTTACAGCCCTACCCAGCGCGGGTCCGGCAGGCCCTCGAACGGGGACATCATCGTGAGCCAGCCGCGCCCGATCGTGCTGGCCAGCGCGGACAAGAGCAGCCAGATCGGGCTAGTCGACGAACAGGGCTCGGCCCGGCTGCCCGCGGATTTCCCCAAGCTCAGCCGGCTGAAGTCCTCGAACTGCGCGGTCCAGCCCGGCTCCGACCGGCGCAGGCTTCGCTCAATCCCGCGCAGTTGCCGGGCCTGACGGAACGAAAGCGCCATATCGCACTCCCATGGCGGGGCTTATATCGCGTTACGATGTTATACCCTGCCGGGCGGCCGCCGGGCTAGCGGGATCATCCGCACCGCCGCCGGCCTACCTCCGTGCCGGATCTTTCCGCTGCCGTTGCGCCCGGTAGCCGCCGGCCGTGGCGACGTCGGCGGGGTAGGTGCGCCGGGCGCGATAGAGCAGGGCGGCGCTGGCGGCCAGCGGGACGAGCATGACAGCGAAGGTCCACTGCAGCCCGGCCCGCCCGCCGCCGAAGACGTGGCCGGCCACGGCGCCGAACAGCAGCGGTGCGAGTGCCTGGGCGAAGGAGCGGAGCAGGGTCCTGATCGACTCGGCCCGCCCCCACAGCGCCGGCGGCATGATGTCGAGCCTGGCGGCGTCCAGCGGCGGGTTCTGGGCCGACAGGCAGCACGCGGCCCCGATCAGATAGGGCAGCGCGGCGAGCAGGTCGCGGGTGAAGATA
>Ga0335075_10011819_pt1 | contig 13191 bp, 10 predicted proteins | sample Lox_Sample_24_FD_206723 | JGI IMG/M metagenome (GOLD analysis project Ga0335075, IMG submission 206723) | Soil microbial communities from Loxahatchee National Wildlife Refuge, Florida, United States - Lox_Sample_2.4 | ecosystem: Environmental > Terrestrial > Soil > Wetlands | place: USA... | reverse complement strand
CGAGCTAGACGCACTCACCGCCCTGGTCACCACCGAAATGGGCGCCGCCACCACCCTCAGCGTCCCCCTCGCCGTCTCCACCGGCACCGGCCGCAGCTGGGCCGAAGCCGCCCACTGACGGCTCTGGAAGGCCATCAGGAGCCCCTGGAGGCCCTCAGAAGCCCCGCCGGGTCCTTGGACCCTCGGTCAGCCGACAGCCAGCCTGGCTGCCTGCTTGTCAAGGTTGCGGACCTGGGCCGACTGCTCGCCGTAGGCGGCGGCCACCAGCGGACGGATCGCGCGCAGCTCCGCGACGGCCGCCTCTGGCTCGCCGGTGCTGGCCAGCAGTTGGGCGATGGCGAAGCGGGATTCCATGAGCTTGGCCGCCTCCTCCGGGTCTCGCTTCGCGAGCTCGGCGGCATTAAGCGCGTAATAGCGGAGCTGGGGGAGCGCCTTGGCCGGCTTCCCCGCCTGCGCATACGCGTGACCCGCCTGGTAGGCGCAGTTGAGCGCGTCTTGATCGGCCGCTCCCAGGTGCCTTCGGTAGATCGCGCCCACCTCGTCGAAGAGCTGCGCGGCCCGGCTGTACTGGCCGCCCACCAGCAGCGCGGCCGCAAGCGTGTACCGCATCTGCAGCTCGAGGAACGAACCGGGGACGGCCCGGACCAGCCGCGCGTCGAGCACCCTGACCGCCTCCGAGGCGCGGTCCTCGTCGAGGAGGACCTGGACGTCGGCTCGCACCCGCGCGACCTCTGTCTCCGTGAGCGGCTCGGTCACGGCGTCATCAGCGGCCGAGGTCCTGGCGTCAGCGGGTGCCTTCGACCGGTGACGGTCGGCCACGCCGAGCAGCGGCTGCCGGAACGGCCGGACCGGGTCCCTGGAGGGATCCCCGCCCGGCAGCGGGCCGTCGGGAACCGCAACGGCGCCCGCTGCGAACGGAAGCAGCGCCTGGTACACCGCCTCGGCCGAGGGCCGTGCGGCCGGGTCCTTGGCCAGCATCGCGCTTACCAGGTCATCGAGGGCGGCAGGCACCCCCGCGCGGGCGCCCGTCACGACAGGAACGGGGGAGGACTGGTGCGCTACCCGCAGCGGGACGTCCGCCCGGCCGTGGAACGGCACGTCGCCGGTAAGCAACTCGAACAGCAGGCAGCCGAGCGAGTAGACGTCGGAGGCGGGGGTGACCAGCTGCCCCGCCCACTGCTCGGGCGACATGTAGGACGGCGTCCCGACGGTCTGGTCGACCTGCGTCAGCCGGGGCAGCGCCGACGCGCCCCGCAGGATCGCGATGCCGAAGTCAAGCACCTTGACGACGCCGCCGTCGGTCACCATGATGTTGGACGCCTTGATGTCGCGGTGCACGATATCCACCCGGTGAACGTCGGCCAGCACCGCCGCCACCTGGGCGGCGATCGCCGCCGCCCAGGCCACGCTCGGCGGTCCGGGGTCCTCGTAGGGAGCGCCGTCGATCAGCGTCTCAAGCGAGGACCCGCGCAGCAGCTGCATCACCAGCCAGAGCTGCCGAGGTCCGGCGTCCGGCTCGTCCACCCCGGTGTCGTAAACCGAGGGAACCCCCGAGAGCTCAAGCCGTGCGGTGACCCGGATCTCGCGCAGGAACCTCCGCTGGTCTCGTTCCAGCGCGTCCAGGATCTCCACCGCCTCGGGCGAGTCCGGGGCGGCGGGCACGTACGATGAGGGCTTGAGCAGCTTGACCGCGACCGGCCGGTCAAGCCGCTCGTCGTAGCCGTAGTAGACCTCGCTCATGCCGCCACGGCCGAGCAGCCCGTCGATACGGTACCGACCGGCCAGCAGCCGTTTCCCGTACGTCATGGTCACCTCAAAGAGCGGAATCGCCGGTTTCGCGCTCCATCTCCGCGCGTAGCCGCGCCATGGCTTCCTCGCGGAGCGGATCGGTGATGATCTTGTACGCCCGCCGGCGCGCTGCTTCCTTGACCGCCTTGCGGAACTCGTCGTTGTCGAAGTAGAGCTTCATGAACTCGGTGTTCCGCTCGGCGTTCTCGGCCACGATGTCGTCGAGGCGATCGTCGGCCACCTGACCGAATCGCGCCTCGTCGTTCATGAGCCCGACCTGCTGCATGTTGGTGTCTTGCACTAGGCCGTACACCTGCTGGTACACGAGGATCTCGTCGCCGGTGCCGAGATCGAGCCCGAACCGCTCGTTCAACTCCCTGATCACCTCGGCCAGCGGTTTCATCTCGGCTTCGCGGGCGGAGACGCCGTCGGCCGCGTGCCCGCGCACCACCCCGTCACCGCCGTCCGCCGACAGCGATGCGTTGTGCGTCCCGGTGTACTCGAGCCGGAAGTGCGACAGGTCCGCGTCCCCGATGTCGACTGCGGTCGACGGGCGCCCAGGCAGTCGCAGCAGCAGCACCCGCCCGTAGAGGTGCAGCCGCTCCAGATCCGGGTCGCCCCAGTCGACGATCTGCGCGATCAGCGAGTAGGCCCGGTTGTACTCGCCCAGCTCCTTGCGAAAGGCCGCCCGCTGCTCGTCGGAGTCGAGCGCCTTGAACCGGTCGACGGCCGGCTGCAGGTACTGGTGCAGCCGAGCGTGGAGGTCCCGTTCCCGCGCATCGGTCAGCTGCCCCGGCCCGGCTTCGCCCAGCACCCGGACGAACGCCTCCATCTCCGGCACGGCGAGCACGCCGTACGCCATCACCTGCTGCTGCTTGGCGTAAAGCAGGTTTGGATCCGTCGGCTCGGTAATCGTCGTCTCGAACCAGGGCTTGAATGACGCGGCGATGTCGTCGGCCGCGTTCACGAAGTCGAGCACCCGCACGTCGTCCTGCGACTTGAGCGGCGGCAGGATCCGGTTCAGCCGGGACAGCGTCTGCACCGCGGCCACCCCGGTCAGTGGCTTGTCCACGTACATCCCGCACAACAGCGGCTGATCGAAACCCGTCTGGTACTTCTCCGCCGCCACCAGCAGCCGGTACTCAGGCTGCTTGCGTGTCGCCGCCTTCGGATCGTCCGCCTTAACGTAGCCGAACATCTTCGGCAGCTCGCCCTCGCCGAACCCGTTCAGCTTGGCCTCGGTGAACTCGAGACCAGGCTGGGCGGGATCCTCGAGGGAGCCGGAGAACGCCACCAGCGTCCCGTACCCGAGCGCGCCCGCGAACGTCTGGATTTCTTGGTACATGGCGAGCGCGTCCAAACGGCTTGAGCAGACCACCATCGCCTTGGCCCGCCCGCCCAGTCGCTTGTCGATGTTGTCGCGGAAGTCATCGACGATCAGCTTGGCCCGTTGCCTGACCGAGGTCGGGTGGCGGACCGCCAGCTTGACCAGCTCCTGCTTGGCCTTCCGCTCGTCGACCTCGGGGTTGGCCGACGCCGATGCCTGCTGTTCGACAGCGGCGTTGCGCAGCCGCCACTTGAGGTCGTAGGTGACGTAGTTGGCGAGGACGTCGAGGATGTACCCCTCCTCGATCGCCTGCCGCATCGAGTACACGTGGAACGGCACGTGCATCCCCGCCGACCCGTCGCGGGGATTGACCCGGGCCGGATCGAGCCGTCCGAACAGCTTCAGCGTGGCCGAGGTCGGCGTCGCCGTGAACGCGAAGTACGACAGGTTCGGCTGCGGCCCGCGCACCCGGGTCAGGTACTCCTCGTGGGACTCGTCATCCTCGGGCGGAACGGCGTTGGCGCCGATCGCTTCCTTGAGCCGCGCCACCGCCTCGCCGCCCTGGGACGAGTGGGCCTCATCGATGACGACCGCATAGCGTCGGCCGTGCAACACGCTGCCGGTGATCTTGTCGAGCACGTACGGGTACTTCTGCAGGGTCGAGATGATGATCTTGGAGGTCGAGTCCTCCAGCGCGGCCGCGAGCTGGGCCGCGTCCTCGTCGATCCGCTGCACGACTCCTGGCGTGTGGTCGAACTGGTAGATCGTCCGCTGTAGCTGTTTGTCGAGCACGTTCCGGTCGGTGATCACGATGACCTTGTGGAACACCGACTCGTCGGAATCGGAGAACAGGTTAGAGAGCTGGTGCGCAAGCCAGGCGATCGTGTTCGACTTGCCCGACCCGGCCGAGTGCTCAACCAGGTAGTTGTGCCCGGCTCCGTGCTCCCGTGCGTCCGCCACCATCTTCTGCACCGCGTCCCACTGGTGATAGCGCGGGAAGATCTTCGCCGCAGTGTGTGGGTTGTCCTTGGGGCCGGTCGTCTGGATATGCAGATAGCGGTGCAGGATCTCCAGCCAGTTGTCCCGCTGCCAGATCTGCTCCCAAAGATAGCGTACGGCGTACTTGCCGCCGGAGCCGGTTGGGTTTCCCGCCCCGCCCGACTTCCCCGCCCCGGCCGTCCCAACGTTGAACGGCAGGAACTCGGTATCTGCCCCGCGCACCCGCGTGGTCACGAACGCCTGATCCGGGTCCACCGCGAAGTGCACCAGAGTCCGTCGGGCGAAAAACACGTCGTTCGGATCCCGCCGCCGGTACTGAGCCACGGCCTCGTTCTCGGCATCCTGCCCGGTCATCTGGTTCTTCAGCTCCACCGAGGCAACCGGCAGCCCGTTGACGAAGAACGCCAGGTCCACCGATTGATTGGCGTACCGCGCCGAGAAGTGCAGCTGCCGCGCCACCGACAGCACGTTCAGGTCGTACTCCCGCAGAGCGTCCTTGGCCAGTAGCAGCCCCGGCCGGAAGTAGCACAGATCAACCTGCACCCCCCGGTCCTTAACCCCATAGCGAAGGACATCAAGCGTCCCGCGCGCGTCGATCTCGTTCGCGACCCGGATCGCGAACGCCCGCATCGCGGCAGAGCTGTCCCCGCCATGCAGCCCCACCAGCCGCTCGAACTTCTTGTTCTGGGTCTTCCCGACAAACTCCCACAGCTCGGCAGTGGCAAGCCCAAGCTCAGCGTCATAAATCCGAGGCCCACGATCCCAGTCGCGACTCAGCAGTTCGCGCTCGATCGCCACCTCGAAGGCCTCTTCGGTGTGGATCCCAGGACTCATACCGTGATCTCTCCCGTCACAGCGGCGGTGATAAGCGCTTGGCGCCGTTCAGCTAGGACCTTGAGTTGACGGTCGATCGCGTCCGTCGCAGTATCGACAGTCGAGTTGCTGGCGCGGATTGCGGCAACGATCTCGTGTTGCTTGTCAATGGGCGGCAAGGGGATTCGGAGCGCCTGAAGGTCGGGCATGTAAATTGTCTTATGCGTCGAGCCCATCGCGAGCCGCTCAAGCAGGTCAGATCGCATGGCGCGCAAGCACCAGAGCAGGTAGAAAGGATCGAGCAATGGCTCGCATGTCCAGGTCGCGATGTCCTGGCTAGTCGCCATCTCCATTCCCATGACCGCTGAATAACCAGCCGAAGCTGCCGTACGGCAGAGTACTACAGTGTCTTTAGGGTGTAGCTCGGCCGCACTGTTTGCAAGCCCAGCCTCGCTAATCATCTCGCGAGTCTCTTCTAGAATTTCTAGGCGATCATCGCGGATTTGGCTAACTTCGCCAGTGGTTATCCACGGAATGGTGCAATCCACCCACCATTCGGGGTGGAGTCTGCTGGGCGTGTGGCCACTGCCCAGTCGCGCAACATGGCCGAGCTTCACACTCTGCCAAGAATCGGGGATTGTCGCCACCCACGCCAGATCTGATGGCTTCATTTGCTTAGCAGCCTGACCGGTTACGAGCCTGAACACATGAGCAGCTCTGCGTTCGAGAAGAAGACGTTTCACGGTGTGTTGGATCGTGCTGAGGCGATCTATTCGACTTGTTTCGGCATCGAGGAAGTCGGCGATCCGTCGTTGCTGGTCTAGTGAGCGGTCGGGTACTTCGACGCCGCTCAGATCGCTCGGACTGATTGCCGGGTAGCTGACTCCGACGGAGCGTGCCACGACAGAGTCGATGAACGGTTGCGAGCAGCAAACGTAACTCAAAAATCGCTCATCGATGACGGGTTTAGCCTCAAGAACCGCGAATCCAGTAGAGAAGATCAAGTCTTCATCCGCGAGAGGGACTTGTGCTATTGCCCGAAGGTACGTTCGAACCGTCGATACCACGGTATTGCCTGTCAAGGCAATCCGACGCGCACGAGACGGAGCATCCTCGAATCTCGTCACCTGGTTAGGAATCCGGATTAGGCCGAGACTACTTACGGCAGATATGTCGATGTATCTAAACTGGTAGTCCGGATCGGTGCTTTCAGGCAAGACTCGGCGATTGATGTAGGCAACATCCTTTAGTCTCACCCCGTCACCTCGCCTAGCAGTTTCTGGATCTGGCTTTCCAGGTCGCGGAGCTCTGTGTCGATCTCGGCCAGTGGTCGCGGCGGGGTGTAGACGTAGAAGTGGCGGGTGAAGGGGATCTCGTAGCCGACCTTGGTCTTGTCGTGATCGATCCAGGCGTTGGGGACGTGGGGGAGGACTTCGCGGGCGAGGTAGGCCTCGACGTCCTCGTCCAAGGGCACGTTCTCGTAGTCGCGCAGGTCCGGGTCGGGGAGTGGGGCGCCCTTGGCCGTCTGCAGTTCGCCGTCGGGGTCGGAGACCGCGACCGCCGCCCAGATCGCCTTGACGACCGGGGTGCTGGTCGGCCAGAGCGAGCCGCGCGTCCTGGCGGCCGTGCGCAGCCCCGCTTCAGCCTCCATCCGCGTCCACCAGACCGTGCCGATCGAATCCCGCATAGCCTCGATCAAACCGTCGCGCCCGTCCCACTTTGCCAGGGCCTTGGATGACTCGAGCAGCGCGACCGTGTCGTCGGTGAGCTCGAATCGCTGCTTGAGAGGGCGCTCGACCGTGATCCGGCGGTAGCCGAAGTCCGTCGTCTTGAACACCTTGACCCGCTGGTGATCCGGGTCGTCCGAGTTGGCGGCGACCGCCACCGCCTTCTCGTACACGCTGGTGATGTGCGCGATCTGATCGTCGGAAATCAGCTTGCGCTTGTCGCCGAGGGACTTGCGCATCTTCTCCCACTGATCGCGGGCATCCAGCAAGATGACCTTGCCCTTGAGCGCCGGATCCTTCCGGTTGGTCAGGATCCAGAAGTAGGTCGAGATCCCTGTGTTGTAGAAGAGCTGATCAGGCAGCGCGACGATGCCCTCCAGCCAGTCGTTCTGGAGGATCCAGCGCCGGATCTCCGACTCACCCGAGCCGGCCGCCCCGGTGAACAGCGGTGACCCGTTGAAGACGATCGCGAGCCGGGACCCCTTCTCGTTTGAGTCCGGCGTGTACGGCTCCATCTTGCTGATCATGTGCTGCAGGAACAGGAACGACCCGTCGTTGATCCGCGGCAGCCCCGCCCCGAACCGGCCCGCGTAGCCGAGGCTGGTCGCCTCATCGTCGACTTCTGACTTGATGTTCTTCCACTCCACCCCGAACGGAGGGTTGGCCAGCATGTAGTCGAACTTGCGGTCGGCGTATCCGTCGTTGGTGAATGAGTTGCCGTAGAAGATCGAACCGGGCTGATCGCGCAGCAGCATCTCTGAGCCGCAGGTCGCCCAGGACTGAGGGTTCAGTTCCTGGCCCCAGAGGTAAACCCGCGCATCCGGGTTGAACGCGTTGATCGCGTCTTCGGACGCGGTCAGCATGCCGCCAGTGCCGCAGGCCGGGTCGAGCACGTTGATGACCTGGCCCTGGCCGCTGAGCGTGTCTTTATCCGGTGTTACCAGCAGGTTTACCATCAGGTGGATGACCTCGCGGGGGGTGAAGTGTTCGCCTGCGGTGGCATTGGCGTCCTCGTAGAACTTCCTGATGAGGTGCTCGAAGACGTAGCCCATGTCGTGGGTGGACAGCTTATCCAGGCCCCTGATGGCGGCGAACTGGTTCACGACCTGGTACAGAATCTTGGACTCGGCCATGCGCGTGATCTGGTTGTCCAAGTCGAAGCGATCGATGATCTTCACGACGTTCTCAGAGAACCCTGCTATGTACTCTCGCAGGTTCTTTGCGACGAACTTGTTGTCCGTGTCGGTGCCGACGTTTGAGAAATCGAACTTGCAGGTGTTGTAGAACGGCAGTTTGGCCGCCAGCATCAGCGGGCGCTCCTTGTTCTGGATGCCCTGGCCGGTCAGCATCGCGTCCCGGTTGCGGACCGCCTGGCGGGTCGGCGCCATGACCGCGTCCAGTCGCCGCAACACTGTCAGCGGCAGGATGATCTCCCCGTACTCATGCCGCATATAGTTGCCACGCAGCCGGTCAGCAACCTGCCAGATCTCGCTCGCCATCCGCTGATGAGTCGGCCCCGATACGCCCGACCCGGCCATGTCCGCTCCCGCCGTCACTATCGCCACTCCCTTTCGTCGTCTCGATCCCGCACCCGGCCCGCAGCCGGAAGCTCAAAGTCCGGCGCGACGGCGCCGCTGGTCAGCGCGAAGATGGTCTGCTCGATCACCTTCGCACCCAGGTCCGACAATCGCGCCAGCGCCTGCTCCAGCTCGCTCAGCTGGCGGAACGCGTCTCCGTATTTTCGCTGCTCGGTTAGCGGCAGCCTGGGGATGCGGCACCGACGCAGGTCGTCCCGGTTGATAGCGCCGAGCGTATTGGCGACCGGCAGCGCGGCGACGTCTTCTCGCAGGAACAGCGCGACGAAGTACGGGTCGAGGCGCGTGGAATCGATCTCGATCACCTGCGCGATTCCGGGCACCTCGACCAGCTGACCAATCTCGTCGTCCTCGGTGGTGACCGCCGTGGCAACCTCCGGTGGCCGCCCCTGAGTGCGCAGCAGCACGTCGCCCGGCCGCGGTGCGTCGTCCCGCGCCCGGACCGTCAGCGCCCCGACCCGCTCAAGCTCCGCCAGCGTCACGTAGGTCCGTCGGCTCGCCAACGGCGTCTTAGCCGGGTGATACCAGGGAAGCCCACGAGCGACGCTTCCGTACACCGACGCGAGCCGTCGGCCGACCCGGTTCAGGTCGTCGGCCGAGATCTCCGCGCCTGATGGTAGGAAGCGCGACGGCAGCAGGCGGGCTCCCTCGTCCAGGAGTTCAAGCCGGTCGACATGGCGTACCAGGCCGGGATCGCCGCTCTCCCGCAGGTGCTGCCAGGCGGCGAAGTCGAGCGGCACCTCGACCGGGTCGGCCAGCCCGGATAGGTCGATCATCGTCACCGGCGCGCGATCAGGCGCGCCGGAGGGGCGCCGGAGTACCCACAGGCAAATGGCCGCGCCAGTGGCGGAGCTCAGCCCGCTCGGCAGCGCGACGACGAGGCGCAGCACCCCCGACCGGATCAGCGAAGCCCGGATGTGCTCGGCCGGCAGCGAAACGCACGCCCGCTGCGACACCGCCACCACCGCAACCCCCGATGGCCGCAGGTGCGCGTAACAGTGTTGTACCCACGCCATCTCTGCGTCGCGCGGGGCGGGGATGCCGAACTCCCAGCGCGGGTCGGTCGTCAGCTCGGCCACCGGCCAGTCCGGCCGATCAAGCGGCGGCTCGCACACGACTGCCGCCGCCCGGCCCAGGTAGCCGCCGATCTGGCTGTCGACGAACGAGTCGCCCGTGTGAACCTCATACGGCGCGCCATGCGAGTTCCCCGACAGGTTGAACGCCGCGGTGCGCGCCGCCCGCTCGTTCACGTCCTGCCCGACCAGCCGGACCCAGGCGCCGAACCGGTCAGCCACCGCCATCAGCCCGAGCGCCCGTCCACAGGCCGGATCGACGACGACTGGAAGCTCAGCGCCATTATCGTTCCGGCCTTCGCGTGGCTCATCCTCGCCCGACCAGGCGTGCGCGTAGTCGTCCGAGGGAACCCTTTCGCGGGCGATCGTCCGGGGAAGCAGGGCCACCATCGACCTAACGAGCAAATCACGCGGGCGGAGATCGCTGATGGACCGAGTCTGACCCTGTTCGCGTAGCTGCTGTTCCCGCAGCGCCGCACGGAAGACATCGCCGTCAGGAACGTCAGTCTCCGCCACCCCCGACCTCAGGGTGCCCCCGTACGTCCGCCCGGCCGTCGCGAGCTGCTCAGCCTTCCCGGTCGCATGCAGCCACCCGATGACCTCAGCCCGCCTGAAGGTCGGGCTGTTCGGCGACCCGCCCACCGGCTGGGGGAAGTCCGGATACCGCTTCCGCCAGTTCGACACGGCCGCCCGCCCGACCCCAGCCAGCCGCGCAATCGCCGCCGCCGTCATCGGCTCCGTCTCCTCCGGGTCCATGTCGCGACAATAGCGGTAACACCTGGATGGTCGCAAGTAGTTGTGAACATCGTCGACAGCGTTCACAGCTTGATATAGTCTCGCGGTGAACAGATTGTCCGCACTCGGCCCGTGGGGACCAGTGAGCGAGTTGATCGACTTGACCGAGCAAACTGCCCAAACAAACGTGGATATCGCGTGCTCCACGCGATATTCTGTGGTCATGGCGAAACGTAACCTGACCATCCAGCTCGACGACACGGTCATCCGGCAAGCGAAGATCGTGGCGGCGCACCGCGGCCTGTCGCTCAGCGGCCTCGTCGCCCAGCAGCTCACAGAGCTCGCTGAGGCCGATGAGCGCTACGAGCGAGCTCGGGCGGTTGCCCTCGACGCGCTCGCGAACGCGGTGGACAGAGGGGCGCCCAGCTGGCGTCGGGAGGACCTCTACGACCGATGAAGATCTTCGTGGACACCAATGTCCTTGTCTACGCTCACGACCAGGGCGCCGGAGCGCGCCGCGAGATAGCCCGCGACTTGCTGGCCGAGCTATGGGGCACCCGTAGCGGTTCTCTGAGCACCCAGGTACTTCAGGAGTTCTATGCAGTCGCCACGAGAAAGCTTCGCCCGCCCATCTCCCGCCAAGAGGCGCGCGCAATCGTGGCAGCCTATGGCGAATGGTGCGACGTGGCGACCGAGCCGCAGTTGATCGTCGCTGCCAGCAGGCTCGAAGAGGCGCACACGATCTCGTTCTGGGACTCCCTAATCGTCGAGGCCGCTGTCCGCGCGGGCGCTGACCGGCTCGTCTCCGAAGATCTCCAGCACGGCCGCCGCTTCGGAACGCTGACAATCGAGAACCCATTCGCCTTGGACTGAAGGCCGGTGGCGGAAGCCTTTCCATCAGCTCGACGTCCCTAGCTTGAGCCCGAGTTCACCGTGAACGTACATCAACCGGCTCGCGGAGATACGCCGCAAGGACGGTCACTGACCACAAGAGAGGTAAGCGTCATGGGCCTGGACTGAGAGTGGTACAGCGTTCACGTTGAGGCGCGTCCGCGCGTCGATGGCGAGAACCTCCTGGTTAACGAAGACGCCGCAGACGTGCTGATGAAACTGCTTGAGGAGTGCGAAGGGGTCGTGTCGGCGGGCACCGGGGCCTGGGCTGCCACCGTCGGCGTGCGGGCCACCACCGCGGCGGAGGCCGTCATGAGCGGTGCGCCGCGCGTTGAGAAGCTGGCGTGCAAGGCAGGCATGTCAGACTGGCCGCTCGTCCGAGCGGAAGCACTCCGGCAGGACGTGCTCGACGCGGAGAACGCCCGGCCGACGCTGCCCGAGCTGGTATCCCCCCCGGAAGCAGCCGAACTCCTCGGCGTGTCGCCACAGCGGGTGCTCGAAGTCTGCTCCAACAACGCGAGTTTCCCGACGCCGATGTACGAACTGCGTACCGGCAAGCTCTGGCTCAAGGGCGCGATCGATAGCTTCGCGCAGCGCTGGGAGCGCAAACCCGGCCGCCCCCGGAAAGCCTAAGTCTCCTAAGGCCTCACTCGTCTTCCACCTCGGCCCGGATCCGCGCGACGATCTGCTCCGCCTCCGCTTCGCTGATCTCGGTGAATTCGTTGGTGATGTCACCGTTCTCGGCTGATACGAGAACCGCCGACGGGATCCACTGAAGCGCTCCGGAGAACACCTCGTCGATGTCCAGGCCGTCCTTCTCCGTTCGCCGGAGCACACCGGCCGGGTGGTCAAGGCTGCTCATTTCGTCGGTGATGGCGTAGTAGATGACCCTTTCAGCCACCGCTCTGCTCCTTGGTTCGTGGGAAGTCGCTGATCGCGGCTGTGCCCGGCGGGGTTCTCAGTAGTGCGTTCGCTCGCCTCTGGAAATCTTTAAGCGCCCGTTCTTCGTCAGCGTCGCGTTGCCCCTCGGTCAATGTCGCCGCGGTGCGGATGCGCTCATATGCCTCGTGGGTCAGTTCCTTCGCCTCTAGTCCCTCGGCGGTGTGGAACTGCATCTCGCAGCGGGTTCCGGTCTCTGGCGCCCGCCATTGGCTGTTCACGCCCTTGTACTGGTCGGCGTGCCATAGGTTCTTGAGCTTGATCAGCTGGAAGCCCTCCGCTTTCATTCGTTCGACGTCGGCGAGGACGCCCTCAGCGTAGCGTTCCACCGGATATTCCAGCGTGAATCGGACGCCGTCGGCGACTTTATCGAGTGCCGCCCGCACCGTTGCCCCGGGTTTGGAAGACAGCTCGTCGGCGATCTTCTCCTTGAGCCGGTCCTCACCTTTCAGCATGTGCTCGCGGCCGGCCAGCCGCCGACTCGGGTCAGCTCCCTCTATCCGGTCCATCGCCGGTCCGATGCGCTGGATCGCCTCGTCGCGAAGATCGCTGGCGCACTTGGACGCTTCGGCGTTCTGCTCGGGGGAGAGGCGGCGGTTGCCGTCGCCCGCCCACCCCCCGTCAGGGAGGGTTGTCCCCGCCTGCTCCTCGCGGTCGGGGTAACGCTGCTTGTGCGCCTCCCACTCGGCCCGCAGCAGGGGCGCCGCCCTCGCCCAGGCGTCGCGCGCCTCGACGGCGTGGACGGCCTCCCGGTAGCGGAGGTGCTCCGCGATCTGCTGTTCTCGCTCACTCGGTGAATCCCCGGTTGGGCCCGGGCTCGCCCGAGCCAGCTCAGGTTCGTCGTGCGCCTCGATCTTCCCGCCCACCCCCGCCCCCGGAACCGCGGCGGCGTCGGGCGTCGCGTCCTCGTCGTCCCGGTCCATCGCCACCGCGCATCACCACCCTGGCAAGGTGTGCCTGTCGTTATTGGCAACGGACGACGGCCGTATCCGGTTCACCACACTCCCCGCGATCGCCATCGTGTGGCGTTCGGGACGTGGCGCGGGACGTTTGGGGGTGAGCGTGAGGAGATTCGGTCATATGGCACCCCCTACGGCACACGGTGACGTCGCGTGGGCCGGGGCTGTTCGGCGGCCGCGGGCGGGACGGTGATCACAGGTAGGTCGTCGACTAGCATTGAGGCCGAGTCGTCACCTGCTGAAATTGACCAGCCAGCGATAACTTCATAAGCTGAACAGTGCGCTGTGTCCTCGTGCGGCCCGTCGCGGACAGGTGACTCCCAGAGTCGCGTGACCACTTCAGGC
>Ga0335075_10011818_pt1 | contig 13193 bp, 9 predicted proteins | sample Lox_Sample_24_FD_206723 | JGI IMG/M metagenome (GOLD analysis project Ga0335075, IMG submission 206723) | Soil microbial communities from Loxahatchee National Wildlife Refuge, Florida, United States - Lox_Sample_2.4 | ecosystem: Environmental > Terrestrial > Soil > Wetlands | place: USA: Florida... | reverse complement strand
GTTTTCCCAAACGAGATCCGCGGCTTGAAAGGCGGCATTAGATCAAGGCTTATCTACGTCGGACGAGGTGTGGAGTTTGTCAGCAGCGCCTCCTTTCCGGCAATAGTAGGACTGTGGAGGCCGAAGCTACGTTGAAGGCATCACAATTCGTCCGTTTAGTGAGCACACGGACCGCTTGGGATGGTCAGCAATGAGAATTTCAAATGTATTTCGCCTTCTTCTTCATTTGAAATTGCAAAGTTGCAGGCCGACTAAATTATTGCGAGTTCAGTGTCATGTTGGACGTTGATGTTGTGGTGCAGAGCCAAGATGTTATGGCGCCACCCTATGGTGTTGTCCGGAGCCTCCATCTCACCCCGCCAACGCTTTGTTGCCAAACAGAACTCGCGTTTCAACCTTCACGCAAAACCGCACCGCAAACCTACGCTAACTCACGCGAAGACATCTTGGATGCATAGCTATGGGTCTAGATGCACATCCCTCGCATTTCTCCATCACAGCTCAATCGAACGGCCAAGGAGCCACTGCGGCGGAAGTCCTTGACAGTCATCATCTGGTGATAGCTACAGAGAAGGCGGTTCTCTGCTTGGACAAAGATGGACTGGTCAGCATCTTTACGTCATCCTCAAGCGGCATACTCGCGGCAAAGGAGGCAAAAGATGGACGAGGCACTTTGGCCATTGCCGATAGTCAAGTCGTGGTGTTGCACAACGTCGAGAAGGGCGACAAAAGCTACAGGCTTAAAGGCACCGACGGGCAGATACGACTTCTCGAGTACTCCCCCGATGGAAGTAACCTCTTCTTCACGACCACTCTTCTTAATGCCGTTCAGATGTACAGTCTGACGGAGCAAAGGCTGCTCTCACCTGGTCCATGTCATCCCTCGCCACCAACAGTCATAGCGATATCGCCATCCTCACATCTGCTACTCTCATGCTCCGAAGCTCCTCCTATAATTTACCTTCAAGCGCTCGTTCTTGGTACGCAGCCCACACGTTTCCAACCTTGGGTTAGCAATGCTCCGGTTACACGAGCCGCGTTCCACAAGAGTAGACCGAATGTGTTCGCATTAGCATTCAAAGATGGCACAGTTGCAGCATATGATTACAGCAAAATCCCTCGCACTCAACCAGCGTTGAGCATTGACCGGATGCGTACTGATATACGGCAGCCAGGAGAAATTGGACATTTCAAGCAACATCATGTTGTCACGACGACAGGACTTGTAGATCCTGACGGATACATCTCAACGGCAAGCTTAGGCGGATATGACAGTGCAACAAAAACTATTGCAGCAGGGGCACGAAGCATTGGTATCACTGGTATTAACTTCATACCTGGCTTTAGAGCGCGATGTGTATCTGTTGGCGCCGATGGCAAATGCAAGGTTGTGGATTTCGAACTGCTCTACATGGTAAAAGAGTGGCACATCAAAGCTCCCGCGACGTGTTTGAATATCCTATCGCTGAAGACGGTGGATGAGGATGAAGGAGAACCGACTGAAAAAAGAAGAACGGTCAGCCAAATCTCCGTCAAAGCACCAACAGGCAATCAAAAGGGAGGGCCGGATGTTTGCCAGATCGCTATTGGCCGTGTCGACGGGAAAGTCTTGATTTATGATATGGTAGGGAATCTGCTTCGTGAAGTTGTAGCAGATATTTCCGGCGGGAGAGTGATCGACGTTGATTGGATTCGAGGTCCAAAGCCTCGAGCTCTCAACGATAGCTGCAGGATTGGCCTTATGGATAATGCGGGATGTATCGAGCTACGTGATTCGAAGCGTAGGAATCCCAGTATGCACAAAAAAGGGAGAAGAGTCGGCTTTGAGAAAGCAATAGGCCATCGGCGGAACGCCTCCGAGCTCACAATCATACGGAGCGAAAGCGACAAGCCCACCGCGAGTTCTATAGCGAGTGCACCTTCGAGTCCTACGATGAAGGCAACCATCGATAATGTGCATGAAATACCTGAAGTCGGAGGTTTGTCAGCAGAAGACATGTACAGCACTGTGAAGCATCACACCATCAAAGGTCCAATGGAGCGAGGATTACCAATAGGTCCGACGACTGGATACATGGATTTATTCTCTCCAGTTAAACCCGGTAGTGAAGCGGTGCCTGTTATTCCTATCAGGGAGAGTCCGAAGCGAAAACCGAGTACGAGGCCAAGGCCAAGAGTAACAAGCTCAACTTACAAATCGCCTGTCGGAACGCCACAAAATAGTTTGAAAGAGCCAGGATCAGCAAACAAGATTGAAAATATCGGACCACAAGACATTCGAAATAGAGGTGTACCAGGTTCGAAAGGGTTTGAATCCGAGCTGCAGCCACATGGAGGCATACATCGATCAAGTACGCACGAGACCTACAAACGGACTCCAGGAGCGTACATCACTTCCTCAAGCACTCGGCTATCCACCTCATCAAGTGTCAGCTCTGCCAACTCGAAGATTCTTTCCGATATCAAACGCTTCGCTGAGACTGGTACGTTTGATAATGGACCAAGACCTGGCAGCTTGGCAGTCTTTGCACCGTACATGCAGCAGAAGAAGAAAAGGATAGAAGATGAACGAAAGAGTAGGCGCCGGAGCTCAGCTGCTACTATCAGAATGAAAACGGATCGAAGAAGAAGCTCCATGCTTGGTGAAGCCCGGCAAGCAGTTATAGAGACTCCGGCCGACCATCAACAAGACGAAGATATTTGGTTCTCCAGTGAGTCCGGTTCCGAGTCAAAAGCAACTTCTGAAGAGACCAGACGTGGAAGGCGCTCGAAACAGAATACTAAGTCTAACCAACATCTTCGGTCTCGCGGAGTGAGTGGTCGGCCACGCCATGCATATGAAGCCATAGGTAGCAGCGAGAATGAGCCCACCAACATTACGACCAAGGAAATTTCCTCAATTCAACAAGGCCAGAGCGAATCCTCGCACCACACGCACCCACCGGCTTTTATTTGCAAAGAGTCTCTATCGTCCAGCCTCGAACCAATGAAAAGCACATCAACATCCCAGGAGTACAGCAGCACCACGCAGTCTCCACCCTCCATCTCTCCCGCAGACTCCGGCCACCCGTCCATCTCCGCGCCACCCACAGCACCACCACCGTACGTCAACGCCACGGCATCCCACCCAGCGGCCTCCAGCACGACCACCACCACGCAAGCCACCAGCGCCACCCCAACCGAAGCCACTCCGACGCCGCTCCCGCCCAGCAGCGGCCCTCGCCTCGCGGCCGCGCCAGCCCCGCAGCTGCCGCTGCCGCCCGGCTACGCCGCGAGCTTTGCCGGCCCCGTGGACGTCGAGATGTACCTGCCGCGCAAGGGCAGCCTGGCGGCGGGCGAGCCGGGCCGCAGCCCGAGCCCGGGGAAGCGGCGCCGGGCGCGCACCGAGGAACGACGAAAGACGCCCAAGAGCCCGTTTGAGCGCGCGCGCGAGCGCAGGGCCCTGGGCGACGTCAGCGGGAATGAGAGGGGGAGTCCGAGGGCCAGGGGGAAGGAGGGCGCCGCGGTGGGACGCGTGGGTGAGGGGGTGCCGGTGCTGGGTGATGGGATGGGGGAGTGTTGTGCGCATTGTGGGGAGTTGAGGGGTGAGGTGGAGAGGTTGAGGGAGGAGATTGTGAGTTTGAGGAGGCTTGTTAAGGGGAAAAGGAAGGCCACGAGCAGTGGCCGTTCGTGATGCATTGCTTGGTGTTGCATGCAAGATACCCAATCCTTAAGCACAGCGCTTTGGCGCTGCATAATATATAATATCTGAGAGCGTCCATAGCAATACTCGACTTTCCAATTGAATTTTCACTTCTTTAAATATCATCATCATGAGGTACTTCAGAATCCATACTCAGTCCCCAAAATGCTCGTACTCTATTCTAAGCGAAACTCAGATTGATTCACCTTTATCTCGACAAGGCGAACACCGCTAAAGATTTCTTTCATCTTTTGACTGTTGACGCACTGGACCTACGCTTTCATCGTCTCGTAGTGGCTTTTTGCTCTGACCTTCGGACCCCATCTATAAAGCACCCAAGGAATTGGAAGCATTACGAGCGACAAGAAACCCAGCAGGCTGATCGCCCAAGCGATTCCAAGTTTAGTGAACACTATTCTCTTAAGCTACTTGTCCTGTATCGCTGGATTGGAAAGCAGGAAAACTTACTCTGTAGCGTAAATAACGGAAACATAGCCCCAAGTACGTATCTGGCCAATGAATTCGCTGCTACTGCTGACGCGCCATTCTGCGGTCCATATACATCAATAAGATACAGCGATGTTGTCGTCTATCATGCAAAACTCATATTAGTTGATTGAATTTACGTTTCGGCGACCAGAACTGCCCAAACAACAGGGAACTGAGGTTGGAGCGACTTACAAAGATGCATAAATTACCCCATGCATACGGCATAGTGCCTACAACCGGTACAATCCAATGTACGTCACGTCTCGCCGTCCACGCAAACCAAAACAAGCCAATAGACACTCCCACGCTACCCGGCATGGCGCTGTAAAGTCTATGCTCGGGTGCCGCAAGTTGTTGACCAGCTGCTCGTGCGGCTCGGTGCGCAGGAATGTAAAACAGTCGATCAGCAGCGATGTTGGTTGGAACAGCAATGGTGAATGCGATACCGCTGGCGAGGAATGTGAGACCGGACTGCGATAAGCTGAAGCCATACACTTCGCCGAAGACAATCGGAAAGGCGGCGAAGAAGACATAGAAGAGTGCGAATAGGAATGCAGTATATAGAGACATTAGGAAGACAATAGGCTCGAAAAAGAGCATGTGCACCGGACGACATAACGTGACGGTTAGAAGGAATTTGAGAGTTTGTGCCTATGATATTGTGGGTGGTGGTGGACCCGGTAGGTTTAATCTTTTCGAACGTTGTTTAAGGATAATTTTCTTGTAAGTTTCGTGCATGGGTAGAGATAGGATGTAGATTGGCACCGATGCAAAGAGCATGCACCATTGGGTCCAAGCGTAGCCTTTATATTGGGCGGCGAACCCACCCACTACAGGACTGTTTTGAGACTTGTAAGTGCTCTCTATTCGATCGAAATGCAAAGCGGAATAATGGCTCACCCAAGACATGGTCCCATGAAAGGCATCCAAGCAAAGGTCGATGTAGATAAAGCTCGCCAGTGAGGTGGAAATATATCTGAGTTCGTTCCAGAACAAACAGCAAGCACAGGTGATCCTGCCATGGCAGCCAGAGACCGGCAGATGACAATACCTGCAAATGTTTTGCTGAGCCCTGCACCGAGTGTGAAGAGCATGCTGATTGGCAGGGAGAGACGATACACTATTCGTCGACCGTAGGTTTCGCTCAGTGGAGCAGCTATCATCGGCCCAAAAGCAAGTCCAATGACGTAGAGTGATAGAGGTAACATGGCCGAGGTATGCGAGACATGAAATCTGATCATGATGTCGTGTGCTGCAGGAGCATAAACACTGGAGCCAAATGTGGTAGCAAAGGCGAATAATGCCGGAGGAATAGTATGGAAGATACGCTTCGAGATAGGCCAGTTTCGAGGGTTGTCTGGATCATCAGGTCCTGTCCAGTCTTGAGCTGGGGACACTTGTTGAACAGTTGAGTTGGTGTGCGAGGCTGATGGATAACTTTGGATCGTCCCTTCGCAGTGGGATTTGTGTGTGCTGCTTTCTGTGGAAGATTGTATGTCAATACTTTGCTCATCTTCGTCCGCCTCTTCATTCTCTTTCTCTTCCGTGGATTGTTCCTCAAGGTCTGCATTGATAGCAAACGATACACGACTACGATTGTGCTTTTTATCCATAGGAGTTAATTGTGAGAGACAGTTTGCTGTCGTAATCTCCAGGTCCTTTTTGTTATCCATTGCGATTTCTACCGGATATACACCACTAATTTTCAGTTAAATCCAATGTAAAAAAGGGAGGGAAATGGAAGTCAATTAACAAAGGATTTATTTCAAGGCGGCTTGCTCCGGGAGTGGTATTCTTTTAAGCCCGTTTCTCCATTCGATCACGTCTTCGTCTTCCAGAAACTGTCTACTACGGTCAACCATGCTGCTATACGCCTCTAGCGAACCGGACAGTCGGATAATTAATGAACAGCAGCAACCACCCAATTACATGACTCCACTCCATATTGGAACTCCGTATGTGGGGTGCCGGTAATATAGTGCGGGCAAAAACGCCATGAAATCCCTCAAACAATAGTTGCTAAAGCCCGAAGAAATTTGGAGCAGAGTGACGGCGGATTTATCGACGAAGGGCAGCTGTACGATAGCCTCGGTATCAAAGGTTTGTTATGAACGACCTGCGATCTCTCACAACCGCTCGGCTACACAGCCGGCGCCTAGCTCCTTACTCGCTTCTAACTCGTGCTTGCAAAGCAAAGACTACGTGAAAACAGTTGACAGAATACAGAAATTCAGAAACTAAAGACTGGTAACACGGAAGGATGTCCATAGAGTTCATGGGCGGACGAAAGATTTTCCGTTTTGCTGACGAGAGAAGTCAAGAAGGCATGAAGTCAAACCAATGTTCACCAGCTTCTAACTCTGGATTGACCATGTTCTTTGCCTAAAGCATCAATTCAGAGATATCGAATATGAACACGCCTTGTAATGGACATTGCATCTTGAAATACGAGACCAAAGCTTTAGATTCACTGTCTTGAAGGGGTGATGGTTTCACGACCTTGCTGCTTCTTCAAAGCATCCTCCTCTGTGGATCGCGTCTCCAAGATTTACGGTTTGGGCCCTTCCTCTGGAGTCTACCGCACCAATGTGTATACCAGCTTGTGAAGATAGCTTAACTACGAGGAATGGGAACGGTATCAGCACATGTAACTTTGTTGGTTTATTAATGATTATCTAGTGAAATTTCGACCAATTCCCCTCGCCGTCTTCACCCATAGTCTGCCTCGCCATGGGGATATATTCTATAGATGCCTAAGAAAAGCTACAGCATATTGTCAGCAGTTAATGTAAGACGAATGGTTTAATGCGAGTCCAGTTCCGCGTCCGAGGGCAATCACTCCGGTGTGTCATATTTCAAATTCCTCATCTTTAAATCTCCTGGAATGAGTTACTATCGGCTGAAAGTGGCTTAATATTTAAATCGCCCACTACGACTTTAATTCATTTCTTGAACATCAACACCTTCTGTGTAGACCTGCAATTTACAAAACAAGAGCGTTCTCAGCACCTTTCCCAAAGACTCCCAAAGTTACCCTACCTCTGCAGAGGTAGCCAGTTTTCGCCCTTTTTCTCCTCCCGCGATGCAATCAAACTCCAAGGCATTGCTTGCCGAGTTCTGGAGGTAAGATTCATCCATCATGCTCGAAACGATCAACTCTAGGCTAATGATCATCAAGAGACTCGCAGATTGAAACCGTCAAAATCGAAGTCGAATCCGGGAATAGGTCATTCATCCTGCCCAAAGACGTTCTCATCGAAACGGGCCGCTACTTTTTGAACTGCCTCGCTGGCCCATTCGAGGAGTCCAAAAGTCATGTCGTCAAAATGCCCCACGTCATGGCAAGAACATTTGCCAACTTCGTAGATTGGCTGATATTTGGAGAAATGCATGCAATCGCGGTGCTCCAAGAAGATCAGGGAGATTGCAACAATCCAGACTGCAGCCTACACAACGAAGTTACGACACAGCTTACCCGTCTTCTCATATTTGGGGACAGTATTCAGTGCCACGATCTTGTAAATCGTGCCATGCTTCAGTTGCATTCTACTCCATATGAGGAGGAAGATTTGGACCTGATTAGGGAAATTTACGACCACACCACCTCGAACCATCCGCTCCGGGATTTTATTGCGGCTCACGTCGCATATTCCATTGATTTAGGCTGGATCGGCATGGGAGAGCTGCACAATACAGAAGGGAGGATCCGACGAGACTTTCTAATGCGAGTTTGTGAGCAGGAGCACAAGTTCCGGTGTATCAAGCAAAGACGTATGAATGTATCAGACGTAGACGAATACCAAGTAAGCTACTAAGGCGACAGTGTGGGCCGAGCTTCTAAAGATCGGATGATCCTGTAATGCTCGAAGCTGAAGGTAATGGGCCTAGAATAGCAAAACATATTTATGGAAAACATTGGTCATTGCTTGCAGTCGTATACAAATTGAATGTAATGTCTCGCAACGATACAAAGCGTAAAGTGCATTTTCGGACGCGAGACGATAGGGCCAAAGCAAATGTGCAGCTGATTGGATAACAGCTGTTGAAGCTCGTTACTACAACCGTCGGACCAGAACCGCGTTCACGGGATTTAGCCACGAGGTCTCACTCACGAGCTTCAACATCCCCATCACATTTGTTGAACTTTGCAGATGTGTCGATATACGCGCCTGCTCTCTTCGATATGTCGATATTCCGATCCTGGCTACCGAATCGGCCACTACGTACCAGTTATGAACTTCCGCTGTGGCAGAACGAGCTCGAAGCCTCCACTATTCCTCCTCCCATTGTAGCCTCAAGAGTCCTCTCTCCTCCAAGACGCAGTGTCTCGCCACCACCTTCCACAGATGAAATGGGAGTCTTACGGCATAAAGAGAAAGAACTTCAACAGATCCTACAAGAATTGCTCGATGCTCAAGCCGAAGGTCTTATGGCTGGCTTAGGCCGCGCTGCGACGGACGATGTGACTTCGAATGGAAGTTTGACTCCCACAATCAGTAGCGTGAGGAGTCAAACACATTCTCCAGCTCCTCCGATTCGGCGGCGGAAGCTCGGTCTCCGCGGCGCGCGGCGAGCGTTATACCGAACGATCCACGAATACTCCCAGCTAAAAGAGCAGGAAAGCCAGCTGATCCAGTCCGAACTAGACCACGACGAAGCGGTGCTCGGCCAGCTCAACGACTGGGACGCGCGGCGCAGCGGGCTGCAAAGCGAAATGCAGCGGATCGCGGCGCAGGACACGGAGCGGCGCAAACGCGCGCTGGCGGCGGAGTCGGCGGCGCTGGCGGCCGAAATCGAGGCGCTGGCGGCGCGGCTGGCGCAGCTGCGCAGCCGCCACGCGCTGCTGCAGCGCGAGCTGGCCGCGCTCGACAACGCGGTCCAGTCGCAGCTGGCGTCGTACAGGGCCGCGCTCGCCCTGCTCGACGCCGACGTCGCCGCGTTCCTGGCGCGCCCGCTGCCCGCTGCGCCGCCCGCCGGCCCCGACCCCGATGCCGACGCCTTCTGGGCCCTGCCGCCGGCCCGCCGCACCCTCGATATGGCGCGCGACCATTGGGGGGCGCGGGCGGCGGCGCTGGCCGCGCGGAGGACCGCTGCTGCTCGTGACCGGGCGGCGCTCGATGACGGTGCGGTCGTGTGGCGCCGGGTCGTCGAGGACGTGGCTGGCTTTGAGCGCTTCCTGCGCGAGGAGACGGGACGGGTGGCGGCGGGCGGCGGGAAGGGCAGGGCGAAAGGGGAGGGCGAGGCGGCCAGGGAGGTGCTGCGGAAGATGGATGACGTGATTGCGGCGGTGGATGCGAACTTGGGCGTTGCGGTCGCCAAGAGGTGGAAGCTGCTGGAGGTGTGCATTGGTGCCGAGTTGGAGGCGCTGAGGCAGGGGAGGGATGTCCTTGAGGAGGCATTTGGATTGGCGGAAGAAGGAGGATTGGAAAAGACGGTGACGGATCCTTCGGTTGCTGCGAATGAGCGCGGTTTGGGTAGTATCAGCAAGGTGGCGGGTGGACAGGATGGAGGGACGCAGCAGCAGATGTACGATACGGATGATGATGGACCAGACGAGCAAATCATGTTTTCCAGGGTGAAAGCAAATGGCATTGGCTTGTGATTGCGAAGTGGATTCATCGAATCACTATCGTCAAAGTTAACGTCTATAGATAAATAGTTCCAGCCGATGAGAGCTTTTGACCATTGAATATCAAAAGCTCTACTTCTTAGCTTCCAATATTGAAAGTCACTCTTCAATCATGGTCATTAACCCTGTGAGCCTTAATATTCGCTATCCACAGCTCGATTTCTTGACGCGTTCGAGGAGTATTTGGCACACGTAGCAATTGGTCTAGGAGAGAAACATATTGCATATCTTTCTACCAGCTTTCCAAGACATCCTTAATACCCTCAAAGAATGAATGGCATTATTCATAAAACTCTACCCAAATAGTAATGAATATCCCGTACCGAAGTCTTGTTTAACTCACCGCTCTATGGTTTCCTACACCCATCTGAGCAGCAAAGAAACCTCAGTATCCGTGCTCCTTCAACTCTTTCTCACTCCAGGTCCACAACTTCTCCGTGAGCTCATCATCCTTGACAAACTTACTACCCGGGCTTTTCTGGCCAACAGGCAGGTAGTATGCGCCGGACTCAACCTTGCCAAAACCCTCACCCTTGGGCGCTACGCAAGCCCAAAGCTGGTTCTTAGCACCATTCGCCGGAGTGTTGAGAAAGAGAGCAACAACAGGCCTGAGCCACAGAAATTTTTCCATCGATGTATTTCCGAGGTTGGTGTTGACTACCCCAGGGTGGATTGAAACGCTGGTGATGGACGGATACTTTGCTGTGAGAGCCTGGGTGAACTTGATATTCGCCAGTTTTGACTGAGCGTAACGAACCCAGACGCCCGCATCTGGCAGATCTGGGTGCTCAAAATCGATCCCCTTGCTTGGAGCCATCAGGTGCCCCTGTGAACTGAGGTTGATTATACGGACATCCGAACCAGGATTCGATGCCGTCTTTTGCAGCGTCGGTAGAAGCAGCTTCGTCAACAGGAAATGGCCCATGTGGTTGGTGCCGAATTGAACTTCGTAATCTTCTTTCGTTTTGGTGGGCGGGACAGCCATCTGATTGCGTTATAAGTAATGAGACATGAACAGAATCGAATCGTTGGTACGAACCAGACCAGCATTGTTGACGAGGATGTCTAGACGATCATGTTTGGCATTAAACTCTTTGGCCGCAGCTGCTATGGAAGCGAATGATCCAAGGTCGAGATCCAATAACTCGACTGGAGCATTCGGAACTGCTTCTTTAATCTCCTTGAGGGCCTCTTCAGCCTTGGCCTTACTTCTAGAAGCGAGAACGACGGTGGCTGGACCATGTCTTGCCAACTCTTTTACGGTTTCTTTACCCAGGCCACTGTTTCCTGATGGATTAAGTGTAATTAATGCCTGCTAAGTAGATATGACGTAGGGGAAACAACATACCGCCAGTAACGAGGATGACTTTCCCATCAAGCTTTGGGATGTCTTTGTCAGGTGAGAAGGCAACGCTCTTTCCCCATAGAAAGCCCATTTTTGACTCCACGAATGGATTAGTTCTGCCTACGGTAAGTGTTGATGATTAGTGGATGTTGAAGAAGGGAATCGGCATCGGTCCTTGCCGCACATCCCGGGCGCTTGTAAGCTTTATCGATATCGTATTGCATGGCAACCAATACGGTATCACGTGTATTGCACGAAGTAAGGGGAGTTACTCCAAACCATATATGCAGACTGCATTTCACTGGCCATTTCCAAACGAAGTAAGATTGGTTTCCATTATTTAAACTGGTTCTGGCTTATTATTTGTTCGCAGATCGTACGCAGGAGTGACGTGTCCGGTTGATGTGCCCACATAACTATTGAAGACTTGTAGCAACGGACATGCAGTATTTTTATTTTATGGAAAATAGTTGAGCATTAAAGGCCTCATCATGATAATCGCCACGTTTTCATGTTATTGGATACTTGAAGGCCGTTACGTAGCTATATAAACCCAATTTTTGCAGTAAACTAAGCTCCGATTTCATGACCTCTAGCTCTTTGAAGGCGGTATTGCCGACGTACTACTTTCGACCCACATTCCATTTGTCGACAACCATCATACGTTACATGTGGCCGCTTATTGCGTTGTAGAGTACGGAGTACTCGGGATACAATGTACCCGGAGTCTTGGCAAGCCCTCATCCGGCAGATTCACATCCCCGATTTGCTCTCTGGCAGAGTCGTAACTCATGCCGCATCTACCTCTATCAACCTAACGCGAAAGTCCCGCGGTTGGAGCTGTCGATTAAGTCCGTCATGTCCTGTCTTCAATGCCGAGCCATATCGAAATCATTAACATAGCAACTGCACCTCGAGTCTCTACGCTTGTCGAGCTGCGCTGTTGAAAAAGGCGTCAAAACTGTCGGAACTCATTGCCCCTCCCATCACCCTGGCGTCGTCTGTTGTCAACCCTATTCGGAACGCAACGACTTGTCCCACCGGGGCCGGCGCGAGCGTTGCACCACCAACCGTACCGAAAAAAGCTCCTGAGCGATCTTCCATCTTGTCAACCAACCATTTGTATCCTTGCTCAGTGACTGAACGTGAGGTGTACGGACTCTTTGCTGCGACGGTTGGCGTTTTCATCGCTTGGTGCTGAGAGCGCTGCCTTTCGAGCATCATTGCCGGCGACATGGAGGGCAATGGATTCATCCTGCGTATCCTTTGATTGGAGAGCCCAGCAGAGGAACTGGCCTGCGAATTGGTGGTATTCCTTGAGTCGGCGGCTGACTTTGGTTTGTTGGCTTCCTCGATCATACCCGAAGCCAAGGAAGGGGAAGTGTACTCGCACGGCCAAATGACTTCAAGGTTTGATATGAAGAACTCAAGATCGTTAATCAGATTATCGAATTTTTGTTTATCGCGGATCACCCAGGTAGTCGTCCGTCTGACGCTTGACATACGAATGCGGCTCAAACCGAAACACTGGCTCTTCCGACTAATGGGTGGATCTATGCGGCCCGAATGGACTACTGCGGACTTTCGGCTCGACAGGCCATATTTATCTTTGAGGGATTCGGCGCTGCCTATGATATCGGCGATACCGTGCAAGCTGGCGCGAATCAACGTTCCTTCCAGCGATCGTTGGTGCCCAAGCTCTTCATCCAGCTGACAACTATCTGCGCCCTGCTGCAGCGCATGCCCCCAAGTGTGGAGACGCGACTTGAGCAACGAAAGTTTCAAACATGCCGTCGTGTAGTCGTACTCATAACTCTTGCTCAACTGAAAGTAATCGACTAACTCGACGCAGGTGGTGAACAAAGAAGCGAGCGCGACAATCCCGAGGGCAAGGCCCGCAGGTTCTGCCATAGTCCGGCTCAGGAGTAGCAGACAGGCTGTGAAGTGCGGTGAGAGATGGCATCCGCGTGCGGAAGGGCTAGGACCGTATTCAAGTACGGAGTACATCAGCCGACCTTCTCTGCCGGGCGAGATGTGCTGTCAGCATA
>Ga0335075_10011816_pt1 | contig 13194 bp, 7 predicted proteins | sample Lox_Sample_24_FD_206723 | JGI IMG/M metagenome (GOLD analysis project Ga0335075, IMG submission 206723) | Soil microbial communities from Loxahatchee National Wildlife Refuge, Florida, United States - Lox_Sample_2.4 | ecosystem: Environmental > Terrestrial > Soil > Wetlands | place: USA: Florida... | reverse complement strand
GGGACCAGGTCAGGCAGGCAGCGATCAGCCTGGACGAGGCCGGCCATCGGGATGCCGGGGAAGCTGCCAGATCGGCGCGCCCGCTGGTGCGCCGGATCGGGCTGGCCGACATTCGCTATGCGCTCGCCAAGGGCATCGAGGACTTCAACGCCGATCCCACCCATTACCTGTTCCTGTGCGCGCTATACCCGGTGGTGGGCTTGATCCTGGCGCGATTCGCCTCGGGCGCCGGCGTGATGCAACTGGTGTATCCGCTGGCGGCCGGCTTTGCGTTGCTTGGGCCGCTGGGCGGGATCGGCATCTACGAGATGAGCATGCGCCGCGAGCGGGGCCAGGAGGTCCACTGGTGGAATGCGTTCTACGTGGTTCGCTCGCCGGCGCTGGGTGCGATCGTGAAGCTGGGGCTGACGCTGGCGGTGATCTTCGTGCTCTGGCTGGTCGCGGCACAGACCATCTACCGGCTGATCCTGGGCGCCGCTCCCCCTGTCTCGGCGGCAGCGTTCCTGCACACCCTGTTTGCCACGGGGGCGGGCTGGGCGCTGATCATCGTGGGCAATTTCGTGGGCTTCCTGTTCGCCCTGCTGGTCCTGATGCTCAGCGTGGTTTCCTTCCAACTGATCCTGGACCGTCAGGTGACCGCCGAGATCGCCATTCGGACATCGATCCGCACGGTGGTGGTGAGCCCCAGGACGATGGCGGTCTGGGGGCTCGTCATTGCCGGCGGCCTGGTTCTGGGCTCGATCCCGCTGCTGCTCGGGCTCGCGCTGGTGTTTCCCGTGCTGGGCCATGCCAGCTGGCACCTGTATCGGCGGGTCGTGCTACCGTAAGGACCGCGCGGGGGCGCCGGCTTCCCCGAAGCGTCTCGCGGCTGTAGTAGCACTGTAACGCGAGTCCGCTAGGGCCGGCCGCGACCAGGGGGAGAAGCACCGCAATGCACCGCCGCAACCTGCTTGCCGGCACCGCCGCGCTCGCCGCCGTTCCGTTTGCACCGCCGGCGCGCGCCCAGACGAACGCGGGGGGCCCGACGAAGCTCGTATTCTGGCACGCCATGACGGGTCCGCTCGGCGACCAGGTGATGACGATCGTGTCGGGCTTCAACGCCTCGCAGAGCGCGGTGCAAGTCCAGGCGATCTACAAGGGCGGCTATGCCGACCTGATGACCGCGACCATCGCCGCCTTCCGTGCCGGCCAGGCGCCCAACCTGGTGCAGATCTTCGAGGTCGGCACCGAGAACATGATCGCCGCCGGCCGAGCCACCAAGGAAGTCTGGCAGTTGGTCAAGGAGACCGGGGTTTCGATCGACCCGAAAGCATACATCCCGGCCGTGCGCGGCTATTACAGCCTGCCCGACGGACGGATGGCGTCGATGCCGTTCAATTCGTCCACCGCGATGATGTGGTACAGCAAGGATGCATTCCAAAAGGCCGGCCTAGACCCAACGAAACCCCCGGCGACGTGGCAGGAAGTGACTGCGGCGGCGGACAAGATCAAGAGCAAGAACGCGGCGCAGATCCCAATGAACTCCTCATGGTTCACATGGGTCATGGTCGAGCAGTACGGCGCCATCCACAATATCCCATTCGCCACCAAGGAGAATGGGTTCGCGGGGCTGGACGCGGTGCTGCAGATCAACAGCAAGCCGCACGTCGCGATCATCGACCGGATGCTGGCGATGGCGAAGGACGGCACGTTCAAATACGGCGGCCGCGACAACGCACCCGATCCGATTTTCCTGGCCGGGCAGGCGGCGATCTCGTTCAACTCCTCCGCCTATCGCGGGGCGCTGGTGCAAGGCGCGAAATTCGCCTTCGCCCAGGCGCTGCTCCCGTACGACCCGACGATCGTCAGGCAGCCGATCAACTCGATCATCGGGGGGGCGAGCCTGTGGCCGATGACAGCGCCGCACCGCACCGAAGCGGACTACAAGGCGCTGGCGGAGTTCCTGCGATATCTGGCCAAGCCGCAGGTCGATGCGACCTGGGCGGAGAACACGGGTTACGTGCCCGTCACGCTGGCCGGCGCGGCGCTGATGCAACAGCAGGGCTGGTTCGACAAGAACCCCGGCACCGACCTGCCGATCAAGCAGCTAACACGAGGCAAGGTAACCCCCAACTCCCGCGGCATCCGGCTCGGACGGCTGCCGGAGATCCGCAACATCATCTCGGAGGAGTTCGAGAAGGCGCTGCAAGGCGGGATGAGCGCACAGCAGGTGATGGACAATTCCGTCGAGCGCGGGAACCAGGTGCTGCGGCAGTTTCAGCGGTCGGTGCGGGCGTGACGATATCTCTGGTTACGGACGAAATCTAAGCCGGCACGCTTATATGTGACATAATCAGGTGTGCCGCCGTCATGGCTGATCCTGCCGGCCATCCCTGCGGCCCCTGCCATGCCGGCCGGGACGTGCAGATGGCCGGCACAAGACCAGCCGTGACGGTGTTGGAAGCCTTGTGCCCCACACAAGTTGCCTCCTGGGCTTGTGCTTGTCTGCATTCCCCGAGTACGTGCATCCATCACAACAACAAATACCAGGAAGCGTCTCAGAATGAGCTCCGTCACCGAAGGGCAGCGGCCAGGCGCCCCACCACCTGCCGGCGCGATGAAGCCGATGGCCACCGCCAGCGCACGGCTCGACAGACTGCCGATCACATCGCTGCACCGTATTGCCGCCGCCGCCCTGGCCTTCGCCTATTTCTTCGAGCTCGCCGACCTCAACACCTTCGCCTACGCCGCACCCGGCGTGAGGCAGGCCTGGAACATCCCGAACAGTGCAATCGCCCTGATTACTGCCGCAAGCTTCGGCGGGATGTTCATCGGCGCGGTCTTCGGCGGCCGGTTCTCCGACGCGTTCGGGCGCAAGCGTGGCTTCATTATCTCCATTCTCGTCTATGCGCTGTTTTCGTTCCTCAATGCACTCTCCTGGGACGTCGCCTCGTTGGCCATCTTCCGCTTCCTCACCGGCGTCGGCCTGTCGGGAATGACGGTGATCGCCAACACCTATATCAGCGAGTTCTTCCCCGCCGACGTCCGCGGCAAATACATGGGACGCATCGTCACCATCGGGTTGATCGGCATCCCGGCGACCGCCTGGGTCGCTCGCTTTCTGGTGCCCATCGCGCCCTGGGGCTGGCGTCTTGTGTTTGTCTGGGGCGGTCTTGGCATCTTCGCGGTCCTGATCGCGCTGCGCATGAAGGAGTCGCCGCGCTGGCACGTGCGCTGGAATCAGATCGCGCACGCCGATACGATCCTCGACGATCTGGAAGCCGTTGCTGTCAAAGAGCACGGCCCGCTCGCGCCCGCTGCCGCCACGCCGCCCGAACCCGCGCCGCCTCCCGGCGCCTTTCGTCTGCTTTTTGCCGGCAAGCAGCAGGGTCGCACCATCATCCTGTTGCTGGCATGGATTTTCCAGACGCTCGGCTTTTACGGCTTCGTCGCCTGGGTACCCACGCTCCTGGCTCAGCACGGCTTCACATTGGTGCAGTCGCTGAGCTATTCGAGCCTGATCGCCATCATGAACCCGATCGGTGCGCTCATCGCCTCCGACCTCGTCGAACGCTTCGAGCGCAAATGGTTCATCACCGTCGATGGCGTGCTGATCGCGATCTTCGGATTGGCCTACGGCTTCTCGGGCGCGCCCGTCTTTATCGTGCTTTTTGGTTCGCTGGTCGTGATCACCCTGCAATGCATGGCGGTTGGCCTCTACACCTATACGCCCGAGCTCTACCCGACGAACGTCCGCGGCTTCGGCATGGGGCTGACTTATGGCACCGGCCGACTTGCCAATGTGCTTGGCCCCTTCTTCGTCAGCGCCATTTTTGCCGCCGCCGGATATATCAGCGTGTTCGTCTATATCGCGGCGTGCTGGATGGTGGTCGTGCTGGTGGTCGGCGCCTTCGGACCGACGACCACCGGAAAGTCGCTGGAGGTGCTCGAGTAGCCGCCCCGGAGGAAAGCAATGGCCGCCACCGTGATCGACTCTGCCGTGTTCCGCGACATCTTCGGCACGCCCGCCATGCGGCAGGTCTTCTCCGACGAAAGTCGCGTGCAGTACTACCTCGACATCGAGGCGGCACTGGCTCGCGTGCAGGCGCGCCTCGGCATTATTCCGGCCGAGGCGGCGGATGCCATCATCCGCCAGTGCTCGGTCGAGAAGATCGACATGGCGAAGCTCAAACAGGCCACCGAGCGCATCGGCTATCCCGTGCTGCCGGTGGTGCAGCAACTCGTCCAGCTCTGCGAGCGCGGCCTCGGCGAGTGGTGCCACTGGGGCGCCACCACCCAGGATGTCACCGACACCGCCACCATTCTGCAAATTCGCGCCGCATTGAGCCTGGTCGAGCAGGATCTGGTTGCGATTGCCGATGCGCTCGCCGGGCTTGCCCGCCGCTATCGCGACACGCCGATGGCGGGGCGCAGCAATCTGCAGCAGGCAACGCCGATCACCTTCGGCTATAAATGCGCGGTTCTCTTGGCTGCTTTCCAGCGCCATCTCGTCCGCCTGGCCGAGCTTCGCCCGCGGGTCCTGGTCGGCGAGTTCGGCGGCGCGACCGGCACGCTTGCCTCGCTCGGTGATCGCGGTCTCGAAGTGCAGCGATTGCTCATGGCCGAGCTTGGTCTCGGCCAGCCGGAGATTGCCTGGCACACGGTGCGCGACCGCATCGCGGAGGTTGGCTGCTTTCTTGGCCTGGTTACCGGCACGCTCGGCAAGATCGCCACTGACGTGAAGCTGATGATGCAGACCGAGGTCGAGGAGGTCTATGAGCCCTTTGCTGAAGGCCGCGGCAGCAGCAGCACGATGCCGCAGAAGCGCAACCCGATTTCATCTGTCTATATCCATTCGTGCATCGGCGTGGTGCGGCAGCACGTAGCGGCCCTGCTGGACGCCATGGTCGCGGATCATGAGCGTTCCACCGGCCCCTGGGAGATCGAATGGATCGCGCTGCCCGAGGTCTTCGTTCTTTCCGCTGCCGCGCTTGCACAAACTCGCTTCGTGCTCGAAGGGCTGGTGGTCGATCCTGCTCGGATGCGGAAGAACCTTGATCTCACCGGTGGCCTTGTCATCTCCGAGGCGGTCATGATGGGCCTCGGCCCGGCGTTGGGACGCCAGCGCGCGCATGACCTTGTCTATGAGATCTGCCGAGCCGTGATCGCCGGCGAGGGCAGTTTCCTCGATTTGCTCGCTGCGCATCCCGAGATCAAACCGCACATCGACCGCGATGCCCTCGCCCGCTTGCTGGATCCGGCGAATTATTGCGGCCTGTCCGGCGCGATGGTGGACCGCGTTCTGGAGGCGTACCGGGTAAACCGCGGTATGCGAAGCCAGCCGGCATGAGCGGGCCGGCCATGGCAACCGCATCATCGTTGCAATTGCACCAGTGCAGCGAATCGTTCATTTTGCCGGGTAGGCGATAAACTTACGGCGGACGCAGTCCGCCGTCGGCGCGCCGGCGGACTGTGTCCGCCCTGGGACGCTGCACGGCTGGCCACCAGAATCAACGACGCAGGGCACTACGCGGCCGAAAGACTGGCTCTTGGGCGAACCCAGCCCCACGTCCTGCTGTGCCGGAGCCCCGCAAGGACAGCAAGACCCGCAAACGCACGCCGACGAACCTCACTGCCCGACCGGCCGAGCGAATCGAGCAGTTGTGCGGGCTCCGTGCAAAGCGCAGCGCATCTGCGTTCATCTGCGTGCATCTGTGGTTCCATTCCCTTGGGAACCACAGATGCACGCAGATGAACGCAGATGAAGTTGGACGGCACGCAATAACCAGGGTCGGTTCGGCGCGGCTCACGCCGGCCGTGGCCCTGATCATCGCCCGTGCTTTCGAGTTGCTTGCTCGGGCAACTCGCTATATCAATGACGTGCGCTCAAAGGTGGGCAAAGTTCTAGCTTAATACCAGACGGCCAAAAGGTCGACTCTCTAGCGCCGCTCCCACCTCGTCATGGCCGGCCTTGTGCCGGCCATCTCCCGCCAGTTCGGGCACGTCAGCCGCAACAGCCGGCCCGGCGGCAAGCGTGCATCGGCGTGCATCTTCTTATGTCTGCGTTTAGAAAGAAAGCTTTACCACGAAGGCACAGAGACACAGAGATTGACCATAGACCACCAGGCGGCCACCTTGGCAGGCCATCCACGTCTTTCTTTCGGGTGTGACCGAGAGCGCTGTTAAAGGGTCAACCGACTTGCCGCAACGCACGCTTGTCTCTAAATGTTTGCCTCTGTGATTAGGCTTTGTTTTTTCTTCGATGCTGCCCACACATGCTGAGCGGCCGGCGATGCAAGACCGACACAGCGAATGCGCCCCGATCCCGTGCCTCTGTCTCGACGGCAGAGATCTCTTGGCGAGCAAGGAAGAGCCCACTCCAGAACGATAGCCTCCAGCGCCCCGAGTCGTTCATATTGCGGCGTATACCCGCTTCAGCTTAGCAGACGATCTCGCCGATCCGGCGGGGCGATCCCAAACCGATGCCGCCGAGGTCCCGTCGCCCCCTGACACCTCGCGCGTCGCGGTCCGGACCCAATACCCGGCATGACACAGAAAAGATTCCATCGTACGACCATTCTGCCCTTGAAATCGCTCGCGGCCTGTGCTTATATTCCGCCCGTGTCCCACGCAGCCACCGCACCGATCGAAGCCCTCCCACCCGAGCGCCAGCGCACCGTCCCAGGCCGCATCGGCGTGCTCCTCGGCATCGTCCACACCCTCATCGCCTACGGCCGCAATCTCGCCGCGACCCTGCAACTGCACGTCCCCGCGCCGCATCTCCTCCCCTGCTTCACCTACGTCGCCACCGCCTTCGACATCAGCAGTCTCCCGCTGATCCTCAACCGCATCACCCGCGGCCTGCTCCGCGCCGCCGCGCTCCAGGAAAGGCTCCGCCGCCGCGCCGCCAGCGGCCGCGATTTCGAGCTGCGTCCCCGCATCCGCCCGCCCTCGTCCGCACGCACGTCACACGGCGGCGGCAAACGAACCCGCCGCCTGCACGACCCGGCTCGCAACCGGTTCTTCGCCTACCCGCCCATGCTCTCGGAGATTGCCGCCGAGGACCAGCGCCGCCCGATCGCCGCCATTCTCTACGATATCTGCCTCGATCTCGGCATCGAGCCCGACCAGCTAGACCAGAAGGCATGGATCCAGCTCTGCCGCGACATCATCGACTACCGCGGCAACCTGGTCACTTTCATGACCACGCGCTGGCGCCAACTCGACCCCCCGATCCCATAAATCCCGTCGCAAATCCCGCTGCTCTCGTGGGGCGGAAAAGCGAAGCGCATTCCGCCACCCCGACGAAGCCGCCCCCCGAACAGTACCCTTCCCTTGCGGATCAATGGGGGAGGGGCCCAGACCCATAACGCACCACAGCGACCCACGCGCCCCAACTTCGGAAACTCGCTAGCTAGATCTGGCTAGGGCGTGTCCGCGCGGAACCGCGCCGGTCTTGTCTCACCTCACGATCCCAATCTCGCGTGCAGCGAAATGAGACGGCCATAAGCCGTCCACTCGTCCGTCGGGCCTACATGAAGGCCCACAATCAAGGCCAGTGATCCAGCACCTCGCATGTCGTGAAATGAAACACCCGCGAGTCAGCCCCATCACGCGGACCCCGCCCCCCGCCTCTCCTGGAACCGCAGCAGCCTCCCCGCATTCGCCATCACCGCGACCGTGCCCAGATTGTGCAGCACCGCCACCAGCACCGCCCCACTGGCACCCAGCACCCCACTGGCGGCCGCGCAGACCAGCACCACCGTCCACCCCAGTCCAAGCGCCACATTCGCATGAATCGTCCGCCGGCACCGCCGGCTCAGCCGGATGCTGCTCCCCAGGCGCCCCAGATCGTTCGTCATCAACACCAGATCGGCCGAGGCCGCCGCGATATCCGCCCCACTCGCGCCGATCGCGATCCCCACCGCCCCCGCCTTCAGCGCCAGCGCATCGTTGATCCCGTCCCCCACCACGAGCGGCCGGTAGCCCTGGCGCACCTCCTCCAGCACGCAATCCAGCTTCTCCTCCGGCAGCGCCTGCGCCCGCACCTCGGGAATCTCCAGATACGCCGCCACCCGCCGCGCCACCGCCTCGCGATCCCCGGTCAGCAGCACCTGCCGCCGCAGCCCCAGCTCCCGCAGTTCCGCCAACGCCTCCCGCGCCTCCGGCCGAGGCTCATCGGCCAGCAGTGCCCATCCCAGGAACATCCCCTCCCGCGCCACCCCGGCGATAGGCCCGTCATGCCCCGGCACCGAAGGCACAGTGATCCCCAGCTCCCCGAACAGCCGAGGCGCCCCCAGCGCCAGCCGCCCCTGCTCGCCGACCGCCGTCATCCCCAGCCCCGGCAGTTCCGTCACCTCCGAGATCGCCAGCCGCTCCTCCGCCGGCACCGACCCGGCCAGCGCGTGTGCCACCGGATGGTTGCTCGCCGCCCCCAGAGTCCCGGCGACCCGCAGCAGCTCCCCCACCGAGACCCCCGGCTCCGCCCGCACCTCCGCCAAACTCAGCCGCCCGAACGTGACGGTGCCGGTCTTGTCCAGCACCAGCGAATTCGCTGTCGCCAAGTCCTCCAGGAACGCAGTGCCCTTCACCAGAATGCCGTGCCGGCTGGCCACCGCGATCGCCGCCACCGAGGTGGCCGGCGCCGCCAGCACCAGCGCACAGGGACACGACGCCACCAGCACAGCCAGCATCGCCGCTACACTCCCGGTCGCGAACCAGACCCCCGCCGCGATCAGGATCACCAGCACCATGTACCGCCCGGCATACCGCTCCAGCAGCCGAGTGGCCGGCGGCTTGGCCCGTTCCGCCGCCTGCATCAGCGCCAGCACACGGCCCAGCGTGGTCTCCTCGCCGACCCGGGTGATCTCGACCAGCAGATGTCCATCGAGATTGATCGAGCCGCCGAACGCCATCGCGCCCGGCTCGACCTCCACCGGCACCGACTCGCCGGTGATCGGCGCCGTATCCAGGCTGGATCGCCCGATCCGCACCAAGCCATCGACCGGGATCCGCTCGCCTGCTCGAAGCTCGATCAGGTCGCCGACCTTCAGCTCGTGCGCCGGGACTATGACCGTCGTGCCGTCGGCCAGCCGCTTGCGGACCTCGGCGCGGGTCAGCCGCGCGATGGCCTCGATCGCCTCCTGCGAACCCAGCAACGATCGTTCCTCGATCACATGCCCGATCGTCATCACCAGCGGCAGCAGCGCGGCAGTGATCAGATCGCCGGCAGCCCAGGCGGCCAGCATCGCCAGCGCGATGAGTTGGTCGGTGAGCCCATGGAGGTTCGGATGGCGCAGGCTGTGCCACGCCGCTTCCAGCGCCGGCACGGCAATGATCGCCGCGCCCACCCCGGCGACCAGCTCCGCCACCGCGCCCTGGTCCGGAACCAGCGCGCGCATCGCCACCGACAGCAGCAGCAGCCCGCCGGCAACCAGGCCGGCCGTCAGGCGCCCAGCGATCTGGCGCCGCTCGATCCCGGTCAGCAGCCCGCCAGCCTCGACCGTTGCGGCGACCGCGGTCACGGACTCGCTCCCGGCAGCACGAGCTCGGCCCCGTTCGACGGATCGAAGCCCACGACCTGCTTGGCTCGGCGCAGCAGGGCGCCGACCCGGTCGTAGTAAATTCGCAGGATCACCGCCCTGCCGGCCGGCGTTCCCGCTTGCGGCACCAGCGCCATGATCGGCGCGGTCGCCGTCACCGCTTGGCTGCGGCGTTCATCGGCCGCCGCCGTTGCCGCCGACAGGATGCGCTGCTGCTCCTGCACCGCCCGTTGCCGCGTCTTCTCGGCGTCGTTGCGCGCCTGCGCGACGGTCTGTTGGGCGAGCTGCGTGACCGCCAGGATGTGGTCGAAGGCGTAGCGTGCCGCCTCCGGCAAGCTTGCGGCCAGATCGACCCGGGTCACCGCAACGCCCAGCCCCGCACCCTCGGCCGCCAGCGCCGCGAGGCGCCGGTTCACCGCCGCGACCAGATCGACTCGAAGCTGCTCAGGGCTCGGCAGGGCACCGGCACCCTCGGCGGTCGATGCCACCAGGATCGCGTCGATGCTGCGCGAGGCCACGACTTCGACCGCGCTGGCTACCACCAGCCGCTCCAGCGCCGCCGCCACGTGGTCCCGCTCGATCAGATACGCCGCCGGATCGGAGATGCGGTACAGCACCGTCGCCTGCAGATGCGCCACACCGCCGTCGCCGGTCAGCAGGAACCCCGCATTGCGCCGCGGGTCCGGGCTGAGCCGATATTCGACGCGCCGGCCCACCAACGCCGCGCCAGTATCGAAGCGCGCGATCCGCATGGAGAACTGGCTGTCGGCGGAGGGCAGCAGTACCACCTGCTCGATCGGCCGCGGCCACGCAAGCAGCAATCCCGGCCCCTGCACCCGCACCACCTGGCCCAGCCGCAACACCACCGCCCGGCTGTCCGGCGGCACCTGCCGGATGCCGGATACCATCCAGCCGACGGCCATCACCACGACCGCCGCGAACAGGAACCGGAAGCCGAGGCGCACCGACTGCGCCCACGGCCCGTCCGGCATGTCGGTCCGGGCCGGACGCAGCTCGTTCATGGCGCCGCCTTGGGCGGTGCCGGCGGCGCGCCGGTGGCGTGCCCCCCGGGGTCGTCCGGCCCATCGACCAGGACCCGGAACGGCGCCGCGTCGGTGCGCAGGATCAGCCGCGTGTTGCCGCTGACCACCTGGTCCAGCGTGTCGAGCGAGCGCAGCGTCGTATAGAGCGCCGGGTCGCTCTGATACGCCTTGCCGTAGATGTCGGCCGCCTGCACTTCGGCCTTGGCCTTGATCGCCGCAGCCTGGGCCTCGGCATCGGCCACCGCGATCCGGGCGTCGCGGTCCGCGTCGGAGCGGATCTGAGCGGCCTGCCGCTCGCCCTCCGCCATCCGGGCGGTCGCGACCGCCAGCCGGTCGGCGCGCATCCGCGCCACGGCGGCGTCGAGCGTCTCGGGGGGCAGGGTGAGGCGCTCCAGCCCCACTTGCCGGATGGCAATGCCGTAGGTGCGCAGCACTTGGTCCTGCAGGTGCTGGCGCAGCGCCTGGTCGAAGCGGTCGATCTGGACCTTGGCTGCGTCGGTGTTCACCAGGTCGGAGAGGGCGAAGCTGCTCGCGGTCACCTCCAGCGCCGACGCAACGAAGCTGCGCAACTGCTCCGCCGCGTTGTCGGGCTGGTTCTGCACCGCGCGCAGGAACTGCCGCACGCTGGCGGCATCACGTGGCACTTGCCAGGCCACGTAGGCCTGCATCAGCACGCGCAGCCCGTCGCGCGTTCCAACATCCTGCAGCCCGCTCGATGTCGTCCGCAGCCGTAGGTCGACCGTCATCGTATCCTCGATCGGCGAGGGCAGGCGCCAAGCCAGGCCTGGTCGGGTGATCACCTGGACCGGGTTGCCGAACCGGGTGATCACGATCGCATCGCCGGGCCCGATCAACACGAGGCACGCAGACAGCACCAGACCCACTACGATCACGGCAGCGATCACGTAACGCAGGCCCTGCGGCGGCGGACGAGTGGCCAACGCGCTCCCCATCCCCTCGCGGGAGTGCAGCGGGGCCGCGTGTGGCTCGCCGGCGTCGCCATGACTATGCAGATGGAGGAGCGACATCAGTTGGGCTCCGCTTGCGGGTGATGGGGCTCGCCGGGGCCGGGCAGGGTCTGGCCCGGCGCCATCGGCGGCCGTAGGTCGATGGTCGGTGCAGGTCCGTGCGCCAGCCGGTGATCGACGATCAGCAGCGCGGTATCGCCCAGCGCACGGGTGAGGTCGCTGAACCAGCGTTCCAGCAGGAAGGCCTGTCCGCCCCGCCCGTACGCCTGCCGGTCGCCGGCGAACAGGGCCGCGTCACCGCGCGCCTGCCCGAGAGTCGTCACCGACTGGCCCTGCGCCGCGTCCAGCTCATAGGTGACGGTCTGCTGGGCGAGACTGCGGCTATCGGCGGCCTGCCCCTTCTGGTCGGCAACGGCGATCTCGGCACGGATGCCGGCCGCCTGCACGGCGTGATAGGCGCTTGCGGCAGCGGGCGGCGGGTGAATCGCCTCGATCACGACCGCGACCAGGTCGATCCCGCTGCGCAGCCCGTCCAGCCTCTGCTGCATCTGTTGCTGCAACGTCGCGGCGAGGCTGTCCCGATCGGCGGTGAGTAGGTCCATCAGGCGGCGATGCGCGAAGTTCCGGACCAGCACCTGCGCGGCGATCGAGCGGACCAGCCGGTCCGGATCGGCATCGTTGGCCACTGCCTCCAGCGCCGCTTCATCGGACAGACCGAGCCGCCAGATCAGCCGCAGATCGAGATCGACGATCTGGAACCCCTGCTGCCCGGCTTCCTCGCTGGCGATCAGGTATGTCGTCTCGGCCGGATGCGTGCCGTCCCACAGACGATCGTCGCTGGCGGGCGGCGTCGCCTCGGCGCCGACGACGGGCGCGTTGGCGGTTGCCGGAGCCGCATCGAACGACACCGGGACATCGTGCAGCACGCCGAATTCGACCGGCCGGAGGATCCCGAACGGCCAGGGCAGATGCAGGTGCAGGCCGGGCCCAAGCACCGCGACAGGCACGCCGAGCCGTTCATACACAGCGCGCTGGTCGAGGCGCAGCGCGGTCAGTCCGGTCACGCCCCAGGCGACGATGGCAATCCCGAACGCAACCGGAATGGCTGCCCGAGCAGCGAACGCGAGCGCCCAGCTTCGCCGCAGGTCGATGCCGACCTGCTGTTCCAGCGCCGCATTGAGCCCAAGCAGTGTGGGCCGCGCCGGCCGGATCGCCCGGGTCAGCGCGCTGCGGGCGACTGGCCGCAGGTCCTCGGTCGGTGTGGGTGGCTGGAAGGCGGTGGCGAGGCTGCGCAGCAGCAGCTCGATGGCAACCAGCAGGACCAGCACGCCGGCCGCCTGCTCGATCCATCTGGGCCAGACGAAGCCGGCCGCCTGCAGCAGCTCGCTGACGCCGACCCCAAGCAGAGCGGCCAACGGCACACGGAGAAGGAACGCGAGATCCCACGCGGCCATGCCGGCAAAGGTCCGTTCCAACACCAGCACCGGAAAGGCGCCGAGCACCAGGACGAAGCCGCCGATGAGCCGCACATCGCCGCTGACCGGCACCGGCGCCGAGCGCCAGGCCAGCACGCATCCACCCCCGGCCAGCAAGGCCAGGAGGGCGTTGAGCAGAACACCCCCCCTCCCCTTGGGGGGGGGGGGCGGGGGGGGGGGGGCAGCC